>Ga0302320_10011932_pt1 | contig 18316 bp, 20 predicted proteins | sample Bog_T0_3_FD_202130 | JGI IMG/M metagenome (GOLD analysis project Ga0302320, IMG submission 202130) | Peat permafrost microbial communities from Stordalen Mire near Abisko, Sweden - Bog_T0_3 | ecosystem: Environmental > Terrestrial > Soil > Wetlands > Peat | place: Sweden: Abisko, Stordalen Mire...
CTGATTTCAGACCCGCTGTTTTTAAACTTCAAAAACATCCCCACCGCCAGCCCAATGATGACGATGGCCCCCAAGACGATCAACTTTCCCCGTCCACGGCTTCCGGCTTTGGGAGTGTCGGTTGGTGGCTGCAAAATCGGAGGGGTTTCCACCCGGCGAGGTTGCCCCAAGCGCCGCGGATTGTCCAGTCTCGGAACCCGCGCCCAGCCTCCATCCAATCCGGGTGGCGGATCCGTGCAGGCCGTGGTAAAACTAAGGGAGTAATCACCCATGAAAACCAGGGTGATCCCAACAATATGCAAGGCGTAAACTGGTGGGTTGGCGGGGACTCGAACCCCGGACCAATGCCTTAAAAGGGCACTGCTCTACCAACTGAGCTACCAACCCACAAGGGCCGGAGACGATAATTTAAACCCGCCAAAACGCAAGATTTTTCCCGCCGCTCAATTCGGTTGGCAGAAAACCGTCCGCCGTCTAACCTGCGCCATGCGGTTGCACGACCGATACCTGTTTCGCGAACTTCTCACGCCGCTGGCTTTCTGCCTCGGCGGTTTTTCCGTGCTCTGGCTGGCTGATTTTTTCTTCACCAGAATTGATGAGATGCAGGCGCATAAATTCCAGTTGCGCGACGGCGTGGAATATTTTCTCGCCCTTTCCCCGGAATTTTTCGTCACCGCGCTGCCCATCGCCCTGCTGCTCTCGCTGCTCTATGCGTTGACGCACCATGCTCGGCACCACGAGCTCACCGCGTTGCGCGCCGCCGGCGTAGGCCTGTGGCGGTTGTGCGCGCCATATTTTGTCGTAGGCCTCGCCGCCAGCGGCATCTACTTTCTGCTGAATGAAGGCGTCGTCCCCCGGGCGGCTGACTGGGCGGAAGCCATTAAAGCCCGCCACGTCCCGTCCGGGCAAAACCCGAAAAACCCGACACGGTTCACCAACATCGATTTCCGCACCGCTCACGCCAAACGCCTCTGGCACATCGGTGAATACGACTCCGCCGCCCGAACGATGGTGAACCCGCGCGTGACCTGGACACTGCCGGACGGTTCGCAGCGTCAGCTTGTGGCCGAGCGCGCCTTTCGCGATGGCACGGTCTGGGTTTTTCTCAACGTCCAGCAATTCGCCCAAGCCGGATCGCAGGCCCGGCTGGTGCAATTGGGAAACACCAATCGGATCGCCCTGCCGGAGTTTGACGAGACGCCGGACCAGATCTTGAGCAACAGCAAGATGAACGATTCGCAAAGCCTACTGGGCTCGCGCAACGCCGACATCCCGCTCCAGGATCTGCGCGAGTATTTCACGCTGCATCCTGATCTGCCGCCGGATGTCGCCCACCAGCTGCTTACCAAGTATTACGGGCGACTGGCCGCGCCGTGGACGTGCCTGGTCGTGGTGTTCATCGCCATCCCGTTCGGCGCGCAGTCGGGCCGGCGCAACCTGTTCTTCGGCGTGGCGGGCAGCATCTTCATCTGCTTTTTCTTTTTCGTGCTGCAGCAGGTCAGCCTGGCGTTCGGCCTGAACGGCCTGCTGCCGCCGTGGCTCGCGGCTTGGCTGCCCAACCTGTTGTTTGCGGCCGCCGGGACCGCGATGATCCTGCGCACGCGTTGAACCCGGAGCTTTTGAAGTGAAAGAGCAACTGGAAAAACTCAAAGTCAGCCACGAGCGGCTGCGCCTGCTGTATCAGGTCAGCAACGTCATCCATTCCACGCTCGATTCGCAGGAGGCGCTCCAGCTCATCGTCAGCGAGGCGGTGCGCGTCATGCGCGCGTCGTCCGGCTCGCTCGTGCTCATCAATCCCACCACTAACTTCCTCGAGATCCACGCGGCGCAAAATCTTTCCTCCAGCGCGCGCAAACTAAAGCTGCGCGTCGGCGAAGGCCTCACCGGCTGGGTCGCGCAGACCGGCAAAGCCGCGTGCGTCGGCGATGTGGCCCAGGACAAACGCTACGTCAGCATACGCCGCGACGTCCGCTCGGAACTCGCCGTGCCGCTCGAGGTGCAGGGCGAGGTGCGCGGCGTCATCAACGTAGATTCTGAACGCGTGGACGCCTTTACGGCGGACGACCAGGAACTGTTGCAGGAACTCTCCATCCAGGCGGCGAAGGTGATCCACCACACCTGGCTCTACGAACAACTGCGCCTGAAGGTCATGCTCTTCGAGTCGCTCGCCAGCGTGAGCCGCACTATCAATTCCACCTTGAACCTCGACGAGGCCCTGCGCGCCATCACCAAGGAGGCGTGCGAACTCATGCGGGCGCGGATGTGTTCGCTCATGTTGATCGATGAAGCGCGCGAGTGGCTGGACCTGCGCGCCAGCTACGGCGCAGGCGACGCCTACATCAACAAGCCGCGGCTGAGCGCCCATGAAAGCTTGATCGGCGTCGTGGTCCGGCGGAAAAAGCCGTTGCAGGTCGCCAACGTCCAGACCGATTCCCGTTACCAAAATGTCGAACTGGCACGACGCGAAAGCCTGGTGTCGCTGCTGAGCGTGCCGCTGATTTTCTCCGGGCAGAGCATCGGCGCGCTGAGCGTCTATACCGCGCGGCCGTACAGCTTTTCGAACGAGGAAATCAAAATCCTGTCCGCGCTCGCGGAACTGTCGGCCATTGCCATTGAAAAGGCGCGGCTTTACGAACGCGTGGTGGACGTGGAAGAACAGTTGCGCCAGAACGAAAAACTCTCCGCCCTCGGCCTGCTCGCGGCGGAGGTGGCGCACGAAATCCGCAATCCGCTCACGGTGATGAAGCTGCTGTACCATTCGCTCAACCTGAAATTCGAGCCGAAGGACCCCCGCACCAAGGATGCGCAACTCATCGAATCCAAGATCGAACACCTGAACAAGATCGTGGAGCAGATCCTGGATTTTGCGCGGACGACCGAGCCGAAGTTCGCGCCGGTGAACCTGAACGACCTCGTGGATGAACTGGGCCTGCTTGTGCGACACAAGCTGGCGAACCAAGGCATCAAGCTCGTGCGCGATTTGCAGGCCGACCTGCCGCTCGTGTCCGGCGACGCCCCGCAGCTCGAGCAGGCCTTTCTCAATCTCATCTTGAACGCTGCCGAGGCAATGGCCGACGGTGGCACACTGACCATTCGCTCGCGCGACCTCGGCGGGGCGGCCGAATACCGGCAGGTGGCGGTGGAATTCAAGGACACCGGCAGCGGCATGACCCGCGAGCAGCAGCAGCACGCCTTCAAGACCGTGCTGGCCACCACCAAGGCCAAGGGCAGCGGCCTGGGCCTGGCCATCGTCGGGCGCATCATCGAGACACACCATGGCGAAATCCGCATCCGCTCCCGCGTCGGCCGGGGTACTACAATCCGCATCGCGCTGCCGGTGAAGTGACTTGCTTCGCCGCCGGTCGCACCTTGGCGGCGTTGGTTATTGCCCGACCGGCGGACCCTGTCGAAGTTTCTTTTCTATCAGCCCGGCGGCCAGGCGAGGTGACGGCCGCCGAGAATGTGGCAGTGCAGATGCGGCACGGTTTCACCGCCGTCGGCGCCGTTGTTGATGACCAGCCGATAGCCGTTTTTTAACTCCAGTTTCCGCGCTACTTCGGCGGCCTTCAGCAACAGCTGCCCCAGCAGTGATTGGTCGTCCGGCGCGGCCTCGGCGATGCGTGGCACCGGCCGCTTGGGAAAAATCAGAACGTGGGTCGGCGCCTGCGGGTGAAGGTCGCGAATCGAGAGGACCAGGTCGTCTTCATAGACGATCTGTGCGGGGATTTCGCGCGCGACGATTTTTTCAAACAAGGTTTTCATGAGATTTAATTTTTAAATCTTTGGTTTATTTGTTCATGAAAACCATCCGCGCGGAGGCGGCTGGTTTCGACTTAAAACTAATGATTCAAAATTGAAAACTGCATTTATTCCACCACGAGCGCGCAGACGGGCTTTTCAGCCTCCTGGTTCAGGCACTGGCGAAGGAAATCCACGATCTGGTCCTGCAGCAGTTCGCAGCGGTTGCTCCAGCGGCGGGCGCCGGCGATTTTTTTCACGCAGCCGCGCAGGCCGCGAAAACGCACGACACGCGGCGAGGCGCGAAGCTGGATGCGTAGCTCGTCGCGCAAGCGCGGGAAGAAGAACAATTCCAAGCTGCCGCCGGCCTCGCGGATGAGCCGGGCGAGGTCGGTGTCGCGGACGCCGGTTTCCGGCCCGCCGGCGTGGATGGTGTAACCGAGGTGGTGCAGGACTTTTTCGAGCGCGAGGGAAAATTCGCCGACGGTAACGGTCTCGCGCTCCAGTTCGACCTTGAAATAATGAAACACGCTGGCGGCAGCGTGCCGGAGCATTTCCGGTTCGAGCAAGCCGTCGGGACCGCCGACGATCTCAACGGCGATCATTTCCGATGAGCAGGGGATGCTTTCGCCGTTGGTGAGTTCGAAGAGGAGGCAATCCGAGCGAAGGGCGATCATTTCGCGGCCTCCAGCTTTTTGACTTCCTGCACAAAGTCCGTGGCTTCGGCAAACCGCCGGTACACGCTGGCGAAGCGGACATAGGCGACCTCGTCGAGTTCGCGCAGGCCGGCCATGACCATGGTGCCGATGTATTCGCCGGGGACTTCAGCTTCAAATTTCACGGTAACACTGGCGACAATGTGATCCACTAGTTCGTCCATGGCTTTCGGTGAAACGGGCCGTTTCTGGCAGGCTTTGCGGATGCCGGACAACAGTTTTTCGCGGGAAAACTCCTCGTGCCGTCCGTCGCGTTTCAATACCATGAGCCCTTCGTGTTCGACTTCCTCGTAGGTGGTGAAGCGATATTGGCAGGCGGCGCATTCCCGACGGCGGCGGATGGTCGCGCCTTCACGGGAGGCGCGCGAGTCAATGACCTTGTCGTCCTGACATCCGCATTTTGGGCAACGCATAAAACCACTGCTAATGGTGGCTGTCATTTTGTAGCATACAATGATTTGGGGTGTCAAGGAATGCCGCCGAATCCAGCAAAAGTGAATCTGGACGGCGATGTTGTGCGGAATGTAGGAATTAGCGGGAAACAGCGGGAAACAGCGGGAAAATCAAGCACTTACGACTGAAGAAATGCCCTTGCACGTCCAAAGCGCACACCACCGAAAAAACGAGCGCGAGACGCGGTAAAACCATGCTGAAAGGCCAATGAAAGGCACCTTGCACGTCCAAAGCGCACAGAATCAACGACACTCAAAATGACGTGCAAGGTGCAAAGGGTTTGTGCGCTTTTTCTCGGGGGACGTGCAAGGGGTTTGGGTTAAAATAACTGCCCCAGAAGAAGACAGCGACGCGGATTTTCAGTCCGCGCCGCGATGCTTGGAACTGATCCTGCCGGCTTTTAGCCGGCATTAATGGCTCGTTTAACCGCGCTTAAACCGGCATTGCAGGCGTCTGTATCCACCGTGGCACGAAATCACCCCAAATAAAAACGCCGGCCATGTTGCCAGGGCCGGCGCGGTGATGGGGTGCCCGTCAGTTCGATTTGCAATCCGGCGCCGGCGGCAGCAACACCAAGGTTGCCCGGCGTTTCAAACACCAGTTTAGCGCGGCGTGTTCGTCCAAAAATTTCAAGGCGCGCTGGCGAAACTTTTTGCCTGAGCGCGTGACAATAACGGCCCACGGATCGGCAGCGACCTTGAAGAGGGTTTTGCCAGGCATTCCCAAAAACTCCGCTGGCAGGTTCATCGCGCAGCCTCCCGCACGCGCCGCAAAATCCGCATGGCCTTGGCCGCATTGCGGCGATAGTAGTTTGCCTGGCATGGCCAGCCAGACAGCGACCAGGATGAGGCCACCGCGAGCTCGTGGGCGATGGCAGATTCCAGCCAGGCAATTGATTCGGCGGTGCTCATTTTAGTTAACAGAAACCCGTTGCCATCGTACCGAGTCATCAGGCAAACGATTGGTAACAACATCCGAGCAGCGCTGGCGTATGATCCAGGCCGTTTCCTCAAGTTCATACGCAAGCTGCAAAGCTTCCTCAGTTGAAAAGCCCGCCACGCCATCAATGGCGTTCTTTTCAAGTTCTGGATCAAAATTTCTCACGATGCCACCTCCGGTTTGCTATTGGCCAATGTTTCAATTGCCTCAAAAGCACGATCCATCCGATCATGCGTGGTGATGATTAATTCATTGATGCCATATTGGATTTCTTCACCGTATGTACCTTCGTCCTTGGTGAACAAAACATCGGCTAAGAGCATGTGCAGGCCAGCCGACTGGGCTTTTGCAGCCATTGCCTCACCAATTAGGCTGTTAATGGAGGGACGACTTTGTTCCTCTGGCTTGACGCGGCTAGTGGTTTTAGTTTGAACGGACGAGGGCTTTGTGGCACCGTTTTTACGGGCTTGAACTGTGTTTTTCATGTGATGTGTCTTTCATGGTTCGGGTCTTTCGGCTCTGGCGGTGTTCTAAGCACTGCCAGAGCTTTTTATTGTTTACGCTCTTGCTGTTCGACCCAGTGAAGCAACCGAAGCGTGGTTTCGCCACCAGGCTCTTTTTCGCCAGATAGCCAGCGTGAAATTGTCGGCAGCTTAACACCCATGAATTTCGCTAAAGCGGTTTTTGTACCACGCTCGCGCGTCGCTTCATTGAGACGTTTTAGCAATGCCGGCAGTTGCTCTTTCACGTTCTTAACATTGTCCGATAAGACAACTTTAGTCAAGTCTTTACTTTTATTTAAATGCTCGATTGCTGAATCCATCTGCGCGCCCGATGTCACTTCGGCGATTTCGCGCATGGTCTCACCAAAAGCTTGTGGGTCGAAAGACGCCATCAAATTTGTTGATCTGCGGAATAGGCCATCAAAATCCTTGGCTGGAACCGGAAGCCAATGAGCGTAATTACCTTTTATTTTTGATTCGGAAAACTCAATCACAAGCCTGTCCGTCATTAACCCTAGACGTAAAACCGCTTCGATTGGATCACTCGTAAACCGCCGAAGATGTTCCCATCTACCGGTTAAGCTTTCATCCAATTCCAAGCGCATGATTACGGTGCCCATTGCATCCGAAATCCCTTTTGAAGGGAATTCCCATCTAGTTGACTTGAACAATCCAGTCGCAATAACATTACACAATACGACTGAACATCCAGCAGCATAATCCGACGCAATCAGAGCCAGGGCCAGAGCCTCCTTACTGTCAGTTTTGCTGACTTTTCTGGTTTGAACAGCCCTTGAAAATAAAACGTCGCGGTTCACCACCACATTTTCGCAAAGCAATAGTGAAGTAGGCAAGCCAAGCGCCAAACAAACCGCAGTGAATTTTTCCAGTGAAACATCCTTATTGCCATTCTCCAGATTCCACACATGGGATGCCGCAACACCCGCATTGGTGGCCACGTCGGCAAGGGTTAGCCGAAGATGCTCCCGCGCGCGGCGCAAATCTTGCCCCATGCCTTTTCGATCCAAGGTTAAAAGTTGCACCGAGTAAATCTACCATGCCGGAATTCAAAAAAAAGAACTTGATTATTCAAAATAGAGAATATATTTTACCCTTAAATGAATCGGAAGCGCCGATATAAACCGAGAGCCAAGTTGCTAGATTTGGGCCGCCGCGCGCGGTTGCTTGGATGTACTGAAGGACATCTTTCACAAGTGCTCTCCGGGAAGCGCGAAAGCGCCAGCCTGCTGCTTCGGGTTCAGAAATTAATCGAAACCGAAAACACCAATCCAAAACCCCAAAGCTCAAAAAGATGCAAACCCAAATAATCAGCGGCGAAGACCCGCAAAACTACACGCCCGGGCAAGCCGGGGCGGCATTCTCAACCCAAGTGCGCCGGTTGATGCGCGAGGAAAACTTGTCAATCGAAGCCGCCTGGCAAAAGGCAAAATTACTATTCCCAAAACTGCATGGCCGCTTGTGTGAAAAAGTCGGCGAAGCTGATGCACTGCCGAATGCGGCGCCAGCGATCCCGGCCGGCAACTCAAAAAAATTCTACCTGCCATTGTTACGCCTGCCGCCAGACACCACCGACACTGAGTTTGCCGCCGCTTTCAAGGCGAATGGAATGAAAGCCGCACCCTTGCAGGCCGCGAAGGTATTAACCGCGCTCGTCATCCTCACCGCGCGTGAACAAAAAACGACGCCGGCTGATGCTCGCGAAATATGCCAGAAGCGGTTTTCAATTCTAGCCACCCTGGCGGACGGCGACGCCAGCGCACTGGGGAATGCCGAATCGCCGGTGGATCAATACCACCGGGAATTCAAAACCGCGCTGGGCAAATGCGGCAATGATCCCGTAAAGGCGCACGCCACTGTGATGAAAATCCCCGGTTTGGCCCAAAGAATCCGGGCGAAAGCCTGAACTGCTAATCGTCCCCAAAAACACCCTTAATCATCATTTTATGGCCGAAAAAGAAACCCAGCAACAGACCATCGACCGACTCACCGGCGAGTTGGCTGAAGCGAACCGAAAGATTGCAGAATTTACCGCGCAGAAAGCCCAAGCCGGTGCCGATGAACAAATCATCGCCGCAAAAATGGCGGTTGGCTTGACCCGCGAACAGGCAGTCAGTGTCATTCGCCGCCAGCGCCAGTTTGACCAGGCTTACGGCGCACCAGAGTCCCCCGCTGCCGTTTGAATTTTATGCAGATCAAAATTGAACTTCCCGACGAACTGCGCGTGCGGATCGAAAATTACCTGATTAACCTGGCTGAGGCGATGAAACGCACGCCTGAAAACCGGCTTGTCATCACCACGGAAATTTCCGCGCTGGAAGCGTCGGCGCGGGAGGTTGAAAGCGAAATAGCAGATTTACGGCCACTGGCCACAACGAATGATAAGGCGGCCGGCAAGCTCAACTCCAAAGAGACGCGCTTGCGTGAGATTACGACCAGACGGGAGGAATTGCGCGGCCAGTTGGAAGATTTGCAGCCGGTGACGTTGCAGGGTGCGCAAAATCTCATCACGGCACTGTTTCAGCATTACGCCACGGCGCTGCCTGAAGCCATCGCCGATGAACTTGCGCCGATCTGCCCGACGAGGCACAAGGCAATCGGTCTGGCGAAACTGTCGGAAGCCTGGCGCGCAGCGCTTGGGCTGCGCAATTGGGCTGGCAACACGGCGGTTAATCCACCGGTGGCCACGGCGGCGAACATTGCCTGGCTGACGGCAATTCTGGATCGGGCTTTAAAAGGCCAGCCGCATCTGGGTGTGGACGCGCCGGAAACGGAGCCAGCACCATGAACATTTTGGCGGATAGGAGTCTTCACGGCTTGTCGGGTGTATCGAATTCGGCACCCGATGGCTGCTTTCAATTATCCGCCTGCTGGCCGCCGCGTGGGGCGGCCGGCGTTCTTTCATCGCGCCGCGAAGTTCTGGCGCGGAATGGCTTTAATTTTCATCAATTTCGCCTTAACCGGCGGACACGGAGGGCAAATCGTCGAGGGTTTGTTCCTCGCACAACAACGGAAGCACGAACGGAAACTTTCGTGCTTCCGCCTTAATTTTCGGCCATGAAAGTTCCTCGACAATCTTTCAATCAACTCCCCGCCTGGCAACTGGAACGCGTGAAAAAATTGCAGCGTGCCGGCGAACGCATCCGCAAGGCCGTTGCTTCGGGTAAGCCAGTTCAAAAGACGATCCGCCGCGTGGCGCGGAGCTTGAACGGCCGGCCTTACCGTTGTGATGCATCGCGCCAGCTGCGCTGTTCGCCCCAAACAATGCGTCGCGTCTGGGACAATTGGCGGCGCGGCGGGGAAGTGCCGGCGGCGTTCGCACTCCATTTCAATTCCCGCCGGATATTCATCCCCCCGGTGGTGATGATCCGCTTTGCGGAATTCTGCGCGGCAAACCGCCAGCGATCACTGGCCAGCGCGTGGCGGACATTTTCGGCCCGCGCCGGCAGTTTTGGGCGAGGCCGCCATACTGGCCGGCGGCTGAAAATATCGCCGGATCGGATTTACCAATATTTCCCCGTCGCAATTTTCTATCAAATCCAAGGTGAGCTGAAGGCCATCTATGCGGCGCAAACCAATTTAGGTAAATTTAAGCTTAAAGCCATTGCCACCATCAACGCCCGGCTGGCGGTGCAGACGGCGAGCAGCCATCGGGTGAAACCGGGAATTAGTTTTGAGATATGATGCTCGTCAATGTCACAACCATTTCGCCGTGGCCGTTGGGTGACGTGATTTTGATCGGGAGGCTGCTATGAATCAGAATCCCGACCGCGACAACCTTCCGCTTAGTAAACGCACGATTTTTCTGGATGTGAACGGTGTGCGCGCCGCGCGCGGGATCAGCGCCGACCGGGTTAATGAATTGGTGGAAGCGGGAAAACTGCTTTGGGTTTTCAATCTTGGCCGGGATGAAAAATCCATCCGCCACCTGCGCTTTCTTGCGCGCGAAGTCGCGAATCCTTCCGGCTGGTCCAGCGTGCAATTGCCGGAAGTCATCGCCCAAATTCTGCCCGTAAGCCGTCGCTCTTTTAGTAGCGCGGAAATTGCCCAGTGGTTTTTAGTCAGCCGGCCAACCGCTTGCCGCCTTGGCAGTGAGTTGGGCGCGTTAAAAAATCGCGCATGGCAAATCGAACGCCCACCACTGGCGGCTTACCTGGAATCACAATGGGTGGGCGCTACCGCCAAAGCCGCCGGAAAGGGATTTTCGGCATGAAAACCACAAAACCCCATTTCCCCGCCAGCCCCGCCAGCCGCGTTCTGACGCACCAGAGTGGCGGATTTTCAATCCGATGCTCTGGTGGTGCCCTTAAAAAGGTTTTAAGAGTGCTTAAACGCGTGTCTTCAGGGAACCAAATCGACCCCGCCAGCCGCGTCAGTCGTGTTCGGAAGTCCCCAAGTGGCGGATTTTTAATCCGACGCGCTGGTAGGGCGGCTAATGGGCCGCTAATGGGTCTTAATCGCGTGTCTTTTGGGAACCGAGTCACCGCTAGAAGCCTTTTTTTGTATCGGCGGCAAAAGCCGCCCTGTTTTCCATCCCAGCCGCAACCTTAACAATTCCTATTTATGGCAGATTCTGACAAAACTTTAAAGCTGCTGATCGAGCTGGGCGTCATCGGCAAGGCCGATGCCCAGGCGGCGAATGATTTATTGGCGGAGACGCGTGCTACTGCCGGCCAAACCAGCGGAGCGGTTGCGGATTTGGGGAATGCGGAAAAAAAGACGGCCGAGGAAGCGGAACATTTACACCTCAACCATAGAGCGCTCCATCAGATTATGCATCTGATCGGCAATGAGACCGCCCCGGAAATGGGGCACGCCCTGGCGGGGGCGCTTTATGGCCCCATCGGCATAGCGCTGGCGGTGGGTTATGCCTTTGAGGCGCTGCGGAAGAACATCGCTGACACCAATGCGGAGCTGGATAAAATGGGCGAGAAGGCGGCGGAGGCTTACGCCGATGTGAAGGCGAATCTTTTTGACGCGTTGATTAAAGAGGAGTTCAGCACGGAAAATGTTGATAAGTATTTCAAGAAATTTGAGACGGATGCGGATGCCGCCAAAACCAAAATTAACGACATGCTGGCGCTCCTGCGCGAGCAAAATAGCGCGCAGATTGAAAAGAACAAGGCCGACGAAGCGGATGAGGTTGAGTTTGTGCGGAAAAAATATGCTGGAATGACATCCTCCGGTCAGGGCGCTGAGGGGGAAAAGGAGCAACTTCGGAGGCAGGAGGAAGATGAGTTGCAAGCCATCAAGGATCGATACGCCAAAAAGAACGCGCTATTAACCGTCCAGTCAGAACAGGCTGGCGTTGATGCCGCTCGCGCCGAGTTGAGGGGCTTGCAGGATGAACAGCAGAGACTTTACAACCAGCAGAATCCGGGTGATAGCACGCCCCAGGCGCGGGTTAAACGGTCAGCGCAAATCGCGGATAATGAACAGGAGCTGGCCTCGCTGAAGGATAAGCTTGGAATTGACGAGTATGGGATATCAGCAAAAGGTGACTCCAAGCGGTCAAAAGAACTACACGATCAGTACGACGATCAAATCGCCGCCGCCACTGGATATATTGAGGATCAGAATGCGCGAGCAGCTACTTCTAAGAACCCATCGGAAAAATATAACCACGAGATGCTCGCGGCCGCCGAACAGGCCGAATTAAACAGGTTGTTAATTGATAGTGGAATCCAAACCGCAGATGCCGCCGTGGCCGCCGATAAAGACCGCATTGACCAGGTTAAAACCCAAACCGCGCAATTAAAGCAGACCGAGGAGGCGGATAAAAAACTTCAAGCGGCCATTGACGATTACACCAATAAAATCAATGCGGCCGTGGTGAACGTAAACCAGACCGCCGCCATCACTGACACGAAGGCAGACGCGGAGTCCTATAAGGTGGATAAGGAATCGCAGCACGGAAAGGACATCGCCGGGATACTGGCGCAACATCCCCAAGGCGGGGCAAGCATTGATGATTTGACCACTGCGTTGGGTTATTCCGAGGGCCAGAAGATTGCACTCGTTGAAAAAATCCTAGCACACGTCACCAAATCACACGATGCCTGGGAAACGCTGCATGATAAGACTGACCGACTGGGCATCAAGCTAGACCAGTTGGAATCCAGCCATGCTTATTCCCGGCACTGGATCCAAGGCTGATTATGAAAACCACCGAAACAAAGCCAAACCTTTTTTTAATACACGAGCTTGCGGAGAGCATCGTTTCCGATGGCTTGTGGCCCAGTAATAATTTTATCGGCGCAAGCATTTTGGCTCGCCTTTTGGATGTACGACTGGCGGCGGCCGGCCAGTTGGTCACCGCAACACGCGCCGCCGGCCCGTTGAACCATAGCATTTTTTCTTTCGAGGTTGTCAGCGCGCATGAAGGGGCGACCGTGATTTTGGACACATTGAAAGAATTTAGTCTAAATATTTACGCGCACCTTTATCGGGTTGACACCGATGAAATTATTTTGCGGAACCTGTTTCCGCCCGGTGCGGCCGATGTGACCGCGCAAGAATTAACTAAGCAGATTTTTCAGCAATCGAGTGGTTGGCTGCCTCACATGGCTGATTCCATCACCAAGATCAATGCCGAGCTGCGGAAGCGCCAGCTTCCGTCAGCTGATCCAAGCAAATAAACCACCTTGCAAACCCCCGCCATCATCACCAACGGACGACAGCCAGCCGCGCCACTCTACACGGCCGCGCAAATAGCGGCAGCGCTGGGAATGAAGCGGCAGGCCGTGGCGTGGCATTTACGCGCGATTGACCCGACGACGCGGGAAAAATTTGTGAAGGGCAACGCCGCCGCCGCGTGGACACTCGCGCAGTTGCCGCCGGCTTTGCTGAATCTGGCGGAAACCACGCGCATGAATGGTAATTACCGCACCGTTAATGACGTGTTCACCAATCCGCGCAAGCGGTGGCAGCCAGCGCTGCCGCTGGATAAGATTTGCGAGGCAGACATCCAATCGGCGGAAAAACTTCGCGCGGCGCTTCAGCCCTGGCTGATCCGCCAGCACGAGCTGAAGGCCGGTGAGCTGAAGGCCGGCGCGCTCGCCAGTTATCGCCAGCACTTTGGGCATGAAATTTCCGCGCGATACCTGGACGAAATCTTTGAGCGGACAATTCAACGTGATGGCGGCCGTGAACAGTGGAATGAGTTGGCGATTTATCTAACGGGAAGGTTAAAGCCAAAAGATCTCCCGGCGGATGTTGTTTCGGCGGCGCTGGCTGATGATTTTGCCGACTTGGAAAATTTCATGGCTGCGTTCGTCAACCCGCACAATCCCAGCGAATCGGAGCGCGGCGGCCTTTGGGCGCTGGCGTTTAATAAGTTCACGGAGCTGGCGAGCGCCGGCCAGCCGGAAAAATCCGCCAGCCGGCGCGTGCGGCAGTTTCTTTTCGCCCGCGCTAAATTCCTGGCCCCGACGCGCAACGCCTTACGGATGGCCTTTGAGCGCAAACTGGATCAATGGCAGCGGGAAAATCCCGACTCCCTGGCGGATGGTCGCAAGGCCAATGGTGACCGCCCGGAATATCCGTCCAAAGACATCCGCCGCGTGCGGCATTCGGCGGTTTTGAAAAACGGCGGCCGGATTGATTGCGCTTGGCGTGAGGAATGGCCAATGCTTTCGGAATATACCCGCCAGCGCCACGCGCGATCGCGTAAATGTCCGCGTGCGTTTTATCAGCTCGTGAACCGGGAAAAGGTGGATGCGCTCGATGCCCGCGTAAAAGGCCGGCGCAAGCTGCGCAAAATTGTTGGCAGCGTCACGCGTAACGCGGACGGCATTCACACCATGGCGCGCTGGGCCGTGGATGATTGGACCAGTAACGTAGTCGTGGCGTTTAGAAATCCAGACGGCACAGTTTCCCTGATTCAGCCCCAAATCATCACGGTGATGGATTTTGCCAGCCGCAAGTGGGTTGGCTGGTCCATTTCCAATGACAAGGCACCTACGGCCGAATTGGTTTGCGAGGCGATTCTGGACGGCTTCCGCCGGCACAATGTCCCGCGCAAGCTATATGTGGAAAACGGATTTGTTTTCGGAAAATCTTTGAACGTGAATGGCAAGGTGGACGACCAGGGCCGCACAATTGTTGCCGGCCTGGTGCAGTATGGCTGCACTCTTCACCACTTTGACAAGATGAGCCCGACCAGCAAGGGCGAGCTGGAAAAATCCTTCGACCTGTTTCAGCGCCAGATGGAACGCCATCCCGGCTACGCGGGCCGGTTGCAAATGCTCGATGCTTCCGACGATTTCAAGAAAGAGCAACGCCTGATTGCTTCAGGCAAAGTGGACGCCACTAAATACCGCTACACGTTTGAAGAATTTATCCGTGTGATGCACCAGATGATTGAAGCTTGGAACGCCGCGCCGCAGTATGGCCACTTGCGCGGACTCTCGCCCAATGAAGCTTTTGAGGCATTGAAAGATGCGAATGATCCGCCAATCCATTTTGACAACCGGCTGCATTGGATGCTGGCCAATGAACGCTATCGCGTCCCCGTCACGGCCGGCGGCGTAACCTTCCGCCATTATGGCCGCAAAATCCAGGTGCGCGGCGGCGAACTGCCGCAACACGTCGGCGAAGAATTTTGGGCGTTGGTGGATCGGCGCGATGATTCAATGGTTACTTTTATGAGCCTCGACTATCGACACACGTTCACAGTTGAAACCTGCCAGCAGCCATCGGCGGATGAAACCCGGATCGGCACCGGCGGAAGCGTGCTGGGCGCCGAGCTTGGAAAGATCGGCACGCACATGCGCGCGGTGGATACGGAGCTGAAAGATTTAACCGGCGAGTTTGGAAATCCGCGCCGGGATTTGCTCGCTAAAATTAGAGGGGAAACGGACGCACTCAGTGGTGTTGCGGACGGACTCACGCGCCGCACAATCCTTAATTCCAGAATTGAATCCAGCGCCGACCAAATGCAAGCGCAGCGCCAGGCCATCACTGGCAAGCGCAAGCAAAACACCGCGAACAAATCCAAGGCCCGCCGCATGGGCATTCCCGCTGTCCTTGTGGAAGACGACGACCAGAGCCGCCGTGCCCTGGAATTGCTGGGCGACTCCGCGCCGGCCCGAATCGAAACTGAAAGGGAAACCCAATGAGCGCAACCTATAAAGAATCATCCCAGCCGCCCTCGCAAGGCAGTTACATGCAGAGCGCGGAATTCGACAACGTGCGCGGCGTGCCGGCCGTGCCGGTGTCATTTCGCGCCGCTGCGTTGCTCACCGCCCGGAAGCGTGATTTCATTTGGTGGTTGCAGGGCTTGTCATTGAAAGAAGGCGGATTCAAGTGCCTTGCGCGCGAATTGCTGGAAATGTTTCCAACTCGGATCGGCACGCCGGATATGCACAGGGCGGTTATCGAGCCAGGTAAAATGTATCCCGGTGATTTGGGTTATGGCGTCGAAGTTGATTTGGATTCGAGTCGATGGGATTTTAGTGAAGAGGCGCGGCCGAAAATCAATGGCAGCGATCTGATTCAGCTTTGCCGCCGGCACGCTATGACTTTTCGTGAGCGCAAAAAATCTCCCTTTGCTAATGGTGGTAACGTGTCAATCGAGCAGCTTTCCGTTGAACAATTTCTGGTTGAACTTTGCACCAATCCTAAAATCCAATTTTCCCTGCCAGGCATTGAGGCGGCGGGTGATGAACTCGAAATCGAGTTGGCCACCGAGGCAGATCCTGAATTAAGGGCTTCCGATTTCAAGCGCGCGGAGCTGGTTTATTTCCATGACATCATCGGTGCGCTGGTTGAATACCGCGCGCGGCATGAAAAGCAAAAACGCGACGATTTCCACCTGACAGCTATCGGCAAACAGATTTGGGAAACCTTGGATTACGCGCTGGCCAGCCGCAGTATGGTTTTGTTGGACGGCTTGGAGGGACGCGGCAAAACCGAGGCCGTGAAAGCCTGGTGCGAACTGCACCAAGGGCAGGCTCGATTTGTGAGCCTCAAAGGCGTGACTAATAAAACCACCGTGTTTAGGGAAATTGCCTTCGCCCTGGGCATCACTTACGCCTATGGCCGCACCGGCCCGGAAATGCAGGCTCGCGTTGAGGATGTCTTGAAGCGATCCGGGATAATGCTCCTGATTGACGAAGCCCATTTCCTCCTGAATCAGACGCGCCGTATGACGGGCCGGCCGGAAATGATTGACTGGCTGGACACGGCCATTGCTAATCGCGGGTTGCCCGTGGCGCTCTGCACGACACCCCAATTCATCGCGTGTATGGCCCGCGCCAAAAATCAGGTGGAATATAACTTTAACCAGTTTCGCCGCCGCGTGAAGCGCTGGGTCAAGTTGCCGGACAAAAATAGCGAATCTGACATTGCCGCCGTCGCGCGGAAAGTGTTTCAAGGCGCGGGCGAGCCGGTGATTAAAAAAATTGTGGGTTACGCCCTTTTGAGCAAGCGCGATCTGTCCGCTGTCGGTGACGTTGCGGCGGAAGTCCGCGCCATGCTTGGCATGGAAGATTTGAGCCGTGCGACCGTCGCGCACGTGCACCGGGCCATCACGGAATTCCTGATCCCCAGCGACCAGGCGTTTAAGGTATCGCTGGACGCGGCCGAGTCTGCGCAGCGCCCTGGCCGTCGCCGCCCAGCGCCGGCGCTTCCGAGCCCCGTTGAAGAGGATGAACCGATGGAAAAGGATCGTCAGCCAGCCAGTGTTGAAATCACAGTCGCGCCGGCACCGGATCGCGCGCGTGGCAGCGTAGCGATCCAGGCGCTTGAAACCGCCAATCCCGCGACAAGTCGCGGCGGCCTAAAGGCCGTTTTAACGCCGGCTTAAACCCCAATTTTACCCGGTTTAGCCGGGTGGGCAGACCGAGCTTGTTTTTACGCCCCGAGGGGCGCGTGACTTCTTTTGTCCTGATTCTTGGAACTCTCGATTTGACAAACCGCACAGAATCAAAGTTCTTTTACAAAGCGTCTTGCCTTCGGCTTGTTTGCAGGTAAGCTGGGTGACTCATTTTTAGAGAAACAATCGCGACCAATATTTTATGGCAACAGCAAACGACCTTCGCCGCGGCATGGCGATCAATTATAACGGCGACATCTGCGTAGTGCTGGATTTCCAGCATCGCACCCCCGGCAACCTGCGGGCATTCGTCCAGGCCTCGCTGCGCAGCATCCGCACCGGCAAATCCTCAGACATCCGCCTCAGCTCCACGGAAAAAATCGAGCCGGTGCCGATGATGGCCAAAAAAATGGAATACAGCTACAAGGACGGCGCGGACTATGTTTTTACCGACCCGGAAAACTACGAGACGGTGACGCTCACGGCCGAACTGGTCGGCGATGCCAAAAATTATCTGGTGGAAAACGGGCTCGTGACGGTGACCTTCGTCGAGGAAAAAGCCGTAACGGTGGAAATTCCCGCCAGCGTCATCCTGACCGTGACCGACGCGCCGGAAGGGGTGCGCGGCGATTCCGCAAATAACGTGCAGAAGGCCATCACGCTGGAAACCGGCATCACCATGCAGGCGCCGCTGTTTATCAAGACCGGCGAGAAAATCCGGGTGGACACGCGAACCGGCAAATACATGGAACGCGCCTGATCGGGTCTGTGCTTTCAAAGTCCTCCGGGAAAATTACCCAGCCCCTCGCGAGCGGGTTTTTGCATTCAGATGAAGATTTTACCGCTTTTTGAGCGGAAAGGCTTTTCAACTGCGGCAGGCTGGGTTATCTCTGGGTAAAATCTTATGTCCGGGCCGGCTAAAGGCGAAAAAATCTATCGGGGAATTCCCGTTTCGGCGGGTGTCTGCCGCGGGAAGGTTTTGCTCCTGCACCAGACCCGCCACGTCATCAGCCGGCGCGAGCTCTCCGCCGCCGGCGTGGAGAGCGAGGTCAAACGCTTCGAACAGTCGCTCGTCCGCACCCGCCAGCAGATCACTGAGGTTCAGCGCCGCGTCTCCGCGACGATGAGCTCGT
>Ga0302320_10011933_pt1 | contig 18316 bp, 11 predicted proteins | sample Bog_T0_3_FD_202130 | JGI IMG/M metagenome (GOLD analysis project Ga0302320, IMG submission 202130) | Peat permafrost microbial communities from Stordalen Mire near Abisko, Sweden - Bog_T0_3 | ecosystem: Environmental > Terrestrial > Soil > Wetlands > Peat | place: Sweden: Abisko, Stordalen Mire...
CACCGGGCGGGTATCGATGTAGCGTCCGTCGCGCAGCACGGTGATTGAATCGGAAATCTGGAATATTTCGTCTATCTTGTGCGAGATGTAGATGATCGCGATGCCCTTGGCCTTGAGGCCATTGATCAGCTGGAACAACCGGGAGACCTCCCTGCCGGTAATGGCCGACGTCGGCTCATCCATGATGATGATCTCCGCGTCGTAGGAGACCGCCTTGACGATCTCCACCATCTGCATCTCGGCCACGGACAGTTCGCGCATCTTTGCGTCCGGATCGACGGCAATGTCCATTTCGCGAAGGAGGGACACTGTCAGCTCCCGCTGCTTCCTTGGATTCACGATCCCCGTGAGGCGGTAACAGGGCTCCTTCCCGAGAAAGATGTTCTCGGACACAGTCATCTCCCGCACCGGACTCAACTCCTGATGAATCATCGAGATTCCCAAGCGAAGCGCTTCTTCCGGACTCTCGATATCCACAACCGCTCCCCTAAGCCGGAGGGTACCCTCGTCCTTTTGACAGATGCCGGCGAGAATCCTCATGAGGGTCGACTTCCCTGCGCCATTCTCACCCATCAGGGCGTGAACTTCGCCTCGCCCCACCGTAAGTCGAACGTCGGTCAATGCAGGCACGCCAGCAAAGGACTTTGAGATCCCCTCCATCTGCAGCAAGGATCCATCGAATGGCTCCACGGCCGTTCTCATCGAGATTTTTTCCCCGTCAATTTTGTATCAGCACCGCCGCCGATCGTGCCCCGATCGTCAGTGAGCCGGTTGATGGCTTTGCTTCAGGTGATTCAGGAGTTGCCTCGACATAGTCCTGCGCTCCATCCGCTGCCACGGTGACGGTCACAGGATGCCGCTCATCATTGACAACCACCACCGCGTGTTTTCCCCGGGATGTGCGAAATACACTGTAATCGCCGAATGGCTTCCCATCCATTGCGACCGATGCCTCGACGGTGTCGCGAAATTCGGCGTCCCATAGGTATTCCCTGTATCTCTTTCGCAACGCATCCACCTTCTTGCCGTATTCGACCGTCAGGCCAAAGTCTTCCAGATCGCCCTTGAATCGAAATGGCTCATAGCTGATGATATAACGATACAGGAGCGCCCGGTTTACGCTCTCGCGGTCGTCGAACCCTGACACCGCAATCATGATTGGCCGAAAGGGGGCGGCATAGCGCTCTGCCGGTATGTGGCCAGGGAAAATGCGGAAATAGGACAGGGAATAGGCCTGTTCCTCCAGGTCATAGGGATCTTCACCGGCAAAGAGGAAACTGTCCTCGGTGCCGGCCTTTCGAACGATGTCGCGCAAGGCGAAACCCAAGCGCAAGTCCCCTGACCACAGACACGCCGGAGAATGGTGCCCATGCGTCGAGGAGAAGCAGTAGAAAGCTCCGCCGTGGTGGAAGACCTCGTCGTAAAGCATTCCGGAGGCTCCCAAGGCCAGGCTTTGCTGAAACTCCTTCGCCGCGATCCCAAGCCATTTTTCGTCATTTGTGCAGGCGGGTGCAAACCGTCGGACATTGATCCCATTCAGCTGCTCCGGGGTCTGATATTGATAGCCAGGATGCTGATAGGGGACGCCATAGGGGTCGATGGCAACGTCGTTGCACAGTTCGTCCTTATACCGACCGGTCGTTATATCGGCCCAGGTGTATTTCTGGAAAAGAATCACGTGGACGCCCGTCTTCTGAATTGCGGCGATCACATTCCTCAGATCATTAACCGATCCCAAGCGCGGATCCGTGTCCGTCGTTGGATTATCCCGATCCTGGCCGCCCATGTTCCATCCGACCAGCTGGATTGCTGAGATATTGTTCTTCGCCGCCCCTTCGACACGCCGTGGCAGATCCCTGTATTGGGTGCGCAAATCATCCTCGGAAGAGTTTATCTGGAGTTGCTGCCATGAGTGTATGTCCGTGACCCACGCCGGAGTCACGGGGAGCTTGAACCAAGAGGCTTTCCACTTCCTGTAGATATCGACTCCGTCGTGCCAATCACCGGAATAGGGATTGAGCACAACCCGTGAAAGGGATTCCGACTCCCCTGGGTTAACAAACGGGAAATGAACGGCACCGAGCACCAGGCGAACCGGATGTCCGTCGACCATCGGACCGCCAGGCACCGTCTTCAGATAGCTTGTCTCATACCCTGGTTTTAGCTCGATAGTGTAGCTGACAAGCTCACGGCCTGAAGTTTCATGAGTTCCAAGATATAGGCCCTGCCCCTCGGTGGAAATGAGGTTATAACGCACGAGTCCGTAGTTGATTGCGACCTGCATGGGATAGTTCGTCCCGTAGTCGCCACGCTCGTCCGACATTACGGGATAGATAGGGGTGCGCATCATGTTGCCGTAAGCGGAATACTCTCTCGTGAGGGAGCCGGAGCGTGAAGGCGGCTGGATGTCCCCCAGGATCGGCCATTCGACCGAGGCGACGGTATAGCGTGAGTTATTGACGAGCCTCCCGTCAAAACTTGCCTGCGATCCGGTCAGCGTCACGGTCGCTTCAAATCGGATATCGAGAGCCCCGGCATATTCGCTCAGAAGATGATCCCAGACTAAGTTCAGCGTCCTGGCGTCCGGTGACAGTGATGCCGAAACGGGCCGATTCCGCGCCCCCAATACCGGGTTATAGGAGCGACCGACCAGGGGCACGAACATCTCGAACGATTCGGCGAGCTCCGGCCTTGGGCAGAACGACCAATGAGTGCGCTTGTTTTCAAACCTTGTCAAAGCGCCGGTGTCCCGATCGAACTCCAGGAGAAGCGCCTCATTCTCAATCGTGAGCCGTTCGCGACCCAAAGGATAAAGGCGGTCCGAATCATGGGCGGGGGAATCCTGCCCGGACTTCAAGTCCTGTGCGGCCGCAGGAGCCATTCCCATGATTGCTCCGAACAGCAAGCACACAGCTTGCAAGGAGCAGATGCGAACTTTTCGAAACACCGGACGAACAATTGCAAATGAGCTGGCGCGGGGCAGTCTATCCATGGGTCGCTTCCTTCTAGTGTAACGTTCCGTTAACGGATGGCTAAAGCATGAATTTTCCACAAGCAGGTTCGGACTGACTGGGGCGAGGACGGCCGATAACATACATTCGATGCGATGGTGGCGCTCGGAGAGCGTCACCGAGACGGGTCGCAAGCATGAGCAGTGGTTCGTTGGGGTATTCTTGCCGTTGAATCCAGATGCAGGACGGCGTTCAACGCCTTCATCTTGTTGCCATCGCCGGCCCATACAACGCCGCAAACTTGCTTTTCCTTATCCATTCTTGCTGTATGGCTGCCTGCGTGAACTATCGGCTTTCGCTCGTTTCCATCGGGCAGGTCAGGCCCAATCCATGCTGGGGAATGCCGCCGCATGAGCACGCCTTTCACGAGCTGATCGCGGTCGTCGGCGGGCACATGACGGTGCACATGCCGGGGCAGCGTTTCGATGCGGGGCCAGGCACCGTGCTGTTTTATCCTGCTGGGGTATGGCACGAGGAAAAGTCGGATCGGCGGCGTCCAGTGCACACGTACTTCATAAGTTTCCGCTGCCCAATCAGCGATGCGAAGGTGGAGTGGATGGCGCGGGATCCCGAAGGAAAAACCGGCGATCTGCTTGGATGGTTGTTCCGCGAGCGGCATGGCGCCCTGATCGACGACTGGCGGGCGGTGGTAGCCGAGGCGGCGCTACTTCACTACCTGCGGCTGGTCTCGTACCAGGAGCCGGACCTCGTGGCGCGCACGCACGCGTTCATGCGCAGCCATCTCGGCGAGCCCATCGGTCTGGACTCCTTGGCGAAGGCAGCCAATCTGAGCCGCTTCCATTTTGCGCACGAATTTCGAAGAATGGCCGGTTGCCCGCCTATGGATGATTTTCGCCGCATGAGGGCCGAGGCCGCCCGCGATCTGCTGCTTGATTCCAATCTCCATCCGAAGGAAATTGCCCTTGAGGTGGGATTCGCAAATCACCCTCACCTGACGCGTATGATGCGGCGCTATCTGAGCACGACACCCTCCGCCTGCAAGCGGAGGGTGCGCCGGAACCGCCTCGTCCAAATCGAAGATCACGGGTGAACTAGCGAATCTGTTCACTCGACGCCAGGCATACCCGAAGAGATTCCTCCAATTGCCAAAGCCACAGAATCTATGGGGCAGATATCAAATGGCTGCGCCCATACGAGGGCGGCATTGGGTCGGGCAATCCAATGTGCCCAAGAGAGCCTGATCGCGCTTGCCGTGCACTACGACGTCAACCCCTGAACGGTCCACAAGTGGGGAAAGCTCCTCTTCGGGGAAGGTGCTCCAATGTCGCCGCAACCCAGGCCGGCCAGGGCGGATGCCATAAACATCGTTGGCCGAATCGACCGAGGCACTCTTTTTGGGAAGAATTGAAATCGCACTTAGGCCTATTGATGCCGGTCGGTCACATCCGGCAGATGAGGAGTTCGCGCTCGTAGATCATCTCCTTCGGGAGGCGGTCGTGGAGGTCCAGGAAAAGCTCCTCATGACTCATCACCTCGGCCCTCCAGGCCATGCGGTCAAAGGACTGTAGCTTGTCGAAGGATTCCTTGGAAAACTCGAGTCCGTCCCAGTCGATGTCCTCGTGCCTGGGCATCCACCCTATCGGGGTCTCCTTCCCCAGTGACTTTCCCCTCGCACGGTCCACGATCCACTTGAGGATCCGCATGTTCTCGCTGTAGCCCGGCCACAGGAACTTTCCGTCCGCATCCTTGCGGAACCAGTTCACGTGGAAAATCCGCGGCGTCTCGCTCAGGCTCCTCTGCATGACGATCCAATGCCCGAAGAAGTCGCCCATGTGGTAGCCGCAGAACGGGAGCATTGCCATCGGGTCGCGCCGCACCTTCCCGACGGCGCCCCCCGCAGCGGCGGTCATCTCCGAGCCCATCGTCGCGCCTATGTAGACCCCCGAGCTCCAATTGAAAGCCTGGTAGACGAGCGGGACCGTTCCGGCCCGCCGGCCCCCGAACACGATTGCGCTTATCGGGACGCCTTCGGGCTTCTCCCAGTCGGGATCAATCGTCGGGCACTGGGAGGCCGGCGCGGTGAATCGGGCGTTGGGGTGCGACGCAGGCCGTCCGCAGCCCGGGACCCAGGCCTTCCCCTGCCAGTCGGTTAGCCGCGGCGGTGGCTCGTCGGTCATGCCTTCCCACCACACTCCGCCCTCAGGGGTCAGCGCAACGTTTGTGAAGATGGTGTTCTTCGACAGCGCGACCATCGCGCTCGGGTTCGTCCTGACCGACGTTCCGGGCGCGACGCCAAAGAATCCGGCTTCCGGGTTGATGGCGCGCAGCCGCCCCTCAGCGTCCGGCTTGAGCCAGGCGATGTCGTCACCCACGGTCCAGAGCTTCCACCCCTTCTTGGTGAAGGTCTTCGGGGGCACCATCATGGCGAAATTCGTCTTCCCGCACGCGCTCGGAAACGCGGCGGTCACATAGGTCTTCTCGCCCTGGGGACTCTCGACACCAAGGACCAGCATGTGCTCCGCCATCCACCCCTCGTCCCGCGCGATGTTCGAGGCGATTCGCAGCGCGAAGCACTTTTTTCCAAGAAGCGCGTTCCCGCCGTAGCCCGAGCCGTAGCTCCAGATCTCGCGGGTCTCGGGAAAGTGGACGATGTACTTCTCCTTGTTGCATGGCCACGGCACGTCCTTCGCCCCCTTCTCCAGGGGCGCGCCCAGGGAATGGAGGCACGGGACGACGCGTTTCTCCCCCTTGTCGATCACGGCGTACACGGGAAGGCCGATCCTCGCCATGATGCCCATGTTGACGACGACGTAAGGGGAGTCCGTGAGCTCGACCCCGATCTGCGCCATCGGCGAGCCGACGGGGCCCATGCTGAAGGGCAGCACATACATCGTGCGGCCGCGCATCGACCCGTTGAAGATCTCCCGGAGCTTTCGGCGCATCTCGTAGGGGTTGACCCAGTTGTTGGTGGGGCCCGCCGTATCGCGGGAATACGAGCAGATGAACGTCCGATCCTCCACGCGGGCGACATCGCCCGGGTCGCTGCGCGCGTAGTAGCAGCCCGGCCATAGCTTCTCGTTGAGCTTTATGAACGTGCCCCCGGCCACCATCGCCTTGCACAGCAGGTCGTGCTCCTCCTTCGAGCCGTCGACCCAGTGCAGCGAGTCCGGCTTGCAGAGCTCGGCCATCTTGTCGACCCACCTTAGGAGGTGCTTGTTCCCGCTCAGAGGATTGGACGGATTGCGCTTTTTCATGTGTGGCTCTTTCAGGCGGTTTGACCGGCGGCAATGAGTGTTGCGAGCGGATCCAGTCGTGGGCAAACCGGAAACCCAGCCCAGGGGTCCTAATAAACTTCATATCATCGGCCCATTAGCCCGGGAACACGAAGGCTCCAATTGACCGCGCGCCCTGAAGGCTGCATTCAAGGGGGCTTGCCCCATGTCAAATTCTGACGACCGGAAACAGCGCGTCATTCTCCAGAATATCGCCCGTCGCGCGATGATCGAGCGCGGGCTTGACCCCGACTATGCGCCGGCGGCGCTGGCGGAGCTCGCCGGGATCCGCGGGCCCGCGGTGCGCACCGCCGCCGCGGCACGCGACCTGAGGAGCCTCCTTTGGTGTTCGATCGACAACGACGACTCGCGCGACCTGGACCAGCTCACTGTCGCGGAAGCAATGCCCGGCGGGGCCGTGAAGCTCCTGGTGGCCATAGCCGAAGTGGCCGCCGTGGTCCGGCAGGGCTCCGCGCTCGACGGCCATGCCCGCCAAAACACGACGTCGGTCTACACCGCCGGCGGGAATTTCCCGATGCTGCCCGAGAAACTGTCGACGGACCTGACGTCCCTCGTCTTCCAATCCGAGCGGGTCGCGATCGTGGTCGAAATGGTCTTCGGCAAGGACGGCTCGCTGAGCAGGTCGGACGTGTACGAGGCGCTTGTGAGGAACCAGGCCAAACTCGCCTACAACAGCGTGGCGGCGTGGCTGGAGGGCGGTGGGCCCGTGCCCAGCGCGATCGGCGCCGTCGCGGGACTCGACGCCAACATCAGGCTCCAGCACCGCACGGCCGAAAAGCTAAGGGAGCTGCGCCACATGCGCGGCGCGCTGTCGCTCCAGACCATCCAGGCGCGAGCCGTCTTTCTTGGAGATATCCTCCAGGACCTTCAACCCGACCAAAGCAACGTGGCAAAAAGCCTGATCGAGGAGCTGATGGTCGCAGCCAACGGCGTCATCGCCCGGTTTCTGACGGCCACGCGCTTTCCGTCGATCCGTCGCGTGGTCAGAACGCCCACGCGTTGGGACCGCATCGTCGAACTGGCGGCGGAGAGCGGCACTGCCCTGCCCGGAAAGCCCGACGGCATCGCGCTGGAGCAGTTTCTTCTGGCAGCGAAGGAGAGGGACCCCGCGCATTTTCCCGATCTCTCCCTCTGTGTCATCAAGCTGCTCGGCAGGGGCGAATACGTTGTCGAGCTTCCCGGCGAGAGCGTGGCCGGGCACTTCGGCCTCGCGGTCAAGGACTACGCGCATTCCACGGCCCCGAATCGCCGGTTCCCCGACCTGCTCATCCAGCGCCTGCTCAAGGCGGCCATGGCCGGATCCCGTCCGCCGTATGCGAACGGTGAACTGGCGCAGCTCGCGCAGCACTGCACCGAACAGGAGGACGCCGCCAAGAAAGTCGAGCGCCAGGTCGTGAAGTCCGCCGGCGCAATGCTGCTCGCGCCCAGGATTGGGCAGACGTTCGAAGCCATGGTGACAGGCTCGGCGGACAAGGGCACGTGGGTGCGCCTCCTCCATCCCCCCGTCGAGGGAAGGCTCGATAAGGGATTCGAGGGCAGAGAGGTCGGCGACCGCATCCGGGTGCAGCTCGTGCACACGGACGTGGAGCGCGGGTATATCGACTTTGTTGCCGCTGGCTGACGGCAGGAGGCCCGTGCGCCCCAGCTTCGGGGTCCGCCGACGATTCCCGCGGTCCGCGGCCATCTTGAACTTGCGGGCCGCCGCAGCGGCCCCCCTTGCGAATCGGCCGATAGCCTGTTACCTTTTGAGCCAGCGGGCGTCTCCCCATCCAGAGCGACATGCAACACACGCACGCATCGGTTAGCCCTCGGGGCGCGGATTGCCGGAACACCGGACGGGCGGCGTCTGTCCTAGATGCAGCAGGGGTTGGCGGTCCGGAATCTTTAAAACCATGAATTCAAAAATCAGAGTCCTTTTGGCAAGCGCGGCCTGCTTTGCGGGATGCTCAATCGTCAGAGCACAGGCACTGGCCCCCACGGCCCAATCCGGAAGTCCGGCAGCGGCGGCTGAAGATCAAACGATCGGGCCCGCACCTTCGCCCGCGTACGTGTGGATGTCCGGCCATTGGAGCTCCGAGGGGGGGCAATGGAAGTGGGTCGCCGCACACTGGGACCTGCCGCCCACGAGGAGTTCCGTTTGGGTCCCGGGGCACTGGATACAAGGGGGCAGCGGATGGGTCTGGGTTAATGGCGCATGGAATGTCGCCGAGGCCCCGCAATCGCCCGCTGCGCCGCCGCAGCCCCCGGCGCCCAATGGGACTCCCGCACAGGCCGGCCAGAACGTGCCGATGCCGTCGACTCCCGCGCCGAATGTCGTGGGGCAGTATGCTCCAGGGCAATACGCCCCCGGCCAGTATGCCCCCGGCCAGGTGCCGGTCATGGACCAGCCGACGACGACGACCGACTATCCCCCCGCGGATTATGACTATGGCACAACCTATCCCGGGTACTATTGGAACGGGGATGTCTGGGCATGGGGCCTTTACCCCGCCTTTGGCCTTGGACTTGGGTGGTGGGGACCAGGCTGGGGTTATGGCTACGGGTATTACGGCCGCGGATATTACGGACATGGGTATCACGGACACGGAGGCAATGGAGGACGCATCTCCGGCGGAGGCCGCGGTGATGCTGGCGGCCATGGAGGCGGCGGCTCAACGCACGGGCGCTGACCCAGCCCATTAGACCGGCACCGGGACCGAGGCAGACCGCAGGGTTTGCCCGACCTGGTCCACTCACTGGGGATCTCGCGCCTCCCCGCCCGCCGCGCCGTTGTGGATTGCCGCAGGCACCCCAGACGGGCTTTCTGGGTGCCTCAGGACACACCGACCCCGCCGAATGTTTGGCCACTTCTTCTCAAAGGAAGGGAAAGCGCGAACAATCGCGGCCGACTGCCTTGAGACCGCCGACAGGGTATGGAATCTCCGCCGCGACATCCTGACCGGCTCGGAATCGGCCGAACTGCGGCGGCTTACCGAGGCCCTGCGCCAGCACCTGACTGACAGGGCCGACGCGGGAGCGCTGGCGGACGCGACGGAATCGCTTGAGGCCGCGCTGCGCCGCATGGGCGGAGCCGTCCACCCAAGGACCGTTCTCAGCGAGAACATAGAATTCATCCTGACCATCTCGATCGTGATAATCGGATTTCGCGCCTATTTTGTTCAGTGGTTCGAGATCCCGACAAACTCGATGTGGCCGACGTACCAAGGCATGACGCCCGAGGTCTTCACGCTTCCCTCCGACGAGCCGGGCCCGCTGCGCGAGGCAGGCCGGATTCTAACGATCGGCGCGTGGCCTCACCGGATGAACGCCCCGGCCGAAGGCGAGGTCCTGATCCCCGTCGGCGGGCGTGAGAGCCCCGGGTATGTCCACTGCCGGCCGGTGGACGGCCGGTCATGGCTCGTATTCCCCGCGAAGAAGCGGGAATGCACGCTGCTTGTCGGCGGAGAGGCCGTGAGGGAACAGGTGCCGCTTGACTTCGATTTCGACTGGGCCGTCTACAGGGGCTTCTTCGAGCGCGGCGGCGTCTACAGCCACGGGAGATTGGCTGCGGCGATCGGAGCCAGGCTCCGGGCCGGGGATTACGAGGACTTCGTCGTCGACGGCGAGTTGCTTCACTGCATCCGGACGGGCCGACACGTTCGCGCCGGCGAGCGCGTGTTCGCGTTCGACGTGCTGGCGGGAGACAAGGTGTTCGTCGACCGGGTGAGCTATAATTTCATCCGGCCGCGGGTGGGCGGCGGATTCGTGTTCAGCACCGGCAGGATCCCGGAAATCGCGCGCCGATTCGGCGACGTGTATTATGTGAAGAGGCTGGTGGGTCTGCCTGGCGACACGCTTGAGGTGAAGGGAGCGTCGCTCTACAGAAACGGCGCGCCGATCACCGGATCCGCGGTCTTCGAGGCCAACGCGCAGAGGCTCGGCAGATATCCGGGCTATGAGGCGAGCGGGCTTCTTGAGCCCGGCTCGACGGTCCATGTCGAACCCGGGTCCTTCTTTGCCATGGGCGACAACTCGCCAAACAGCTTCGACGGGCGGGCCTGGGGATTTGTGCCGGCAAAGGAGGCGGTTGGCACGCCCCTGTTCATCTACTACCCGCTGGCCCGATTGGGCCCCGCGCGCTAGTCGCTATTTTCGCGGGCCGGGGTCTCAATGGTTCTTCGGCAGGCGCCCAACCACAGGGACAGCATGGGGCGCAATCCAGATTGATCGCCCATTCCACATCAGTAGTGTCGTCCAACGAACTCGATTCTTGAAACCGCCCCTCTCTCCCGATCATGACGCTAATGGAATCGAGCCGAAACCAAAGCCTAGGCAGAAGATTCCACCCTTTGGGGCCGCCAGGCAGCGGAAACCAAGCAGGCGCGATTGATGGGAGCGTGGCTCTATGCCTGCGAACATAGTGATGCCTAAGGTGGGCGGCTACGATATGGAATCGGCGACATTGCTGCGGTGGTTGAAGCGTGAAGGAGATCCGCTCCAGACCGGCGAACCCATCGCGGAAGTGGAAAGCGCCAAGGCCGTAATCGAGCTGCCATCTCCACACACCGGCACGTTGCTGCGCGCCTTGGTGGCCGAGGGAACGGATGTGCCGGTGGGCACAATCCTTGCCGTGGTCGCGCTTGCGGGGGAGAGGATATGAAAGCCCAGCCGGCCCGTGAGGGAGGAAAGTGCGCGGGAAGGACCTTATGACGGAACCCACACCAGAATTCTTGATTGGCATGTATCGCAAGATGCTGGAAATAAGAAATCTAGAGCAATCCGCTTATGACATGGCATCGGCGGGAAAGCTTCCGGGACTCGTGCATGTCTCCACTGGACAGGAGGCGGTGGCTGTCGGCGTCTGCTCGACTTTGCGCCTTGAAGACACCGTCGTCGGGACCCACCGGTCGCATGGTTACGCTCTCGCCAAAGGAGCATCGCCTCGTTCGATCATGGCCGAGCTCATGGGCCGGCAAGACGGTTGTTGCAAGGGGTATGGTGGATCGATGCACGTGACGGATGTGGCCCACGGGATGCTGGGTTGCACCGCCATCGTCGGCGGCGGCATCGGAATGTCCGCCGGGGCCGCCCTCTCGCACAAACTGCGCCGGACCGACAACGTCAGCGTGTGTTTTTTCGGCGATGGCGCATTGGGCCAGGGATCGTTCTATGAGATCCTCAACATGGCGAGCAAGTGGACGCTGCCCTTGCTCCTGGTTTGCGACAACAACCTCTATAGCATGTCCACGCGTTCGGAGAAGGTGCAGGCCTTTTCAAGCTGCTCCGATCTGGCCTCCCCCTACAAGATCTGGGGCGCCAAAGTCGACGCCAACAACATCCTGGAGGTTTACCAGGCGGCCTGCACCGCGGCCGATCGGGCCCGGCGCGGTGATGGCCCTAGCATTCTCGACTGCGTCACGTACCGCTGGACCGGGCACGGTGTCGGCGACCCCGGAATCTATCGCACGGCAGAAGAACTGGAATCGTGGAAGATGCGCGATCCGATCAATCACCTTCGGGAATACCTCATCGCGAGGAAGTGGTTGAATGAAGCAGGAGCGGCGCGAATCGATGAGGAGGCAAAGGCGCTCGTCGCGGATGCGGTCAGCTTCGCCGAGTCCAGCCCCCATCCGGCGCCCGAACAAGCGTGGAAGCACCTCTACAGCGAACCAATCTTGAAGGTTTACCAAGAATGCGAGAGCTAACCTATATCGAAGCCGTACGCGAGGCCATCGCCGAGGAAATGCGCCGAGACCCTTCGGTTGTTGTCATTGGCGCCGACGTCGAAGATCCGCACGGCGGCACATTCAAATCGTACAAAGGCCTGTCAACCGAGTTCGGATCGGACCGGGTTCGCAACTGCCCGCTCTCGGAAGCCGGCTTCACCGGCATCGGCGTCGGGATGGCGATGACGGGATTTCGGCCGGTGGTCGACGTTTCCTTCATCGATTTTGCAACCTTGGTCACCGACCAAATGGTCAATCACGCGGCGAAACTCCGGTACATGACCGGCGGCCAGGTGAAAATGCCTTTGGTCCTGCGGACCCAGGGTGGCGGAGGGGTTTCAACCGGTGCGCAGCATGGGCAAATGCTGGAGGCCTGGTATGCGCACATCCCCGGGCTGATCGTGGCGATGCCTTCCTCTCCGCAGAGCGGAAAAGGCTTGATGAAGAGTGCCATTCGCAACGACGACCCGGTGGTCTTCATAGGGCACAAGGGGATGCACTTTCAAAAGGGGCCGGTGGACGACGCCGAGATCGGTCAGGGCATTCCGTTCGGAGTGGCGGAAATCAAACGCGCGGGCCGCGATGTGACGATCGTCGCTTTGTCCACAATGGTTCAGAAGGCGCTGCGCGCCGCCGGCCGCCTGAGCGCAGAAGGCATTGAAGCGGAGGTCATCGACCCGCGCACGCTTCTGCCGCTGGACAAGGCGACGATCTTTGCGTCAGTGCGCAAAACCCACCGGCTCGTCGTCGCCCATGAGGCGGTTAGGCACGGGGGCTTTGGCGGGGAGATCGTGGCGTCGGTGGTCGAGAAATGCATGGGCGATCTGAAGGAATCGCCTGTGCGTGTGGCGGCAAAGAATTTGCCGCTGCCCTTTGCGCCGGAAATGGAAAAATTCGTGTTGCCGAGCGAAGACGATATTGCTTGCGCCGTGCGCCTGGTATGCGGCCGCACAGGGGGGTGACGCAACGCCCGGAAACGGAGCCGGAGCTGGCGTTGGCCTGCTGTGTCGCGACTTCTGAGTCCGAGCTGAAATTCTAGGCGCCAGCGCGGGCCGGCCGATTTGACAATAATCAGGGCTGTCCGGAATCAAACAAGCAACTCACACAAACTAGGGAAATCATCCATGAAATTGGTTTTATGGAACTGGGTAGATCGTGCTGCTCGGGGTTCCAGAATAGGCACCTTCTCGAATGGAGTGACGCTTAGGACTTGAACAATTTCATTCAGACTTGGCTCCAAGCAAAGCGTCCTCTTGGGGATCGCTTTCAATGATTTCGGTGATCTGGGGATCAGCGGCATGGACGGGCGGGTGCGAGTGAAATGAATGCTGAAATGGCAGCGATTCCCCATGATGGCTTAATCCTAGCAGGATCCCCCCAATCTAAAGCGGCCACGCAAGGGCAGAACGTCGTCATGCCAGTCATATGGCTGGTCCGCCATTTGCCAGTCCAAGATTTCACCCGTTTTGAATGGAACCGGATTCCTGGGACAATGCCTTGCCGACACCGGCCCACGCTCCATCATGGGGGCGCAAATTCCTCTTAAACCCCGCATCGCCGCATGCAACACCTGGGACTGCTCTTCGCCCTGACCGTCTTGGCGGTCAACATGTGGGGCCTGATGCTGATGGCGGGGCTGTACTGGCGCAACCGGTGGTTTGCGCTCGCTGCGGGGCCGATCCTCGCTGTCACGGCGATTTATGCGGTCGAATGCCAGCACGGCCTCGGGCCCTCGCTGCCCGCCCTTGGACTCATTTCGACCACCCTCTCGGCCGCATTGATTTCCGCCAGCTTCGTCGCCTGGGAGCCGGACTGGCTCGGTGTCCGTGGCACGGCGCTCGTGAGGGAATGGCGGTCCGAGTTCGCCCCGGGAGGGCTCGTCGGCTGCCTCGGCGTCACAGCCGCGATCTTCGTCTACGCCCTGCTCTGGCGGTTCTCCTCCCCGGACATCGACGGCTCCTCGGAGAAGATCGCGGACCTTTCCTACATCTGCAGCTACCTGACGGGCGCGACGATTCCCGTACCCGACGTCTGGCTGTACCCCTACCCCTCGACCCAGTACTACAGCTTCCAGTACTACGGCGCCGCGCTGATGGGCAGGATCCTCCTTCTTTCGCCAGGGACAACCTACAATATCGCCTATTGCCTTCTGGTCTCGCTGAGCGGCGCGGCATTTTCGGGAGTCGTGTTCATGGTGGCAAAGAGAAGGTGGGTCAGGGCGCTCGTGATAGCGGGATTCGTGATTGGGGGGACGGGAATGACCCTCTTTGTCCACCTGACCGACAAGGATGTCCTGCCGTGGACCAGCATGCGCTTCATCGGCAGCGCCCCCATGGACAAGCCGCCCGTCGGCACATGGGTCAGGAAATACCAGGACGACTTCTTCATGCAATCGATGGCGGGACTGAAGAACCCGGACAGGCATCTCGAACTCCCCGGGGAAATCTTCTCGTATGTCGTCTACCTTGGGGACTACCACGCCCCGCTTTCCGCCTACTACCTGATGGGGTTGTGCGCGATGGCGATACTGCTTTGGACCCGCACGCGGGAGAGGCGGTACGCGGTCATAGCCGGGTGCACGCTCACCTGGACGCTGCTCGCAAACACATGGGTGCTCCCCCTCCAGGGGCTGGGGGTCGCCCTGTGGCTTGCGGTCAATTGGAGGGATTGGCGGCGCCTCGTGCCGGCAGTCGTGGCCGGAGCCGCCCTGGTGTGGCTCGCTGCCTGGGTCTACCTTGCGGCATTCACTTCGTCGGCCACCTCCTACGGTGTCTCGCTGCGGATGGTGGGATGGCAGGAGCATTCGCCGCCTCTCCTGTTCGTGGTGTTCTTCCTCCCGACGGTCGCCCTTATCGTTCTCGGGTTCGCCTCGTCAAACGCCCAGGGGCGCCGCTTCGCCCTGCTGTGGCTCGTGTTCCTCGTCTTTTCCGAATACTTCTACGTGAAGGACATCTATTCGGGGATGTACGAGCGGTTCAACACGACGCTCAAATGGTGGCCGTGGGTGATGGCGGGGGCGCTGATGACGCTCGGGCCGCTGGTCCTGGAGCACGCTAGGCGCCGCTGGGTCCGGATCGCCGGGGTGGTATTCTGCCTGTATCCCTGCTTCTTCGTGGTCGACCTGTGGAGGCCGTTCCACGAAATCTGGTCGGGCCCAAGGGATGCGATCGGGCACATGGACGGGACGCACTTCCTGACAAAGGATGAGTTCCCGAGGCTCATGCTCGGCAGGCTCAGGATTGAGAAGCCGGGTGTCGTCATCGAGAGGCCCGACGACCAGGGCGGATTCGTCAATTCCGCGGTGCTGCCCCTCTTTGCGGGACAGCGGATGTGGATCGGGTGGTTCGGGCACGAGCTCCTGTGGCACGGGTATCCCGAGGACATCCGCCGGCGCCATGACAGGCTGATGCTCCTGTACGGCGGGGCCATGCCGGATGCCGGCAAATGGCTCATTGCGCAGGAGATCGACTATGTCCTCTGGTACCGCCCGGACGACACCCCCGCGCTCTGGGAAAAGGTGAACAGGTCCGTGGCGCCTGAATTCATTTGGTGCGACATCCTCACCTATCCGGAGCAGGGCGGGCGCAGGGTGGGCTTCTGGAAGCGGGCGCCCGCGCCCTGATCTTCAAGAGCGCTTGCATTCGGGGCGCCGTCGCCCTTCAGCCGCCCGCGGGCCGGGACAATATCTTGCTGGCCCGCGCCCTCTCCCCATTATCGGGCGCGAACCATCCCTGATCAACGCGTCATCGCATGCAATACCTTGGACTGCTGTTCACTCTCGCGCTGCTGGCGGCAAATCTGTGGGGACTGATGCTCATCGCCGGGATATACTGGCGCAACCGGTGGTTCGCCCTGGCCGCCGGGCCGCTGCTCGCTGTGACGGCCATCTACGCGATCGAGTGCCACCACGGCCTGGGGCGGTCGCTGTCCGGCCTCGGGCTTCTCGGGACGGCGCTCTCCCTGTCGATGATCGCCGTGAGCCTCTCCGAATGGGAGCCGGCCCGGCTGGGAGACCGCTGGCGGGAGCTCCTGCGCCAGTGGCGCGCGGAGTTCGCGCCCCGGAGGCTCGCCGGACCCTTCGGTGTCTGCGCAGCCATCTTCCTGTACGCGATGCTCTGGCGGTTCAACCATCCGGACGTCGACGGGTCGTCGGAGAAGATCGCGGACCTGTCGTTCATATGCAGCTACCTCACGGGTGCGACCATCCCGGTCCCGGACGTGTGGTTTTTCCCCTACCCTTCGACCCAGTACTACAGCTTCCAGCACTACGCCGCGGCATTGATGGGAAGGGTGCTGCTCCTCCCGCCCGGGACCACCTACAACATCGGGTTCTGCCTGCTCATCGCCCTGGCTGGCACCGCGTTTTCCGGGGCCGTCTTCATGGCTGCCAGGAAGACCTGGGTCCGGGCCCTCGTCATCGCCGGCTTCATCATAGGCGGCACGGGGATGACCCTCCTGGTCCACCTCACCGACAAGTACATCCATCCGACGCTCACCATGCGCTTCATCGGCAGCGCCCAGATGGACAAGCCGCCGATTGGCCCGTGGCTCAAGGCCTACAACATGAAGTTCACGGTGCGCGATCCCGAGGGCACGCCGCACATGATGGACATGCCCGGAGAGCCCTTCTCATATTCCATCTACCTCGGCGACTACCACGCGCCGCTCTCGGGATACTATCTGATGGCCCTCTGCGCGATGGCGATGATCCTGTGGGCCCGCTGCCGCCTGATGCGCTACGCGGTCATCGCGGGGTGCACGCTCACCTGGACGCTCCTGGCCAACACCTGGGTGCTCCCGCTCCAGGGGCTCGCGGTGGTCTCGTGGCTCGCGTTCAACTGGCGCGACTGGCGCTGCATCGTGCCCTCCGTCGCGTTCGGGGCGGCGGTCATCTGGCTCTGCGCATGGGTCTATCTGTCGGCCTTCACGGCCTCGGCCGCCGGTTACGAGACGTCGATCCGGCTGGTTGCGTGGAACGAGCACACGCCGCCACTCCTCTTCGTGCTCTTCCTGCTCCCGACGATCGCGCTCGTCGTGCTCGGGCTCGCCTCAGGCAACTCCCAGGGGCGCCGGCTCGGCATGCTCTGGCTCCTCTTCCTCGTCGTCTCCGAGTTCTTCTGCGTCAAGGACGAGTACACAGGCATGTATGCCCGGTTCAACACGACGCTCAAGTGGTGGCCGTGGATCGCGGCCGGCACGCTGATGACGCTCGGGCCGCTGGTCCTTGAGCAGGCCAGGCGCCGCTGGGTCCGTATCGCCGGGGTCCTCTTCTGCTTCTATCCCTGCCTCTATATTGTCGACCTGTGGGGTCCGCTCTGGAACCGGCCCAAGGACACGGTGGGCCGCCTCGACGGGACCTATTTCCTGACGAAGGACGAATTTCCGCGGATGATGCTCGGGCGCCTGCGGCTGGAAAAGCCCGGGGTCGCGATCGAGAGGCCGGACGAGCAGGGCGGTTTCACGAATTCTGCGGTCCTGCCGCTGTTCTCGGGCCAGCGGATGTGGCTCGGCTGGTGGGGCCATGAGCTCCTTTGGCGCGCAAACCGGGAGGACGTGCGCAGGCGCCACGACCTGCTGATGCAGTTCTACGCCGGCGCGATACCGGAGGCCGGAAAGTGGCTGGTCGCGCAGGGCATCGACTATGTCCTCTGGTACCGCGTCGCCGACACGCCGCAGCTCTGGGAGACCATCAACAAGGCGGTCGGGCCCCAATACATATGGTGCGACATCCTAACCTATCAGGATGAGGATGGCCGCCGCGTGGGTTTCTGGAGGCGCGCCCCCGGGTTCGGCCATTGACCCTCGCGGCTGCTTCACCTCACGGGTGCATGGGCGGCCGGATCCAGCCGTAGGCCTCGAGAAACCGCCTCAAGTCCCCGGATTCGGCCGATAGGGGCGGAAGCCAGAGGCCAAGGCGCTCCCTGGTCCACCACGGGCCGCCCGGCTTCACCGGATCCGCGAACGCGTACCGGTACATGACCGCGCGAACGTACCTGGGCGGCTTGTCCGGAAAGGGGTTGGCTGCGAACAGCCCCACGGCCCCCGGATCGTTCCCCAGGAGCTTCCACACGAGATGAAGGGTCCAAGGATACTGTCCGGGCGAGGCCATCGCCGCGAACCACATCTGCCAGTCGAGCCTAAGTTGATAGGGCGCGACCTGCGGCGGCGGCGCGGCGGGGTCCACGGGCAGGCCCCTATACGGGTAGGGCTTCCATACGGCGCTATCGTCGGGCACCTCGGAGTCCGTTCCCTCAAAGACGACATTGCCCCGCTCCCGGCCGATGGTGCCGAAGGCCCCATAGGTGTTCACGAGCTCGAGCGGGTCGAAAGAGGCGTTCATCACCTG
>Ga0302320_10011934_pt1 | contig 18315 bp, 22 predicted proteins | sample Bog_T0_3_FD_202130 | JGI IMG/M metagenome (GOLD analysis project Ga0302320, IMG submission 202130) | Peat permafrost microbial communities from Stordalen Mire near Abisko, Sweden - Bog_T0_3 | ecosystem: Environmental > Terrestrial > Soil > Wetlands > Peat | place: Sweden: Abisko, Stordalen Mire...
TAAGTGGTTGGGAATGTAGTTGCAAAGTTGGCGGCAAACGGTGAATTTAGCGGTGGTTGGAATTTTTGTGATGTTCCTGATCTGCCTTGTGGCAGATTTTCATGAAATTTCCAACCTTTTTTTCAATTTCCTATGGGATGGCTGTGAAATTGATTTGCTCCTGTCCGACCGGGTCCGTTGGAAGCGCCGAACCGCATCGTCATGGCTCCGCTCAAGGGGTGCGAGCTGGTCTATATGATCCTGTTCATGACGTTCTTTACGGCGCTGATCGGCTATGGCCTGAGTTTTGGCATGGTGACGCTGATGATTGAACTCGCCCGCTCGCGGCTGCCCAATTATGCCGCGATGATCCCCTTCGGGATGGTCTTGTTGATCGCCGGCATCTCCAGCCACACCGGCATTGGCAAAGTCCTCAAAATTGAGCCCTTTGACATCTTTCGGGGATGACCGCGCTGACCGCTGGCACCCCGGAGCCGGGTCGGGTTACACCTGATGGCCCGCCTCCCGGGATGAGGTAAGATCGCGCCGATGAAAATACCAATGAAAAACCAACTGACGATCGGTGGAACCCTCTTGCTGCTGGCCGCATCCCCGGCCTGGGCGGCGGATGACACCCTCACCACCCCCACCGGCAACAACCTGAACGACACTTACCGGATCGGGGAGTTGTCCGCCGACGGGTTCGGGACTGCCTCCCTCGGAAAATATACCATCGATCATTTGTCGGGCGCGCGCGTTTACAACAACACCCGGCTGGGGGCCGGACTGGGGCTAAATTATTTTTTCACCCGTTATCTGGGCCTCGACGGCGAGGCTTATTCCGAAAACGGCCCCGGAGCGTGGGTGGACAGTGTTTCGGCCAACCTGATCGTGCGCTACCCGGTGGGTGACAGCGGCTTCGCCCCCTACGCCCTGGGCGGTGCCGGTTACCGTTTTGATGATGTTTCCGCCGCGTTCGGCGAGGTTGGGGGCGGCATGGAATACCGCTTCACCCCGCATTGGGGGGTGTTCCTGGACGCCCGGGCTGTGCTGCCGGCCGAAACGAGAATTTACGGGCTTGCCCGGCTCGGCGTGCGCTTCGCCTTTTGAACGCCGCCTCCTCACCAACCACCGGCGGGAAGTCCGCCGGTGCTCTTTATTGATTCAGCCACGACTGGGCTTTTTCGCAGCACAACCCTTTCCCGGCCGGTCTGCCTGGCCGGGTGAAGTTTGAAATGCCGGGGGTTGCAGTCGCGCCGGCCGTGATGGTGGAACCGGCGATGGTGCCCGCCTATTACGCCTGGAATGTCCGGCGAAGAAGTGGAAATCCCGACGGATAAAGTGATCCGGATTAGTTATGAGGAATCCACCGTGTTTGTCAATTTGACCACGGCCGCCATTGAGCATGGACCGGCGCATCTTCCGGCACCAACGGTTGTGGCCGCTTGAACGCGCACCATCATCACATAAAAGCCCTTGGTCGAGAGAATGGGGTGAAGACCCCATGTGAAAAGCAGCTCCATCCAGTACATGCTATTTTTATGAAACATTCCAAACACCAACAAGATCAGCACCAGCATTTAGCAACGCCGATTCCCGCGGTGCCACCGCAGCCAACTTCGACTGGCCAGGCCCAAGGGGCCAGGGTATTCATCCCCTCACCGGACGAAGTGGCCCGGCGCGCCGACTTCAGTTATGTCAACCAAGGTTCCCGGCCCGGGCACGAGGTGCAGCACTGGCTGAAGGCGGAGGCGGACTTGATCGCGGAACGCAATCAGACCCGTGTTCATGGCTTTCGCAATCCAAACTGAATAATTCCCCAACCCCCAAGCAGCCGGACAGTTTATGAAAACCTCCATCATTCGTCTCGCGGAAGCCCCCAAAATGTATGAAACCGAAAATGACATCACGGAACAACATCGTTTGGAGCTGAATGCGCTCCTGAACCAGCGGTTGGCCTCGGCCGTGGATCTGCAAATGCAGATGAAGCAGGCGCATTGGAACGTGAAAGGCCCGAGCTTCATCGGTCTGCACGAGCTGTTTGACAAGGTGAACGAAGCCGTGGAGTCCTATGTGGACATGATTGCCGAACGCATCGTCCAGTTGGGCGGCATTGCCGAAGGGACGGTGCGCCTGGCCGCCGCCCGCACCCGGCTCCCCGAGTATCCGCTCAACATTGCAGACGGCATGGAACATGTCGAAGCGGTGGCCCGGGCGCTCTCCACGTTCGGACAGGCGGCCCGCGCGACCATCAATGAAGCGAACGCCCTGGACGACGCCGACACGGCGGATTTGTTTACCGAGGTGTCGCGCGGCACCGACAAATGGCTGTGGTTTGTGGAAGCCCATTCCCAAGCCAAAAAATAAAATCAACCTTCGTTTCAAGACAATCCAACGGAAAATCACGGGAAAGAATATGCCCCCCCGATCGTCACCCGCGACCTGTCCAAACAAGCCCCGCACAGCCCGCGGGCGCGCCTTGCCGGATTTGTTATTGCCAGCCGCGCGGTGGACAAGTGCCGCGCGACTCTGGCGGGAACTGCGGGTGAATATCATTCCAAGTTCTGTTTGAAACCGCGCCCTCATCCGCTGCGTTGTGAGAAATTGAGTAAGAAGCTTTTAGGCACCATGTAAACGTCATCCCCTTCTCGGGGTGCGATTGAAGCGACGAACCGCCGAGGCGATGACCCAGTGGGAGGCGGTTTTAGGAGCGACGGTTCCTGTGCCGACACTGCAAGGCAGTTTTTCTTGGCATCCCGCTCTGTTTTCTGCCGTCGTCAGCAGCCATTTCAAAGCCTCCGGTTCCGAACGAAAGTTCTTTACGTCAAGCCCCCGATTTTTGGCCACCGTCAGAACAAATTTCCCGGAACGAATCCACGCCGGACTGGCCACATGCGCGATCTTGACCAATGATTCTGCGTCCGAGGCGATTCGTTCGGCGAGATTGTATTGTTCAGACATTCCGGGCGGGCAAAAGCGGGGCAACCCAGTTGAGTCAAACAGCATTCTTTCAATCTTTTGCCTGCGGCAACGAAGCACCGCACGGCTTATCAAGTCAACCCCTTCAGCAAACGAGTCCTGTCCCTCCGGACAAAACACGGCATATTCCTTTTTCTGCTCGAAGTGCTCCAACTTTTTCACAGGAATATAGGAAATTGTATTTTCTTCCCCAAAGCAACAGGAAAATGGCCCAATTGCGGGTCGGCAGCGCGTTAAATGGGGGGAACACCCCATGGCACGCCCCTAATGTCCTGCTACTATGTCTTCCATGGCTGCCAAATATATCCATCATTTTGATGATTTAGGATGCGATCTGGTTCAAGACCAACAAAATTCTCGCCACCGGATTCTCGTGGTGGAAGACGAGCACGACCTCCGCCAGATTACCGCCGAAGTGCTGATTGACGCCGGCTACCATGTGGATATGGCCCAAAACGGTGCAGTCGCCTGGTCGGCACTGCAACGCTCCGAGTATGATCTGCTGATCACCGACCAATTTATGCCGAAAGTGTCCGGCGACGAGTTGCTCAGGAAAATCCACGGCGCACACATGACCCTGCCGGTGATCATGGCCACCGGATTTTTACCAGCCTGGGAATTCGCCCTGCACATCTGGCTGCAACCCGTGAAAATGCTGCTTAAACCGTATTCATTCGAGAGATTGTTGGACACGGTGAAAAGCGTTCTGCCCAAGGATGCCAGTGCCAGCGATGACATCCCGCCGACACCGCTGCCGCCGGAACCGCCCCTCCCACCGCTGCCAAGTCAGTTCGCCTGATGATTTACCACGCTTTATTGACCAAACATATCACGTTTCACATTTATGACTCCAACCAACCGCCACCCCGTCGGCCCAACCCGGTCAGCCATGCCGTTGGCCTTGATGTTTACCACGCGATTAATGCTGAGCGAAAGCTCATCGGTCACGAATGATCGGTTTCCAATGACCATCGGGGTGGAAACATTGACGGTTCGTGCCACCTTGATCACCCAAATTCTGAAAGAAATTCCGGGTTACAACCACGGCGGGATCCATGATTGAAGGGCGTGCAGGTTTGGATGGCTGCGTGAAGAAATCCCTGACGCAATGGTCTGCTCATCCCTCCACGCGGCCGCTCAACTAGGGGTTTCACCCCATTGCTCCGCCATGTTTCCGGCCGCACACTCACATCATGAAAATTAAAAAAGAATTCCCTGACGCAAATAAACCTGCGGTCTGGCTGGCGGTGGTGCTCCTGGCCGGGGTGGTCATGGCTGCCACCGGTTGTGTCCGGACGCTGGATGACTCTCACACCGGAGCCATCTGGTTTGGGCGGGATAAGTTTGACGAGCATTTTCCACGATCGGTCAACCAGGTTTATACCGCCGCTTCTTCGGTCGTTCGTCGCGATGGCGCTCTGATATCAGAATACATCCCCCACGAAACCACCAACGAAATTCGCACCCTTCACGCACGCGTGAACAATTGCGATGTCTGGATCAAGGTAAAATCCGACTCCCTGGCCCCCGAAGTCACGGCCCTCATCGTGCAAGCCCGCACACAGAACGACACGGGCAATGAGGTGCTTGCCAACCAACTGGACACTGAAATCGGCATCGAGTTGGAGCACATGAACGACAAGTAAATCCCCAACCAAAATAATCCATATGCGACAAAACAGGTCATTCGCCGCCCTTTCGTTTATCGTCATTTTGGGTGCCGGCGCCGTGCCGGCCTATGCCCGGTACTGCGCCGGAGCCCACGTTCAGGCCGTCGGGATTGGGGTCGCGGCCTTTATTCTGGCCTTGATGGTCGCTGCCGCCATCCAGGTGGCCGACCAGTGGGACCGGGCGGTCATCCTGCGCCTGGGCAAGTTCCGCGCCTTGAAGGGGCCCGGCCTGTTTCTGATTGTTCCGATCATTGATGCGATTCCCTACTGGATTGACACGCGGGTCATCACGACGGGTTTCAAGGCGGAAAAAACCCTGACCAAAGACACGGTGCCGGTGGATGTGGATGCCGTGCTGTTTTGGAAAGTGGTGGACCCAAAGCGGGCGGCCCTGGACGTGGCCGACTACCAAAGCGCCATCAGTTGGGCCTCCCAAACCGCCCTGCGGGATGTGATTGGCAAGACCATGCTTTCGGACATGCTGGAAGGCCGCGACAAAATCAGCGCGTTGCTCCAGAAGATCATTGATCAGCGCACCGAACCCTGGGGGATCAATGTCATTTCCGTGGAGGTGAAGGATGTGTTGATCCCCTCCGGTCTGGAGGATGCGATGTCCATGCAGGCCCAGGCGGAACGGGAGCGCCAGGCCCGCGTGATTCTGGGGGACGCGGAGCGGCAGATTGCGGAGAAATTCACCGAAGCGGGCAAGAGCTATGAGCACAATCCCATCGCCTTTCACTTGCGCGCGATGAACATGCTATACGAGGGCTTGAAGGCAAACTCGACGATTGTCATCGTTCCCAGCACGGCTGTGGAATCCATGCAGCTTGGCGGATTGGCCGGCATGACGGCGCTGACCATGGGCTTGGGCCAGGATCGCGCCAACGGACAAAAGGACGGCGACCTCAAAAGACAAACAGCAGTGGAATCACCTCCGGTCAAAGAAATTCTCAACAGCACCAAACCTGAGATAGTGGAGCGGCATGAGTAAACGCACCAGTGTCTGACTGTATCGACACAAAAAACCATCTGCGGAGATAAATGAAGTATAAACAAAACAAAAAAGCATCTGTGAAAACATTTAAATTGAAGTTATTGCCTCGCTATGCAGCAATGGGCCGGTGGTCGGCCGGCCTGCTGATCGCGGCGGGAATGCAAACCCTGGTTCTGCCGTCCCTGCAGGCGGACACCACCAAAATGCAAATTACCGACGGCGGCATCACTACCGCGGTTGAAGGCGGATTGTCCGCGGCCCGGGGCGTGTCCCTGAATGGGGTGGATGTCAGCACCAGTCAGGGCGTCGTCACGCTTTCTGGATCGGTGGACAATCTGCTGGATAAAGAGAGGGCGTTGAAGACCGCCAGAAACATCCGGGGCGTTCTCGACGTGACGGACCAGATAACCGTCAATTCCGGGGCGGTGCCGGACGACACCCTCCGTAAAAACATCCAGCAGGCCCTTAAGCAGGATCCCGCCACCGAATCCTATCAGGCAACCGTCGCCGTCCAGGGTGCGGTCGTCACCCTGACCGGCAGCGTGGCTTCCTATGCGGAAAAACAACTCGTCACGCGCGTGGCCGAGGGCGTCAAGGGGGTCAAGGTGGTTCGCAATCAGATCGCGATTGCCTATCAGGCGCAACGCATGGACGCCGAAATTGCCGCCGATCTCCAATCCGTGCTCCAATGGGGGGATGTCTGGGTCAATGGCGACTCGATCAAGCCTGTGGTGAAGGACGGCCAGGTGACGCTTACTGGAACCATTGGCAGCGCCATCAGCAAATCCAGGGCTTATGATGACGCCTGGGTGAACGGCGTGACCGCCGTGGACGACAGCGGCCTGAAGATTGATCCCGGGGTTCACAATGGCGCGCTCCAAAAATCCAAAGCCAGCAGCCGTTCGGATGGCCAAATCCAACAGGCGGTTCAGGCCGCCCTGCGGGCGGACCCGCGTGTTTCGGCCTTCACTCCGGAGGTCACCGTGGCCGAAGGCACGGTCAGTCTGGGCGGCACGGTGGGCAACTTGAAGGCCGAGTCCTCCGCTGAACTGGACGCCAAAAACGTCCCGGGCGTCCGCCTGGTGGACAACCATCTCAAGGTCAGGTCCAAGGACACCACCGTGGCGGCGGACACGGAGAGCCAGTTGAAATCGGCTCTGACCTGGGATCCCTGGTTGGACGACAGCCCCACCATCGATGTGGCGGTCATCAACCATGTCGCCTATTTGTCCGGGGGGGTGGATTCCAGCTTTCAAAAGGCTGAGGCCCAGGACGTGGCTTCGCGAACCAAAGGTGTGCTGGAGGTCCGCAATCATCTGAAAATCGTGCCGGATTATTTAAACGACGATTATTATTCCGACTACGATTACTATTCAGACTACGACTATGGCTACTATAATTGGCCATATTACACCGGGTCGCCCTATTACAACGAATCGCCGGATTACCTTTCCGAGCAGTCCGGGCCGCAGCCCTATAAGAGTGACGCCGCCATCAAGAAAAGCATTGAGGACCGCATGTTTTGGAGTCCGTTTGTGGATCGGGATGACGTCAAGGTCACCGTCACTGGCGGCGTGGCCACCCTGACCGGGAGCATCGGCACTTGGATCGGCTGGGGTGAAGCGGAAAAAGACGCCCACAAGGGCGGCGCCAGTTTCGTGCGGGACCGTGTCTCGGTGGATTAGCCGGCGACCCAAATCACCGCCCAACCTCACATCCTCCGGATATGATCACAAACCGGGTCGTTGTGGCGGCCTATCAGTCCCACGACGAAGCTGAAGCCGCCATCAAGAAACTTCGGCAATCGGGATATGACATGAACAAGCTCTCGATTGTCGGACGTGATTACCTCACGGAAGAACATGTGGTCGGCTATTACAATGCCGGGGATCGCATGAAATTCTGGGGAAAAATGGGGGTTTTCACGGGTGGATTGTTGGGTTTCGTGGTTGGTTCCGGCTTTTTCTTAATTCCCGGCATCAGGCCGTTGCTCGTGGCGGGGCCGCTCGTCGGCATGATTGTGGGGGCGTTGGAAGGCGGCGTGGTGGTGGGCGGTTTGAGCGCGCTGGGGGCCGGACTCTACAGCCTGGGCATCCCCAAGGAGAGTATTATGCAATACGAGACGTCGCTGAAGAGCGGCAAGTTTGTCGTGATCGCCCACGGCTCCACCGAAGAAACGGGCCGCGCCCGGGAGCTCATCCAGAGCACCAACCCGGACGCATTGGCGGAACATCAGCCGGAAAATGCCGACACTAATATTGGGCGGTGGGAGCATAGTTAGCTGCCATAAATTTCTGTGATTTCCATCCGCCCGCAAAACCAATGACCAGCCTTGCTTGCGACATGAAAACAAACCAATCCTCCCCGGGGGCAAACACCAAGACGGCCGATGCGCAAAAGCCGGCTGCCGAGGGGGCGTTATATCAAATCTTAACGGCTTTTGAACCATCGCCGGAGGCGGTGGCCCGGCGGGCCTACGCCATTTATGAGGACCAAGGCTCCCAGCCCGGAAATGAGGTGCGCCACTGGCTGGAGGCCAAGGCGCAATTATCAGCCGGGGTGGAACGCGAATCCCAAATGCATCCTGGCGACCCGCTTTTCAAAGCTGAACATTAAACGGCCATCGCTCTATGAAACACCCTGCCTGCGACGAGTTTGGGGATCACCTTCACTTGGGCCTTAATGGCTGAGTCCATTTGAGATGAAAAAGCGAGTTCATTTTTGGCTTTTTTTCTGTGCCTCGGCCTTATGTCGCACAGGGCGAACTTCACCACGACATCATCACGGATGGAAGAATTGGCCGAGAGCAAGCGTGGGACCATGCATGATGATGGTTCTTCGATCACGTTTTGCATTTGTCACATTGTTTATAACCCTGCTGATCGGTCACCCAACGGACTCAACGGCCGCCAACGACGTCGAAAGCCTTGCCGGGGGCAACACAGCCTTCGCACTGGACCTCTACGCCCGGCTGAAAAGTGCTGACGGCAATCTGTTTTTTTCCCCTTACAGCATTTCCACCTGCCTGGCCACGACTTATGCCGGCGCGCAAGGCGACACTGCCGCACAGATGGCCCAGACGCTTCATTTCGGCACGAACCAAAACCAACTTGCGGCCTCATTCGGCGAACTGCAAAAGCAATTAAACGATGACCAGGAGAAAACAGGGGTTGAGTTGAGCACCGCGAATGGGTTGTGGGGGCAGAAAGATCATCCTTTTCTGCCTGCTTTTTTAGCCATTGCAGAACAAAGCTATGGGGCTCATTTGAAACAAATTGATTTTCACACCCACGCGGACACCGCCCGCACGGAACTCAATGACTGGGTTGGCCGGCAGACCAAAGGCAAGATCACCGACCTCATCCAACCAGGAGTGCTCAACCCGGCGACGCGGCTGGTGCTGGTGAATGCCATTTATTTCAAGGGGAGCTGGGCGAGAGAATTTGACAAGCACTCCACCGCCGATGCGCCGTTTACGGTTGCTCCGGATCAAAGAGCTGTGGTGCCAATGATGAACCAGACTGCCGCCTTCGAGTACGCAAAGGTTGATGGTTTACAAGTGTTGGAACTTCCTTATGCCGGCGACGACCTTAGCATGGTTGTTTTGCTCCCGCGCGAATCGGATGGTTTGAAAGGCGTGGAGAATCTGCTCAATACTCAAACGCTTGACCGCTGGCTGGCGCAGGCCCTCGAACAGAAAGTCACGGTCTTCCTGCCGAAATTCAAGATGGCGGCTCAATTCAGTCTGGCAAAACCCCTGGCAGAAATGGGAATGACCGAAGCTTTTTCGCCAAATGCGAATTTTTCCGGAATGGACGGCGAGCGGGACCTCTTCATATCCGCGGTGGTTCACAAGGCATTTGTGGACGTCAACGAGGAAGGCACGGAGGCCGCAGCGGCAACTGGAGTGGTTATGAGGAGCATGGCCATCATGATGCCGCGACCCACGCCTGTTTTCCGCGCAGACCACCCCTTCATCTTCCTGATCCGTGACAACCATTCCGGCAGCATCCTCTTCCTCGGCAGATTGGTTGAACCAATCCGCCTGTGACCAAATCCTTGCCGAATTGGCAAATAATATTTTCAATAATTTCACGCCATGCGTTATGTGATTGTGGATCTGGAGGCAACCTGCTGGATGACGCATGCCGAACCACGGCGCATCGAAATCATCGAAATTGGAGCCGTGGCGCTCACCTCCGCCTCAAGCCCAATTGAGCGGGAATTTGACTCCTTTGTTCGCCCCATCCACGAGACCATTCTCAGCGCTTTTTGCATGGGTCTGACCGGCATTCAGCAACCGGACGTTGATCAAGCGGAGGATTTTTCCAAAGTGTTTCCAAGATTCTTGAGTTGGATCGGTCTGGAACCATACCGGCTCTGTTCATGGAGCCTGTTTGATCTCAACCAGTTCAAGACTGATTGCGTCCGGCACGGACTTTCCTTCCCGGTCCAGTTTTCAAGTCACCTGAACCTCAAGCTGGAGTTTGCCCGAATTGCCGGCGTGCCCCCGTGCGGGATGAACGCGGCCCTTGCATTGTGCAAATTGCCGGTTGAAGGAAAACATCACCGTGCGCTGGACGACGCACGCAACATCGCCCGACTGGCGTTGTTGAAGATTTTGCCCGGGATATCTGGTTAAAACCTTCTGTGGTGTGTGCGCAACGCCGGTCCCGGCATGCCCGCCGCGATGCCAGTCAGCACGAACATGCCTGCGCCAATCACTGCCCCAAAATCATGGCAATCCGGCTGTGTTTCGCCGGGATCAACCCCGGAAATAGGCAGGCCATGAAAATGAGCATGCGGGTAATGCCCCATTTTTCCGGCTCGGCGAACCGCCTATGGTTGGAGTCGTGATTTACCAGACGGAAAATGCCGCCAACGGCGGGGCCCCGAAGAGATTGAAGCAGATCTCCGGGAGGCAAATGGAGCTTGAGTTCGAAGGTTTTGCGACCTCGAAACACATGACCCCTTCCCAAGCGGTCCCCGGTCTTCGTCAGAGCCGCGGTCATTTCCCCCGCACAGATGGAGAATTGCACCCGGCCCGACCCGACGGTCATGGTTCGATGAAGCGCCTTGGCCTCAATGTAAAACCAGTTTAACCGCACCCCGGCCACTTATGGATTTCAATCTCGCCAACGCCAAAACTGATGTGATTCACAATCTGCTGATCGGCCTGGTTGCCCCCCGCCCCATCGCCTGGATTACCAGCATGAATCTGACCGGGCAACTGGATGCCGCTCCGTTCAGTGCCTTCAATTACATGGGCATGGATCCGCCAATCGTGGCCATTGGCATCGCCAGCCAAGCGGGTTCGGGCGACCTCGCGAAGCAAACGGCGCAAAATATTCGCAGCCTGGGCGAATTTGTCATCAATATCGAGAATGAAACGGTCGCGGAGGCGATGAATACCACGGCCATAGACTTTCCTCCGGAGATCAAGCCGGCGGAAATCGGGCGTTTGGTCACGGAGCCATCGTTAATCGTCAAGGTTCCCCGGATAGCCGCCTCGCCTGCGAGCCTGGAATGCCGGGAGATCATGACCACGGAAATCGGGCGTAACCGCATCATTTTTGGGCAAGTTGTTGCCATCCATGTCAAAGACGAGTTCGTTGATCGAGCGGGACCCTGCATCCTCGCCGAGGAGTTGCATGCCGTCGGACGCATGAATGGGCTGGGGGCCTATGTAAAAACGCGAGCTGCCTTTTTCCATATTCCGCGAGTGACTTACGCGGATTGGCAACTGAAGCAGAAAAAGCCATAGAAGTTCCGGCAGGCTTCTTCACCATTTAAATAAAATTATGACGACAAAAATTGAAAAACCGCCATCTGTTAAAAAGCCCGTTTGGTTTATCACCGGCTGTTCGACAGGCTTTGGACGCGAACTGGCCACTCAGGCGCTGGCGCGCGGCTTTCGCACGGTGGTCACGGCGCGCAAACCGGACCAGGTGGAGGCGTTGGCGGCCAAGGGCGAGGCTTTGGTGCTCAAACTCGATGTCACCGATCAAGGCCAGATTAACGCGGCCATCAAAGTGGCAACGGATAAGTTTGGCGGCATTGATGTGCTCGTAAATAACGCGGGCATCGGCTACTTCGCGGCGATCGAAGAAGGCGAAGAGAATGAAGTGCGCCGAATGTTTGAAATCAATGTTTTCGGCATGAGCCGGCTGATTCAAGCGGTGTTGCCGGGAATGCGTCAGCGGCGCAAGGGCTGCATCGTCAATATCTCTTCACTCGCCGGGCTGCGTTCCGCACCGGCGCTGGGATTTTACAATGCGACCAAGTTTGCCGTCGAAGGTTTGTCCGGCGCCCTCTTGCAGGAAGTTGAGCCGCTGGGCATCAACGTCATGGTGGTTGAACCAAGCGGCTTCCGCACCGACTGGGCGGGGCGTTCGGCGAATGAAAGCAAACAGCAAATTCCCGACTACGCAAAAACGGCGGGCGCGTGGCGCAAGGAACTTCGCGCCGATTCGGGCAAGCAGCCCGGTGATCCGGTTCGCGCCGCGCAAGCCATCATCGCCGCCGTGGAGTCGCCGAAACCGCCCCGCCATCTGTTGTTGGGCAACGATTCCTACGAAGGGGCCATGGCCAGGCTCGAAGAGCTGCGCAAAGATTTTTCGGCGGTGGAAACGATTGCCCGCGGAGCTGATTTTTCGAAGCCAAAATGATCAATCTCAATTCAATCCGACGACATTTGAATTCCAACCGGATATAAACCAGTTTCGTCCAAAGGTTGTTAATTACGGATTTCCAGCCGGACGACCCCCAGCCAAATTCCGGCCTCAACAACCATGCGGAGAACACCCCATGGCCCTTCCGCGGCGGACGCGTATGCTCACCGCCATATGAGCTACCAAAGTATAAATCCTTTCAACGGCAAACTCTCGAAAATATTCAAGGAACTCACTGATCCGCAACTGGAGAAAGTCCTGAGGACGGCCGCCGCCGCCTTCGAAATTTGGCGGCGGAAAACCTTCGCCGAGCGGGCGGTCGTGGTGGCCAAAGCGGCCGCCCTCATGCACGCGCGGGTGGATGAATTCGCCCGGCCGGTAACGCTGGAGATGGGGAAACTGTTTGCCCAGGCCCAAGGTGAAGTGGTGCTCAGCGCGGACATCATCGCCTATTATGCCGCCAACGCCGAACGCTTTCTGGAAACGCAATCCCTGCACCCGGGTTCCGGCGAGGCGGAGATTCAAAGCAGCCCGTTCGGGGTGTTGTTCGGCGTCGAACCATGGAATTTCCCCTATTATCAGCTCGCGCGCTTTGCCGCGCCCAACCTGATGGCGGGGAATGTCGTCATGGTCAAACACGCGGGGTGTGTGCCGCAATGCGCCCTCGCCTTTGAGAAACTGTGGCGGGATGCCGGCGCGCCGGCCGGGACCTACACCAACCTGTTCATCTCTTATGAGCAGGTGAACCGCGTGATTGATGATCCCCGGATCAAGGGCGTGGCGCTGACCGGCAGCGTGGAAGCGGGAAAAATTGTGGCCGGGCGGGCCGGACAAAACCTCAAAAAATCCACGATGGAACTGGGCGGCAGCGATGCTTTCATCGTGCTGGAGGATGCCGACCTGGAGAAGACGGTCCAATGGGCGGTCTGGGGAAAAATGAACAACACGGGCCAGTGCTGTGTGGCCGCCAAACGCTTTATCGTGGTCGAAGCGCTGGCCGATCCGTTTCTGGCCAGGTTTCAGGCGGCCTTGGCCGCTCTGAAGCCGGGCGACCCGATGGATCCGGCGACGACCCTCGGACCCCTGTCCACGGAAGCGGCGTTGGTGACGTTGTTGGACCAGGTCAAACGGGCGGTTGCCGGGGGAGCCACGTTGGCATTGGGCGGCCAGAGGATTGACCGGCCCGGTTTCTTCATCCAGCCGACCATCCTGACGAATATCAAGCCCGGCAATTCCGCCTTCCGGGAGGAATTTTTCGGGCCGGTCGCCCTTTTTTTCCGGGTTAAGAATGAGGATGAAGCCGTGGCCCTGGCCAATGATTCAGAATTCGGCCTGGGCGGGGCCGTCTTCACCCAGGATGTCGCGCGCGGAAAACGCGTGGCCAGCCGCGTGGACACCGGCATGATGTTCATCAATCATCCCACCTGGACGTCCCCGGAACTGCCGTTTGGCGGCATTAAGAACTCGGGCTACGGGCGTGAACTTGCCAGCCTGGGCATCCAGGAATTTGTCAATAAGAAGCTCGTGCGCGTCGCCGCCATTGACGCCGTGGCCTGAAGGATGCTTATGCCCAAGAAAATGCAGGCGGCCGTGGTGGAGCAATTCAAAAAACCCCTGGTGCTTAAAGAATGCGACCTCCCCGCCCCGGGACCCGGCCAAATCCTGATTAAAACCGAGGCCTGTGGCGTCTGCTACACGGATGTGCATTCGTGGCGTGGCGATTGGCCGGTGAAACCCACGCTCCCTTTCATTCCCGGCCATGAAGCCATCGGCCTGGTCGTGGGGGTGGGAGCGGGCGTGACGGCGGTGCAGGAAGGTGAGCGGGTGGGGGTGCCCTGGCTCTATTCGGCGTGCGGTCATTGCGAATATTGTTTGTCGGCCTGGGAAACCGTGTGCGCGCAGGCGCAATTTGGTGGCTATACCAAAAACGGCGGCTTTGCCGAATATGTCCTGGCCGATCCGGATTACGTTGCCCATATTCCAGCGGGCCTGACACCCGCCGAAGCCGCGCCGCTCATCTGTGCCGGCATCACCACCTACAAAGGGATCAAGGAGACGGGCGCAAGGCCGGGACAATGGATTGCCATTTCCGGCATCGGAGGCCTGGGGCATCTGGGAATTCAGTATGCCAAGGCCATGGGACTCCAAGTCTGTGCCCTGGACATTGATGATGGCAAGCTGGCCCATGCCCAACACCTTGGTGCGGATCTCACCATCAATTCCCGGGCGGTTGACGCGGTGGCGCAGGTAAAACAGCAGACGGGCGGAGGAGCGCATGGGGTGCTGATCACGGCCCCCTCGCTCGGGGCTTTCAAACAGGGGGTTGGCCTGACGCGCAAGCGCGGCACCTGCGTGCTGGTCGGTTTGCCGCCCGGCGAATTTCCCACGCCGCTGTTTGAGGTGGTGGCGAATTGTATCACCATCCGGGGGTCGTTTGTGGGTACCCGGCAGGACATGGCCGAGGCGCTCGCGTTTGCGGCTGCGGGCAAGATCAAGGCCGATATCGAATTACAACCTCTGTCGGCGATCAATCAGGTGCTGGAACGGCTGGAGAACGGCCAGGTGGCCTCCCGCGTGGTCATTGATTTTGCGAAATAAACATGAAAACCACGCAAGCAGCGGCGGCGACCGTTTTCGTCATCTTCGGCGGCTCCGGTGATTTGACCTGGCGGAAACTGGTGCCGGCCGGGTTCGACCTTTACCGGGACGGCCGGATGCCCAGGAATTTTGCGATTATCGCCGTGGGGCGCTCGTGTTTTTCCGACCCCCGGTTGCGCCAGCGTTTTTTGGACGGTGTGAACCGTTTCTCGCCCAAAGGAAAGGCGAAGCCCACCGACTGGAAAAGCTTCAGCCGGCACATCACCTACCAGCAAGGTGACTATCAGGATCCTGCAACTTATATTCATTTGGGAGAGATCTGCGCCCAACTGGACAAGGACTGGCGGGAAAAAGCCATCCGCATTTTTCACCTGGCCACGCCCCCGGAACTGTTTGGAGTCATCCCCAAAATGCTGGCCGGCGCGGGTCTGAATCAGGATCGGAAGCGCGCCCGGATTGTGGTGGAAAAGCCCATCGGCCATGACTTGGACTCGGCGTGGAAGCTAAACGGAACGCTCACGGAGAGCTTCCACGAGTCGCAAATATTTCGCATTGATCACTATCTGGGCAAGGAGCCGGTGCGCAACATTCTGGCCTTCCGCTTCGCCAATCCGCTGTTCGAACCGATTTGGAACCGCCGGTATGTGGACTATGTGACCATTACGGTGGCCGAGGCGGAGGGGGTGGGGCATCGCGGCGGCTATTATGACCAGTCGGGGGCGCTCCACGACATGATGCAGAATCACCTGATGCAACTGCTCTGCCTGGTGGCCATGGAACCGATGGTTTCTTTTGACCCTGATGAAATCCGCAACAAGAAGGTGGACGTGCTGCATGCGCTGCGGCCGATCAACCGTCGGGAGGTCCGGCGGTGCGCGTTGCGGGGGCAGTATGGCAAGGGCCGGGTGCTCGGCCAAAACGTTCATGGTTACCGCCGCGAGGAGGGGGTGGCCGCCGGCTCGAAAACCGAAACCTTCGCGGCCTTGAAGTTGTTCGTGGACAACTGGCGCTGGCAGGGCGTGCCCTTCTATCTCCGCACCGGCAAATGCCTGCCGCGGCAGGTGTCCGAAGTGTCCATTCAATTTCTCGCGGTGCCGCATGAGGCCTTCCCGCCCGAGTCCAAACAAAACTGGCAGCCCTCCCGGCTCATTCTTTCCATTCAGCCGGATGAAGGCATCGTGCAGCGCTTCCAGGCCAAAGTTCCCGGGCCCAAAATGGAATTGCGGCCGGTGGAGATGCGGTTCAATTATCGCGGGAGCCCGCCCGTGCCTTCCCCCGACGCCTATGAAATTCTGCTTTGGGACGTCATGCAGGGTGATGCCACGCTCTTCATGCGCACGGACCAAGTGGAGGCGGCCTGGCGGTTGCTGATGCCGGTGATCGAAACGTGGGCCGCCACTTCGCCGGGTGATTTCCCCAACTATGCCGCCGGCACCTGGGGACCGGCAGCGGTTGAGCGGTTGCTGGAACCGGGCCACCGCTGGCCGCTGCCCACCGAATTGACGGAACCGGCCAAGGTCATATGAAACCAGCAAACGACACGGCGGGAAGCAACTCGATTTTCGTCCGGATTCTGGCCAATGCCGATGCCTTGGCCGAAACGGTGGCGAGCCAATGGTTGGATGAGCTGGCCGCCCCCCGAAAGCAGGGTTTGCCGTTTCTGGTGGCTCTTTCCGGTGGCCGCATCACCCCGAAATTCTTCGCGGCCGTGGTTACGCAAACGCGTGCGCGCGGCATTTCATTTGAGCATGTGCATTTCTTCTGGGCGGATGAGCGCTGTGTATCCCCGACCGACCCGGCGAGCAACTTTGGAGTGGCCAGCGAACATTTGTTTTCGCCGCTGGGCATTTCCGCCGGCCAGATTCACCGCCTCAAAGGCGAAGCCATCCCCGGAATCGCCGTCCGGGAGGCTTCCGCAAAGTTGTTGCGGCTGGCACCAACGAATGCCGCCGGGCAACCGGTGCTGGATCTGGTGCTCCTGGGCATGGGTGAGGACGGTCATGTCGCCTCCCTGTTTCCGGGCGCGGGTGAAGACGTGTGGAATTGCAAAACGCCGTTTTTGGTCATCCCCCACTCGCCCAAACCGCCGGCCATCCGTCTTTCCATGAGTTACGCCGTCATCGCCGCCGCCCGCCAAGTCTGGGTTTTGATCTCAGGGACGGGCAAGGACCAAGCCCTGCATGATTCGTTGTTCCTCCCCTGCCAGACGCCGCTGCGCCGGGTCACCCGCTTGCATCCCGGGACCAAAATCTTCACGGATCTGACAATTTCCGTCGGCCCTTCCAATCAGTCTTTTGAGATTCGGTCGTGACGGGTCTCCCTAAAATAAAATGAATCAACAAACCGCTTTGCTTGATGTGCGCCAGATGGGTGAGGCCGATCGTCTGACGGCCGCCGCCGGAACTCCTGCCATTGAACTTATGGCGAATGCCGGCAAGGCCGTTGCGAGAGAGATTGAACTGCGTTGGTCGGCCCGTCCAGTCATCGTGTTGTGTGGCCCCGGCAACAACGGCGGCGACGGCTTCGTGGCCGCCCGGCAACTTTCCGAAGCCGGCTGGTCGGTTCGCGTCGCCTTGCTCGGCCATCGCGACCAGCTCACCGGTGCGGCGCGGCATCACGCGGAGTTGTGGCCCGGCGGCATTCAGCAATTGGTTCCGGACGCGCTCGACGGAGCCGAACTGGTGGTGGATGCGCTGTTCGGGGCGGGGCTCAGCCGCGCGCTGGACGGGCCGGTTGCAGAAATCTTGTCGGCGGCAGCTTGCCGGCGCCTGCCGATCGTCGCCATTGATGTTCCCAGCGGCTTGATGGGCGATACCGGCGAAGTTCTGGGCGCGGTCAAGGCGGTCCTGACCGTCACTTTCTTTCGCAAAAAGCCGGGACACCTGTTGTTGCCGGGCCGGAGGCTGTGCGGTGAGGTGGCGGTCGTTGACATTGGCATCCCCGCTTCCGTGCTGGAGCAGATTTCCCCAAACACATTCGAGAATGATCCGGGCCTTTGGATTGGGAGTCTTCCGCGACCTCAAGACGGGGGAAACAAATATACGCGAGGGCACGCGCTGATTTCCGGTGGTTACCCGATAACGGGTGCCGCCCGGATGGCGGCGCGTGCGGCGGCGCGCGCCGGGGCCGGACTCACGACTATCGCGGTTTCTTCGGTCGCTCTGCCGGTCTATGCGGCGGCATTGACCAGCATCATGGTTCAACCACTGGCCGTGCCGGAGGATTTCAAAGGTCTGCTGGAAGATGCTCATTACAAAGCATTTCTCATCGGCCCAGGTGCCGGAACGGGCGAGGAGACCCGCTCCCGGGTGCTCGCCATGCTAAAGACAGGTCGCCCCACAGTGCTCGACGCCGATGCGCTCACGACCTTCGCCGATGATCCGCCTACGCTCTTTCAAGCGATCACCGGTCCCTGCGTGCTGAC
>Ga0302320_10011935_pt1 | contig 18314 bp, 16 predicted proteins | sample Bog_T0_3_FD_202130 | JGI IMG/M metagenome (GOLD analysis project Ga0302320, IMG submission 202130) | Peat permafrost microbial communities from Stordalen Mire near Abisko, Sweden - Bog_T0_3 | ecosystem: Environmental > Terrestrial > Soil > Wetlands > Peat | place: Sweden: Abisko, Stordalen Mire...
TTCACCCGTGCCCGTGAGGATCGTCGCACCCTCGATCAACACCGGAGCAGAGACCGGCGCCTGGTAGGTCGAGGCGTAGGGCTCATTCGCGAGTCCCGTCGCTATGCCGAGAAATCCGCAGCAAAAAGCTCCCAAACGCGAAAGCGTGCTCATCGTCGACCATCCCCTTGAAATCCCGCAGGGAGGCTCTCACACGGCTCACTCGGCTCGAACGGCGCTCGGCGCGCCCCGCATATTCCTTGTGGACTCCATGACGACCTGCTAGAATGGAAAATTGGTCGAGAATCCATAGGGTTAGCAACGATTAGCAGTCGGGTAGCAATCACCCGATGCAAGTCCTTCAGCGTGGAATATCGACCGAAACCCGGTAGTCATCCCCGGGTTCGTCGTACCGAAAAACGGCTAGGTGGCAGAATGGTCATGCAGCGGCCTGCAAAGCCGCGTACGCCGGTTCGATTCCGACCCTAGCCTCCATATCCGATCCGCGCTCAAACCGAAAAGCTCCGGAGCGCGCCGACGCACAACACCGCACCTACACCGGTGATCATGAGCGCGCTCATGACCGGCAGCACGAGCGCCCAACGTCCGCCCGAACGCGCGGCGCCGAAGCGATTGCGCGCGTAGAGGAACGCCATGCCGACGGCGCTGAGGGTCACGGCGAGACCAAGGCTGAACGCCAGCACGAGCAACATGCCGAATGCGGTCTTGTTGAGCGCCACGGCGGCCAGCAGGAGCACGAGCGCGGACGGGCAGGGCACGAGTCCGCCGGAGATGCCGAGCGCCAGCAGGCTGCGCCAGGTGATTTTTTCTCCCAGTGAACCGGGCGGCAAATGCGAGTGCGCGGGCCCTCCGCCATGCGAGTGCCAGGTGCCATCGCCGTGGTCGTGCGCATGGTCGTGGGCATGTCCGTGCACATGATCCAGACCATGGGCATAAGCATGAGAATGGGCGACGTGTCCGTGGGCCGCCAAGATGCCCGACCGTCCGCCGAAGGTGCCGCGCTCGACCGCGTGAAATACGGCGGGCGTCCTGCGCCCGAATAAAACGGTGCGCGCGGCACGGCCGCGCTGCGCCAGCAGCGTGAGGCCCATCGCGAGGACGAGCACCGCCGAGACCAGCGAGAGGATCGGAAACAGCCGCTCGGGCACGATGAAGCGCGATGCATAGAGTGTCGCGAAGCCCAGCACGAAGACGCCGATCGTGTGGGTGATCGTGACGGTGAGCCCCAGGAACAATGCGTGGCGCGGCGTGCCGCGCGAGCCGATCAAGTAGGCGCCGACGATGGTCTTGCCATGACCGGGCGAGAGCGCATGTACGGCACCGAGTAGAACGGCGGCGAGCAGCACGACGAGCGTGACTTGCGGGGCGAGCATGGGCGCCGAGATCGAGTCGACGAGCCGTCGCGTTTCACGTTCGATCCAGGTCGCGCCGCCGCCGGCCGCGGTTGTGGGCGCGGCATGCCTTGGGGATCCGCTCGGCGGGGTCGCTAGTGCGGCACCCTGTGGCCTGGGCGCGATCAATTTGGCGTCCAGCGGCGCCGGGCCATCCACGAATTGCAGGTGCACGCTGCGTTCGTCGAGGGGTCCGCCCGGTGGCAGCGCGGCAATCGCACTCTTCAGCCCGTCGGTGAGCGAAGTCGAAAAAGCGTCGGTCGCGAAAGCGGCGATGCCGGGCGCAGACTCGACGACGATTTCGTGCCAGCCCATGCGACCCGCATAGTTCTCGTTGTCGAACTCAAGCGTGCGCGCGCCCGGGCTCGTCGCAGCCGGCACGGGCGCTGCGAAATCTACGTCGATACGCAGGGAGAATCCACCCTGTTCGGACGGCAGACTGCTGGTCCAATGCGTCGCGCGCAGGGGCACGCGGACGCCGTCGATGCGCAGCGACATGCCGTCTGCGAGCGTTGGGGCGAGCGTCGCGATAAAAGCGTCGCGTTCGGCTTGCGTCGTGACGCCGTTGCCGTCCGTGTCGGCCCGGTGCAGTTCGCTGAGCGCCGGCAACTGGCCGAACACGACGACGTAGTGGAGGTCGACGGCGTCCCGGTTGAGAACGGCACCGCAGTATTGATTGATCGTGAAATTACCGAGCAGGCTTGCGACCGTGTCGCAGCGGCCGATTGCCGGCACGAGCACGACGAGCGCGACGACCAGCGCCGCAGCGCGCCGCCACGACGCTCGCCGGGCCGCGGCCGCCGGTTTTTTCGATGGCATGCCTGCAGCCTGGGAGCCCACGGTACCTTCCCTACGAACGTTCATGATTCCTCGGAATGCAAATGTTCGTGAGCATGCCGGAGTCCGTCGTCGTGCAGGTGCAGATGGACGTGCGGCGGCCCGAGGTTGCGGTAGCGCTGCTCGACCTTGCCGAATTTCCAATAGGCCACCGAGAGGATCCACGCGAGCAAAAACATGCCGACGATCAGAAGGCCAAGTGCGCCGAAATCCACTGCGGCGATTGCATCGACGACGCGACCATGCAGATCGAAGAGCGTGATGAATACCTGCAGCAATTCCGTCGTACCGACCAGAAGCGCTACGGCGACCGACAGACCCGTCGTCGTGATGTTGTAGAAGATCTTGCGCAGCGGATTCAGAAACGCCCAGTCGTAAGCCTTCGACATGAGCACACCGTCCGTTGTGTCCATGAGGCTCATTCCGGCGGCAAACAGTACCGGCAGGCATAAAATCGCGGGAAGCGGGAGGTCACCCGCCGCGGCGCCGGCGGTCATGGCAAGCAGGCCGATTTCGGAAGCCGTGTCGAAGCCGAGGCCGAACAGCAGTCCCAACGGATACATCTGCCAACTGTGATTCATGAGACGTGAGAGGCGGCCGCCGAATAGGCGATTGAGCAAGCCCCGCTTGTGCAGCAGCGATTCGAGATGCGCGTGACTGTGCGTGCCCGCCTTCGCGAGTGACCACACCTTGAGGATGTCGAGCAATACCAGCAGGTTGAGAATCCCGATGAACCACAAGAAGCCGCCGGACACACCTGCGCCGATGACCGCGCCGTAATGGGCGAGCCCCGGCAATTGCGCCTTCACGGCGTCGGCCGCCACTGCGATCCCGATCGCAAGCCCGAGCACGATCGAGGAATGGCCCAACGAAAAGAAGAACCCCACGCCAAGGGGTCGCTTGCCCTTCTGGAGGAGATACCGCACGGTGTCGTCGACGGCGGCTATATGGTCGGCGTCGAAAGCATGACGCAGCCCGAGCAGGTAGGCGGCGAAACCCAGACCGACCAGGTGGGGGTAGCGCCCGGCGAAATACAAATAGAGGCCCCAACCGACGACATGCAGGATGCCGATGACTCCATAGAATCCGGACAGCCGAACCCATTCGGCGGACGAGAACGCGAGGCGCGATGCGGGGCGCGTTGCGCCCGACCCAACATAGAGGAACTCTGCCACGTGATCCGCCTTCGTTGTGAGTTGCTGGACGATGCTGATACGTAGCGACGCGTCCGCTTGGATGCAACGCGGGTAGCGATCCCGGGTTCGCTGCATCCACGGCCGCAGTCTCACCGTAGACTACGCCTTATGGTCTCACCGACTGGAACGTTCTGCCAAACCGCCCTGCCTGCCTGGGTTCTCGCGGCGTCGTTCGCCGCCTTGCAGGTCCCGGAGGCGTTCGCCGCCGCCCGGGGCGCGGAGGCGGCGCCGGCCGTCGGCGCGGCATTCCGCGCCCCGTACCGGCCTGCGAGCGATGCCGAGATCCTCCAAGAGGTGCCGTCGCTCGCGGATCCTGCGGTCGGGCACATGCGCGATCTGCGCGAGCGCCTGGACGCCACCCCGCATGATTTGGGCATGGCGCTCGACCTTGCGGACGCCTACGTCGACTACGGTCGAGAGGTCGGCGATGCTCATTACGCGGGATACGCCGAGGCGGTGATCGCGCCCTGGCTGGCCGCTCCGAAACCTGCGGCGCGCGTGCTCGTCACCCAGGCGACGATCTTGCAGTATCGACATCGGTTTGAGCCCGCGCGCGCGTTGCTCGGCAAAGCTCTCGAAGTCGATGCGCTCAACGCTCAGGCGTGGCTCACCCTCGCGACCCTGGACATGGTGCAGGGCGATTACGCGGCCGCGGGCAAGGACTGCGCGCGAGTCAGCGCTTCCGCGGGCCTTCAATACGGATTTGCTTGCGCCGGCAATCTGCGCTCCTATCTGGGACAGGCGACCCAAGGGCTCGCGCTCTTGCATCAGGCCGAGACCGCGGACGCCAAAGTACCTGTCGGCTACCGTGCCTGGATTCATGGCTTGCTCGCCGAAGCGGCGGAGCGGCTCGGCGATTGGCCGCTCGCAGAGCAGCAATATCGCGCCGCGCTCAAATTGCTGCCGCGGGACAATTTCCTGCTCGTCGCCTATGCGGATTTTCTCCTCGATCGAGGGCGTCCAGAGGAGGTGCTCGGGCTGCTTGCGGAGGATGCGCAGTCGGATACCGCCTATCTACGTCTGGCACTGGCGCAAGCGGCTCTACACAAGCCGGACGCGAGCCGCTACGCGTGGATCATGGCGGCTCGCTTCGAGGCGCTCGCGCTGCGTGGCGACGATTTCTTCGGTCGGGAACAGGCGCGCTTCGCACTCGAATTGCAGCATGACCCGCAGACGGCGCTCGATCTCGCGCGCCGCAATTGGCAGGTGCAGCGCGCACCATGGGATGCGCGCGTCCTGCTGCAGGCGGCACTGGCCGCGCGTCAGCCGCTGGCGGCGCAGGATGCCCTCGAATTTCTCGACAAGACCCACTTGCAGGATCCCATCATCGAACCGCTCGTCCGGCGCTTGCGCGCGCAAGTGCAGTCGGCGCCCGCGGGCGCGCAGCCGATCTCGCAGGCCGGCCGATGACCAGCCGCCATTCAACTGGCGGAACGCGCGGCGCGCGCATTCGCCGACTCGCGTGGGTCGCCTGGGTCGCCGGGTGCGCTTGCGTCGTCTGGACAGCGGCTGCCGGTGCGCACTCGGCGAGCGATGCGTACTTGAATCTGTGGACAGACCCGGCGCCCGGCGGAGGCGCGACACAGCTTCACGGCCAGTGGGACATCGCGCTGCGCGATCTGAATTTCGTGTTGCGGATCGACGATGACGGCGATGGCCGAGTGAGTTGGGGCGAGGTGCGGCGGCATCTTGCCGGGATCGAACAATTCGCTTTCGCGAACCTTGAGCTCCGTGCGCCGAACGGCAAGCCCTGCCGAGTGCAGCCAAGCCAGGAACTCATCGACGAGCATGCGGACGGCGCTTATCTCGTTCTGATGTTCGACGTCGCGTGCGCCGCGTCCGCCACGACGCTCAAACTCGATTACCGGCTCTTCTTCGCGATCGACCCCTCGCATCGGGGGATAGTGACCTTCCGGAATCGCGCCGACGTTGCGACCGCGGTGCTGTCCCCGGAACGAGCCGCGATCGATTTGCACTTCTGAAGGGTTCGCCGACCGTCGGTCATGGCAGGCTCGCGAGCCGCTGCAACTCGGCGCGTACGCGCGTGAATTCGGAGCGTAGCGCTTGGCCGCCCGTGGATGGAAAGACTAGCGTGCCATCGCCGGCGCTGCGCTCGAGTTCGCGCGCGATCGCCGACAGTTGCAGCGCGCCGAGGACCGCCGAACTCGACTTGATGTTGTGCGCGCGCTTCTTGATCTGCAAAGCGTCGCGGTCGCTTTCGGCGAGCGCAATTTCCGACACCAGCCGTTCGGTGGACTCGATAAACTCCGCGACGATGGTCGGAAGTTCCTCTTCCATGATCTCGGCGAGCCGCCGATAGGCATCGGCGTCGATGGACTGATCGAGCTGGGGCGTTTGCGCGGCGGTTTTCAGGCGCAGCATCGACTTCTCCTTGAGGGTGGTCCAGAATCCCTCGCCACGGGACCCGCGGGTTATCGGCGGCCCGTGCCGGAACTCAAGGCGCCGGTTTGCGGGGGTGAGACGGCCGCCTCGGCCCTGAGCGGCGCGACGTCGTACAAGCGCCAGGCGATCAACAAGCCGAGGGTCCAGAGGCCGGCGACGAAGGCGGCGACGCCGGGCCAGCCGTGAGCCGCATAAAACAGGCCGCCGGCAGCGCCCGCGACGCTCGACCCCAGATAGTAGGCAAACAAATACATCGAGGCGGCATGGCCCTTCAACGGGCCCGAGCGCCGGCCTACCCAGGTGCTCACGATCGAATGGCCTCCGAAGAAGCCGAAAGTCACCACGACCATCCCCAAGATGACGATCCAAAGGGCGGCAAACAGGGTCAACCCGACACCCGCCAGCATCAGGGCGAACATCGTCCACAACACTTTGCGGCGGCCGAGTCGACCGCCTAAATGCCCGACCCAGGTAGAACTGAAGATGCCGACGATATAGACACTGAAAATGAGGCCCACCGCGCTTTGGCTCAAGGCGTAGGGCGGCGCCAGCAGGCGGTAGCCGATGTAGTTGTAGATCGTCACGAAGGCGCCCAGTAGCAAGAATCCTTCGGCGAAGAGCCACGGCAGGCCCTGATCTCGAAACAGGTCGGCGTAGCGCCGCGGGAGCGCCCGCCAATCCAGCCGGCGCGGCGCGAAGTGGCGGGACGGTGGCAGGCTGCGAGAAAATACCGTTGCGGCTACCAAGCCGGTTGCGCCCATTGCGGCCATCCCCAGGCGCCAACCCAGGAAATCCGCCAGGACCCCGACCAGCAGGCGCCCGCCCATGCCCCCGACCGCGCTGCCGCTGATGTAGAGACCCATGCCGAGGCCGATCGAATCCGGATGCATCTCCTCACTGAGATAGGCCATCGCGACGGCGGGTAGGCCGCTCAAGGTAAGTCCCAGAATCGAACGCAGGATCAGCAGGCTGCGCCAGTCGGGCGCTGCCGCGCTCGCGAGCACGAGGAGCGCCGAGGTGAACAGTGCGAGGGACATCGTCTTCTTGCGCTGCCAACTGTCGGCGAGCGCCCCCGCGAACAGCATCGTCACTGCGAGCACACCACTCGTGAGCGAGAGCGACAGAGCGCTGACCGCGGCACTCACGCCGAAGTCCCGGCTGAATTCCGGCATGAGCGGCTGAACACAGTACAGGAGTCCGAAGGTCGCGACCCCGGCGGCGAACAGCGCCAGATTGCTCCGCCGGAATGCCGGCGTTCCATGACGAATGAACTCTTCCACGTGCTCCGGCCGTTCCCCTCGATGCCGGCACTATAGTACGGTCGCCGCCGCTTGTTTGCCGCCGCTCGCGGCATTGCTCGGTGCATTGGCCGTGGCCTCGCAATGCGACTTGCGAAGGAGGTTCGGGTATGGTCACAATGAGGCATGATGGGAAAAATGAAGGCGTTGCGCCTTGGATCGGCGGCTTTCGTCGCCTGCTGCGCGGTCGTCGGGGCATCCTGCGCCGACGCGCCAGGGGCGCGGACTGGCGGTGCCACGAACCCGAGCGGTTCGGCGCCCGCCGTGATCGACGCACCCCTGCTGGCGGCATGGCAGGCGCATCACGTCGAATTCAATTATTTCGGGATCACGACGCTCTACACCTGCGACGGTTTGGAGGAGCAGGTCAAGCGTATCCTGTTGCAATTGGGCGCCCGGAAGGACGTGAAGGTGAGCGCGCGTGGTTGCCCCGGAATCGACTTGCCGAGTCGTACCGCGTGGGTGGATGCTGATTTTCATTCGCTCGCGCCGGCCACGGATGCGAGCGCCGCTGATAACGTCAGAGCGCAGTGGACGGCCGAATTGCTGCGTGCGCAGCGGCCGAACTTTTTGGGCTACGGGGACTGTGAACTCGTGTCCGAGATGCGTGCCCTGATCTCGCAGAACTTCACGACGCGCGGACTCGACTATTCGGCGCATTGCTTCCCGCACGTCGAATCCCTCGATGATTTCGAGATCAAGACCGACGTGCTGCGGGCGCTCCCCGGCAAGCCGACGTAGGGCGTTGACGTTACCGCGGCGCACTGTCGGCGCTCCGTTGCATCCAACCCCCGCTATCGCCGCCCCTCAAGTCTAGGGGCATACTGCGTGGTGCAAACGCCCGGTGTCGGGTGGTACGCAGGGAGCATCTCGGATGCAGCCGGAACTTGGTAACGCCACTGGCGGTAGTCTTGGAGTTGCGAAGCCGAGTGGCGGCGGTGCGGCGCCGTTCGGCTTCGAGAAACGCATGATGGTGGCCGAAACGGTGCGCGCAACGATCCTGTTCGTGGATCTGCGCGGGTACACCGCGCTCGCCGAGCGGCTGCCCCCGGCGACGGTGGCGAGCCTGCTCGAGGAGTTCTTCGACGTGCTCGCTTCTGCGACCGAACGCCATGGCGGACAAATCTTCTCGATGATTGGCGACGGCATGATGGCCGGATTCGGGATGCGAGGCGCCGGCGCGGATGGCGCGCGCGATGCGCTCGCGGCGGCTCAGGCGATGCTCAAGGGACTTGCCCCCGTCGTCGCCAGATGGCATCGGGATCTGGGGGTCGAAACCGGCATCGGCATCGGCCTGCATCTCGGCGACGTCGCTCGCTGTTTACACGGTCCGCCGGAACGACGAACGCACACTCTCGTCGGCGATACCGTCAATGTCGCCGCCAGGCTCTGCGGACGGGCCCGCGCCGGTGAGGTGCTGTTTTCGTCGACGGTGGCCGCATCGCTGCAGGGGGGAGTGCTTGCCGAAGAGCCGGCAACGGACGCGATCCCGTGGATTCACCTGCCGCAGTTCGCACTGCGGGGTCGAACGCGGCCACTCGATATCTGGTGCATGCCTGCGGCGCGGCGGCTGCGAGTCTAGCGGCGCCGAGGCGTTCCGTTGTCGGCGCCTCACAGCGCGGCGAGGTAGCCTCCGTCGACGAAGAGGATTTGTCCGGTGACGTAACTGGCCGCATCGGAGCACAGAAAGACGGCTGCACCGCCGAGTTCCTCGAGGCGCCCGAAACGCCGCAGCGGAATCTTCCGGAGCATCGACTGCTCCCAGGCGGGTTCTTCGTAGAATGCCTCGGTCAAAGCGGTGCGAAAGTATCCGGGTCCGATTCCGTTGACGCGAATCCCGCGGTCTGCCCACTCCGCCGCGAGGGTACGGGTCAAACCCGCGAGGCCGGACTTCGAGGCACCATACGCGGCGGCGCCGGGTGCGCCGACCTCCGACGTCAGTGAGCACACGTTCAGGATCACGCCGCCGGCCGGCATCGCGCGCGCGGCGGCTTGTGCACAGAAGAACGCCGCCTTGAGGTTCGTGTCGAGAATGAGATCCCAGAGAGTCTCGTCGACGTCCGCGGATGCGCGCGGGGACTCGACCCCGGCGTTGTTGACGAGAATGTCGACGCGGCCTCGCCAGGCGGCGGCATGCGCGAATAGGTCGCCGAGCGCCGCCGTATCGCGCACGTCAGCGACGATCGACGTTGCGCTGAGGCCTGCGCTCGTCAACTCGGCCTCGACCTCGCCAAGTAGGGCCGCATCGCGGCCCAGCAAGACGAGCGCGGCGCCCGCACGCGCGAGCGCCACGCTCAAGGTCCGGCCGATGCCACGCGAGGCTCCGGTCACGACTGCCACCTTCGAGGCCAACGAAAAGACTGATTCTGGCAATCCGTAGTAATCCGATGTCCGCGGTTCACGTGCTCACAGTGTACTCTCCAGCTCGAGCGGATCGGTCTTAGTACGTCGAGTCGGCCGCCCAGCTCCATACCGCGATGCCGTTCGTGGCCGCGCCGGCGATCGTTGCCTGACCGTGCAGACTCAGGTGGCCATCCTCGTCCACATGGAAGACCGAGACGCGCGAGGCGCTGGCATCGTGGTCGAGCACCGCCGCGATTCCGCCGCGATAGGCGATGTCCGTCGGATCGCCTGCGAAGGTCGCGACGACGGCGGCGTCCTGAATCAGGTGCTCGCCGTAAACGGCGTAGCGGGACACGGACTTGCTCGGAGAATTCGCCGAGAACAGGAACGGCCCGTCGAGTGCCACCCAGCAGGGCGCGCTCTGCGTGCCCGAACCCGTCACCGTCAGCACGGCGCCTTTGCGGACCAGGCTGATTTCGTTCGCATGCGCGATGGTCACGTAGGCTTCGTTCCCCCGGGTCGCGAGACCGAACGGCGCGTTGACGTTCGCGGGAATGTTCGCAACGAGCTGCGCCTTGCCGACGACGGCGCCGTGAACATCGAGTTTGACGGTTTCGATCGCGTTGCTCTTTTCGCTGACGACAAGCGCATCCGTGAGGGCGCCGACTTGCGCGGAGGAGCCGTCGGCGATCACGAGCGCCGCGCTGCCGTCCGCGGACCCGCTCACCACGCCGTCGGCGATCGCGTGCGATTCGACATGAGTCGTTGTGAGGATGTAAAGATGCGAATTGCCGAAGGCGACGCTCACCGGGCTTGCGAGCGCACCGACGAGCCGCTCGAAATGCAGTCCGGAATGATCGGCGGCCTTTCCGAAGACCGTCACGGTGCCGGACCCGAAGTTCACGACGGCCACATGATCAGGGTCTTGGGCAATTCCGCCCGCATTGCCGCCGGCGCCGCCCTGTCCGTGCGTCGGGAGCTGGTTCACGAGCGTGGCCGCCGTGTCGTAGATCAGCAGCTGATTCGCCGCGGTATTCGATGCCGTCAGGATCAGCGCCTGATCGCTGCCGGCCGCGAACGCGCTCTGCGCAAGCGCCGCCGAGGCCGCCAGCGAGAGAATGCCAAAACGATGTGTGAAAACTTTCATAAACGGTCCCCGTCCAGTAGGTTGAGAAGGAAGGCGCGTCGGACGCCCTAGGCCAAGTTCTGCGGGTGCGCCGATTGGCGTCACCCACCATTGAGTTCGCTCGGACCGGTCGAAAGGTTACAAGGGACCCGATGAGTATCGGACGACGGCGAAGCGGTGGACTCTTGCGCCTACCAACGCAACAGGCGCGGCGCGAGCAGCGCACCCGCGGCCGCCGGGATCAGCATGCCGAGCACGTACCAGACCGCGACGAACGCCGGCGCGAGTTCGGGGCAATGCAGCGTATAGGCGAACGCACCCATGGCGCCGGCCGCGAAGCCCGCGATTGCCCCGGAAAGGCGCAGCCGAGTCGGCGCAAGGCCGCGCAACATCCAGAGCAGCGCGAGCAGCAGGGGCGCCGCGGTCACGGCGATCAACCAGGGACAGACCGCCGCCGTCGCCCCGAAAACGGCGCGGCTGCGCGCCTCGGGCGCAAGGCTCCCGAGCGACGCCGACGCGACGATCCACATGCCGAGCACGATGAGCGTCATGCCGGCGGGCAGGATGCCGAGGGCCATGCCCGGGCGCGCAAGCCGCAGCGCAAGGGCGAAACCGAGCAGCGCAAGGCTTGCGCAAAACGCCTCGCGCAGCCAGAAATCCGGCGCAATCACGGCCGCGGCGAGCCGCGGATTGACTCCGAGCGCCAACGCCACGAAGGCCACGGAGCATGCGCCCGCTGCGCCAAGCGCCCCCATTTGGCGGATCGGCGCGTGCTTCGAATCGACGGCTTCGAGACCCGTCGCGAGCATCGTGACCAGGTCTTCGGTCTTCATGCCATACACTGAATCTTGGCAGCAAGCGCCTTGAGGCCGCGATGAATGCCCACCTTGACCGCCGACTCCGACATACCGGTGCGGCGGGCGACGTCGGCGACGCTGTCGCCATCGATCTTGACGTATTGAATCGGCAGCCGCTGCCGCTCCGGCAGTTCGCACAGCAGTTTCGCGAGGTCGTAGCTGGCTTCGGCCGCCTCGGCGTCGGCCGCGACGCACAGCGGATCGTCGTCCTCGATCGGATCGTGCAGCAGCGTCGTGCGCGCACGCCGGCGCAACAGATCGATGAGCTTGTAGCGGGCGATCGCCCGCACCCAGGCCGTGAGCGGTTGGTCGGACCGATACGTATGTCTTTGGTTGTGAATCGCCAAGAGCAGTTCCTGTAACAAATCCTCCACCTCCTCGGGCAGACTGGCAAGTCGCCTGCGCAAGAATCCCCGCAGGAAAGTCGTCAGATCCGTGAGGAACAGGTGATACGCCCCGGAGTCCCCGCCGAGTCCGGCCAGCAGGAGGCCCTGCAAGCGCTCTTCTTGCGTGCGCTGGACGCTCTCGAGTGAGTTCGCCGCACAACGGCCCGCGGTTACAGCGGAACTGCGAAACGCTTGCAATCCTTTGAGCATGCGCAGTTGACCGTGCGGTGGAGCGACTTATTACCAAGCTTGAGCTCGCTTGGGCTAGCATGCTCCGAGGATGGCGGTCAGCGGAGCAAGCAGATGGCGATGCGGATGAGAAAACGCGCGGCCGCCGTGATCATGGTCGCCGCGATCTGCGCCGTCACAACGCTGGCGGCCTTCGGTGGCACGGACGGCATGGCCGGTCGGGCGATCGACGAGGCAGCGATTCGGCGTGCCGATCATGATTGGGTGCTGGCGGCGCGCAGCAAACAGGTCGCGGCGTGGCTTGCATTCTATACGGACGATGCCGTGGTGCTGGCGCCGGACGAGCCCATGGCCGTGGACCGGGACAGCATTCGCAAACCCATTGCCGCGCTCCTCGCGCTGCCGGGACTCACCATCGACTGGCAACCGGTCAAGATTGAAGTCGCCGCTTCCGGAGAGCTCGCCTATCTGATCGGGCGCTATGAACTGCGCTTCGACGGTTCGGACGGTCAGCCGATCCGCGAGCGCGGCAAACTCTTGGAGATTTGGAAAAAACAGACCGACGGCCGATGGAAGTGCGGCGTCGATACCTGGAACGCAGATCCGTCGGTCGCCCCGGCCGCGGACGCCCCAGCGGCGCCCGCACCCGCGCCGCCGGCCGCGCCGCCTGCGGCAGCGGCGTCTCATTCGTTGGTGCCGGTCCCGGCTCCGATTGCGACCAGCCAAGGACCGCTGACCCCCGCCGAGGTCATGGCGCTCGACTACGGGGCGATCCCGACGGACTACCGCCGTGCGGTCGAGCAGTATTTTCAGAAGGTGCTGAGATATCCGGAGTCGATCGATTACCGAGAGGTCACGGCGCCGAAACAGGGCTTCGTCAAAACGGTCAGCGGCGTGTTCGTCGGCCACGACACTTATTATTATGGGTGGACCGTCACGGCGACGATCAACGCCAAGAATTCCTTCGGCGGCTACGTCGGTTTCAAGACCTACACGTTTCTCTTCCGCGGCGAGCGGATCGTGAAGACGATCGCGCCCGCCGCGGAAGATGAGGTCAATTGAAGCTTCCGTCGCCTGCAGACTCGGCGTCGGCGGCCCTCACTCGGGAGGGGGTCTGCCGCGAATTTCACTTATTGCAATGAAGCGCGATCGGCCAGCGCGTCGCCGCCACTTTGTACGGCAAAGAGAGAGTTTTTTCTTTCGCGACGATTGAAGTCGAGCCTCATGCCTTCTATGATGATTTCGCGATAGGGATGAAATGGACTGGACGGGCGGTCGGATGCGATGCCGCGCGGTCGGGTGCGATGCCGCGGCTTTCGTCCACGCAGCGAGGGAAAGCGCCGAAGGGATCAGTCGTCCAAATTGGATTTATTCGAATTGCATCCGCTCCGATTGCGCTCTCCCGGGATTTTTGAGCCGCTGTTACCCGCAGGCCTCACCGCGCTGTTCGATCCCGCATCGCGGACGTGCGCAGCGGCGCCATGCCCGCAGCGGCACCGGTGCATACGGCATTTGGCTACACGAAGGAGATCAAGCACATGCGACGCGTGAACATGACAGAATCCATCAGGCTCGCGACGACGAGTGCGATCCTCGCTGTGCTCGGCACCGTCTGCATCACGCCCCCGGTGCGGGCACAGACCCCCACGATCACGACCGCGGATGCGACACGATTCCTCGAGCAAAGCAGTTTCGGTCCGACACCGGCGGCGGTTGCGCAGGTGCAGCAACTGGGCTTCACGGCCTACCTCGCCCAGCAATTTGCGATACCGGCGACCGGCTACAACGGCTACGTCTATATGAATCCGGCGCCGGCGAAAGGCTGCCCGAATCTCACCTCGCCGAAGACCTGCTATCGGGACAACTATTCGCTGTTCCCGATCGGCATGCAGTTCTTCCGCAATGCCGTCACCGGTCCGGACCAATTGCGCCAGCGCGTCGCCTGGGCGCTCTCGCAGATTCTGGTGGTATCGGGCGTCGACGAGCGTCAGCCGTATGCGATGGCGGCTTATCAGAACCTGCTGCTCAACGACGCTTTTGGCAATTTCCAGCAACTGTTGTCCGACATCACCTTGAGTCCGGTCATGGGCGATTACCTCGGCATGGTCAACAACAACTGGATCCCGAACTCGAAGGAAAACGACCCGAACGAGAACTACGCGCGCGAAATCCTCCAGTTGTATTCGATCGGGCTCGTGCAACTGAACATCGACGGCACGCCCGTGCTCGATGCCAGCGGCCAGCCCGTTCCCACCTACGGCCAGAATCAGATCGTCGGTTTTGCGGAGGTGTTCACGGGTTGGTCCTACCCGGCGCTGCCCGGAGCGACGCCGAAATTCGGGGAACCGGACTATCTGCTCGGCGTGATGCCGGGCTTTCCCGCGCATCATGACAGTGTCGGCGGCGAGCCCCTGTTGAGCGGCTACAGTTTGCCGGTCAACAACAATCAGACGACCGATCTCACGGAGACCATTGCCAACATCTTCAATCACCCGAACGTCGGACCGTTCATCGGCAAGCAGCTGATCCAGCAACTCGTCACGAGCAATCCGAGCCCGGCCTACGTGACCGCGGTCGCTCAGGCCTTCAACAACGACGGCAACGGTGTCCGCGGCAACCTGCAAGCGGTCATCACGGCGATCCTGACGAATCCGGAGGCGCGCTCGGCCACGGGCGCGACCGGCCCGACCTACGGCAAGCTGCGCGAGCCGGCTCTGATGATCACGAATGTGTTGCGCGGCATCGGCGGCGCGACGCAGACCGACGGCGAATTCCCGAGCGCCGCCAGCACGAGCATGTCCCAGGAGATCTTCGACTCGCCGACGGTGTTCAACTACTACCAGCCGAGTTATCCGCTGCCTGACTCGAATCTGGTCGGACCGCCATTCGGGATCTACGACGCGGCGACGGCGTTTGCGCGCTATGAGTTTGCGAATAAGTTGCTCTCCGCGCCGATTCCCCCCGACACCAGCGTCACGTTCATCACACCCACGGGGACCTCGCTCGACTTGAGCGCCTGGAACGCTGCGGCGGCGACTCCGGCGACGCTGCTGACGTTGATCAACAATCAGTTTTTCCACGGAACGATGTCGACGGCGCTGCAGAACATCGTGACGGGACTCGTGACTCAGATTCCGGCGACCGACCCCGCCGGCCGCGCCAAGGCCGCCCTGTACGTCGCCTTGACCGCCCCCGAATTTCAAGTGGAGCAATAGCCATGACGCTCAATCGCAGGACGTTACTCAAGGGGTTAGGCGGCGGTTTGGCCGCGAGTCAGCTGTCTTTCTTGCCGCACATCGCCCAGGCCTCCACCACGAACACCTATCAGGCGCTGGTCTGTATCTTTCTGTATGGCGGTAATGACGGCAACAACACCATCATTCCGATCGATCCGACCAACTACGCGCTCTACCAACAGTGGCGCGGAAGTCTCGCACTCAAAGGTTCGACGGCGCCGATTCCGCTCGGTTCGACCAACTTCGGCATCCATCCCTCGATGCCGAACTGCGCGCAATTGTTCGACAACGGCGATCTGGGACTGGTCTTGAACGTCGGGACGCTGATCGATCAAAGGCTGACGGTTCCGCTCTACCAGGCGAATCCCGTCGCTGCCGATGTTCCCGACAACCTGTTCTCCCACGAAGATCAGCGCAACGAATGGAAGTCCGCCGTCTACAAGGGCTCGACATCGACCGGCTGGGGCGGCCGGATCGCCGACACGCTGCCGTTGTCGGGCGGCGGCAACGTTGCGCCGCTGATGTCGTTCGCGGGTCCGGATTTGTGGACGCTGGCGTCGACCAACGCGCCCTTGTGCCTGCCCGCGACGGGGTCGTTCGTGCTGAATCCCTATCTCGGCAAGCCGTATGCCAGCCTCGTGGCTTCGGCCGTGTCGGCGGCATCGAATGCCACGCAGACACCCTATGGCAACGATGCGATCAGCGCGGTGCAGACCATCACGGCCGCCGGCGTCGGCGCGAGCACGCTGTTGAATCCCGTGCTGACGGGCAAGAACGCCACGATCGACGGGTACTTCAAGACCGTGACGGGATCGACCATCGGCCAACAACTCTGGAGCGTCGCGAAGATCATCGCGGATCAATCCACCCTGGGCGCGCAGACGCAGGTTTTCTACGTGGATCTCGGGAACTTCGACACGCACACGAATCAACTGGCGATCCAGGAGACTCTGCTCAAAGAACTCGATCAAGCGGTGTTCGCGTTTTATTCGGCGACGGCTGCGCTCGGGCTCGCGCAAAACGTCACGACGTTCACCTTGTCCGATTTCGCCCGCACCTATGTGCCGAACACGACGGGGGGGACAGACCACGCATGGGGCAATCATATGCTCGTGGTCGGCGGGTCGGTCAAGCCGCAATCGGTCGTGGGTAGCCTGCCGCCGCTCAACGCCTTTTCGAAGGGCAGCCCGGTCGGTCCCTTGGATATCGAGACCGAGGGCCGCTGGCTGCCGCAGATTTCGGTGGATCAGTACGCCGCGACGCTCGCGAGCTGGTTGGGCGTCAGCTCCGCGAACCTGCAGAAGATCTTTCCGACACTCGCGAATTTCTCGCCGCAGAACCTCGGCTTCTTGAACCCGGCGCCTTGACCCAAGCCCGAGGCGTCGATGGATCCCGCCGCGTGGGTGGAGGAGGCTGCCGCGCGCGAACCGGGGCGCGTGTTTCTGCGCACGCCCGAGGGGCGGCGGGTCGATTACGGCGAGCTCGATGTGGCCTCCGCGCGCTTTGCCGCGGCCTTGAGGCATCGCGGCGTGCATTGCGGCGACCGGGTCGCCGCGCAAATCGACAAATCCGCGGAAGCCGTGTTGCTGTACGTCGCTTGCCTGCGCATGGGCGCGGTCTTCGTGCCGTTGGGCGCCGCGAGCACGCCGCCCGAGCTGGAGTACTTCCTGACCGACGCCGAACCACGCGTCGTGGTGATCCGCCCCGAAAGCCTTGACTCCTTGGAAGGCACGCTGCGGCACGCGGCCGTGCCGGTCGTCGAGACGCTCGGCGTCGACTCGAACGGCTCACTCGCGGACTTGAGCCGCGACCCTGCGATCCGCGCGGAACCTGCACCGCGGTTCGCTGCGGAGGCGGGTGCGGCCGCGGCGGCAGCGGTTGCGGCGATCATCTACACCTCGGGTACGACCGGACGCTCGAAGGGGGCGATGCTCACCCGCGGTAACTTGTTCTCCAACGCGACGGCACTCGCCGCCGCGTGGCGCTTCACCCGGGACGACGTGCTGCTGCACAGCCTGCCGCTCAATCACGTGCATGGTTTGTTTGCGGCGATCAATACGGTGCTCGCCGCTTCGGCGAGTCTGCTGTGGCTGCCTAAATTCGATGCCGAGCTGGTGCTGGCCTCGCTGCCGTCCGCGACGGTCTACATGGGTGTGCCGACGCATTACACCCGTTTGCTGCAGCTGCAGGGCTTATCCCGCGAGAGCACCGCCACGCTGCGCCTGTTCGTCTCCGGTTCGGCGCCGCTGCTCGCAGAGACCCATCGCGAGTTTCAGGATCGCACGGGGCAGGAGATCCTCGAGCGCTACGGGATGACCGAGACGCTCATGAACACCTCGAACCCTTATACCGGCAAGCGTCTTGCCGGCTCGGTCGGATTGCCGCTGCCGGGCGTCGAAGTGCGGGTCACCGATCTCGCGAGCGGTGCCCCGCAGCAGGCGGCCGATGCGATCGGCCAACTCGAGGTGCGCGGCCCCAACGTATTCACGGGCTATTGGCAGGCCCCCGAAAAGACTCGCGCCGAGTTCACACAAGACGGCTGGTTCAAGACCGGTGATCTCGGTCGCATCGATGCCGAGGGATATGTCTTCATCGTCGGCCGGGCCAAGGATCTCGTGATCAGCGGCGGCAACAACGTCTATCCGAAGGAGATCGAAGCGGAGCTCGATGCGCTGCCCGGGGTGCTCGAAAGCGCCGTATTCGGCGTCCCGCACCCCGATTTCGGCGAGGCCGTGACGGCGGTCGTGGTCGCGAGACCGGAGGCCCGGCTCGCCGAAACGACGCTGGTCGGGGCTCTGAAGGGCCGCCTGTCCGGTTACAAGATTCCGAAGCGCATATTCGTGCTCGACGAGTTACCGCGCAACGCCATGGGCAAGGTGCAAAAAAATCGCTTGCGCGAGCATTACGCCTCGCTTTTTCGGACGGGGTGAGCGCACGCGCTGAACAGTCGCGAGTGTCGCTGAAGCCTTACATTTGACGCCGATGCGCCGATGCCGATATTGTCCGCGCGGCCGATGGCGTCCGACCACGGACGGTGCGGCGCGGGAAGGCG
>Ga0302320_10011936_pt1 | contig 18314 bp, 12 predicted proteins | sample Bog_T0_3_FD_202130 | JGI IMG/M metagenome (GOLD analysis project Ga0302320, IMG submission 202130) | Peat permafrost microbial communities from Stordalen Mire near Abisko, Sweden - Bog_T0_3 | ecosystem: Environmental > Terrestrial > Soil > Wetlands > Peat | place: Sweden: Abisko, Stordalen Mire...
CCACGGGCAAGCGTGTTTTTCTCGTAGCGAACCAAATACAGGAATGTTCGACCCTTTTTTCCCGGGCCGATGGTCGAGGGGTATTCCGGGCCGAAAACGAAAAAATGCAAGCAATCTGCGCCACTGTGGGCGAACAAAGTGAAGGCGGGATATGGGAGTCGGAGCCGGCCATCTTTGCCGATCAGATTCTCCTCCCCCCATTGGTATTGTTCCTCGTTCAGCCTGAATGCGTCATCTGTGGCGGCCAGGTCATAAACGAAGACCGGCGCATGCAGCAATGCGTGAAGCCGCAGCGAGTCAATGCGGCCCTCTTTATGCACCAGTTTCATGGTGTCGCGAACGTGCACAATATTCATAAAGCAATGCTTTCCTCGATTTCGTGGAGCAGAGCGAGGTTGCGCTGACGTCACCGAATCCCAATGTCGTAAGGCCATGAGCCCTTGGCCTTGTGGTCTTCCATAAATTCCACTAAGGAAACACATGGCAGGTCGCTAATTTTGAATGCGGCATAGGTTGGGTAGAGTGTTATGAGGACCGCAAAGACCTTCGGTTTATCGTTGGTAGCACCCAACGCCCTGCTCAGAATGCCTCGGTTCGCTGCAACCCATTCCCATTTTTTGCGCAATTGAGCGGCGTACGACCGCTTGTTTGAGGCGAACTGTGAAATCTCATCGCGAAAATACCTCGATTCAAACCCGACTTCCACCATTTTTGACTCCGCCACGACAAGGGCCGAATCTCTATCGGAATAGCCGAGAAAATCCAACTGCCCCACTTCCGCCGGAATATCCAGCGTCTCTCCACCACCTATAATTCTTCCATGTCTACCGTCCCCCTGAATTCCCAAGCTCCGCAGCTTTGCGGCAACCTCACGCTCGAACCAACAACCAGCCTCATTCGAGAGCCTTTCCAGGCCGGCGCTTGTTTCTGGCGTGAGCCACTCGTCGGGAAGCTTCTTGAAGCAAACGCCGTTAACCAAGTGATCTAATCCCTCGCTCGCAAGTGCTCCGCACCAGAAAAGATGGGGGCCAGTTGTATGGGGAAACTCGATGTAGCCACGTCTGAAAGCTCTGTGCTCTTGTTTCGGTTGGAAAATTGCACGTTGTTCTTCCAGCATCTGCTGCCGAGTGATGGTGAAGCCAGCCAAGATTCGTTCAGCCAACTCGACCTTGCTGATACCAAAGTTTCCCATAATATCCTGCACAAGCCCTTTCTTTCGAAAGAACATGACGGGATAACTTCCCGGAGCCGGTTTGAAGTTTTCGTTAATCACGGCGATCACACCAAGGAACCGCGAGAAAGGGTACCCAAAACTCTTCTCGAAAGCAGGGTCCAACACTTCAGCCTGCCGTTGAAAATCAAAATTCATCGAGTTAGTTGGAAAGTATTTTGTCCTATTCGCTCTGTCTTTCGCTACACGAGCACCATAAGCCACGTCAACATGTTCATAGACCACGTCTGGCACTAGGCTGAACGGTAAGGGCCACGGCACACCGTCAATAAGCATATCGTCTCGCTCAAGCGCAAGTTCCATCTCACCCGGCAGGATGTAATATGCCTTGTCACAAGCTAGATAAAGTTCCGCCAACATCCGACTGGCAAACAGCGCCTCCTCCACATATTCGAAAAGATGAGGTTTTCCGACTGGAGAGAATTCGGGCAACGATGACCTCATAGCCGTCCGCTCTGCCAAGTATTTCAAACCTCGGCGAATCACGCTGAATTCCGAACCGACTCGGCACGCCTCAATCGTAACCTCGTCCGGAGTCTGCTGCCATTCCGCGGCAGCCATGTCGTATTGGTAAAGGACAAATTCCATGAATTCCCGCGATGCCAGCTTTCGTAACAACGAGTCGAGTTGTAACGAGAAGAATTCAAAATAGCACTTAAGAACACCGCAGACTTCCTCTTTTTCTCTTCGTTTTCCAAGAGGGAAACGCGCCAAAACATAATGCTTCGAGTTTGCAAGAAGCCTTTTCTGCACTTCTACGCCTGGCCGAATAAGCCGACCCTCACCATAAAAACGAAACAATCTCGTTGCCATATCGACAACCCTAGCCACGAGTTGTTGCCACGGCGGACGTTCGCAGCATTTTCCCGATATATGTGGCCTTGTCCTCGTTTTGAAACAGGACGTGGCGGGCTTCAAAATCGGCTTTGGACATGCGCTGGCCGGTGCCGGGCGTCAGCCAGTGGTCAACTTGCTCATACCGCGTGTTCGCGATGATGAAGGAATTCAGAACGACGTTCGGGTCGGCAAGGCGTTGCTCCAGCGTTTTGATGGTTTGGAAAAAGGAAATTTTGGGATCGTCCGCGCCATCCAGGTTGCGGATGCCTTTCGGGTCAACGAACGAGACGTATTGCTTGCCAGCGATGAGCAGCCAAAGGATGAAGTCGGGATAAAAATTGCCCGCCTCAAAAAAACCGATGCCTCGCCCCCGGCTGAGGTTCCGCAACAGATACAATTCTTTGCCTTCAAAAAAGCCGTGTTCCTGTTCGTAAAAGACTTTCAGATCGGTGACGAAATCGCGCTCGCCTTCGTTCAACGCGACCGGGCGGACATCCACCAGAGTGCTGTTGAGGTAAATCAGCGGTTGGTAGAGGTGCGGGCCGAAACAGATTGACCGGAAATTGGCCCATTCGATTGGCTTTAACAGCTTTTTGGCTACAGCTTCCTTGACCTCGTTCAACTTGGTGATGATCTCCTTGGCTGACTGATCAATCAGGAATCGGTATTCGGGAACAAAATTTTCATCAGTCTCGTCGAGGATCTCATACCGGAGTTTCGGCGCTTCCCATGCTGCTTTTTTGGTTCTGAAAAATACGTCGCAGTATTTTTTCAGGAGCGACACGGCGATTTCCTGCCAGCGGAACACTCGATCGAAGCGTCCGATTTCCAATGCCTGTGGTGGGATGTAAAGGACGTACCAGCTTGGGTCTTCCAACAAGGCGCGGCAGGCACCCGGTGACAAGTTCAAATTAAACCAAGCCCGCTCGTTTTTGAACTCTTGCAACTGGCGCTCAATTTCCTGCCAGTCGAAAAAGGCCAGGTGTTGCGGCGTCAGCTTGCCTTCGTGGCGCTGGGCGACGTCGGCCGTGGCGGCAAGGTCAGGGGCGATGCGGCTCTGAATTTTGGGATACCAGTCCAGCGCGATGCGCCGGCCCTGCATGTCGGCGTCCGGCGGGCCAAGCACAGGCTTTGGGCCGCTGCGTTTAAAATCCAATTCCGGCGGCAGGCGCAGGATTTTGAGCTTTTGCGAGCCGAGGTTTTTGAACGTGGGCAGCACGAACTCGATCCGGTCGTCATTGGGCGGCAGTCCTTCCTCCTCCAGATATTCCTTGAACTGCTGCATGAACTGGGCGCGGACACCAAAAACGTTCAGCGTTTCGAGCAGATTGATGTGATCCGGCTTGTGGCCCCGGATTTCGTCCACAAACCCGCTACGCTTCAAGCCAAATTTGTAGCCTTTCAACCGGACGCCGCGCCCAAACAACTGGATGATTTGCGAGCCTTCCGTCTGGCCGACATTCATCAGGCCCATCGTGCTGACGCGCCAACTGCTCCAGCCTTCCGTGAATTTTTTGGAGCCGATCAGCACATTGATTTTGGACTCGGGATCATCGATGCCGGCGAACAGCGATTCCGAAAAGGGCCGGTCGGACACCTTCAATTGTTCGGGGTGCTTGTCGCACAGGTCCCGGAGCTTGGGCGCGTCGCCCACGTTGATGACCCCAAAGGGTTCGTTGTTCTCCCCCAGCCGCAATGCGATTTCGCCGTCGCTGCCCGTCAGATGATCAACGTGCAACGCGGCGACCGTGGCCGCGTTGAACACATTTTTCAGGATGTCGGTAAAAAGCCCGGCGGGCGACAGGCCGGTTTCAAGCAGGAATGGGTAAGCACTTCTAAAAATGTCGTTGCCATTGGTGTTCAACAGTCCTGTGTTGCCGGACAGCAGGCGCTGAATCCGGGCCACGGAATCCACGCCGCCCTGGATGAAGTCCGCGAGAAACAGCAGCACATCAACCACGTCTGAAACATCCTGCCGGCCTTCGGTGCGGACGGCGGTCACTTTGCTGCCGACGAGGATCCACAGCGGGCGTTCAATCAAGAACGGACGGAATTCCTTTTCCCGATCCTCGTAGAGCAGCACTTGCTGGTAATAGGCGAGCAGGCAGGCCGTCAGGTACAACCGACGCGTTTCCTCATCGTGGTCGTCCGCAAGATTCAGAATCCGGTAATCTTTGCCGAAACCGTCACGGTAAAAATACTTGTAGGAATAGTCGAACAGGACGCATTTGGCGTATTCCTCCGTGAGTTCCGGCTTGTTGGCGGCCTTGAGCGCCTGGCTGAACGTGGCGGAATACTCGAACGAAAATCCGTCCGCACACAACTGGTCGCGGTTCTTTTTCCATTTGAAACCGCCCGCGCCGCGGTGACCTTCGTCCACCATCACCAGATTGTTGCCCTCGAACGCATCCACCGCGACGGTTCTATCGCCGCTGTCCTCCGTCAGCTTGGTGACTTCCAGAATCTCAACCGAATGGCCGGCGAACAGGCTCGTGCTTTCCTTGGAAAAAATCTCCGCCTCGATGCCGCTGGCCGCGAACTCCTGCAAATGCTGGCGGGAAAGCCCCTCGTTGGGCGTCAGCAAAATGGTCCGGTTCAACTCGCGCTCGCGTCCGTGCAATTTCAGGTAGTGGCGATATTGGCAAATGTTGACGTGCATGAGCAGCGTCTTGCCGGAACCGGTGGCGCTCCAGAACGCCAGCTTGCGCAAATCATCCGCCACAAACGGTTTGATCTGGTCGCGCTCGGCCTTGTCCGCGTTGAATCTGGCGACGTGATCGTTCAGATCGTCCAACAACTGGTCGGGGGTGCGAAAATAGCGGTCCAGATAAATTTCCGTGAACAGGAGCCCGAGATATTGAAAATACTTCCAGTGCAGGGAACCACCGCGCCGGTCACTGATGGTCTGAGTGTGGCGGACAATGTTTTGGTCGTAGGCCAGCAGCAAATCCCGATTCAACTGCTGGCGCGGGAACAACCGAGCGGCGATGACGTGATGAAACCGCGATACGTTGTTTTCGTCCGTGCCTTCCAGTGCCGTATCGTGCAATCCATCGGTGAGCGGGATGAACGAATCCGCCTCGAACAAGCCTAGAATCCACTGATTCAAGACCAGCCGCTGATCAAAGTGGAGCGCGGGCGCCTGCGGGCGGCGGGCGCGGCGGCTGGTGGTTGGCGCGGTCGGGAGCATGGTTATTCCGTCTGTTTGACAACTGCCCGATAGTTCGCGTCCAACGTCCGCCAAAACACGGCGGGGACGCCAAGGGCCGTTTCCAGTTTGGCGGCGGCAGCAGGCGTGATGGTGATTTTGCTCGTCAAAAGTTGGCGAACTTCATCTATCGGCAGGCCAGATTGTTCAGCCAAGGCGGCGGCGGTAAGCCCCTTGGCTGTCATCGTCTCGCGCAACGTCTCGCCGGGCGGCGTGCGGTCTTTGGGCCGGTGACGATTCATTTTAAATTCCGGTTGTCTTGGGGGCTTTCCTGGTCTTTGGCGCGGCCTGCAACTGCTTCACCTTTTGCACCGCCGCCTCAAAATCCACTTCCACCGGACTGGGCTTGGCATCCTCCCGCACCCGGTATTTTTCGTATTCCCGCTCGGCTTTTTCCATGGCCTTGTCGTGCGACACCGTGCCGGCGTGCGTAAGGATTTCCCGTTCGCTGAGGCGGAGAAAGGCGTCCAGCTTGGCAATCCAGTCGCGCATGGTCATCAGCTTTCGGCTTTTGGCCTGCAACTCGCCGAAATCCAGGTATAGCGACACGATCAGATTGAGCGCCTCGATTTCCTCGTGGCCCAGATAATTCTTGGCGATGCCGATGTCCGCCTTGCGGGGTCGCTCGCCGGGGAAGGTCGTCAAACCCATGTTGGGCTTGGTCGCATCGGCGCGGGCTTGAATGATTTCCGCCGCCGTATGGCCGTGCGCCGCCCAATGAATCTTGTTCTGCACCGTGGCAAAAAACTTTTGGGACGCTTCCGCGTGGCCGTCGTAGTCGCTGCTCGTGGCGTACAGATCCAGCACCTTGCGCCAAAAAACCTTTTCCGACGACCGGATGTCGCGGATGCGCGCCAGCAACCGCTCGAAATATACTCCGCCGCCCGCTTCCTTGAAACGCTCGTCGTCCATCGTGAAGCCTTGCACGATATACTCACGCAACCGCTGCGTGGCCCAGATGCGGAACTGCGTGCCGCGCAGGGATTTCACCCGGTAGCCGACCGAGATGATCACGTCGAGGTTGTAAAACTCGATTTCCCGCGAAACTTCCCGATCTCCTTCCTTTTGAACTGTTGCAAATTTTGCAACAGTTGGCTCTGGCTTCAGTTCCCCCTCGTCAAAGACGTTCCTGATATGCTTGGAAATGACCGACTTGTCCCGCTGGAACAACTCCGCCATCTGGTTCAACGAAAGCCAGACGGTTTCGTTCTCCAGCCTGACCTCGACGCGCGTGCTGCCATCTTCCGTTTGATACAGCACCAGTTCGGAACTTGATTTCGGTGTCTCTGCCATGATTTTTGTTCGATTAAATTGTTTCCTGCGTTGAAGCGGCGTGAACGCCGCGTTCCCCAATCACACATCCTGCACATCAAACATCAGCCGCTTGAACTCATCCTCCGTGCGCCTGACTTTCCAGGTCTCGTCGGCGCGTTTGAGGTTTTCCAGGTTGTTGTCGCCGTTGACGTAGATCACGGCAAACTCCATGTCCTTGGTGTTGTAGCCTTGTTTCTGGAAAAAGGCGTCGAGGTCGGCGTTGGATTTCTCGGCCAGGTTGCGCCAGATGACGAGCGTCTTTTCACCGGCGGGATTCAGGCCGGTGACGACCTTGAAGCCGCGAATGGTGTCCGTGTGGCTCACGCGCAGGCCGAGCAGATAATTGAACGTCTCCACCAGATCCACGTTCACGGCGCGCGATTCGCCCACGCTGCCGGTGGCGATTTTTAGCTGGTAGGCGAACGGGTTGGCGAACGCGGCGACATTCAGCAGCGACGCGCTCCCGGCGCTTTCCACGTCCAGTTGGTAGCGGAGCAGATAATCCTCGCGCAACGGCGCGTGCTGGCGCAACAGGTCGTCCTGCGCCTCCGTGCGTTTCAATTCCAGATTGTTCAAGGCGTCCTCGTAGGATTCGAGGCGGATATATTTGAACAGGTGGCTGGAACCTTCCCGCGAGACGGGTTTGCCGTCCTTCCAATCTTTGGAGTAAATGACTTTTTGCAGGCGCGGTTTCAACGCGGTTTCAAAGTGATCGCCCATTTCGACCAAAATATATTTCCGTTTCCCGCCGTCTTCACGATTCAAATTGATAACCGCGTGGCCGGTTGTGCCGCTGCCGCCAAAATAATCAAATACCAATGCGTAATCCTCGTCAGGAATCGAAATACGCACGCAATCTTCGACTGCATAAATGGATTTTGGAAAACTGAACTCATTGCGCCCGCCAAACATATTTTTCAGAGTCGCAGTCCCATATTCTGTTGCTGAGTATTTTTTGTCCGTCCAAACGGTTGACGGAAGAACTCCCTCTTCATTGGGGCGGTATTTGTAGTAAATCTGTAGCTCTCCTTGCGGATTTCGTTTCGGGACGATTTCAGCCATTTCCTTCTGAATCCTCTCTAAGCCCCAACGCCAAACCCTTTGGCCACCATTTGAATCAATTGGAAGGACGGAGTTTTCGTCCGCCTCCGGCTCTTCCAGAATAAGATATGTTTTTGTATTCTCTTGCCATTCGAGCTTTGGAATCCGAATGGAACTGCCCTTCACATAAATTGGAAAATAGCGACGCGGGCGACTTACACGTTCCGAACTAGAACCTTCCCGCCGGAAATTACGCCACTCGAACGACCCGTCCCCGTCGCTTTGATTAAATCGTGATAGCTGTGCATCAGTTCGTGCAATTTTAGATATTGCTGACTTGTCTGATTTGCCCGCGAAGATGGCGTATTCGTGTGCCTGAGCAAAGCCCCTGAGTGTGATTCTTCCCGACGGATTTATTCTGATGCAGACAGTTCCAAGCATATTGTCGCCACCAAACTGCTGCGAGAGAATCGTTGTCAGCTCTTTCTGTTGCTGGTCGTCAATTGTGGCGCAAAGGATTCCGTTTTGCCGCAGTAAGCGAATTGAAAAAGGGAGCGTATTATTTACAAACGACATCCATGTTGAGGAGCGGTAGCCATTCTTGTAGAGAATCTCCGAGGAATCCGTATTGTATGGTGGGTCTATGTAAATGGCGTGAACCTGCTCGCTGTAGCGCGATTGAAGAACGGTGAGCGCCTGAAAATTGTCGCTGTTAATTAGCAATCCATCCGTGGCTTCGTCCAGCGTGGCCGCACCGCCCAAAACTTTATTGTCCGCCAGCAGCTTTTCCTTGAACTCCGCCGGAAAGAATTTCGTGTCCAGCACCAGAAACGGATTCGCCTTTAGAAACTTTGCATCGCGGCTTTTCTTTTTCTGGTTGAACAAATCCGGCGCGATTTCGGAAATGGCAAACAGCTTTTCCCATTCCTGCCATTGCGCGTCGTTGGCGGCAATCTCCGGGTAAAGCGTTTCCACCACGCGGTCGAGCGTCACGCAATAATTCGTCTCCACGACGAATTTCTTTTTGAGCCAGAGCTTTTTCTGGAAGTTTTCCAACTGCTCCAAAAAATCAATGATCTTGCGGGCGATGGCGCGGATGGCCTTGATCTTGGCCAGGTATTGCCCCAAACGTGGCGCGTCCTCGGCCTCGATGTCGTCGAGGTGCATGATCTCGTTCTTGATGTAGAAATCGAGCTCGCGCCGAAGAAAGCCACCGATGTCTTTGTGGATGAAATAATCGAAGGTGTTGCGGGCGGTGTAATCGCCCAAATGTTTTTCCAGGAGCGTGCGACCGGGATTCTTTTCCGTGGGCGCAAGCCGGGACAGGGCGGCGAGCCAGGGGGTAACGGAACGGCCCACCTCACCCCGGCCCTCTCCCCCCACTCCGCTGCGCTGCGTGGGCGGAGAGGGAGAAACGCTCACAGCGCTGCGCAAACTGGACGTGCTTGGATTCACGGGAGCTGGCGAATTAGCATGAGCCTCCTCACGTCGGCTGCTACAAATTTCGGCGGCGAAGATTTGCTGGACCGCGAGCGTGTTCAACTCGGCCTGCTTGCGCTTATCGGCGTCGGGCCGGTATTCGAACCGGATGACGAGTTCGCCAGCGGTTTCCACCAGTGGATCGGCGGCGCACAGGATGAAACGGCGTTCCTGCCCGGCGGCGGATTTTTTGTTGTCCGCCTCGGTGTCCGCCTCGACGAGTTTGAAATGGACGCGCGGCGAGCCGCCGTTGCCACCACCATCGCCCAGCTTGAAGGTGTAGTCGCGGAGAAATTCGCTGGTCTTGATGTAGTATTGGTCGGCGTTGGCCCAATGCAATTTCACTTCCTCGCCTTCGTAGGGAATGGCATAGACGCCGGCCTTGTAGCGGCGCAACGCCAGAAAATCACCGCCGGAATAATAGCGGCGGAAGAAATTGGCGAGATCGGACAGGACTTCATTTTCCAGCGCGGACACGTCCACGGTGGCGGCAAGCTGGGCGCGAAGTTCTTTGACCTTGGGTGATTGCTCGGCCTGCTCGGCGCTGAAGCCAGCCGCACGCGCCGCCGCGATGGCCTTGGCGAGTTCGGTTTCCAGCCCGGCGCGGTCGCCGGTCTGGATTTTTTCCAGTTCGGTGCGGACTTGCGGCAGCAGGTCGTGATCGAGGAACCGCGTGACCTCGGCCCGCTTGGCGTTCATCACACGGTAGATGCCAAAGTCGAGCTCGGCCTGGTCGAGTATGAACAGCTCGGCGAGCAGAGATTTGAGTTTGTCGAGATTCGTGTCTGGCATGATGACGCGGATATACTATGCAAAAAGACGGTTGAGGCGAGAACGAATGAGGCGCTCCCGGTTTTCCAGAAATTTTTCGAATTGTTTGAGTGAATGGAGGCGTCGGGACTTGGGGATGAGATGTTTGTGGCGGAAATTCTGGCTGCGGGTGCGAATCCACACCTTGAACTCTTGCGCCCTTTTCTGCGTGTTTTCCCGGTCGGTCAACAATTGCAGATTGGCGATGTGGTCTTTTGCCTCAAAAAACCTCTCCCGGCTGGCTTTCGGCACACCCGCGCGGCGCAATCCCGTGTCAGTGAACTCCCTCTTTGGGAAAATATGGTCCTTGTGGTGCGTGATATTGCCCCAGGCTTTTTCATCGTAAAGCAATGACAAGGCAAGAAACGTATTGTGATCCCCATATTCCAAAGATAGCAGTTTTTCCATGGCTTTGTCATCGAAATCCGCGGAACGTCCTCGCTGGGCAATGGTCTTATTCAACTTGTCCACTGGAAAATCTCTGCCTCGCTTTCCAAAGGAGCGCAGGACATCCCTCAAAGCACTCAACATTGTATCGGATGACCCGCCGAATACGCCATTGAGCAAAGCCATGAGCAGCCACCGGCGGATGGTGTTGGCATTTCCGGATTCCCAACGCGAACCGCCCAGCAGAGTTTCGCCTGGGTTGTTGAACAAATAGTAGGCGACGGGAATCAGGGCGTTGGCGCTGGAAAGATTTTCCCGATCAATGCCGAATGAATTCACCAAATTCAAACAGCGCTCCAAGGCGGACTTTATATCGGGCCAACTCTGCTCAACAACCTTGAGGTTTCTGCGGGTAAAACTGGTGATGTTGTACTTCACCGGCAAATCACAAAGCACGAAGCTTGCTTTGATGACAAAATCCTTGTCAAGGTCGTTGCGACGTCCGAGGTGGTCGTTAAGGTGGTCCACGAACGTGTGGATTTCTTTGCGTGCATCTTCATGCGCCCAATTGGCGATCATCGTGGAAAGCAGGAGGTCCGATTTGGTCAATTTGGTGCCAGCCTCGTTGGCTCGGACAAAGATGTCCAACACCCGGTCATAGTCTGGGAGGGTTTCAGTGTGATAGAAAATCGTCGGTGTTTCAAATATGGCTTCATACAATGTACGCAGAGTGTCCGCGACGGATGAGCGTGCGTCTTGCGAGGCCGACTTGGGCAACGATCTTTGAACCTTTCGGATACACGCATACAATTTGTCACGGTTCTTGCAATTCAGGATTTTGCCGACCTCGAACCAACAGGACTTTTTGGTGGTTTTGGCCGGGCTGTCCGTAAAGGAGAAGCGGAAGTGTGTTTCCAAATCTTCATCGTCCGCCCCGGTGCCAATTCCTTTGCGAATCAAATCAATATGCAACCGGGTCGCCTTGTAGGCGTCGGGATTATTCCACCAGCGATACTTCTCCTTGGCGTGGTAAAAACCGCGCAACCCGATGTTCAGGGCCGTCAAACGTTGCTGACCGTCGAGTACAAACACCGGGTGATTGACACCGTTCAGGTTCGCGATGCTGCTATGCGAACCGCCGTCCCGGATTTCCTCCAGAAACTTATAGGTCGTCCAGCACCTCGCCGTGCTCGATTCTGGCTGCCAGAAGAGAAAAGAACTGATTGGATAGCCTCGCATGATGGAATCAAACAAGCGGATGATCTGCCGGTCATCCCAAACAAATTCCCTTTGCAGCGATGGCAAAAAGTACTTTTTATTCAGCCGGTTGATGGCTTGGTGAATCGTGAGGGATTGGTAGCTCATAGACGTTTCAGTGATTCCCTGACATTGTTTACACGACTTGCCAGCGGATGGAAAACAATTGTTCACTGGACGTGTGTTGGCTCAACCGCTTTTCGAGCTTTTCGATCAGCAGGTTGAGATAAAAGTCCATCTTGCCGGCGTGCTCCGGCTGGAACGCGCCAATTTTCAAGTCGAAAGCAACGAGGGCCTTTAAGAAACGATGGTAGAACAGCAAGTCCACGAAATATTCTTTCTGACCGAGGACGATCCGGTATTGGCGGCCCACAAAACAAAAGCCGTAGCCGAGTTCCAGAATGAACTGTTGCAGGTGCGTGATGAGGCGGTTTTCCAGTTCGCGCTCTTTCACGGCTTGGGCGAGGCCAAGGAATTCCAGGTTGTAACTGCTTTTTAGCATCTCGTCGGCCTGCTCGGCGAAATGCTCCGGCAAGGCGAGCGCGAAGTTGTGGGTCTTTTTTTCCTTCACGGCGCGTTCGTAGGCGCCGGCTTTGATTTGATTTAACAGCACGTCCCGGCTCCAGCCAAGCTGGGCGGTGGCGCGGAGGTAATAATAATGAGCCGCCGGATCTTTGACCTTCGCGATCAGCTCGACATGATGCCACCAAGGAATCTGCGCCAGCAATTCTCGCGCAGGCTGCGCGAGAATATCCTTTGTGCTACCCGCGCGAACGCTGGTTTCCAATTCTCGCGCAGCCTGCGCGAGAAATTCGGGTTGCATGTGAAGCTGGTAAAATTGGCGCATTCGCCAAATGTTACCGACGGAAAAACCACGCATGTCAGGAAACTCGGTCCGCAGGTCGGCGGAGAGGCGTTCCACCACGGCGTCGCCCCAGCCGGCGGTTTGCTGTTTTTCCACGATGCCACGCCCGATGTCCCAATAGAGCAGCACCAGTTCATGGTTGACCGCGCGCGCCGCCAATGTACGGGCCTGGAGGATGCGCGCCTTCAAGGCGGCCAGAAAGGCCGGATAGTCAGGATGAGATACAGTTTTCATGGCTTGGCGCTCACGGCCGCGATCATCTTGTTAAATTCACTTTCGACCCTGGCTTTGAAGTCGGATTCGATCTGGTAAACCTCGGTGAACTCGGCAAAGGCCCAGCGGCCATATTGCCCGGTGTGGTTCACGCCGGGAACCCAGTAGGTGTCCATCGTGGCTTTCTTTTCCTTGGCGTCCTCGCGCCGGTAGCCTTTGATCTCGGTGACCAGGTGCAACAGGTCGTCGTCGCCGTGGCCATCGTCCACCAGCACGATGAAGTCCGGCCGATACATCCGCATCTCCGAGCCGAAACGGTACGGCACTTCAAAACCGAGATTGTGGTTTTTTACGTAGGCCCGGACTTTGGGATGGTTTTCGGCGACACGGCAAAATTCACCCTCCCAATCGCTGTCGAGGATCACCCAATTGATGTGGCAACGGCGCGAGTCGGTTTCCCAGCGGTCGGTTTTGGAGGTGTTAAAATTGACGTAGCGCGTGGAGCCGGTGGGGTTGTACGGGTCCAGCACGGCGACGATGGGGCGCGTGCCGACAAACTGGCGCACGATGCCGGCGGTGATTTTTTCGCACGCGAGGTCGGCGAGCATCTTGTATTTCAACTGCGCGGGATAGGTGCTGCCTTTGCAGATCAGATATTTGTTGATCCATTCGCGGGTGAGGCGCTTGAGCTGGCCGAACAAATGGAGCTTGGGTTGCTCGCCGGGATCGCGCCATTTGGTCAGCACCAGATGGGAGGTCAGTTCGTACACCACCTGCGAGGCGCGGACATTGCTGGTGTGAACCAGGTTCAAGTCGGCAGGTTCCCCGATGATGCCGGAATTCCGCGTTTCCGTTGCGCCAACCAGCTCGGGCGTCAATTCCATGATGGATTCCTCGTTGAACTGCGCTTTGAGCTGCTCCTCCGGCAGTTCAACGCGGTAGCCAACGACGCGCGGGAAACTGATTTCGAGCGCGTCGCGGTCGGGCCGGACGGCTTTGACCTGGATGGTTTCACGCGGCGGTTGCGGTGGCGCGATGACGGGTTTCGCCGTGAAATCGAAAGGAATGCCGAGAACGTCCGCGTATTCAACATTGAACAAGTCCGCTTCATTCAGGTCGTAGGACTGGCGGCGCAAGGCGCGGCCAATCACCTGCTCGCACAAAAGCTGCGTGCCGAAGGCGCGGACGCCAAGAACATGGGTGACGGTGTTGGCGTCCCATCCTTCCGTGAGCATGGAGACGGAGACGACACAGCGAATGGCACCGCCAAGCTGTCCGTACTTGCCGACAGTGTTCATCACCTCGCGCAAGAGCGTCACGTCGTCGAGATCCTTGCCCTTTTGCAGTTCATTGGCGAGCTTGCCGCCGCGCTCCATGACCACCGCCGGAAGCGCTCGATCTCGTCGCTGGCCATGCTGCGGAAATTATCGTCCAACGCCTCGCCCGATTCGAGCTGTTCACTATCAATCAGCAATGTATTGGGACGTGCCAATGAATTGCCGTTCTCGTCAAAATTGCGGAACAAGGGGAGACGCCCGTTCTCAAGGGCCGTCGTGCCGTCGTCGTTCTCCCGGTGAAAACCGGAAATGAAGTCGTAAACGAGCTTGGAAATGGCGGTGTTCTGGCAAACCACGATGAAGCATGGTGGCACGCGGATGCCGGACTTTTGCCAGAGCGTGAAGGTTTTTGCGTAATGCCCGTAAAGGGCTTCCAGGGCGGTCTGCAACTGCGGCGGGAGACTCAATGGATCGAGCACGTTGCCCTTGCCGCGTCCTTTTTTGGGCATCTTTTTGCTGATGTGCTCCCACAGATTGCGGAACATCGGCATTTCCTCGCCGGGGATGTTGTCGGCGACGGGGACGCGCGGCAATTTGACGATGCCGCACTCAATGGCGTCCATGAGCGAAAAATCGCTCATCGTCCAGGGAAACAAGGTGCCTTCGACATAGCCGGAACCGCTCAAGAAAAACGGCGTGGCGGAGAGATCAATCACGCGGACGACGCCAAGTTTGCGGTTCACGGCTTCGAGCCCGGAAATCCAGAGCCGGGCGGCCTCCGTGTTTTTCTCGGCTTCCTTCTTGTCCTCGCCCTTCAACTCGGCCAATTCTTCCGCAGCACCGGGCTTTTCGCGGTAGCAATGGTGCGCCTCGTCGTTCAGCACCAGAATGCTTTTCAGACCCATCAGGTCCGGCATCACGCGCTGAAGCATCTGGCCCTCGGTTTCCAGCGTGTTCAATGCCTCGCCGCGACCTTGCAGGAGCGAGCGCCCACCTTTGGACAGGTCAATGCGCTCGCGCAATTTGAAGGCGTGGAAATTGGTGATGACAATTTTGGCTCGAAAGACATCGTCCAGCATGTCGGGTGGCACAAGTTCGCGGCTCTGGTAGTAGCTGTCCGGGTCGTTGGGCTGGAGGACGCGCAAGCGGTCTTTGATGGTCAGACCGGGGGCCACAACGAGAAAACCACGGGTGAACTTCTGGCTTTGCGGGCGACGCACGGCGTTGATGGTCTGCCAGGCGATGAGCATGGCCATGACGGTGGTTTTGCCAGCACCGGTCGCCAGCTTCAACGCCAGCCGCATGATTTCAGGGTTGGCGTCGTGGTTGGCGTTCTTCAGGTGGTCGAGGATGGCCTGGCCGGACTTGCCGGCGTGCGGGGCAACTTCGGTCAGCCAGATGGCGGTTTCCACCGCCTCGACCTGACAAAAAAAGGGCCGGATGCCGGCGAATTTATGACTGCGCCAGTGTTGCAGGAGCCGGGCGGTTTCGGGCGTCACCTGCCAACTGCTGGGATTGGGCAGGCTGCGCCACTGGTCCACCTGCTGCCGCAACTGGTTGATGATGGACGTGGGATCATATTGCTGCTCCTTGGTGGAAAGCCCTTTGCCCTCGTCGAAAATGATCTGCTCCTGATCGGGTTCCGGCGATTTGCGTTTGCGCGGCTTGGGGATGGGCGTGATGAACTCGGCGCGGCGGCGACGTTCAATGATTTTTTGCGTGGGCTGCCCATGTGCGTCCAGTTCCCAATGCCGCTGGGGGCATTCATACGGGGAATTGAGAATCGGCTTTTCAAAAAAGGGATTGGACATGTTCAATTCCTGTTGGCGTGGCCGAGGTTGCTCGGTCGCGTTACTATTTGAAGCTGAAGGGTTCCCGATGTCATGCGGTGTGGCAGGAATCGTAAGCGGGAAAAAAATTATGGCAATCGGAAATTCATTACGTGGCCGAACCTGGCGATGGTGGCGGGTTGAAATTTCAGAGAGAATTCACCGTCGTGGAGGCGTGAGACGAACCTTGGTGCCCGGTTTGGCAAAGTTGACGCCTTTGACCTTCAGCATCGCCTGGGCGACCATCCGATGCTCGGGGGTGGCCACTTTCGGCGGCAGGATTTGGGTGAAACGGCCTTCAATATTGTCCAAGACCGGCATGTTCGATTGCCCTCAGTGCCTTTCTGAAAATTGAAAGGGGTCCTGCGGCAACGGATTTTGCTGGTGGCCAAGGCGACCCGGCCCGCGCATCCCCAGAGCGGGCTGTAAGGGCTGGGCCAACGCAGGCCAACGGCAAAAGACGCGCCGCCCAAGGGGTTTCGGGGAAAAGCCGGTCTGGCGGCGTTGCTCCTCACTCACAGACCGCTGCGGGTATGCTCGTTCGTCGCGCCTTGCCATACCGGCTTTTCCCCAAAAACAGGATCCCTTTGAATTTTCAGACAGGCACCCACCAAAGAATTTCCCGTTGTCGCTACGAATGATAGGCAGGTATTTTTGCTTCTGACCGGTGTGTGATTCGCCCATCAGCACGATGACTTCCTGCCGGTCAAACGCTTCGGACGGCGGTTCAGTCATGTCCAATTCCTCGCCCGGCGTGGCCAATTTCATCCAGGATTCGAGCGCCATGACACAGGCGGTGGCGGCACAGGCGATGCACAGAAGCCGGGCGTTGGTGGCGAAAGCGTCCTTTTCATCTTCATCCGCCAGCGAACCGGTGGCGAACATGATCGGTCCATCTGCGCCAATTAGAAAGAGCGTGGGGGCCATTTTACCGCTGTTCCGCATGCAAGAATTCGCATAATGGGCGGCCTGGGCCAGCAGGTCGTCGAGCGTTTCAAGTTGGCGTGGCGCTTGCAACCTCGGGATTTTGGTCCGCCGGCTGGAAAAGATCAAGCAGCACGCCTTCCTCTTCACGCGGCAATTTGTTGACGGTCTGTGCTACCACCTTTACGCTGGCGGCATATTAAAACGGCGACCGGCCTGCGCCGCGACTTGGCCATTAAAATATGAAACTGCCATCCTCATCCGCGCGCTGCGAGCATCGCCCGCCTGCCAAATACGAGACGCTTAATGATCTGTTCGCCCAAGCCAAGCATTACAACGAATGCCAGCAAAACCCCAACGCCACGCTCATCAACCGCGAAAAACCAGATTGATCCTCAATCGCGCGTCAGTCAATTCGGCGGCGGGTGACGAGGAATATCCGGCTGTTTAGGTTCCCAGGGAATTACGCTTGAGCCGCGCCAGCCTGCGGTGGCAGGTCAAGCACAACCGATGCGAAAATCTCACACATTTGTGTGCAAAACAATGGCCCACTTCACGGTGTCGTCACTCTGACATCCCGCTTCACGTCAGCCAGTTTGTTGCCAGCCAATACCACACGGCTGAATGAGATTTTCGCGATGACGTTCGTGGTTGTGAACGGCTGCGGACTGGTGATCACGAAATTGAACGTGGTGCCGGCCTTTGGTTGCAAGGCTGCCCGGTCGTTGGCACCGCCAATAACCCACTTCGCGGACTGCCCAACCATCTGGCCCTGATCGTCCAGCAAGAAACAGATGGCCCGGGCGGATTCCACAGGGTCGGAAAGGTTGTTGGTCATGGCCAGTGGTACAACAGCCTTTTGGCCGGTGATCTTCACTGGCGAAACGGTGACGGCAAGCTGGGCCTGGATCGGGAATGCGCATAAAATGAGCAACGACAAATGTTTGATTGGATTCATTTGAGAATTGATGGGGGGGTGGAAACGCTGCAATCTACAGACCGACATAGCCGGGATGGTCGCGACTCTCAACCTGCTTCCCCCGCGTTTGTGCTGGCGAGCCTGTGCCTCGCGGAATCATTCCATGGTTCCGGCGCAAACGCCCGGTGGTTGGCCGGGACAGCACGAGATGGGGCGGGCCTTTGTGTTGAGGCGTTTGGAATGAATCTATGTGAGGAATTACCTGCAGGTGAGGCAAGGCGTTGAACTCCAAGAAGCTGTCCCAGCGTTTAATTTTTCCGACTTTTTGCCGATATTTCGCATGTTGGCATGAAGTTGGCATGGTTTTTAAGAATGGTTTGTCAACTTATTGCACGCTGGGCGAGGTGCCCGCTTCCAGGAATTCCACCTGCGGCGCCGAACTCAGCAACACCCCCAATTCCAGGAATTCCACCTGCGGGTCATAATACGAATTGAGCACCTGCGGCGGCACCACTGACGGCACCCCGTTGGACACCAGCACGGTGGTCGTGGCCAGCCGCCGGTCCAAAGCGTCATACGTCGCCGACCAGGTGAACCGTGTTGCTTCCGCAAGGATGCGTGAAGGCTCGAACGAGTTTCGGTAGAGTTGTGGCACATGAAAGCCACGAACCGCCGTTCGCCCCGAACTGAAACGTCCTTCTCCGATTTGAGTACTTTGCGCCG
>Ga0302320_10011939_pt1 | contig 18313 bp, 16 predicted proteins | sample Bog_T0_3_FD_202130 | JGI IMG/M metagenome (GOLD analysis project Ga0302320, IMG submission 202130) | Peat permafrost microbial communities from Stordalen Mire near Abisko, Sweden - Bog_T0_3 | ecosystem: Environmental > Terrestrial > Soil > Wetlands > Peat | place: Sweden: Abisko, Stordalen Mire...
CGACTACAGAATCGCCACAAAGAAATACAACCCAAGAAAAAGCTCGATCCACGGCCCCAGCACCAGCCGCTTGCGATACTTCGCTGCCTGCGATTTCTCGCCCTTCTTGGCCACACGGTACTTGGGCGTACGCACAAAGGCGCTTTTCATCCCGAACAGCGCTTCCATCACCGCCTTGGTATTGGTAACCGTCAGTCCAATCCCCAGCGCCATCAGAAACGGCAGATAAAGAAACGTCTTCATCCAAGTCTTGGGGAACAGCTCTCTCTGGCTCACCACGTAGAACACCGCAATCGAGAAGCTCGAAGCCGTGAACAGCGGGAAGTCGATCAGAAGCATCTGGAACCAGCCCTGGTAAAAGCGGCAAACCATGGCTGGAATCAGCAGCGCCGACATCACAACCATCAAAGGGTAACTGAGGTTGGCCGTCAAATGGTACACCGCCTCAATCTTGATCCGCTTGGGAACATCGGAGCGGAAGATCTTCGGCAGCATCTTGATGCTGGTCTGAATCAATCCCTTTGCCCACCGCGCCTGCTGCGTTTTGAATGCAGTCATTTCAATCGGTAGCTCCGAAGGGCACTCGACATGGGGCAGATACTTGAACTTCCAGCCCGCCAGTTGTGACCGGTAGCTGAGGTCCGTGTCTTCGGTGAGCGTGTCGTGCTGCCAGCCGCCGCCGTCGGAGATCGCCTTGATGCGCCACATGCCCGCGGTGCCATTGAAGTTGAAAAAATCGCCCGAGCGGTAGCGTGCGCCGTGTTCCAGAACAAAGTGTCCGTCCAGCAGGATGGCCTCAATCTGGGTCAGCATGCTGTAGTCGCGATTCAGATGCGTCCAGCGCGTTTGCACCATGCCGATCTCCGGCTCCGCGAAATGGTGGATCACCTTCATCAGCCAGTCGGTCGGCGGCACAAAGTCGGCATCGAAAATCGCCACAAACTCACCCTTGGCCACCTTCAGCCCCCCATCCAGAGCGCCGGCCTTATACCCATATCGATTCGTCCGGTGAATGTAGACGATCGGATGCCCCAGCGCCGCATAACGCGCCACAATGTCCGCCGCCACCTGGCGCGTCTCGTCGGTCGAATCGTCGAGCACCTGGATCTCGAGCTTCTCTCGCGGATAATCCATCGCGCAAACCGCCTCAATCAGCCGGTCAATCACGAACTGCTCGTTGAAGATGGGAAGTTGCACGGTGACCCGCGGCAGTTCATCGAAATATGCGGTTGGCTCCTCCTTGGCGTTTTTCTTGTATTTGAAGTAGAGGTAGCACAGCGTATAGCGGTGAACGCCATAGATTGCCAGCACAATCATCACCGCGAAGTACGGCAGTAGCAGCGCCGCGTCAAACAGGTTCCAGTGGTAAAGACCCTTGAAGGTCGTATCGGTTTCCCGCATCGCCCTGAGGTAATGGACAATGCCGTTCTGCGGGGCAATTGCCAGATGCAAAGCCACCCGCGCAGGCAGCCTGCTCAACAGCCCGGCGATTGAATTCGAACAGGTTACAAGCGCAGCGAGCAGTGTAGGCCTCCACGGTCAGGATAACGACCATTGTATGCGATAGGGGCTACGGAAGACGGAGCCTGGCGACCGCAAGCAATTCGCCGGGGGCTGTGATCCGCACCCCGTGAATCCTCCGTCCGTACAGCGGGCCAAAATGCTTCTTGTCCCCTGAGATCAGGTGGTCCGCCTTTGCCTTGACTGCCCCCGCGAGAACCGGTCGATCTTTCTCTGGAAGCAACTTAGCCTCGGGAACGTCCGGCAACTCACCGAAAGACATGATTTGCACGGCGCGCATCAGGCCTCGTAACCGATCAATCTGGATCGCCTGATGGAGGTTTCGCTGCACCTCGCCCATTACGTAGTTGGATGTAATCAGCCGCACCCCTTCCATTTGCCAGATCAGAGCTATTTCGCTCCTATCCTTCCAAGCCGCCGAGATCAGGACGTTTGCATCGAGAAACAAAACACTGGGTTTGGCGGGCCCAGTGGTCATTCAGGCCACCGGATATGATCGATGGAATCCGGATCGATTCCCATCTGCTCCACATCTTCGCGAGCCTCTAAATATCCATCCTTTGTCAAAACATTGTTCAGAAAAAACTCAGCCAATCGCTCCGGCGTATAAACCTCCACCTCGACAGGCGCCGTCACCGCCGGCCTCATCAAAATGCCGTCTTCGCGCTCTTCGATGAACATCGGACTCCCCTCGTCCAGCTTGTACCGCTTCCGCAGCTTGGCCGGAATCACCACCGTTCCGCGTTTGCCGATGACCACTGTCTGCATTTCAGAATCTCCGTAATTCAGAATATCAGAAGTCCTGAATTGTAATTTAGATTCCGTAGCACGCCGGTTCTAGATCGTGTAAGGCACACGGACTCCAGGATCTCCTGGATCGAAGTCGCGAGTGTTTCGCGAGACCAGTAAACAATGATTCACTTGCGCAGTCGCCCAGATGATGGCGTCTGGCAGCTTGATGCGCCGGGTCTTCCGCAGGATCATTGCTCTTTCGGCAACCTTGGCATCAATTTCAAGCAATGTGAAGCTTTGCAGAAACGCTCTTGAGGCGCCTTCGGTTTCCGGCACCGTCCCGGCCAGGACCTCAATCCAACTCACCAGGCTGATGGCTGGCCTCTCATAAAGCGCAAGTTCCGCTTTAGGCTGCGGAAGGCCGCGCAAAAAGTCGATGAGTATATTGGTGTCGAAGACCGCCCTCACCATTCGCTCCGCAGTCTTTCCTGGTAAGCAAGACCATCCTCGGGCAGCGGTTCGGAATCACCGGGAAGAAAGAGCGTCTTGCCCTTCCACAGGCCGAACGCCTCCTCCCGTGCAGACCGGTTCTGCTGGATAAACATGTCAAGTGCCTGGCGTACAGCTTCGGCGCGTGAGAGCTTTCGAGAGGCGCAAATGACTCTGAGTTCCTCCAGTTGGTGCTCCGGAATGTCGACAAGGGCTCGCATACTGCTCCAATCAAGATATCAATATCATATATCACGACGAACCGAAGGAAGCAAGAAAACAGTATTCCAATCCAAATTTGCCCTCCACACCCCAACAGGCGTAATGTTTTCTCGCAGTTGGAGATATATTCATGTCCGTTTTGATCTCTTCTCCCGTCGTTCCCGCCCTGGGCGGCAGTTTCCTGCTTGAAACGCGCACACCCACCGAAATCTTCACTCCCGAAGACCTGAACGAGGAGCAGCGCCAGATCGCCTCCACCGCGGCGCAATTTGCCCGCGAGCAAATCCTGCCCGTCGCCGATGCCATTGAAGCCAAGCAGCCAGGTGTCCTGCGCGCCGCGCTCGTCAAGGCCGCCGAGCTCGGTTTCACCTCCACAGACATTCCGGAGGAGTACGGCGGCGTTGGCATGGACAAGGTCTCCTCCACGCTGATTTCGGACCACATCTCCGTGCTGGCCAGTTTTTCCACGGCATTTGGGGCGCAAACCGGCATCGGCACGCTGCCCCTCGTCTGGTACGGAACCAACGATCAGAAGCAGCGCTACCTGCCCAAGCTGGCCTCCGGTGAATGGATCGCCGCTTATTCGCTTTCCGAAGCCAGCTCCGGTTCGGACGCAATGAATGTGCGGACCCGTGCTGTCCTGTCTGAAGACGGAGCCCACTACATCCTGAACGGCGAAAAGATGTGGACCACCAATTGCGGTATCGCCGACCTGTTCACCGTCTTCGCCAAGATCGTCGACCCGGCCACAGGCACTGAAAAATTCTCAGCCTTTCTCGTTGAGCGCACGTTTCCCGGCCTCACGGTGGGCGCAGAGGAGCACAAGCTGGGCATTCGCGGCTCCTCCACATGCCCGCTCGTCTTTGCCGACTGCAAAATCCCCGCCGCCAATCTCCTTGGCGAGGCCGGCAAAGGCCACCACATCGCCTTCAACGTGCTCAACGTCGGCCGTTTCAAGCTGGGAGTCGCCTGCATCGGCGGTGCCCGTCACGCTCTGGGCCGCATGGTCCGTTACGCCAAAGAGCGCATCGCCTTCGGCAAGCCCATCTCTGAATTCGGCCTCATCCAGCGCAAAATCTCGCTCAGCGCCACCCGCCTCTACGCTGCGGAAAGCATGGCATACCGGACGGTAGGCATGATTGACGCCAGCTTGTCTCAGATCGGCGAAGAACTCGCCAACAACCCTCGCGAAACCCAGCGCCGCATCGAGGACTATGCCGTCGAATGCTCCATCCTCAAGGTCTACGGCTCAGAAATGCTCAGCGTAGTCGCGGACGAACTCGTCGCCACCATGGGCGGTTACGGCTATGTAGAGGAGTATCCCGCCGAGCGCTACTATCGCGATGCTCGCATCAACCGCATCTTCGAAGGGACGAATGAAATTAACCGCCTGCTCATTACCGGCATGCTCATGAAGCGCGCGCTCGGCGGCAAGCTGCCTCTGCTGCCCGCGATCAAGAAGATCATGGATGAGGTAACGCAGCCGCCGTCGTTCGAGGCCGGCAGCGACACGAGCGAACCCCTTGCGCGCGAAGCCGAAGTGCTGGCGTCGTCCAGAAAGATTGCTCTTTTCGCCGCAGGCGTCGCCAGCCAGCGCTTCATGACCGCCCTCCAGGATCAGCAGGAAGTAATGGCCGACATCGCCGACATGATCGTGCAGGTTTTTGCTCTGGAATCGGCACTGCTCCGCGCCCGCAAGCTCAGCAGCGCCGGCAAGGCCTCAGCCGAAGTCGCCGCAGCCATGACTGGACTCCTCGCCGAGGAAACCATGGCGCAAGCCGAGCAAGCCGCACGGCGAGTCCTGGCCGCCTGTGCCGAAGGCGACATGCTGCGTACGCAGCTAGCCATCCTGCGCCGCCTCGCGCGTTTCACCCCAGCCGATTCCGTTGCGCTAAGCCGCTCCGTAGCCAAGCAAGCCATCCAGCTAGAGCGCTATCCTGTATAGCTTTCAGCTCTCAGCCGTCAGCTAAGAGCTGAAAGCGGAAGGCTGAGAACTGCTCTTTCAGTCCTCCCTCAACGCCACCATGGGTTCAACACCCATGGCCCGTCGCGCCGGGAAGTAGCACGACCCCAACGCCGCAAACGCCAGCACTGCACCGACAGCCGCAAACGTAGCCGGATCCCACACATTCACCACCACAAAGCTGCCCACTGTTCGCGCCGCGCCAAGAGCGAGAATCAACCCAATCCCGAGCCCCGCCACAACAATGATCATCGACTGACGGTAAATCATTCTGAACACCGAACCGCGGCTCGCCCCCAGAGCCATCCGCAAACCAATTTCGTGCACCCGCCTGCTCACCGCGTAAGAGACCACTCCGTAGAGGCCAATCACCGCCAGCGTCAAACCGAGCCCACCCATTATTGTTGCCAGCGATGCGCCGATCTGAAACAGCAGAAGCCCATTCAGTGTATAGAGGCCCTGCCGCATGCTCTGCACTTCAAACAGCGGAAGATCCGGAGCTAGCGCGTGGATAGACTTTTCCACGGTTTCCGCCATCGCCAGAGGCTCGCCCTTGGTCTTCAATTGGAAAACCATCAAGCTGTTGCCCGCCACGTGCTGCGCGTAGGGAAGGTAAAGGAACGGCCGTGTCTTGCCGCCGCCAAATAGTTGAAATTCCGCGTCGCGCGCAATCCCGACCACTTCCAGTTTGCGATCCTTCTCGCTCGCCTTCCTGAATGTGCGCCCGATGGGATCCTGGTTCGGCCAATACTTCGTCGCCATGCTTTCGCTGATCACGGCCACATCCCGGGCCTGCTCATTATCCGCATCCGTAAATGTGCGGCCACGCAGCAAACCGATACCCATCGTCGCAAAATATTCGGGCGACACAACGTTGTAGCCCACCCCGAAGGCTTCGGGATTGGCCGGCGCAGCGGCTCCATCGATCACAACCGAATCACCCCCAACTCCGAAGTAGCCCATGGGTACCGCACCTGCATGGCTTACCGACTCCACTCCCGCCAGCTCATGCAGGCGGTCCAGCATGTTTGCGGTCAGCGCGCGTGTCTGCGCGTCGCTCATCCCAATCTCGGTCGGATCCAGAGACAGGTTCAACACCTGGTCGGGCTTGAATCCAAAATCCATTGTCTGCATGGCCGTCAAACTCCGCACAAACAGCGCGGCAACAACCAGCAGCACCAGCGATCCAGCCATCTGTAGCGCCACCAGCGAATCGCGGAACCAATGGCGCCCGCTCGTAACTCCGCGGCTCCCCTCGCGCAATGCGCCGTTCACATTCGCTCTCGCCACGCGCAAGGCCGGCACAATTCCCACGACAAGCCCCGCGCCCAGGGCGATCGCAAAGGAATAAACAAAAATACGCCAATCGAATTCGAACGAAAAGTTGACGGGAATGTCCGCGTGGATGTTCAGGTGTCCAAGCGCGGCACTCGCCCACATCCCCAAAACCACTCCCGCGCCTCCGCCCATCGCCGCCAGCAGAACACTCTCGGTAATCATCTGGCGCAGCAGGCGCATACGGCGTGCTCCGAGTGCGGTGCGGATCGCCATCTCCCGTTCTCGCACCGTCCCTCGGACCAGCACCAGGTTGGCCACATTCACACATGCAAGCAGCAGAACCATTGCTGCCAGTGACAGAAAAAGCGCCGCCATCAAATAGATTGTGTTTGGATCGCCGGATACAACACGCAGACTCTGCTCGGGAAGAGCGCTTAACGCTACACCTTTTTCCGCCTCCGGCTGCTGGCGCGTCATTTCTTTTGCAATCACACCCAGGTCGGCGGAGGCCTGCTTCATGCTCACTCCAGGCAGCAGCCGTCCATACAAATACAGTCCCCGACTGTCCCACTTATTCAAAACATCCGCAGGTGTGCCCTCGATCGTCTTTTCCGACATAGGTATGTATGCCGCAACGGATACAAAGCTCTGTACGCCGTGAAAACCTTTCGGAGCTACACCCACGATCGTAAAAGGGTGTCCGTTCACGGTAACGGGCCGCCCCACCACCTTCGGGTCGCCATTGAACTTGTCCATCCAGTAGTCGTATCCAAGCACGATGACCGGATCCTGGCCCAGCACCTCACCCTCGCTGGGAAGGAAGAGCCTTCCCTCTGCCGGCTTCAATCCCAGCATCGAGAAAAAATTCCCGCTCACAAAGGAAGTCATGATGCGCTGTGGCTGCTGGCCTTCGATCGCAATTCCATCCAGGCTCAGTGCGTTTGCAATTACCTCGCTGAATGAGCCTTTGCTCTGCGCACGAATCTGGCGGAACTCCTGCCACGACAGAAAGGGCAGCACGGGTCCGTGGCTCTGGCTCTCCGCCAGCCCGGCAATCTGCTGAGGATTCGCTACAGGAAGCGGCTTCAGCACCAGCGAATTAACGAGGCTGAAGATGGCCGTGTTGGCGCCAATGCCAAGCGCCAGCGTGAGCACCGCTGTAATGGCAAAGCTGGGCGCCCGGCCCAGTTGCCGCAACGCAAAACGAAGATCCTGAATCAGAGTCCCCATTCAATCCTCCGCGCAAATCGAGATTGTTATTCATTGCGAGAGCACGCTCTCAGCCAAACAAGGTTCAGCATCGGCGCCAGATGTAAAAGGAGTTACGTTGGCGTCTGCAGAAGTGTTCCTGCTTGGATTGTGCGGATTTGTGAATCGTTGTCCGAAACCGGACAGCACCGACAGACGCAAAAAAAACTCCATCCTGACGGCGAGATAGTCGCCAGGATGGAGGTTATGACCGCCAGGAGACGTTGCGGCCGAGTATGGAGCTGAGTTGAACTTAGTGAGCGAGAACCAAGGTAAGCGTCAGATTGGTTGCGACAGGCTGGTAGTCCAGCATGGCGGGCTGAAACTTGAACTGACGAACAGCGGCGACCACTGGGATATCGAGAGAAGGACTCGGCGACTTGATAACCTGGACACTTTGCGCCTTGCCGTTTTCGTCGACGTTCATCTTGACAACAACTTCCGCATTGTAGGGCAACGATTGTTTGGCAGCTGGAGTGAGATCGACGTTGGTGGAGTAAACCACACGAGCCGGCGTGACGCCAGTCGAGAGGGGACGAGTTGTCGTTGAGGCAGATGCATCTGTGACCGGCTGGCTTGCAAGAGCCGCTGCAGAAATGAATAACGGGGTAAGAAGAACGCTGGCTGCAAGAATACGACGCATGAAGAACCTCCTTAGAGTTAACAGTACCCATCACGATCTTAAGCCTGAAATGATTCGACTGTCAAACTGTTTTTATCTGTCTTTGGTTATCAATAACTTAAGGGGAAACTTGCGCAATTCTTGTGAATTATTGAAAAACTTATGGACTTTTCATGCTTGATATATGTCGATCGAGTACCCGTCAAACTTGCCCACAAAAATGCTCGCGGATCCTGTGCAGGACCCGCGAGCATTCTTTCGTCTGGATCCTGATGGAACGAATTGGCAGACAGAGCTTCCATGGCTCGGCGCATGTCGAGTCAAAGAACCCATCAACCTCCGTCCTTACCATGCAGAAAGTACCCGATCTCGATGAAAATACATTGTCAGCAGCCGCCAGCGAGCCCGTGCCCGCGGCGTTCCAGTCCATATCTTCACTGCAAGTAGCTCAATACAAAGCGCATCGGTATCTTCGTCGTGCCGCGACCCCTTTGGCCATTGCATTGCTTTCTATGCAGGTGAGCTTCCACCTTCAAGTGCTAGCGCAACGACAGCCGACACAGCCAGGCAAACGGCAGCCAGTAGCCCGTACCCATCGAAAGAGGCGCAATATAGATAGCCGTGATTTAGATCGCATCGCCCTCTGGTATCTCGCAAATTACGGGAACGCATCAAGACCAAGGACCAGTCCAATTGCCTCAATCGGATTTTCAAACGCAGGAAATTACGGTGTCGAATTCTTAGTGGGCTAATTACCCCCATAAGTCAAGGACGACTGTCGCTCCAGCTGCATGGAAGAGAAATAAATGAAGAATTTTGGAAACTCACTCATGCCACAATCGTGGCTTGCCGCATTACCACTGGTTGTTCTTATGACCGGCTTGGCGTTTCCCAACGCTGCTCAAGGCGTTACCGTACGCTCCACGAGTCCGAGCAATGGCGCTAAGAATACTCCAACCAGCACCAATGGCGATAACAACGTTGTAACTGGCGCTCAAGTGTCCGCGACCTTCAGCACGTCGATGAATCCAGCAACCATCGCCTCCGAACCCGCCGGAACACGACATACGTTCACACTCAAGGAATCAAGCGGAAATGAAATAGAAGGTATTGTCACTATGAATGCCGAAAATACCGTGGCGACCTTTACGCCAACCGAGTCCGCCCTGAGAGCGGATTCGAAATACACTGCGACCATTACGACCGAGGCTGAGAGCGCTGGCGGCGTCAAAATTCCAGATTCGATTGAATGGAGCTTCACAACCGCTGACCGGCCGTTTACCGCTCAAGCTCCTGTGAGCCTTGGTTCAGCAGGCATCTTTGCGATTCTGACAAAAACAGGAATTACCGATGTCTACGCTTCTTCTGTCACGGGGGATGTGGGGACCAGTCCAATAACCGGCGCCGCTCTTCTCTTACGATGCGATGAAGTGTCTGGCATGGTCTACACCGTCAATGCGGCAGGCCCTCTCCCTTGCAGAATAAAGAGCCCCAGTTTACTGACCACAGCTGTGGGCGACATGGGATTCGCATACACAGACGCGGCAGGGCGATCGATTCCCGATTTTACTGAGCTGGGTGCTGGGCAAATTGGCGGACTAACACTTGTTCCCGGCCTCTACAAATGGGGTACCGGCGTTTCAATCTCAAAGGATGTAACTCTCTCTGGTGGCCCCAACGATGTCTGGATCTTTCAGATAGCGGGGCAACTCAAACAGGCGAGCGCTACCAGGGTCACCTTGGCCGGGGGCGCACAGGCCAAGAACATCTTCTGGCAAGCCGGCGGCGTCGTTTCCATCGGAACCACCGCCCATTTCGAGGGAGTGCTCCTCGCCAAAACGTTGATCGCCGTCAAGACAGGAGCATCGGTGCAGGGCAGGCTCCTGGCTCAAACCGCAGTTACTCTGGAACAAAACACAGTTACACAACCCGCACAATAATAACTATCTTCAAGTTAGGGGAGGGCCCGCGTGCCCCATGTCTCGAAATGAGGCCTGGGGCACGCGTGCTTATTTGCACGTGCTCTGAGAAAACTCAGACTCATCGCGACAGGTTCTCAGTCACCCAACGAAATCGCCGGCTTGCGTATTATGCGTGCTATGCATTGGCGCTGAATGTCTTTCTAAATAAGGTAGTCGTCATGCCGTCGCTGTTCTTACAGAACGATATAACTCCTAAAGTCCCAACGCGCCGAATTCGCCGGCGATCTTATCAATGCCGGAGAGAATTGCAGCGCCTTCCTTGAGCGCGTCGCCCAGTGCCTCAATCTTCGCCTTCAAGGCTTTCAGTTGTGTCATTGACGGCGTCATCTCATCGGCAGCTGCCTGCAATTGCACCGTGTTCCCGGTAAAGACCGCGAGATCCAGTGCATCCAGCTGATCGTTTGTCGCACTCCACAAGGCGTGTGCAACATCCCGCGCTTCCTGCGTATTATCCTGATTGTTCATCGCGGCTGCGGCCGTGTTCAAGACACTCTTGAGCGCATTAAATGCTGCCTGCTTCGGATCGACTGCGTCCGAAGACGGCATTCCCGGCTGAGTACTGGACATAGCGTGGTCTCCATTATTTCTTGCTGCTGAGCGAGTTGTAGAAGCTGTCGATGGCCTGCGCATTCTGCACCAACTCGCTGAGTTCGAGCTTGAATGCCGGCGCGTCTTTCTGGTTCTTCGTTGCGGCCAGTGCGGAGTGCGCGGCGGCCAGCGCGGCCAGCGATTTCGAAGTAGCGGCGAGCGCTTCATCGGACTTCTGCTGGGCCTGCACGAGACTGGGCAGTTTCTCAATCTCGGTACGCTTTTGATCTGCGCTCATTGTAGCGGCGTTAGTGCGAATAAACGTTTCTTGCGCATCGATCTGCTTGTCGTAGTCGCGATGCAGCGCATCCGCTAGACCCGGTGTATCTGTGGTGCCGATATCGTCCTCGAGTATCTTGCAAATATTCTGGATCGGCTTGTTCATCTTGTCCAGAATCCCCGGCAGGGCCCGTGCCCGTTCGCGCTCGATAAGGACTCCGCCGATTGCCGCGACCGCAGTAACTGCCAGATCCTTTTCCGTGCTGTCGATCTTGAAGCTCTTGAAGTCCTCCTGCTGCAGCTTGACCAGTGCGTCGCCGGTGGCCTTCGCCTGGGTCTCAAGATCGGTGATCGGCTGGTTGCCGCTCACCTCGGCAAGCAACGTGGCGTATTGCTTCAGACCATCGAGCACCTTGGTGCGAACCGCAAGGTCTTTCGCCGGCAGGAAGCTTCTAATCTTGCTTGGGTCGAAGCCAGTCGAGTCGTAGTTGGCTACCAGTGTGGCCATTTGGGTGTCGGCGTAGGTCTGGTTAACGAGTTGATAAGCGTTCGTTGTTTGGGTAACGGTTGCTGTTGCCGCAGTCGAAAAGGCAGCTGTGCGGGTTGCAAGCGGCGAAAGAGCGCAGCCAGAAATCGCAATTACCGGTCCGAAGAGGACAATGGCCCAGAAAGAGAGGAGGCGCGGCACGATGCGTTTGCGTGCATTCAAGGTCATGTCCCTCGTTTGGAGGTTTGAGCGGTGTAGCAGACGTTGCGCGATGAGTATTGCAGGTTGCGGAACGAACTGCAAGCATGACTAAGCTCCAAAATAAAACCGGCCCGCTTCTGAGGGTAAGAAGCGGGCCGGTCTGTTTGAGAGTTAGTAACTTCGAGTTACGCTTTTGCCGTGGTCAAGGCACCCAAATCGGCGGCAAGCTTCTCTGTAGAGAAGGCTTCAATGAGGTCGCCTTCCTTGATGTCGCTGAAATTGCCCAGGCCAATACCGCACTCCATGCCGTTGGTCACCTCGCGCACATCGTCTTTCACGCGCTTGAGCGAGCTGATCTTGCCCTTGAACACCTGCGCTCCATCGCGCATGAGCTTGACCTCGGAATCCCGGCGAATTGCCCCGTCCTGCACCCTGCAACCGGCGATGGTGCCGACCTTGGGAATGCGGAACACCTGCAGCACTTCCGCGCGCCCCAGGTAGTTCTCCTTGAACGTAGGATCGAGCAATCCCAGCATGGCCAGCCGAATCTCGTCCTGCAACTCGTAGATGATCGAGTGCAGACGAATTTCGATGCCTTCCTGCTGAGCCAGTTCCGCGGCCTTGCGCTCCGGCCTTACGTTGAAGCCGATGATGATGGTGTTGGAGGCTGTAGCCAGCAACACATCGCTCTCGGTGATCGAACCTACGCCCGAGTGAATGACCTTGATGCGCACCTTTTCGGTCGACATGCGGACCAGCGAATCCGCCAGCACCTCGACAGAACCGGTAACGTCGCCCTTGATGATCAAAGGCAGGTCCTTCACGCCGGCGGTACGAATCTGTTCCGCCAGGCCTTCCAGAGACACGCGCGAACTCTTCGCGAGCTGAGCGTCTCTCTCCTTCATCTTGCGGTATTGCGCAATGCCCTTGGCCTTGTCGCGATCCGCAACCACCAGGAACGTATCGCCGGAATCAGGCATCGCCTCCAGGCCGAGAACTTCGACCGGGGTTGACGGCCCAGCTTCTTCCAGCGCGCGGCCACGATCGTCGAACATGGCGCGAACCTTGCCGAACGTGTTGCCGACAATGTAGCTGTCATTCAGCCGCAGGGTTCCGTCCTGTACCAGGACCGTAGCCACCGCGCCGCGCCCGCGATCCAGCTTGGCTTCGATGACCGAGCCAACGGCCTTCCGTCCCGGCGTCGCCTTGGGTGCGCGAATATCGGAAACCAGGCAGATCATTTCAAGCAGCAGATCGAGATTCTTCCGCTTTTTCGCCGACACTTCGACAAAGACGGTGCCTTCTTGCCCTGCGCCTGCCCACTCTTCAGGAATCAGCCCGCGGTCGGCAAGCTGCTTCTTCACGCGGTCTGGATTGGCTTCCGGCTTGTCGATCTTGTTGACAGCGACAATGATCGGTACGTTGGCAGCTTTGGCGTGATCGATGGCCTCAAGCGTCTGAGGCATCACTCCGTCGTCGGCAGCCACCACGATGACAACAATGTCGGTCACTTTCGCGCCGCGTGCTCTCATGCGCGTGAAGGCTTCGTGACCTGGGGTATCGAGGAACACAATCTCGCGGCCGTGCGCAGGCGAACCTTCCTTGGAAAACTTCACCTTGTAAGCGCCGATATGCTGCGTAATGCCGCCAGCCTCGCCGGCCGCAACGTCGGTTTCGCGGATAGCGTCGAGCAGCGAAGTCTTGCCGTGATCCACATGGCCCATAACGGTGACCACAGGCGAACGCGGCACTTCCAGCTCGCCGGTGTTTTCCGCTTCGAGAACTTCCTCGATAGCCTGGTTGGCGATCTCCTCTTCGTAGCTGATGACGGTAGCCGCGGCGCCAAACTTGGCAGACACATCTTTGATCATCTCGGCGTCGAGAGACTGGTTTACAGTGACGAACACGCCGGTCATCAGTAGCGTTGCGATCAGGTCCTTGGCGCGCACTTCAAGCTTCTCCGCCAGGTCCTTTACGCTGATGCCTTCAGTAACAGTGATTTCCCGCGTGATGGGCAGCGGTTCTCCGCCATATTGCACCCCGCCATAACGTGGCGGTGGCACAAAGCCCTTCATTGGGCCTTCCTTCGTCTTCGGATACTGCTGCTGACGGCCGCCGGGGCGCTTGTTCGGCGCGCGCGCCGGACGTGGAGCCTCACCGGTAGGCGCTGCTCCTCCTGCGCCTGGACGTGCACCGAATCCCGGCCGCGGCGGTCCGCCAAATCCCGGTCGTGCGCCAAATCCCGGTCGTGCTCCCGGACCACCCGCACCCGGTCCACCTGGCCCTGCATAGCCGCCCGGTGTAGTGCGTGTTGGATGCTTTGGCCGCGGTCCGCCAGGGAACTGCCCTGGCGCTCCGGGAGGTCCGCTGGGCGTGCGCTGCGGATAGCTTCCGGGACCGCTTCCTGGCCCGCCGCCAGGGCCGCCAGTGGGCCGCCGGTCGAAGATGGGTCGGCCGCGCTGAATGCCCGCACCCGCAGCCTGATTCCCTGTACCCGGAACCACTGCGGACGGAACAACAATCGGAGCCTTGTATACCGGACGAGGTCCCGTCTGGGGCATGACCATGCGGCGGGCCGGCAACGCGGGTGTTGGCGACGCGGTGTGAACGTGGCCATGTGTGCGCTGCGGTGGAGCTACTTCGGACTCTGGTTCGAGAACATCGGTGGGGGCTGAAACTGGGGGTTCCTTTACGGTCTCGCGAGTTTCGGAGACTGGTGCAGCGGCAATGGCTGTTGGTTCGGCCGCAGGCGAAGACGAAGTTGCTTGTGTCGCCGGCGCCTGCGTGGCGACCGCCGTTGCGTCTTGGATCGCAGGTGCCGCCGCTTGCACGGTTGGAGGGGGCACCGTGGGCGTCTTCACTGCGATGGTCGGCTTTGCTGCCAGAGGCTTCTCAGCGGTGCGCGGTTGTTCGTCGCGCGTAGCTGGCGGTGCAACCGGAGCAGCCGTCGAAACCGGGGGCTTGACCACAACCGAAACGGGAGGGGGTGCGACAACAACGACCGGCCGTGTGGCCGCAACTGCACCCACAGGTGGCCTGGCGACGACCGCACCCGACGGTGGGCGCGATGCAATAGCTGGCGGAGCCGGCGGCGCAACCACGATGTTGGGCGCGGACCGCGGCTGCGGCACAATCTTGCGTGGCTCCGGACGGGCCGGTGCTGCAGGAGGCGGAGCCGCGACAGTAGCAATGGGTGGCGCGGGACGAGCCGGCGCCACTACCGGAGGCGGCTGTGTGCGCACCGGTGCATGGCTTCGACGCGCGTCATCTTCTTCCTTTTGCTTACTGGCCAGAATGGCCTTCAGCGCGTCGCCGGGCTTGGAGATATGGGAGAGATCCACCTTGGGCTGGAACCCCTGCGGCGCGCGCGAGGCCGCGGCGCCGGAGTGGCCGCCAGGCTTCGATCCACGCAACTGCGCGCGAACCTTTTCTGCCTCGTAGTCCTCCAGCGAACTGGAATGGGTCTTGCCGTTCGCCAGGCCGAGCTCCGTCAATACATCAAGAATCTCCCGACTCTTGACTTCCATCTCGCGTGCGAGATCGTTGATTCGAACCTTACTCATCCGCCTCTTTTCAAAATTTGCTGACCACGCCCCTTAGTCGCTCATAGCTACCTCATGGCAATGGGTGGTTTTCGAACTTCTATTATCACCTGAATGGATTAAAAAGATGCGACGCATACTACGCGCCGTCCTCTTTATCCACGCCTTCGTTATCGATCTCGTCCAGTTCCAGCTCAGCCTCTCCGTCCGCATCGGGAACGCTGTCCACAGCTTCTTCTTCCGCCGTCAGACCCTCGTCCTCAGTCTCCGCGTCGCGAACGCTTTCAGCTTCTTCCAGAACCTCCGATGCGTTTTCTTCCTCGGCTTCCGCTTCGTCCACAACCGCAGGCGCATCTTCGACTTCTGCTTCGCCGTCTTTCTCTACGGCCTTCTCCACGGAAACAGTCTCTTCGCCCTCCGCAGCATCGGCTTCGGCGTGCTCGGCATCGAGCGCGGCGCCTTCCGCAGTCTCCGCCTCGTGGCCTTCTTCGCCCTCTTCAAAATGTCCGAAGTAGTGGCGAACAGCCACGCTGATCCGTTCCAGCGTCTTTTCGCCGATACCCGGAATCTCCTCAAGCTGCTCCGGCGTCATATCCGCCAGCGTTTCAACGGTCGTAATGCCCGCGGCAACCAACTTCTGGATGATTCCATCGCCCAGCTCGGTAACCTGCTCAATCGGCGTCGAAGGACCGCCGGTGAGAGCCTGCATCTGCTGCTCCACTTCCTGGCGCTTCTCTTCTTCGCTCTTGATGTCGATCTTCCAGCCCAGCAGCTTCGCCGCCAGCCTTACGTTCTGCCCCTTCTTGCCGATCGCCAGCGAAAGCTGTGTATCGTCCACAATCACTTCCAGCTGCTTGTCCGTCAGGTCGGAAATCGACACGCGGCTCACCTTGGCCGGTTGCAGAGCTTTTTCGGCAAAGGTCGTAATCTCCTCCGAGAACTCGATGATGTCGATCTTCTCGCCGCGCAATTCGCGAATGATGGACTGCACGCGCATGCCCTTCATGCCCACGCATGCGCCTACCGGGTCAACGTCCTTATCCCGGCTCTGCACCGCAATCTTCGTACGCTCACCAGCCTCGCGTGCGATCGCCCGAATCACCACCGTGTTGTCGTAAATCTCCGGCACTTCCGACTGGAACAAATTCGAAACCAGCTCCGGCGCAGCGCGCGAAACAATCACCTGCGGCCCCTTCGCAGCGCGGTCCACCTTCAGCAGCACCACGCGCACCCGCTCCCCAATCGAGAACTGCTCCAGCCGCGACTGCTCCCGCTTCGGGCAGCGCGCTTCCGCCTTCCCGAGGTCGTAGATGATGTCCTGTCCTTCGATCCGCTTTACGGTGGCGTTCAGCACTTCCTTCTCGCGGTGGGCATATTCTTGGAATACTGTGTCGCGCTCGGCTTCACGCACCTTCTGGAAAATCACCTGCTTGGCAAGCTGCGCGGCAATGCGCCCCAGCGGGCTGGTGTCGCGATACATGCGAATCTCGCTGCCAACCTCGACGCCCGGCGCCAGTTCGCTGGCCTCGGTAAGCGTAATCTGGTTCAGCGGATCTTCGATCGGCTCTTCGTCGGCCACAACGGTCTTGTAGATATAGGCCGTAATGGCGCCGGTCTCTTTATTCAGCTCGCCCCGCATGTTTTCCTGGGTCTTGTAAAACTTGCGCGTGGCCAGGGCAATCGCCTCTTCCACAGCTCCAACCACGATTTCGGGTTCAATCCCCTTCTCGCGGCTGAGAAGCTCGATACTCTGATACAAAGCGCTAGTGGCCATACTCTGCTAACTCTCTTTCCGTCATCTACCGAAAAACTCTGTCGCCCGCCCAAAAACTCTGTCAACCACCCAAAAACCGCTGTCATCCTGAGCGAAGTCGAAGGACATGCGGTTGCTTTCCCTCGCTTACTCCAAAAACTCTGTCATCCTGAGCGAAGTCGAAGGACCTGCGGTTGCTTTCCCTCGCTTACTCCAAAAACTCTGTCATCCTGAGCGAAGTCGAAGGACATGCTTCTTCTTTTCGCTCACAACTCCTTAAATCTCCGGCACCAACTGCGCCTTCTCAATATTCGTCAACGCAATTTCCACCGTATTCACGCCCGTCTTCCGCGTCTTGCTGTTCTGCTTCACCGCATTCAAATCCAGCGTCACGCTGTCCGCTCCAGCCGCCAAACGTCCCTGCCAATGCCGGTTGTTCCGGATAGGCTCGAACGTCTGAATCTTCACCAGGCTCCCGGAAAACCGTACGAAATCGTCCCGCTTGCTCAATTTCCTGTCCAGACCCGGCGAACTTGCTTCCAGCGTATACTCCGTTTCGGGCACCAGATCTTCCACGTCCAGCAGGACACCAAAATCGCGACTGAATGCAGCGCAATCTTCATGTGTGATGCCGGAAAGCTGATCCACGCTCAGAGTCCCTTCCATCAGGCTCTCTGGAAGCTCCAGATCCCCAACCCCCGCCGCAATCGCCGCCTTCAATTGCGCCCGTCCCGCAGCGTCCTTCTCCAGATAGATCCGAAGCACCCGCTCTTTCGCCGGGCCAATGAACTCCAGGTCCACCACGTCCAGCCCATGGGAGGCGGCCACTCTTTGCGCCGCTGCGCGAATTTCGTCCAGCTTGACTGCCATTTGTCCCATCACCCCAACGAGCAAATTCGCTCGCCGGAGACCCTGTATCCGCACCGCCTGAATAGCGGTCTTTCTGCCGAGGTGTCCGCCCCGGGTTGTGCCTTTGGATGGGGGCGCCCTTTGCCCCAAATAAAAAGTGGGCTGTGAGCCCACTCATCTCTCCGCCAGCCGGCACAGTCACGGCAACTAGGGCGGACAAACTCGTCTGCATACCTACAGTACGCCCATTTCCTGCCAAATTCAACACCGATCAATAGCCCAGCATGGGCATCCATGCTGGCCAACGGTAAGTCCGCCAACTCGAAACACTGAGTCAGCAGCTAACGTGAGGTTTTGAAACGGCACGACTTCAGTCGTGCCGCAAATGGCTGAATATAAAGATTGGCTTTACAGGCTGCGGAAAAACTCGTTCGGGCGGTAGGCCGGGGATTTATCCCCGGCACAAAGTCAATAGAATCAATGTCGGCTTTTTAGATTGGATGAGACGGCTGGTCCCGCGGAGAGCTAAGCTCACCGCAACGCACTCGAAGGTGCTAGGAGGAGACCAGCCAATGAAGAAGCTTAGCAAACAAACGCAGGAGATGGAAGCGACCCTC
>Ga0302320_10011941_pt1 | contig 18312 bp, 13 predicted proteins | sample Bog_T0_3_FD_202130 | JGI IMG/M metagenome (GOLD analysis project Ga0302320, IMG submission 202130) | Peat permafrost microbial communities from Stordalen Mire near Abisko, Sweden - Bog_T0_3 | ecosystem: Environmental > Terrestrial > Soil > Wetlands > Peat | place: Sweden: Abisko, Stordalen Mire...
TTGAAAAGAAAATGTCTACAATTTTGAAACGCTTTATGCAACATGCACTGGCCGGCTTGAATCGCTCACGAGTGGCCGGTTTTGATCCGCTCGGTGACACTTTCACGATGAGACGAAGGCGCGCCGGATTTTGGGACGCGGGCAAGGCGCGAGCGAGGCGCATACCCGCAGTGGTCTGCAACGAGCGAGCAACGCGGCCAGCGTCCCAAAAGACCAGCGAATTAGTCTCATCTTGAAAGCGATTTGGAATAAGGGGAAAGCCTATCAAGCCGGGTTGGACAACGGTGGTCCAAGGGGACGCATCCTGCCATGGCCCCCGGGTAGGGACAGCGCGCTGCGCTGTCCCCGTCGCCGAGCGCAGCGTCAGGCGACGGAACCGAGCGACGTCCAAAGCGCCTAAATATGCGCCGGCCGGATTAGCGACTTGAGCACGCCCTGAATCACCAATTCCTGGGCCGGGATCAAATCGGGGTATTTGGGGTTCTCCGCCTTCAGATAGGGCTTGCCGCCCTTCAAAACATAGGTTTTCAGCGTGCATTCCCCGTCAATGAGGGCGGCCACGATGTCCCCGTTGCGCGGCTCGGGGCCGTGTTCCAACACCACATAATCGCCGTCCACGATGTGCCGGCCGATCATCGAGTCCCCCCGGACCCGCAAGGCGAAGGCGTTTTTCGTGGGTTTGTAGCCGATGCTGTTGACATCCACCGAGAGGCACCCCTCGGCCTCCTGGTCGCGCGCTTGGGGGAATCCCGCCGGGATGGAGCCGTAAACGGGGATGTCCCGCACCAGGCTGCGGAGCTTGTGCAGCGGGGTGACGATCCGCAACGACCGGGCCTTGCCCGGCTCGCGGGTGATGGCGCCCTTTTGCCGCAACAGGCGGAGATGCTCCGTCACCGCGTTGGGGCTGCGAAACCCGAATTGCGCGGCGATCTCCTTGATCGTGGGCATGGACCCGTGCGTTTGGAGCCTCGCTGCGAGGAAATCCAATATCTGCTGCTGTCTGCGCGTCAAGCCGGTCATACTGTACATAAATACAGTATCAACCTTTGGTGGGATGTCAAGATGCCGAATTATTTTTCAGACGGTGCCTCTTTTCATCGCGTAGGCACCGATCACGTTTGATGGAGTCTTAATTTGATGTCAGTCAGACCGATCATTGTATCCGCCTGAGCCGCCACGTTCAGCCTCCCACCGATAATAGATTTCTTTCGAAGTTCAAGGATTGATCAGCCGGAAAAACAGATTCCCCGCCGCCGGCGAAACTGTCACCTGGTTGGTGCCGTTGACGACGCTGATGGGAATGCTGTTGGAAACCCAGTTTGCGGTGGTGAGGTCGGAATTTTGCTGAAGCCGGTAAGTCGTGGTGGTCACCGGCCAGAACAGTGTGACCCCGTTGGTGGCCGGTTGGATGCCCAGCGTGGGCGGCGCGGCGGAGAGCAGCGTGGGATACACCGTGCCGCTGGCCGAGATATAGCTTACCCCGGGCGTCAGCACGTCCACATAAGTCTGCGATGCAACGCTGGCGGCGACGGAGAAGGACATGGACAGTCCATCACCATCATACACCCCGCCGCTGAGGGTGATGGAAGGCACGATGACGGCCCCGTCATCGACCCCGGTTCCGGTCCACGCGTTGAACACATATGTCAGCGTGTTGGTCTGCAAGGTCCCACCGACCGGGCCGGTGACGGTGTTATATCCCGCATATGTGAGCACCTGTATGCCCACCGAGGCGCTGTCGCCAGCGCCGTCGGATTGGTTGATGCCGATGCCCGGTGAGGTGGAGCCGACATAAACACAGGCCACTTGCACTTGCACCGGGCTGTTGACCGGCAACGTTGGCGAGGTTAGCGTCAAGGTGTCCTGAAACGCGATGTCCCAGCCACCGCCGACACTGGGGCCAAAAGATGTCAAGTAGCCATCGCCATCCGAAGGGCTGTTGTTCACCGCGCTGCCGGCATTCAACTGCAACCCGCCGTAGCTGATGCTGGCATCGGCATAGGCATCATCATGCGTATCGGGAAAAATGGCGATGCTGGTCGTCAACCAATTGGTGTTCTGCACCAGGCCGCTGTTGTAGCTGGGATTAGCTGGACCGTCCGAGGCTTGGACTCCAAGCTGGTATTGCAACCAGTTTGGCTGCGCCTGCCTTACCTGCGCCAGGGTGGAAAACGGGGTCAGCAACGCCCCGCTGGCCGCCGCCAGCAGGAGAACGGTCAGGTGACTTCTAAATTTGAAGCTGGATCGGGTTTTCATGGTTCTTTCGGCCGTTAATTCACTGATCTGAACCGTGGGATACCGGTGCCGCTCGGTTTAAGGGTTCACGGCCTTGGGACCCATAAGGTAGCGACAAGTCTAATCTGACAGATTAGCAGGGTGTGGCAAGGCGTTTTTCAATTAATTATCGGCCAAGCTGACGAAATGTTCCCAAGACGCCGCGTTGCGGGATATCAGTGCTTTGCTCAATCGCCGGATTTTGATTAAAGACGAGGCCGGGGGCCGGAGTACCAGCTACGGTCTGCATCTGCCAAGTTGATCTGGGCGCGGCCCGGCGCTCGTGTGACCTTGTACCGCCCTCGGGGCGCGGACTTCAGTCCGCTTCAACGTGCGGGCGGGTGCTGGCGATTCGATTGGCCTGCCGGCATTCGGACGGTGAAGCGGCATAAATGCCGCGCTTCAACCGATTTGCGGTGCGCGGGCAGTGTCAAGTAACTCGTCCGACACTCCTGGGGGCGCGGTCATTGACCGCCCGCAGGATTCTGAAGTAATGTTCCGCCTGAGCCAGATGCTCGTCATACCCGATCCACGACCGCTTGACCGGCGGTTGGGCCGGGCGTTTTTCCGCCAGGCCCCGCAACGTCCCGGCGTGTAGGTGATGAAAGAGGTGCGGGATTTGGTTGACTTGGTTGATTTGATTGATTATGCTGTGAACATGAATGCTGAAGTGCTTGACTGTGAAGCCGCCCCGGCGCCCCCCGCCCGCACCGTAAGGGTGGCCGTGGAACCGCGTTTGCGCGGAATTGTGAAAGTTATTTTTGATTCCATGCAAAAATCGGGCGCGTCCTCCCGGCAGGAACTGCTCAAAGCCGCCATAAAACAAGGCTGCACGAAGGCGGAGCTGGATGCCGCGCTGAATTATTTGCTCAAGACACCGATTTTGACCGGAAGCCCCCGGCCGATGGTGTCCGCGCCGGCCAAGGCGGCCGTGCCCCCCCCGGTTGCCGCCGCCCCCGCCTTTGATCCGGAAGCCGCCGGGGAACAATTGGTGGCGGAAATGCAGGCCGCCGAGGGCGGCGCGTGGACGGGGCAGGAACTTCAAGGCGGGCATTTTCAACTGACCCCCGCCACGCTGCACCGGCGCCGCAAGGAGCATCGCATCATTTATTGGCGCGATGCCCGGCACAACTTTCATTACCCCAAGTGGCAGTTTACTCCCGGCGGAGCGTTGCTGCCCGGAATCCAAGAAGTGTTGGCGCTCTTTCAGAGCCAGGATGAGTGGCGTATTATGAGCTATTTCTTGGGCCAGCGCTCCCAGTTGGACGAGCTTCGCCCCTTGGACTTGCTGCGCCACGGGGACATCAACAAGGTTCTGGCCCACGCCCAAATTCATGCCGAAGAAAACACCTGGTAAGCTCAACGCCCCTCCGGCACAGGCCGCGTTCGACCGGCTCCCGTTGGTCAGCTTTTGCAAGTCGGTGAAGCGTGTCTTTTACCGCCTGCATGGACTCAATTCGGCGACCGGCGGGCCTTGGCCGCCGGTTTTTTTTGGCCACGCTGATCGCACACGCTTCGATCCAGGCCAGGGCCTGGGCACCCTTTATCTGGGCGGCACGCTGGCGGGGGTGCTCATGGAGTTGTTCGATGACCGCTGGGGACCATTGGGCGACCGTTCACGCAGACTGACCCGGACCGAGCTCGGGCGGTGGTGGGTAACGCTGGTCGCCACCCCCGCCGTGACGGTCTTTGAGGCCAGCGGACCAAACCTCTCAAAAGTTGGCACCGACCTCCAGCTTCTGTCTGGCGACCATGCGACCGCGCGCACATGGGCGCTGCGGATCATGAGTCACCCGGCGGGAGTTGATGGCATCCTTTACGGTTCGCGCCATGACGATACGCAGCAGAATCTAGCGCTGTTCAACCGGGCCGGGCTGCTGCCATGCTTGCCAGACGCGGCCTTGCTGCCACCTGCCGCCCGGCACGGTCCCGGACCCGCAAATGCCGTCGGCCCGCTCGTGTGCGGTCCGGCGATCCTGTTGCGCAACCACCCCGAGCTGAAGGCGGCTCTGCAATCCCTCGAAGTCGCCGTCCTCCCATGAGCTTGCTTTGCGACCAGCAATGGAAGTCCACATGAGCCAGATGCTTCTCATACCCGATCCGCGACCGCTTGACCGGCGGTTGGGCCGGGCGTTTTTCCGCCAGGCCCCGCAACGTCCCGGCGTGTATGTGATGAAGGACGCGCAGGATCAAATCCTTTATGTCGGGAAGGCCAAAGACCTCAAACAGCGCCTCGGTCATTACCGGGTCGCGAACCCGGACCGGATGCCGCGCCGCCACCTCCGGATGGTCCACGAGGTCAGCCGCATCGAGTTTCAGTTCTGCAGCACCGAGTCGGCGGCCTTGAAGCATGAGCAGAAGCTGATCCGCTCCCTCAAGCCCCGGTTCAACCGCGCCGGGGTCTGGCCGGGCAAGCCCAGATTCATCGTCTGGCGGGTGGCGGCTGGCCGCCTGGAAATCAGCGTGGTCGAGACCCCGACGACGGGGTGGCAGCGCTTCGGGCCGCTCGGCGGCGGAGCCGCCCAATTGCACCGGTCCATTGTGTGGCTCCTGTGGCTGGCGCTGAACCCCGACCGACCGTTGACCGCCCTCCCGGCCGGCTGGGTGCGCGGGGAATACATGGCGGATGCCGCCATCTCCGGCGGTGGCCCGGTTGTGGAGGCGGTGGCCGCCTTGGAAGGGTTCTTTTGGCAGGAGCCGGAGGGATTCATTCAGTGGCTGGTGGCAAAATCCGCGCACCGCACAAATCTGTTTGAACGCCGGGTCATCGAGTTGGAACTGGAAAATCTCAGAGAATTTGAGGAGAAGCAGAAGCCGGAAGCGATATGCCGGCAACAACTGGCGCTGCTATGAAGCGCTTCAGCTTGGATTCCCAATCATGGCGGCGATGGTTTCCAGGGCATTGCCCTCCAGCCGGTTGTTGACGTAAATGAAGGTTTTCTTTTTTCCCGGCGCCGATTTCCCCTGGGCAATGAGCCTCCTGCCGGCGGCCCGGGCGTTCGATTGGTTCCTTCACCGTAACATCCGATGCATGCCGCGCAGCCGTAACCATGGCTGCAGGCATGGCCGGGCCCCCATTACCCTCCCCTCGGAGATTTGCCTGAATTCCAGTGACGACAGGCAATTTATACCTGCGTTTGCGCTACAGCAGGCACAAAGTTCCGAATGCCTTGGCCGCGCCGGGTGGCGTTTGAGCACGTTCTGTCCGGTTGGCTTGCCTGGCAAAGGCCTGTCGTAGCTGAGATCGCATGAAGTCGGTCGGTTCATCCCGCCTGAACGGAAAGCTGCCACCCCGAGTGGCATACCCTTTGCTGCCTCCCATGTTTGCGGTGAATGAACATTCAATCAATTGACGAAGTGATAAACGACCATCCATGGCGCATGACTACCAACACGCCCATTAACCGGGTTCTGGTTCTCATCTCCTGTGCGCTCTTATTAACCGGTTGTCAACAACTGCGTCCGAACTCAAGCGCCAAAACGATACCATCCATGCCCGATCTTACCTGCATCTACGCCCAAGCGGACGGTCGGGTCGAAAAACTCCTGGTCCTGCCGGGCCAGTTGGTCCAAGCCGGGGAACCTCTGCTCCAACTGGCACCGGTGCCATCCCCGGCGGCCAACAATTCACCAGTTGTCGTGAGCAAGGATAGGGATTTCACACGGCCCGGCCCGGCAATCCAAAACGACACGGGATTCGCCAGGCAGCCTGACCAAATCTCTTCAGCCTATCTCATGGCCTTGGACGTGATTACCTACAACCTGGCCAATGCGAACACCACCGCATTCAAGCAGCTTCAGGTCCATTTTCAGGAAATGGCTCAACCAGAGCAGGAGCTAAACAATGAGCAGATGGCCAACGAGCTGCTCCCTGCCGGCGTGCAGACTGTTCCCGGCCTGAAGCTCGATTCCGTCACGAGAAATTTTTCCATGGGCGGACTGGTACAAACCCACGACCGACTGGACCTGGCAATTCAAGGGGATGGCTTTTTTGAAGTAAAGTTGCCAGATGGCACAAGAGCCTATACTCGCGACGGCTCGTTCAACAGCGCACCGGATGGTCACGTAACGACGGCGGATGGATTTCCGCTCAATTCGGGTTTCCAACCGATTGGGCCTGAAACGACTTCCATAAGCATAAGCCGTGACGGCTCGATGATCTGTCTCAACGCCCACGGTGCCAAGACTTCCCAACTTAAGGTCTGTAGGTTTGCTGATCCGACGATGTTGCAAGCACTTGGCGGTAATTTATACCGGGAAACGGCCGCTTCCGGCGCGGCGGAGTATGGTTCCCCGGGCCAAAAAGGATTCGGTGAGTTACGGCAAGGATATCTGGAACTCTCCAATGTCAACGTGGCGGCTCTATTCCAGGAACTAAATCGCCTCCACAGCGCTTATGCTGCGTATACTGCGGCATGCGAACTGAGACAAAGGCTGAGAATGCCACTCAGCCAAACGAACCTGGCGACCGCTGGTAGCGGTGGCTTGCAGTAGCTGACGCGGCCGGTCAGCCGCTTGAAGAATTTGTCAGCCCATACCACCCATCATCGCCGCGATGGTTTCCAGGGCGTTGCCCTCCAGCCGGTTGTTAACATAGATGAACGTCTTCTTCTTTCCCGGCGCCGATTTCCCCTGGGCAATGAGCCTCCTGCCGGCGGCCCGGGCGTCCTCGTTGATTTCTTTCACCCCCTGGTAAGGTTTGAACGCTTCGACGGCGTCCTCGTATTTGCGGCCGGGTTTAAGCAGAAAGCGGGCGGCGGTGTGCGTGGGGGCCGTGTCGCTGCCGGGAATCGCCAGTTGTTCGCTGACGGACGGCATGGCCTCCCATGAATTGAAAACGTGGGCCACCCGGTGCTTGGCCAGGCAATAGAAATAATCCGGTTGCAGCCACTGCCGGTTGCGCATTTCCACCGCATAGGCCCAGCTCGTGGGCAGCGCCCCCAGAAACCGGTCGAGGTCGGCCACAAAGTCGCGGCCATGCTCGTAATCGGAGGGATAAAACCGGGAGAACTCGAACATGAGCAGACCGATCTGCCGCCGGAAAGGCTCGCACGGTTTCAAGAACGCCTGGGTGAACAAGCCGTCATGCAGGAAATGCTCGTTGGATTTCCCCGCCCGGAACCCGAACCGGGGCAGGTTGGAAAATCGCTTGATGGTGATTTCGTCCGTCACCTTCAGGGCAAACTGGAAATCCGGCGGCACCTGGGCAACGAGACCCTCCAGGAATTTGGCGTCGGGAAATTTGTAATAGGCGGCGTCCACACAGACGGTCTTGAACACCTCGGCATATTCGGCCAGGCAGTTTTTCTCAAACCGCGATTCCGCGAATTTCCCGCGATAAATGTAGCGGGACTCGTCATAAAGCATCCCGCGCCAGCCGGGATATTTCCACGAGGAGGTTCCGATGAACACCCCCTCTGCGGCCAGCGTCGCCACCTGCTGCCTGATCTGTTCACGGTCAAACGGCACACCGAGAAGCTGCGGTTACCCCGACCCAAAGTCAATGCGGTTGCTGTGGGCCAACCGGCGAACTGTGCATCCCTTTCCCTGAAGCGTGCCCTGCCATCGGAGTGCGCCCGTCCTCGGGCGCAGCAACGTCCGCCTGCCTGCAAAGGTTGGTGAGTAACCTAAACCGCCCGTTGGCAAACCCCTCCGCCCCGGTTTATGGGCGCAATGCGCGTAAAAATTTCGGGGAATTCTCTCCTGGGGGAGAGGCCGTCTTGTCGCGCCATAGTCCCGCCCTGCGGGACGGAAGCGCCAGCGCAGGAGGGGGTGAGGGGAAACGGATGCAACCTGTTGGGAATCTAAATTTTATGAAAACGATGCCCGTTGAAATCCTGGTGGCATTGGACCGGCAGTCGGCTGTTTCGCGGATTGGCAATCCGTAAACCAAGTCGGCTTCAAGAACCGGGGTGGGGACGGCTGGTCCCCATCATTTGTTTGATAAAATTGAAAACGTGGGGCCGAGCCCCCACCCCGGTTTTCATCAGGGGTTCAATCACCGCGACATTTGCGTTGATCTCGGGGCGAATCAGGGCCATGATCTCCTGAAATAGTGCGGAGATTGGCATGTAAAGAGGAAGCCGGTGGCCGGAGCACCAGTTACGCCCTGCATCCGCCCGGTTTATTTTTCTCATGAATTGGGTGACGGCCAGTTTGTTGTCCGCGCTGTTCCTCGGCGTCTACGAACTTTGCACCAAGCACGCGGTGCGCGAGAACGCCGTGGTGCCGGTGCTGTTTTTCAGCACGCTCACAGGCGCCCTGGTGTGGCTCCTCCTCCTCGCGGTCCAGGCCGTCCGGCCCGGCCTCCTCCCGGCGGCGCTCGTGACCGATCCCCTGACGTGGACGCAGCACCTGCAGCTTGTGCTGAAGTCGGTCATCGTGGCCGCCTCGTGGGTGTTCACGTATCTGGCCCTCAAACATCTGCCCCTGTCGCTGGGCTCGCCCATCCGGGCGACCAGCCCATTGTGGACGCTCGCCGGCGCCCTGCTGATTCTGGGTGAACGCCCCACCCCGCTGGAAGGCCTGGGCGTGGCGACCACGCTGCTTTCCTTTGTCGGCCTCTCCCTGGCGGGCCGCCGCGAAGGGGTGCATTTTCACCGCAACAAATGGGTGGGCTTCATTCTGGCGGGCACGCTGCTCGGGGCGGTCAGTTCGCTGTACGACAAATACCTGCTCGACCGCCGGCAGTTCAGCGTGCCGACCGTGCAGGCCTGGTTTTCCATTTATCTGTGCGTATTGTTCTTGCCGCTGGCGGCGGCCTGGCGGCGGCGCTGGTGGGCGCGCGGCGATTTTCACTGGCGCTGGAGCATCCCGCTCATCGCCCTGGCGCTGCTGGTGGCGGATTACATTTATTTCAGCGCGCTGCGGAACCCCGCCTCGCTGGTGTCGCTGGTGATGAGCCTGCGGCGGGGCAGCACGCTGGTGGCTTTTGGCGGCGGGTTGCTGTTCTTTGGGGAACGCCACGGCTGGCGCAAACTCCCGGCCATCCTCGGCATTCTGGCGGGAATCCTGCTTACCCTGCTCGGCGCACGCCCCCACGGCGGTTAGAACCAGAGGACGTCAAGGCCCCAGCCATTCAATGATTTTGCGGCCGATAAAACTGTGCGCAAACCCGGTGTTGCCCATCAGATACAGGCCGGTGATCACCCGGATCAGTCCCGTGCAGAGGAACAACACGATGGCGCTGGTCATATACAACCCCAGGGCGTGGGTGGGGTCCGGCTGCAGCAGCCGCGGCAGGCCGTCGTACAGCACCCAGATGGAAAGCACGATGCCCGGCAGCCAGGTGTACATCGGATTCACCGTCGGAAACGGATCTACCAGGCGCAGCAAAAACATCGGGCTTAATCCGTAAACCACCGTCGCAAACGCCCGGGTGAAAGTGTAAGTGGTCCGCCCGTGGAAGGTCCGACCCAGCATTTTGATCAGCCGCGCGCAGACCAAGATCAGGAACAAATTCAGGAGGACCTGCCCCACCTCGTACAAGATGATGGTTTCACCGGGAAAACGCTTGTAACCCTGGTAGGCGGACAGCCATTTGCCCCAATGCCGCAGGCCCCACCCCTCCAGACCGGCCGTGATCAGCAGCATCGGCGCCAGGTGCCAGAAAAAAACTCCGGCCCACTTCGGCTCCCGCTCGACAATGCGGTCCCACGCCGGTCCCCCCTCAAACATCAATACCAAGGCTCGAATCATTACCCAGTCAGACTAAGGAACCCGCCCAACCCTGGCAAGTGGCAAAAGTGAGACGCCGATCGGGAGGCCGCGGGTGTGAGACAAAATTCTCCCTCGCCCTTTGCTTGGCCCTTCCCCCAAAACGCCCCGGCGTTTCGGGTGCCCCTTGCGCGTTGACTGGTCCGCCGCTTGCCTGGGGCTGAAAGCCCAACATGTGAAAGCCTGGGGTGAAGCCCCAGGAAACCGCCCCTCGCGATAATTTGTGAGGCCTGTAGGGCCAAAACCCCTTTAAATTTCACTATCAGCCCCCTCCGCGGGGCCCTGCTTTATACTTTGACCTTCAGCCTTTCCCCCATCGGGCCGCAGCACGCCCGTCCGCCGACCAGTGCGGGAAGGTCACCGCACGCCAGTCCCTGCTGCGGGTCGCGGACCCTCGCCTTGTTGCCACCTCCCCCACGTCCCATCCGTCCCATCCGTCCCATCTGCCGTTCCCCCGTGAAAAGGTAACCCGGACCAGTCCTAACCATGCAGTTGAAAAACAGCTTAACGGCAGCAACGCAGAGGGAGGCTGATGAGGAGAAATGGCTAAGCCCGAAAAACCGAGGCCCCAACCGGTACTCGGTCATGGCCGGACTGGATCGACTCTGCCTCCCGGCTCTATCTGCGTTTATCTGCGTTCATCTGCAGTTGAAAGGCATCGTTCCGGCTCAGGACTCAAAATCGTAGATCAGGACCTTTTTGCAGGTGGGTTTAAACACCTTCTCCACAAATTCCAGGTGCAGCGGATGGACCTGATAGGCCTGTTCCGCCGCCTTGTCCGGAAAGAGGAGGTTCAACGCCACCTGATAGCTCTGGTCCACGACCGGACGGTGGCTGGGGGACATGCGGCCGGCGTGAAAATGCACCACGCCGGGGATGTCCTTGAGGTAATGGTTGGCGCCGGCCAGCAGTTCCTCCGCGGCCCCGGCCCGCGCCGGGTCGGTCCAAAAAATGACGATGTGTGATAACATGCGGTGATTTTAATCCGCCGGCAGGCTCCTGGCAATGTCCGGTTGCAGCGGTGTCGGGTGCGGCGATTGCCCGGTTTTCATCCGCGCCATACGTGCCATCCGTGGTTAAGCCTCTGTATTCTTTCTGTCTCAGTGCCTCCGTAGTCGCTCTGTGGGATCCCCGTTTTCTTTGCGCCCTTGCGTCTTTGCGCCTTTGCGTTTAAACCCGATGCCTCCGTCTTCCCATCCGTGTCCATCCGCGAAATCCGTGGTTAAGCTCCCTGTGTTCTTTGTCCCTCAGTGCCTCCGTACTCCCGCCCTGTGGGATTCCCGTATTTTTATTTCAGCGTTTCAGCGTTTCAGTTTTCAGCACTTCCCCCAATTTAGCCTTCAGCCTTTCCCCCACGCGCCCCGCCAGCAGCAACGGGATGAGCAACAACGTCACCGCCGTGGAGGTCAGGATTCCGAAGATCACCACCGTGGCGAACGGGCGCTGCAATTCCGCGCCCGGGCTGGTGGACAGCGCCATCGGCACGAACCCCACCCCCGCCACCAGCGCCGTCATCAGCACCGGGCGCAACCGCGTTTGGGCGCCAGTCAGCGCCGCCGCCGCGGCGTCCAGGCCTTGCGCGCGCAGGTCGTTGAAATAAGTGATCAGCACCATCCCGTTGAGCAGGCTCAGGCCGCCAAGCGTGACCAGGCCGATGGCGGCGGGCATGGTCAACGGGAGCCCGCGCAGCCATAAACCGTATATCCCGCCGACCAGCGCGAAGGGCAGGCCCAGCGCCACCAGCACCGTTTGCCGCCCGCTGCGCAACGCCGCGTACACCAGCGCCAGGCTCAACAGCACAAAGATCACCCCGGCCGCCCCCAGCCGCCGGCTGCCCGATTCCCAGTTTTTATACGCTCCGCTGAATTCCAGCCGGCAGCCTTCCGGCAGTTTCACCCGGGCCTGGATCGCCGCGCGCGCCCGGTCCACAAACCCGACCACATCCGGGCTGTCCACCGTCACCAGGATGGCTTCGCGGCGGCGCGCCTGCTCGCGGGTGATCACGGACACGGACGATTTTTGTTCCTCCCATTTGCCCACGTCGGCCAGCGTGGCCACGTAGGAACTGTCCGCGCTCCGCACCGGCAGGGCCGCCAGCGTGGCAGGATTGGTGCGGCTGGATTCGGCGATGCGCACCACGACGGGATAAAAAACGTCGCCTTCGTCAATCCGCCCCACCTCGCGCCCGGCCAGGCCGATGGACACCGCATTGTTCATCACATCCCCGGCGATCATGAAGCGGACGGAGGGGATGGGATCGGGGATGAATTCCCGCAACGCCGTGCGGCCGGGCCGGTCAATCACCACTTCGCCGGCGGCGGGCAGCTTCCGGACAATTTCCGCCACCCGGCCCGCCAGCCCGTCCAACTGATCATAGTCGGGGCCGAATATCTTGATGGCCAGATCGGTCCGCACGCCCTCGAGCAGCTCGTCGAACCGCACGGCGATGGGCTGGTTGAGTTCCAGTTCCTGGCCGGGCACGTTGCGCTCGATCACCGACTGGATGAGTTCGCCCAGTTCGGTCTTGGTCATCCGGTGTCCGTGGAACGGCCGCCACTCCGCGCGCGGGCGCAGGCTGATATAAATGTCATTTTGATTGGCACCCTGCGGATCGGTGGCGATTTCCGACATGCCAATCCGCGAATAGAGGGCGCGGATTTCGGGCACGGCCGCCCGGAGGGCGCGTTCGGTCTGGCATTCCATCTCCACGGATTTCGCCAGGCTGATGCCGGGATCGCGTTGCACTTCCACCACCAGCCAGCCTTCGTCCAGGTACGGCAGAAAATTCGCGCCCAGCCGGGGGGCGAGCCAGGCCGCACCGCCGGCCAGGAGCAACGCCGAAGCCAGCAGCAGGCCCCGCCGCCGCCGGCAGGCCAGGAACAACCATGCGTAGGCTGAACGCAGGACCGGCAGAAACCGCGGCTCCTTCAGCGTGCCGCCCGCGCCCAGACCCAGGGCGCACAGCGCCGGCACCAGCGTGAGCGTCAGCAGCAGCGAACTGAGCAACATCAACATCACCGCCTGGGCCAGCGGCCGGAACATCCGGCCTTCCACGCCCCCCAAGAACAGAACCGGCAGATACGCGCCAATGATGACGAGCATCCCCACCAACATGGGTTTACGGACCTGGCAGCAGGCCTCGATGATCGTTGCCCGCCGCGCGGCCGGGCCGCCGGGCGCGCCCGGGGCGGCCAGCTTGCGGGCGACATTTTCCACCATCACGATGGTATCGTCCACCACCACGCCAAAATCAATCGCCCCCAGGGTCAGCAGGCTGCCCATGATCCCAAAGGTCGCCATGCCGCCCAGGCCCAGGGCAAACGACAGCGCCAGGAGGGAAGTCACAATCAGCGCCGCCCGCCAACTGCGCAGGAAGACCAGCAACACCGCCAGCACCAGACCGCCCGCCAGCGTCAGGTTGTGGCCCACGGTGGCGATGACCCCGTCCACCAATTCGGCGCGATCGTACAGCGGCCGCAATTCCATGTCGGCCGGCAGGCGGCTCTGCGCTTCCGTCAGCGCGGCGTGGAAGGACCGCGCCACCGCGCGTGCGTTTTCCCCCGTCGCCATCATCGCCGTCCCCAGCACCGCCTCCTCCCCGTTTAACGTCGCCGCCCCCAGCCGGATGTTCGCGCCCAGGCTGATGTTGGCCACGGTGCTCAACGGCTGGGCGCGCAGCACCCACGGCAGCTTGATGCACACATTGGCCAACTGGTTGCTCGTCTGCGCCCGGGAACGCGAACGGATGATGAACTGGTTCCCGTCCCGTTCCACCAGCGCGCCGCCCCCCACCGCCACGTCCCGTTCCACCAAGGTGGCGATGTCGTTCATGTCCATCCCGATGTTCGGCAGTTTGAGCGGGTCCACCTCCACCACCATTTGCTGATCGTAACCCCCGGTGGTGTTCACCTCGGCCACCCCCTTGACGGATTTCAGGCAGGGCTTGACCACGAATTCCTGCATGAGCTTCAACCGCCGCAACCCCGCCTCGCCGCCGTTGGCGCCGGTGGCGTGGTTGGGCTTGAACGCCACCACATAGGTGAAGACTTCCCCCAGCCCCGAACTGGGCGGCGCCAGCTTGGGGGACAACCCCTTGGGGATTTTATCCACCGCATGAGCCAGCCGCTCCGTCACCATTTGCCGCGCCTGATACAGATCCGTGCCGTCGGCAAAAATCAGGCAGACCTGGGAAATGCCAAAACGCGTGAGGGAACGCACCTGCTCCAACCCGGGCAGCCCGAACATCTCCAGTTCGATGGGCCGGGTGACGGACGACTCGATTTCCTCCGGCGAAAGGCCGGACACCGGGGTGAGCACCTGCACCTGGAGATTGCTGATGTCCGGCGTGACATCCAGGGACAGATGCGCCGCCGACCAGACGCCCCAGACCAGCACCCCGACCGCCACCAACACGGCGGCGGCGCGATGCCGAACCGACCGTTCAATGACGGCGCGCAGGAGCCGGTCAAGATCCCCCGGGGGGACGGCTGGTTTGGTTTCGGCGGGTTTGATCACAATGCTGAGCAAAGTATGGACGCATCAACCGGTGCGGACGAGAAAACAGTCGGCCATGTGCTATCAATGTTCGGGGTTAACCAGCCAAAGGCGATTGACAACGTCAACCCGAACTCCAAGAACCGCAATGGGAGCGGGCCCCATGAGCCGCAGCAGGAATGCTGGCAAACGATTGGTCCGAGCGCTTTTCAAAGTTGGTGCTCAAAGGCCAATGGTCAGGGCGGATTCCAGAACCCGGGGTGGGGACGGCTCGTCCCCATGGTTTGTTTGATAACATTGAAAACGCGGGGACGAGCCCGTCCCCGCCCCGGTTTTCGCGCATTCTTGAATCGGCCCTGGCCAATGGCAGGGCGTCCTGCGACTGCGGGACGCCCCACCCCACTTACTTATACTTTATACTTTGGCCTTTAGACTTGCCGCTCAAACCACCTGGCGCCGCATCGCCCGCCACATGCTCCCGCCCACGGTCATCAACCCGAGCAGGACGGCCGTAAAGGCCGGCGTCAGCGGCTGATCCGGCACCACGTTTACATCCAGCCCCCAGCTCACCAGCGTCGGGGCGGGCGTGCCGGCATCCAAGTCCGCCAAAAACAGCGTCCAAGTGCCGTTGGGCATCCGGCCGCCAAAGGTGCCGTCCAGCGTGTTCGGCGAGTCCGGCAGCCAGTCGCCGGTGGGGACGCCCGCCGCCCCGTGAATGCTCCCGTTGGCCGTGCCCGCATCGGTGAGAACGACGTCATTGAAACCCGCACCGGGCGACCCAACCGGGTTCAGGGGCGAAGTGCCCACCTGGTTGAGCAGCACCTCCGTGGCCACACTGCCGTTGGCACCCTGATAATTCAGGTACCCATACAACGTGCCGTTGAAGCCGCCGCTGATGTCCAAGGCCACGCTCACATCCGCTATTGCACCGGGCCGCAGACCCGTGAAGGTCTCAGCGGTGGTGATGCCCACCAAACTGCCCACCGGAACAGCGGTGTTCACCGTCCAATCGGCGTTCACCACATTGATTTCCCCGGCCTCGGCGGCCGCGCCCATCAGGCCGAGCAGCAGCCCGGCAACGAGCAACCGTTGTTTGTTCATGTTTTTCATAACTTAATGATATATGTTTTGGGCCAATGGTTCAAGGGTTATATTGCAGGCGGTAGTAAACCGGGGAAGGCACGGGTGGAATCGGAATCCCCAGCCCTTGGAACGTGTCCAGGACTTGGATCAACCCATCCGGCGGGGCGGTGTTGGTGCTGATGGGCACCCAGCCGGCGCCGAACAGCAGGTTGGTGGACCGCTGCACCACGTATTGGAAGCCGGGCACCCCGAAGAAGCTCGCGGTGACGTTCGTCGGCGACACCTTCAACTGCACATTGCTCTGGCCGGGCACGTTCGCGGTGACCAGGATGGATGCCTGCCCGGAGTTCGTCCCGCCAAAACCGTCGGTGACGGTGTAGTAGAAGGCATCATTGACACCGGGCGTCACGCTGTTGGTGTAGAGCAGATAAGCGCCGGTGTTGAAGAGGGAGGTGCCATTGGTGGTGCGCAGGTTATAACCATCGCTCCCGACTCCGGTCAGCGTCAGCGTGTCCCCGTCCACATCCGTCGCATTGGTCAGCAGATCGCTGAGTTTGATCAGCAGGGAAATCCCGGCCGGCCGGGCATAATAGGCCGGCCCCGCCACCGGCGGATGATTGGTGACCGTTTCATACAGGCTGTTGGCGTTCGCTTGGTTGTTGGCATCGCCCGAGTAAGCGGCGGTGATCAGGTTGGTGCCGCGCAGCAGGAGGGTCGTGCTGAGAGTGGCCTTGCCGCCGTTCAAGGGCACGGGCGCACCGAAAGCGACGCCGTTGGTGGAGAATTGCACCCAGCCGGTGGGCGTGACACCGCTCACCGTCGCGGTGAAGGTCACATTGTCCTTAAAGCCGGCCGGGTTTTCCGAGGTTCCCAACGTGACGGCCGTCCCGTTCTGGAAGAAGTCGCCCAGGTCATAGATGGTCGCGCTGCGGCCGTCCACATAGTTGTAGCCCGTGTTCTGCGCGTCCAGGTAGCTGGCCGGAATCGCGTTGGTCTGGTAGGCCAGCCCGAAGATCTCGTCAAAGGTCTTCAGGTCCGACGAATGGCTGTAGGGCAGCGTGCTCGCATACGCATTGCCCTTGGCCAGCGGTGAAAGGATCACATACGGCAGCGTGGTGTTCGTGTCGTCCGTGCTCTCCGTCTCGTCCGTCCAGATGATGATCACCCCGTGGTCCTGGTACGCCGCCGACGCCATGATCTGCGGGATGATGATCGCCAGGCAGTTGTCCCCTTCCGCAATCGCCGCCTGGTCCCCCGTGTAGGCCACGCCGTGGTAGGTGTACCCGCCCGGCAGCGCGCTGTGCCATTCATTGTACTGGTCGGGCGTGATCCAGTTGTACCGCCCGATGTTGCCGCTGGCCAGGTCCGTCCAGAAGTTGGTCATGGGATAGCAGTTCTGGTTCTGCGTGTCGTTGAAGAATGCCATCGGGTTGTGCTTCACGCCGTAGTTGTAATCCGTCGTCCCGTTGTAAATGTTCACCGGCTTGCCCGCGCCGGAGGCGCTCTTCTCCTCGGACGTGCTGTATTGCACGTCTTCCTGATAGGACCGCCACGGGATCCCCGCCGCCGTCAACTGCGCCGAGAGATGCATCACGTTGGTGTACACGTTGTGCACCGACACGGACTGGTTCGGATCGTTGTCCGAGCGGACGCCGAAGTCCGTCCCGGCCTCCTCCCACACATAGTTCGGTTCCGACGGGTGCTCCCCGTTGATCGCGCAACTGAACATGTGCGTCGCCCACGCCGACTGCGCCGCGTTCGGGTTGCCGGGCGTGATCAGGCTGTTGAAGTACGGCGCCGCCGGGTTCCCCAAGATCTGCTGCGGGCTGCCCGTCGGGTTCTTCTGCACCAGGTCGTGGTTCTCCATCGCGATCACAAAGACCGTCTTGATGGCTTGCAGCGTCGTCAGCGCCACCGTGTTGGTCACCGTCACGTTGACCACGCCGGAGGTGCCGCTCAGGCCGTTGTTGTCCGTCGCCACCGCCGTCAGGGCGTAGCTCCCGGCGAAGAGGTTGGCCGTCGTGAAGCTGAACGGCGCGGCCGTCGCATTGCCCAGCAGCGTCGTCCCCTGGTAGTAGGCCACGTTGGTCACCGTCCCGTCCAGATCCGCCGTCGTCACCGTCAGCGCCAGGTCGGCCGGGGCCGCAAAGCTCGCCCCGCCGGCCGGCCCGGTCAGACTGACCGTCGGCGGCACCAACACGCCCGTCCCCGCGAGGGCCAGGGTGAACGGATTGTTGTTCGTGTCATTGTTCGTGAGTTGCAGCACGGCCGTCTCCGCACCGCCCACGGAGGGCGCAAACACCACCTTGAAGGTGGCGCTCGTCCCCACCTGCACGCTGGCCGGCAGGGTCAGGCCGCTGACCGTGAAGTCCCCGGCGTTGGCCCCGGTGGTGCTGATATTGGTCACCACCAGCACGGCGCTGCCGGTGTTGGTGAGCGTGAACGTTTCCGTCACGCTCGTCCCGATGTTGGCCGGACCGAAGGCCGCCGCATTGCCGCCGTTGGCCAGGTTGCCGCCCGCCTGCTGCACCGTCAGGGCCGGCGCGTCCGTGCCCACGCCCTGGAAAAAGTCGCCCAAGTCATAAATCGTCGCGCTGCGGCCGTCCACATAGTTGTAACCCGTGTTCTGCGCGTCCAGGTAGCTGGCCGGAATCGCGTTGGTCTGGTAGGCCAGCCCGAAGATCTCGTCAAAGGTCTTCAGGTCCGACGAATGGCTGTAGGGCAGCGTGCTCGCATACGCATTGC
>Ga0302320_10011943_pt1 | contig 18310 bp, 19 predicted proteins | sample Bog_T0_3_FD_202130 | JGI IMG/M metagenome (GOLD analysis project Ga0302320, IMG submission 202130) | Peat permafrost microbial communities from Stordalen Mire near Abisko, Sweden - Bog_T0_3 | ecosystem: Environmental > Terrestrial > Soil > Wetlands > Peat | place: Sweden: Abisko, Stordalen Mire...
ACGGCGTAAAAAGAGAGGGGCGGGGGCCATTCTGGGAAACAGGCTCAGCTTACGCTGGCCTTGGGTCTGAACGGCCTCTCCGCCAAGACGTAATCTATCGTCACGCCTCAGTTCGCAAGATACAAGGTCCGAGGATCCGGACCTGGGGCACCCATATTTCTATTCATCGGATAGCTGGGGAACAGGACCACCTGCCCGATCCTCTGACATTTGAATCTCTAACGGCATCGTATTTAGTTTGGCCGATTTCTTCCATCGGACTCCGGGCGGGGGAAGCCATCTGTATCCTCCGGGCCAGTCAGATACTGGATTCTTGGCTATCCAGTATGCCTGTAAGTGTTCCCTGAATCCCGATTCGCTAAACTCGTTCTCAATGCTGGCTATTTCAGAAGTGGGAATGACTCTTCAGTCACTTTGCCCAAACGTAAAGCTTGCGGCCCGCGTAGGACCGTCGCAGCCCTCAACAATGTCTTTAACCCGTGCGACCGTCAGTATTCCTAATCTCTCTGACTCTCTCACGCTCAAAAGTGGGGTGTGAATCTGAGAGCAGATGAAATCGGCGACCGACGAACCGCATCCGATGCTCTGATAGCTCACCACGGGACCTAGGTGCTTCCCGAATACGCGATACAACTTCTGCGTAGGAGGGAAGGCATTCGAAAAGATACCGACTAGCATATCGAAATCGTCATACGGATAGTCAGTTCGCAATTGACGAAGCGATACTCGTAGCTTCTCCATCAGCCTGTGTTCGTCATAATCGCTATTCCCAAGGCTCTGCCCGAGTTGCTCTGTAAATGAATCAGAAAGATCGCCGTCCCCGGCGCTTGCAATAGCTATGCCCCACTCTTCGGCGACCTGATAACACCAGAGCTTTGAAACCATTCGCTAGGTTACGCCGTTTGACTCTAAAGAGTCTGTGCATAGGACAACCCCATCCGAGCATTTGAACCCCATCGCGATTGTCATTTAAGGATTCCTCTTTTCTGGACTAGTTGTGCTTGCCTTTCCACTCGGCGTAGGGGCCTTGGAAGTCTTCTATGCTGTCTTCGTGGAAGACCCAGAGGCGGGTGGCTACTTCGTCGATCAAATCGTGGTCGTGCGTTACTAACAGGACTGTGCCTTCGTAGCGCTGGAGGGCGATGTTCAGGGCGTTGATGGCTTCCAGGTCCAGGTGGTTAGTCGGCTCGTCGAAGATCAGGATATTGGGCTTGGTGAGGATCAGCTTGCAAAAGGCCAGCCGGGCCTGTTCGCCGCCGCTCAGTGCCTTGGTCTGCTTGTCGCCCTCTTCGCCGCTGAAGAGCATTTGGCCGAGGATGCCGCGGATATCTTCGACGTGGGCGTCCGGCTTCCAGCGATGGAGCCACTCGGCGACGGTGAGGCCGTGTTCGATCGTCGCGCCCACGTCCTGCGGAAAGTAGCCGATCTGCGCTTCGTGGCCCCAAAATACCGTGCCGTTGTCCAGCTCGAAATCCTTGTCGGCGAGGCCTGGGTAGTTCGCGAGCAGGCTCTTGAGCAGCGTGGTCTTCCCTGCCCCGTTGCGGCCCATCAGGCAGATGTGCTCGCCGCGCAGCAGGTTGGCGCTGAAGCCGTCGAGGACTTTGTGGTCTCCGTATAACTTGGTTAGGTGCTTGAACTCCAGCACGTGCTTGCCGCTGGGGCGCACCTGGTCAAAGCGGATGTAGGGGCGTGCGATATTGGAGCGGGCCAGGTCGTTGGTTTGCAGCCGCTCCACCTCCTTGCGGCGGCTGGTCACCTGCGACGAGCGGGTTCCGGCCGAGAAGCGGGCGATAAAGTCGTTGAGCTGGGCGATCTTCTTTTCGCGCTGCGCGTTCTGCGATTCCAGCGTGGAGCGAATCTGCGTCTTGGCCATCACCATCTCGTCGTAGCCGCCGGTGTAAGTGATGATGGTTTCGTAGTCGATGTCGGCGGTGTGGGTGGTGACGCTGTTGAGAAAGTGACGGTCGTGGCTGATGGCGATCAGCGTGCCGTCGAAGTTGTTCAGAAAATCCTGAAGCCAATGGATGGATTCCAGATCGAGGTAGTTGGTCGGCTCGTCGAGCAGCAGCGCCTGCGGCTTGCCGAAGAGAGCCTGCGCCAGCAGTACGCGCATCTTTTGCCCGCCCTGCAACTCGCCCATCTTGCGCCCATGGACGGATTCGGGGATGTCCAGGCCGTCCAGCAGCACGGCGGCGTCGCTCTCGGCGGTGTAGCCGTCCTCGTCGCCAATGATGCCCTCCAACTCGCCCAGGCGCATTCCGTCGGCGTCAGTCAGCTCCGGTTTTTCGTAGATGCGGTCGCGCTCTTCCAGTGCGGCCCAGAGCGGCTTGTTGCCCATGATGACCGTGTCGATGACGCGATAGGCGTCAAAGGCGAACTGATCCTGGCGCAGTACGCCCAGCTTGCGCGGGCGCACCACCGTGCCCTTCTGCGCCTCCAGCTCGCCGGTGAGAATCTTCATAAACGTCGATTTGCCGCTGCCGTTGGGGCCGGTGAGGCCGTAGCGACGGCCAGGGATAAAGCTGACGCTGACATCCTCGAAGAGCACCTTCGAGCCGTAGCGCATGGTCACATTGCTGACACTGATCATTCGTATGAGTTCCTGAATCTTGAACCGCGGCAGAGAAACGGTCGTTTGCCGGGGAATGTTGGAGGTGAAATCAAGGTTTTTAGGGGCGTGTGAACACCTGCGGCGGAGTTCCGCCACTCTTCTAGTTTCTCACATGCGTGGTAAAGTGGGGAATTTGTCCCACTTTGGCGCACCCGCGGCGCGCCAACAGGTCTCAGCCCCCGCAATATTCAAGAACTGATCGAAGAAGTTCTTCGCAAATGCAAACCCGCTCTGAATTAAGCCTGTAGGGGATTGAGGCCAGCCGCCCGGCGCGACTCTTTCGGCCCAGCCGCGTCTATACGAGTGGAAAGCTACTCCGCTCGCCGCGCTCCGGCGAGCGGGTGCGCCAGCCAGACGGGTTTGCCCGCCACTGGCTATACTCAAATTGACTGGATTCAACTAGCCAGCCGCAAGGCTGATCACTTTACGAGGTCTACGAACCCATGAAATCACTCATCGAACGGCTGCGCGCGCGCCGTCTCGCTTCCGCATTTGTCTTGCTTGCCACGCTTTCGGCCGTCCTGGTGGGCGGATCCTTTGCCGCTCACGGCGTCCGCGGCCAGGAGAAGCAGATCGACAGCGCCGATGCGACGCCACTCAAGGTGGTCAACTCCACCGTGCCGGATAACGAGTTTGTCAAGATCGCCAAAAAGGTTGCGCCGGCGGTGGTCAACATCAACACCCAGACGCTGCCCAAGCAGTCGGCCAACAAGGGCCGCCGCAACTTCCACGGTCGCGTTCAGCCCATCCCCCAGCAGCCCGGCGACAACGACGACGACCAGGACGACCAGCAGCAGCCGCAAGGCCAGGGCAACTTCCAGGACTTCTTCAACCGCTTCTTTGGCGGACAGATGCCCGATATGGAGGGCGACGACGGCCATGTCCGCGAGTCGCTCGGCTCCGGCTTCATCGTCGATCCCAAGGGTTACATCATCACCAACTATCACGTCATCGAGAAGGCCGACAAGATTTACGTCAAGCTCTCCACCGATCCCGACAATCAGGATGAGGGCCGTCCGGCGCGCGTCATCGGCTTTGACAAGGCCACCGATCTGGCGGTCATCAAGATCGAGACCGACAAGCCTCTGCCCACCGTCAAGCTGGGCAACTCCGACAACTCCCAGGTGGGCGACTGGGTGGTGGCCATCGGCAGCCCCTTTGCGCTCTCCCAGACCGTCACCGCCGGCATCATCTCGGCCAAGAACCGCACCATCGATCCCACCCAGGGCGGCCAGTTCCAGCACTTCATCCAGACCGACGCGGCCATCAATCCGGGCAACTCCGGCGGCCCGCTGCTGAATATGAACGGCGAGGTGATCGGAGTTAATACCGCCATCTTTACCCAGTCAGGCGGCTATCAGGGCCTGGGCTTCGCCATGCCCTCCAATACCGTCGTCGATACCTACAACGATCTGATAGGCGCCAGCCACAAGGTCACGCGCGGCTCCATCGGCATCCAGTTCAAGGTTGGCCTCTCGGGCGCGGTCAATCGCGTCTACGGCTTCAAGAGTGGCGTCCTGGTGCAAGAGGTCAAACCGGACGGCCCCGCCGACAAGGCCGGAGTCAAGCCGGGCGACGTAATTACCACTATCGATGGCCGCTCGATCAAGGATGGCGACGATCTGGTGAGCGATATCGCCAGCCGCAGGCCGGGATCAAGCATTCGACTCGGCTACCTGCGAGACGGCAAGCAGTCCGAAGCCAAGATCATCATCGGCGACCGCGACAAAGTCTTCGCCGATATGGGCAATCAAAAGTCGGATGTCAACTCCGATGAGAAGGCAGATGCGGGCGAGACCAAGCTGGGCATTGTGGTGCGCGAGGTTTCCCCGGCCACCGCCGCCAAGCTGCACGCCCCCGGCGTCAGCATCCAGTCTGTGCGCGCCGGCTCCTTTGCCGACCTGCAAGGCCTTGAGCCGGGCCTGGTCATCCTGCGCATCAACAAGCAGCCCACAGGCACCAGGGAGCAGTTCAATTCCGTGGTGAGCAACCTCAAAACCGGCGACGACGTGGTCTTTGAAGTCGTTGACCCGCGCCAGCCCGACCAGGGCATCAACTACGTGGGCGGAACGCTCTAGTAGCGGTTGCACTGACAGAATTAGGATATGGGTGCCCCATCCATTTCGCGTTCTTTGCGAAATGGGTGGGATACCACGAACCCAAAGCGAGCGATAAGCGAGCCACTGGCCCCACCGCAGGTGGTCAATCTTGCCTTGTGGCGAGACACCCACATCCGCTAAACTGAAGGAAAGCTCGTATTAAAATTGTCTTTTTCGAGGTGAATGAGCGTGCGTTTATTGCGAGCAAGCCTGACGGCGGCATTCTTTGTGGCTCTGGCCGCATTACCGCTCTCGGCAACCGCCACGCATCCGGCTCACACCGGCAGCAATGCGACGCACAGCGCGCACAAGAAAAAAGCCGCCGCCCGATCACGCCGCCCGCGCGGACAGCAGGCCATTGAACCGGCCCGCGTCACCGAAATTCAAAAGGCCCTCATCCGCGAGCACTATCTAAACGGCGAAGCCAACGGACAGTGGAATGAAGCCACCAAGGCCGCCATGCAGAAGTATCAGGCCGATCAGGGCTGGCAAACGAAGCTGATGCCCGACTCGCGCGCGCTCAAAAAGCTCGGCCTCGGCCCTGATTACTCCAACGCCATCAACGCCAAGAACGCCAGCTTCACTCCGCCACCACCGGCCAGCACGATTCCCCCCGTGGTGTCGGCCGGCTTTGCCGAGGCCGCGGGCGTCCAGTAAACCTTCGAGCCGGACCGAGCTTGGTGGATTCCCAGACATATTGCTCCTAAAAAGGCATGGCCGCACGAGGGCGGCCATGTCTGTATCTTTTCCATTGCAGCTCAGAATTACCGCTCCGGCATTCCCTTCGTCAGGAACTCGTAACGCGGGCGCAGCGTGTCCGGGCCGGAGGTGATGGTGCTATCGAGGTGGATCAGCGTGTCGTCCTTGTCGTATTTGGGCCACGTTGGCAATCCCGGCCCGTTGGGGTCGCCGGTCTTGGCAAAGTTCGTCCAGTAGCTCATCATCTGCTCGCTCAACACGCGATCTTCCGGGCGCCATGTTGCGCCGGCGCGGGTGTCCAGCGTGCCGAAGACGTACTCGATGTCGTCGGAGTGAAAAGCGGAAGCGCTGTGATTGTAAGTGCTGAGCGGCGCTGGCCACTCGAAGTGATAGCGGTAGACCGGCGCCTCGCCCGTCTTCCTGTGCGCCTCAATCCACTGCCAGGTGCTGAAGGCGATAAACGTATCGCCGTTAAAGTCGGCCTCCGAGCGCGTCGCCTGCGCGTCGCTCTCGCCCGGATACACCTTCAAAAACTCATCGGCGCGCTCCTTGAAGCGCTCCGCGGCCTCGGCCTTCCACTTCTCCGGCGTCATGCCGCTGGAGCCACCCTCGTCGCGATTCCAGCCGGCCAGCAGCGGCACGTGCGCCTGCCTGCCCGCTGCATAGGTGTCGGCCACCGATTCGGTCAGCATCTTGCCGTCCACAACCGTTGGAAACCATATCTTCTTGCTGTGCACATCGGCCAGAATCTGCGCCGTCGGCACCGCGCGCAACTCTGCCAGCGATTTGACGCCCAGCGAATCCGCCCACGCCTGCCCCTTCTTCTCGCCAGCCTCCAGCGGCTCCTGCTCGCGGTTTCCGCCCAGCGCGCCGCCGCTCTCGCCAATCGCCTTCTGAATAAGTCCGCGCGACAAGGGAGACGCCATCAGCGTACTTACCGCAAAGGAGCCGGCGCTCTCTCCGAAGATCGTCACATTGTCAGGATCGCCGCCAAACTTCTTGATGTTGGCCTTGACCCACTCAAGTGCGGCCGCCATATCCAGCAGCCCGTAGTTGCCCGCCGCGCCGTTGGCCTCCTTGGCCAGCTCAGCCGTGGCCAAAAAGCCGAAGACGCCCAGCCTGTAGTTGATAGTGACCAGCACCACGCCCTTCAGAGGCAGAAAATCGCCATTGTGGCGCGGCTCCGAGGCGCTGCCCGCAGAGTAGCCCCCGCCGTGAATCCAGAACATCACAGGCAGCTTGCTCTTGGCGCTCGCCTCGGCCGGTGCAAATACGTTCAGAAAAAGGCAATCCTCGCTCTCGCCGCTGTCCTGGAAGATCATGTCGTCGTAGACGTGGCCCTGGGCACAGCGCGCGCCATACTTGCTCGCGTCGCGCATCCCCTTCCACTGGGCCGGCGGCTCTGGCGCGCGCCAGCGCAGTTCGCCCACCGGTGCAGCCGCGTAAGGCAGCCCCAAAAAGGCCTTCACCTTGCCGCTGTTGATCGTCTTGCCCTGTGCCTTGCCCTGCGCGGTCTTCACCGTCAGTGAATCGGCTTGAGCAGCCCTCGTCAGCACAAGCGCGGCCATCGCCAAGGTCAAAACACACGCCAACTTCCATCCCATTCGCATCAAAATTATCCTCCACGCAACACCTTATCAGCACGGGCCAAGCACGGGCCATGATACGCGCAAGTTTTCCTAAACCAGCCGCAGCCGCTCACTTCCCGATCACATCAATCGCCGCCGTAATCGTCCTGGGCGGCATGCAGGCATTGCGGTCGCAGGCCTGGTAACGCAACCTTGCCTCGACCAGATGCTCGCCCGTTGTAGCATCGATGCGCGCCTGCACAACGAACTCGCCCGTGTAGACGCTCAGCTTCATGCTGGGATCGGCGGGCAGCGTGAACGCTGCTCCCGGCGGATAGCTGGCCCCTTCCAGCCGCACACCCGAGCCATCGGGAATCGATAAAATCGTTGGAATGAGTTCGTCACCCGTGGGCGTGTGCGAGTTGATGTGCAGCCCCGGCGCAATGCGGAAGTGCAGCGCCACAGTTGTCGTCTTGCCCGCGGGAACGGTAATCTGCTCAGGATACAGATACACAACCTCCGCCGGCTTGGCGGCGGAACGGGATGCCTCATCCAGCAGCGTTCTCTGCCCCTGCGCCAGCGCCGAAGCCAGCGTCAGGGATACAGTAACTAGAACCGTGACCACATGATTGAGCAATGACCGGAATTGTAGCGCCAGCCTCCCGGCCGGCTGTAGCGCGGACGTCCTCGTTCGCGCTTGCCCATGATGAATTACCAATTCATGCGGTCTGGTCACTAGTACTGCCGACGCCCTCACTTGCTCACCCCCAGCGCCTTGCGTATGTCTGCTTCCATCTCATCCTTGGTCGTCACTCCCACCTGCGCCGCCACCACCGTTCCGTTGCGATCCACATAAAAGGAGGCGGGCAGCGCGTCCAGCCCGCCGTAGGGCTGGCTGACCGTGTCGCCATCAATCAGCACCGGATAAGGAATCTGCATCTGTTGGACGAAGCGCGCGATCTGCCGTTTTTCCTCGCTCAGCTTTTCCGCATTGCCACGATGGATGTCATCCAGCGAGATGCCCACAACCTCAAGCCCCTGCGCCGCGTAACGGCTGCGCAGCTCGATCAGCCAGGGCGTTTCAACCCTGCATGGAGCGCACCACGTCGCCCAGAAATTGATCAGCACCGCCTTGCCTTTGAAGTCGGCAAGCGAAACTTTTTTGCCATTCAAGTCTTCCAGCGTAAACTCCGGCGCGGGCTTGCCGATGAGCGGCGCAACACTCTGCGGCAACTCCTCAACCGCGCCGGCCGCCGCCTCAGTCGGCGCAGTCGAAGCCATCAGCTGCACGGCCTCCAGCCTGCTATGCGCCCAGCCGGCCCAGGCAAAGGCGGCCAGAATCATTGAAACCGCGATTAGAACAATGGTGTTGCGCTTCACAGGAATTGCCTCTGCGACTATTGTACGGATAGGGCCGTTTCTCCGGCGTCGACCCGCTAAAATTAGAAAAATCTCCTGAATTTCTTTTGCATATTATTTCCCTTCCCCGGCGCACAATTAAACCATGTTCATCGTCCGCCCATTCCTAACCCCATGTCTCTGCGAGCGGTTGGCAGCACTTTTTACGCGAGCGAAGAATGAGCAAATAGAGAGTGAATGTCGAGCGAATAACCCGCCAAAAATGCAAATTCGTTTTTTATTTTTTTCACCATGCAGATCATTTAGCGGTTCTGGTGTACGTTTTCATAAACCCCCGTCTTTATTGGTTGTTTACGCTCCTCTCGCCGGAGCTTGTCAAGCGAAAATAGGCAAATTTCGCTTCATTTCACTGTTTCGCCTATTCTTCGCTCTTTTTCGTCGCTCCGTCGACCAGCAAAGGTGTACTCTTCCACTCCCGCAATTGCCCTGCTGAAGTCTGACGTCTGCGCCAAAGATGGCAAAAACTGTTACCATCAATAACCGATGAGCGAAGAAGACAATCAGCCCGGCCAACATCCTCCTCAAGCCAGCCGCGCGCTGCAGCCGGCCGCTCTGGTGCGCACCGAGGCAGCGGCTCTTGAAGCCCTCGCCGCCCGCCTTGAAGGGCCAATGGCCGAGGCCTTCGACCGCGCCGTCAAGCTGATTCTGCGCTGCGGCGCCGAGCGCGGACGTGTGGTGGTCACCGGCATGGGCAAGAGCGGCATCATCGCCCAGAAGATCGCCGCCACGCTCAGCTCCACCGGCTCGCCCGCGCTCTTTCTGCATCCCGCCGAGGCGCTGCATGGTGACCTGGGCGTGCTCATGCCCGGCGACGTCGTCGTGGCGCTCTCGGCCAGCGGTGAGACCGAGGAAATTCTGCGCCTGCTGGCCACCCTCAAGCGCAAAGGCGACGCGCTGGTCAGCTTCTGCTGCCGAATGGACTCGACTCTGGCCCAGGCCAGCGACGTGGCCCTCGATTGCGGCGTTGCGCGCGAGGCTTGCGGGCTGAATCTCGCGCCCACCGCTTCCACCACCTCCATGCTCGCCCTCGGCGACGCGCTGGCCATCGCCGTCAGCCTGCGCAAGGGATTCAAGGCTGAGGACTTCGCCGAGTTGCACCCCGGCGGCAAGCTGGGCAAGCGTCTGGCCCGCGTCCGCGAGCTGATGCACACCGGCGACGCCATCCCGGTCGTCGCGCCCTCAACGCCCATGACCGACGTCATCTACGAGATGTCCTCGAAGAAGTTGGGGATGACCACCGTGCAGGAGCAAGGCCAACTGCGCGGCGTCATCAGCGACGGCGATTTGCGGCGGCTTCTGGAGCGCGAAGGCGGCGCGGCCCTCAGCCGCTCGGCCGGAGAAGCCATGAACGCCCATCCCCGCACCATCGCCGCATCCGAACTCGCCGCCACGGCGCTGGCGATTCTCGAAGAGCGCAAGATCACTTCGCTGGTGGTCGTCGACGCCGCCAACCAGGTCGAAGGCGTGCTGCACCTGCACGATCTCTGGGGCGTAGAGCTGATCTGAAGATGGGAACAAGTAGGGCGGTCGAGCGGCTGCTGATCGCCGTGAAGCGTTGCGGGTAAACTAAGGGTATGGCGGAGATTCAGCGTAGGAAAACAGCAACGGTCAATATCGGGCAGGTGCGCGTCGGCTGGGAGTCGCCCATCGTCGTGCAATCAATGACCAACACCGACACAGCGGACGTTCAGGGCACCATCGAGCAGGTGGCGGCGCTCGCCATTGCCGGCTCGGAGATCGTGCGCGTCACGGTCAACAACGAAGAGGCCGCGGCGGCCGTCCCTGCGATCGTGGAGGGCCTCGACAAGCTGGGCCTGCGCGTGCCTATCGTCGGCGACTTCCACTACAACGGCCATCTGCTGCTCAAGAAGTTTCCCTCGACGGCCCGCACCCTGGCCAAGTACCGCATCAATCCCGGCAACGCATCGATTGGCAAGAAAGACAACGACAACTTTCAGGTCATGATCGAGTGCGCCGTCGAGAATCAAAAGCCGGTGCGCATCGGCGTCAACTGGGGCTCGCTCGATCAATCGCTGCTCACCCGCATGATGGACGCAAACAGCCGCCAGCCTAAGCCGCTCCCGGCGCGCGAGGTGATGATGGAGGCGATGGTGGTCAGCGCGCTTGAAGCCGCCGCCGCCGCCGAGCGCTACGGCCTGCGCCGCGACCAAATCATCCTCTCCGCCAAGGTCAGCGGCGTCCGCGACCTCATCGATGTTTACACCAACCTGGCCGCGCGCTGCGACTACGTGCTGCACCTGGGCCTGACCGAGGCCGGCATGGGCGCCAAGGGGCTGATCGCCTCCACCGCCGGCCTTGCGCCGCTGCTGCTGGCCGGCATCGGCGACACCATCCGCGTCAGCCTCACGCCCAAGCCCGGAGGCGACCGAACAGAGGAAGTTTTGGCCGCGCAACAGGTCTTGCAATCGCTCGGAATTCGCTCCTTCATGCCTCAGGTCACAAGCTGCCCCGGCTGCGGGCGCACCACCAGCACTTACTTCCAGGAGTTAGCCGAGCAGATACAAAGTTATCTGCGCGCCTCCATGCCGCAGTGGCGCAAGCAGTATCCCGGCGTCGAGGAGTTGAAGCTCGCCGTGATGGGCTGCGTCGTCAACGGTCCCGGCGAATCCAAGCACGCCAATCTTGGCATCAGCCTGCCGGGAACCTTCGAGGAGCCGAAAGCTCCGGTCTATGTAGATGGCAAGTTATACAAAACCCTCCACGGCGACACCATCGTCGCCGACTTCAAGCAGATTCTCGATAACTATGTTGTAAGCCACTACGGGCAAGGGGCGTAGAATGGGGAGTTGGTGGAGGCCAGGTCACTCTTCTAAATAGTGAACTCGCAGCAGACTTAAATTGAGGTAAACAGCATGAATATACTTATCGTCTCTGTGCTGGAGCACAAGTCGCAATATGTCGAAGCAGAGACGGACTGCGCTCAGCTCCGCGTCAGAAGCTTTCTTTTATGGAGCTTCTTAAATCATATCTCGCAAGTCACAAAGTAGCGGCAATCCTTGAAGAATGGTCACGCACCGAGATGACGATTGCTCATCAACTCTCATGTCAGAATGAACCTGCTATACCCTGGCAAAACATCGACATGACCGATGATGAGCGCAGAGCAGCGGGCATTTTTAACGTACAGTGGTATCGTCCTGGACACCCCGACTGGAGCGAAATGCCGCCAAGTTGGATTCAGGACAGGATTCCTTCCGATGAGGTCCGAAAGGACTTTTTTGTCAGTCGGATACTCGAATCAAACGACAGTAATGGGAAGGTGCTGGTATTGCTGGGGAATATGCATGTAACGCCGGTAGCAGAGAAGCTACGTGCAATGGGACACAATGTAAGCATCCAGCCGTAGCCCGTTCCAGCCAAGCGCTAAAACGAGTTATGTGCCGGGGATCGGTCAATTATTGCGGAATAGTTGCTCGTGTCTTCAATTCATCAACTAGCCTCTCTGCAGAGTTGATAGTTTCTTTCTCGCGGTTCTTTTCTCTCATGGCGAGTCTTCGATGATCGATGGTCGACCATAGGGAGTTCTTGGTCTTGGCGTCGTAAATTGTGAGCACAAGTTGCGGATCAGTGACCTCCCTGCTATGCACTTGAGTAGCTCCCGTATATGTATTGGTTGAACTCCAGATGCGAGTGCCCTTGTCCACTACACGGTATGCCAATTCTACAATCAGGTCTGCGTCGTTCGGTGAACCAACAATTTGGTATTTCCCCCACGCTTTCATGGCAGAATAAAACGCGTCATATGCAAGATCGTATCCCCGCCGTTGGATAGAAACACTTTTTGCGCTGTCACAATGGCACCAGGCAATGGCGCTGCGGGGATATCCTTCCTGGTCCTCTGACCCGGCAAATGTGTAGTCATAAAGACGAGGAGACAGATTATTACGATATGTTTGCGCATCGTTTCTCCTTGGGGAGTGGAACGAACAGATCATACCACGCCTGGTGACCAGTCTAGCTTCTGAGTAAGAACTTTCAATCCGTTGCACTCACGGCTTCGTCATCCAAAAAACGGATTCTCGATCCGCAAACCCTCCACCATCTGCCCGTGCTGCAAATCTTCCGTATACAGCGTTGTGCAGCCGGCCTCCAGCGCCGAGGCAAGAATCAATCCGTCCCAGATGGAAAAGCCGTATCGCTCACTGATGCGCTGCGCCTGAAGAAATGTCTCGTAAGTAAGCGCGCTGGGATTCGGGCACAGCACAGTCGTGCCCAGAATCACCCGCTTCACCTCGCTCCAACTCATCTTGAATTTGGTGCGCGCGACGGAAGTCAGTTCGTTCAGGACTTGAACGCTGACCACGCCTCCACGAAGCAGAATCTGCTCGGCAGTGAGTGTTTTGTCGCCGGAAGGCGTGAAGGCGTACAACACAACATTCGTATCGAGAAAGGGATGCGCGCTCATGCTTCCAATGGCCCGGATGAAGGAAGCACTTCGCGGTCGTACAACTCGGCCCGGTTAAACTTGAAGCCCTCAGGCAGAGGCCGCCGCAGTTGGCGAATCATCTCCAACGCCTCCAGCCTTCGCGAGTCGCGCTCAACCTCAAATTGCCGATTGCCTTTTACGCTGATCTCGATTTCGTCGCCTTGCTTTAATTCGAGCGCCTTCACCACCGCGGCAGGCAACCGCACCGCAAGACTGTTTCCCCACTTTGCAACCTGCATCGCGCCCTCCTGGATATACATTATCATTGTATATCTATTCCAAGGAAGACTGCTTAATGCTTTCGTAATGCAGGAGTCGGCGCGTCAACCGACACGAAAAGGCGGCGGAGTGACCCGCCGCCTGCCCGATCAATTCAAAGGAAGTTACTCAGCCGCTACAGGCTCAATCGACGCAAAGCGCCCGCGGTTGCCGTGATCGCTGAACTTCACCCGTCCCGTAACCTTGGCGAAGAGCGTGTCATCGGAGCCGATGCCCACATTCACGCCCGGCTTGATGCGCGTGCCGCGCTGCCGCATGATGATCGATCCGCCGGTGATCAGTTCGCCGCCAAATGCCTTCACGCCCAGCCGCTGCGCATTGGAATCCCGTCCATTTGTAGAGCTGCCTCCACCCTTTTTATGTGCCATTGCTCAATCCCCTTTCGTCTCTGGGCGCGCTGCCTCAGTCGTTGCTGCCGGCTTAAACGGCGGCGGTGTAGGTCACGCCGTCGGCTTCGATGGTCTTGATGCGCACCTCGGTAAAGTTCTGCCGGTGGCCTTGCAGTTTTTTGTACTGCTTTTTGCGCTTGAGGTGGAAGACCAGAATCTTCTCTCCACGCCCCTCGCCCAAAACCTCGGCGGTCACTTTTGCCGTGGCCGGCTTGGCCACGCTTCCCGGTTCGCCCGATACGGCCAACACGTCGCTGAACTCGATGCTCTGGTCCTTCGAGTCCACACTCTCAATCTTCACCACGTCGCCTGGCGCGACCCGATACTGTTTGCCACCGGTGCGAATAACCGCGTACATAAAACCTCCAGCGCAAGCCCGGCTACCCCGGTGCGCGCCTTCTCAAAAATAGCTCGGGCAAAAACTTCCGCTCCGCGGTACGCTCAAGCCCCTCAATCGCTGAGGCGAACGTCTGGCTCCACGGCCACAGGCAGGAATCGCCAAACTAGTGTAGTGTACCGGTTTTGACCGCCAAAGGTCAATGCGCGCCCTGCGCTTCCCTGCTCCGCGCCGGCCACAGCCGCCGCAACCCCGGCAGCGTAAAGCCCCAGCCCCCTTCAGCCTGCTGAAAAAGATAAACGCCCAGCAGAGTGATCAGCGGCTCCAGCGGATGGCGGAAGCGGGCGTGCACCTCGATGACGTAATACGCCGCCGGCAGCAACAGAAAGGCCGCGGCAAAGAGCATCGCGCCGGGCAGCCGCCGCCTGAGCGCCAGAGCAAGCCCCAGCAACCCCGCCAGCGAGGTGAAGCCGTAGTTCAACCCCCGCCCAAAAAGCTCCAGTGGGCTGAGCACCGCATTGGGCACGCCAAACCAGAAAAAATACACCCGCCGCAAACAAAGCTCCGCAAAGCGCCCCTGGTCAGCGCGGATCGCCTGCCGCGCCTGCTCGCCCCGCCACGCGCTATAGCGCAACTCCCCCTTCTGCCGGTAGAGCGCCAACTGCTCCGCGCTCACCGTCGGATGGTCGTACTGCATCAAGAGGCCGTTCGCTCCCGGTCCGTTGCCCAGATAAAGTTCCGCTCCCATATTGGTGCGAAAGGGCACAAATTGGTGGAAGACCCGCTCATTTCGCCAGCTCCACGGGGCAATCACCGCCAGAAAAACCAGCCCCGAAGCAACCGCCTTCGGCAGATGCCTCGCCCACTCCCGCCCTCCGCGCGCCAGCATCCACACGCCGCAGACCGGCAAAAACAGCAGCAGTCCGGGATTGGAGAGCGCCATCAACCCCCAGACCAACCCAAAAGCCAGCCAACTCGGCCAACTGGGTCCGTCGTCGCGTCGCGCCGCACCCACGCAGCCCACCCGCAGCGCAATCACCAGCGCCAGTTGCAGCAGGAAGGCCGTCAGCGTCATCTCCCAGATCCACTTCACCGCGTACTGCATCGCCGCCGGATAGAGCGCCCAAATCCACACCGCCCAGCGCGTCACCCGCAGCCCAAAGCAGCGCTCGCCCATCTCCCAGATCAGCGGAATCATCAGCGCGTTCAGCAGGCTGTCCAGCGCCAGAATCGCCCAGGCCGAAAGCGTGGAATAGACCCCGAAAATCTTGAAGATGCCACCCAGAATCACCGGAAACAGCGGCGTCACCCAGGCCGTCGGCCCGGTCTGGCCAAAGAATGGATCGGCGTAGCCGCGGCCCGTCGCCAGCGCCCGCGCAATCCGGCCCATCTCCGCGCCAAAGTGGAAATGGTCTTCCTCCACCCGCACCCGGTAGTAGTGGCAGAGAGCGATCACCGCCAGCCGCAGCCCGAGCGCCAGCCAGAAGAGCCGCCACGGTCCCCACCCCGCCATCTTCTTGAAATGCTTCGCCATCCGGCTCATGATGTCCACTTTGGAATTCGCGAGAAAGCCCTGCCAAACTCGTTCTCATCCTATCATTCAAGCGGCTTGAGAACGCTGCGCCGCTCAGGCATGAGATTCGCATACACTATTCCCATGCAGATGCCTAGTCGCAAAGCCGTCGTGCTGAGCCACGTTGCCTTTGAGGACCTCGGTTCGCTGGAAGCTCCGCTGCGGGCGCGCGGCTTTCAGATCGAGAGCCTCGTTGCAGCCTCGGCGCGCTTTCCCCTGCCGCAGACCGAAGCCTGCGAGCTTCTAATAGTGCTTGGCGGCCCAATCGGGGTCTATGACCAGGAGGAATACCCATTCCTCAAAGATGAAATCGCCTGCATCCGCGCTCGCCTCCAGGCGCGCCGGCCCATTCTCGGCATCTGCCTGGGAGCGCAACTGATGGCCGCCGCACTGGACACGCGGGTTTATCCCGGAGAGCGTGGCGCGGAGATCGGATGGGCGCCGCTACAGCCTGCGCCAAATCAGCAGCCGCCGGAGTGGTTTGCGCCGCTGCTCGCCGATGGGCTGAAGGTCTTTCACTGGCATGGAGACACCTTTGATCTGCCCGATGGAGCGGTGCCTCTGGCTGGGACCGAACGCTATGCGAATCAGGCCTTCGCCGTTGGAGATTGTGCGCTTGCACTGCAATTTCATCCCGAGGTTTCGGCCGCGGGGCTGGAGAGTTGGTATGTGGGCCACGCCTGCGAACTGCACCATGCAGGCATCTCCGCCGCGTATCTGCGCTCGCAGGCGAACCTGTACGGGGCCGCGCTGGAAGCGGCGGCGGCGCGCTTCTGGAATCAATGGCTGGATAAATTTTTCTAGTGGCATCAATCGAGCATTTTGCCCTTAGAGTTTGTTTATAAAATGCTGTCATCCTGAGCGAGCGAAGCAAGTCGAAGGACCTGCATTTCCATCGCACCTATCTTCAACGAACTTCCGGCTCACCACACTAGTGTTTGCTTTCCTTCACCTTCACCGCCTCGCCCACAAACGTCGTCACGCTCTTCGGGGCCAGCGTCGCGCTGAATCCCCCGGCGCTCGAAGCGATCGTGGCCTGTGGCGCAAGGTCCAGCGCGGCGCTGGTCACCCACGGCGTGATCGTGTCCGTGTGGTAGCCGGGAATATCGAATTGCAGAGCAGCCGCCTCGCTCGAGTCGTTGATGGCAACAATGGCAAAGCGCCCCGTTTTTGCATCCCGGAAGGCGGTGATGAAGACTCCTTTTTGCGGCGTGTGCGTGGCCGCGGCCATGTGAAATCCGGGACGCACAAACTTGCTGTAATTGCCCAGCGCGAAGAGCCGCTTGGTCAGAATGTAGTGATCGCCGGCAAGGTCCGCCAGCCCCTCATTGTCGCCCCAGTTATTCAGCAGCGCCCACCAATGCCAGGCGTTCACTTCGGCGCCAACCATCGCGTTGTGAATCAACACCGCCGTGCCCAGACCCCATGCTATCGACGGGTCGGGATTGCCTCCAATGAAGGAGACTTCCGTCTCCCAGAGCTGCTTTCCGTAGCTCTCGCGCGGCTCATAGCGCGCCAGCAGCTCGGCCGGAGGAAGTTTAGGCTGCTGCTGCGTCTCAAAGGTCTGGTCGTATTGGTGCGAGGCAACGATATCGACGAATTGCCGCGCCTGCGGGTCAGCCATCACCGCGTCGGCATGAATCTCCAGCGCCGGCCAACTGCTTACTTCCGGCACTATGATCTTCGCCTTCACGTGGTCGCGAGCAAAGGTGGGTCCAAGATCTTTCTTGAGAAAGTCGCGCATCTCCTCGCCCGACCAGAGGCACGATTGGTAATCGACGTTCATGTCCGGCTCATTGCTCATGGAAATGGCCTGAATCTCGATGCCGAAGCGCGTCTTGTACTCCCGCACGTACCGCGAGAGAAAGTCGGCAAAATCCTGGTAATGCGCGGGCAGCACATGGCCGCCGTGGTTGATATCCTTGTTGTCCTTCATCCACGCCGGCGCGCTCCAATTGGCGCTCCAGAAGTACCGAACGCCGCGCTTCCTTGCCTCCTTCATCAGCCACACCTGATCCTCATCCTTCGTCCACTCCCACACCCCCGGCTTGGGTTCAATGCGAGCAAAGAGTTCGCTGCGCAACATCGTCAGGCCGATGCCCTTTTCCGGATCAAAGAGCAAATCGTTGAGCTTGGCCTGGTTCTCCGCCGTCATTTTGCGAAAGTTTGCCGCTGAGTCGTTGCCGCCCGATGCGCCAAAACCAGTGATCAATTGCCGCTGATCAGAAAAATCGATCGTCACCGGGCTTGCCGCGCCGTCAGCCGCCACGGCTGAAGCAGAAAAACTCAAAAGGGCAATCGCCGGAAGCAGATACTTGAAACTGTGCATGATTTTTAGGCCTTTCTCGAACCGCGTTTCTACTGCTGGGCAACACGGCATTGGCTCAGTATAGCGTGACGCGCGCAGCACACTGAGCGCCTGGCGACCCAGCTCCTAAAGACACACGCGACGACGCACAAGAATAGGCGCAGAATCACCAGGCTTTGGGAGTGTATTCTTGCTAACATGGATGCTATGCATGAGCCGCGCAAATGGAGGAATCTCATGACCGAAGCAGACTGTAAAAACACCGGACTTCTGCCGCTCCAGCAGGTGCCCGAATGAGCCGCCTGCGAGAGTGGCTGGCCGGCGGTCCGCTCATCACCGATGGCGCTTGGGGAACGCAGTTGCAGGAGCGCGGGCTGGCGCCGGGCGCGATCCCAGACACCTGGAACCTTACCCATCCTGAACACGTGGAAGACGTGGCGCGCGCCTATGCCGAAGCCGGCAGCCAGGTCATCCTCACCAATACCTTTCGCGCCAACGCGGTGGCGATGAAAGACCTCTCGGAGACTGACCTGGACGCCATCAACCGCGCCGGCGTCGCGCTCTCGCGCCGTGCCGCGGGC
>Ga0302320_10011949_pt1 | contig 18300 bp, 11 predicted proteins | sample Bog_T0_3_FD_202130 | JGI IMG/M metagenome (GOLD analysis project Ga0302320, IMG submission 202130) | Peat permafrost microbial communities from Stordalen Mire near Abisko, Sweden - Bog_T0_3 | ecosystem: Environmental > Terrestrial > Soil > Wetlands > Peat | place: Sweden: Abisko, Stordalen Mire...
ACTGCGTCAGGATCTCGGCGGGATTGCGCCTGTCGATGAAGGCGTACACCGCGCGCCGCGTGGCGAAGCCCTCGCTGCCGATCGGCACCGGCCTGCCGCCGACCGTCAGGTCGATCGTGCCCGCGATCGCCAGGATCGAGTCATGCATCTCCTCAAAGTCGAGCTGCCTGACATTGTAGCGCCACTGGAGCTTGTTGTCGGGGTCCTGGTCCGCGTACCTGGGGTTGCCGGTGCTCGTCTCCAGGTAGACGCTGCTCAGCATGATGAGCCGCTGGAGCTTCTTGATCGACCAGCCCTCCTCCACGAAGCGCGAGGCGAGGTAGTCCAGGAGCTCGGGGTTGTTCGGGGGCGCGGACTGGTTGCCCAGGTCGTCGGGGGTCGTGACAAAGCCGTTGCCAAAGTGCTGCTGCCAGACGCGGTTCACGAGCACGCGCGCCGCCAGGGGGTCCGTGGGGCTCGCGATCGCGCGCGCCAGCTCCAGGCGGCCGCTTCCCGACCTGAAGGCCGTGGGATGCTTCGGGTCCGGGGAGAGGATGCTCAGGAAGTGCCGGTTAACGAGCGGTCCCTTGTTCTGGGCCTCGCCCCTGAGAAGCACCGGGTAGTCGTGGGTCTCGGCGACGTCCAGGAGCACGTCCGCCTTGGGCGGGGCCGCCGGGCTTAGCTCCAGGTCGTTGATCTGCTTGTTGGCCAGGAAGAGCTGGCGCTGGAACTCCTTGCGCTTGGCGACACGCTCCTGCTCGGTAAGCCCGGACCTCCTTAGGCCCAGGAGCTCCGCGTCGGCCTTGGCCTTCGCGTCGTCGGCCGCCTGCATCTTGGCGAGGTAGTCCACAAGCTCAGGGGTCCTCGGCATCGGGTGCAGCCATGGGTACTCCTTGGGCTCGGCCGTGTTGGCGAAGACATCGTAGAGGGAGTAGTAGTCCGCGGTCGGGATCGGGTCGAACTTGTGGTCGTGGCACCGCGCGCACGATACCGTGAGCCCGAGGAAGGCCTTGGACGTGACGTCGATCCGGTCATTGATGATGTCGTTCGCGCTGTTCTCGAAACGGTTCCCGAGCGTGAGGAATCCGAGGGCGGCCAGCTTTGTCATGTCGACCGGGGCGCCCGTCGACCTGTTCCGGTGCATGTCCTCGGCCACCAGGCGGTCCGCTGCGAGCTGCTCTATTATAAACTCGTTGTACGGCTTGTCGGAGTTGAAGGCACCGATCACGTAGTCCCGGTAGGTCCAGGCAAACGGGTAGCGCGGGTCCTCACGCTGGGGCGTGTCGCCCTTCGTGTCGGCGTAGCGCGCGACGTCGAGCCAGTACCTGCCCCAGCGCTCCCCGTAGTGCGGGGAGGCAAGCAGCCGGTCCACGACCTTCTCCCAGGCCTGCGGGGAGTCGTCGACCAGGAACCGCTGCACCTCCTCCGGGGTCGGGGGCAGGCCGGTCAGGTCGAAGGTCGCGCGCCGGATGAGCGTGTACTTGTCGGCCTGGGGGTTTGGCTTAAGGGCCGCCGCCTCCATGCGGGCGAGGATGAACGCGTCGACAGGGGTCTTGCACCACGCGGCGCCGGTGACCTGGGGCACTGCCGGCTTCTTCACCGGAAGGAACGACCAGTGGTCGCGCCCGACCCCGCCATATGCCGGGGAGCTCCCCTTTGTGACCAGCGACCTCGGGTCGGGCGCCCCGCGCCGGATCCACTCGGTCAGGTCAACCACCTGCTCGTCCGTCAATCGCTCGCCCTTCGGCGGCATCTGGAGGTCGGCATCCTTGTAGCTGATCGCGTCCACGAGCAGGCTGTCCTCGGGCTTTCCGGGCGCGATCGCCGGACCGGTGTCGCCCCCGTGGAGCATTCCCTCGCGGGTGTCGAGCATGAGACCCCCCTTGATCTTGTCGGCGTCATGGCTGTGGCACTTGTAGCACCGGTCGACAAGGATCGGCCTCACGCGGGTCTCGAAGAACTGCAGGTCCGCCGCCGAGATCGACGCCGGCGCAGGGGCGATCGCCGCGCCAAGCGGCAGCGCCAAGGTCGCGATGGCGGCCGCAAGGCCCGCTGCCTTTCCCCTGCGCTTCATCAGGCGAGGATCGGCTGCACCACGTTGCCGGCAACATCCGTCAGCCGGAAGTCCCTCCCGTTAAAGCGGTAGGTCAGCTTCGTGTGGTCAAATCCGAGCGCCCTCAGGATCGTGGCGTGGAGGTCATGGACGTGCACCTTGTCGGTCACCGCCTCCGCCCCGAACTGGTCGGTCGCCCCGTACACGGTGCCCCCCTTCACGCCGCCGCCGGCAAGCCACACCGAGAACGCGCGGGCATTGTGGTCTCGCCCGGGGTTGTCGTAGCCGTTGCGGTCTCGGGTCGGCTTGCGCCCGAACTCCCCGCCCCAGATGACGAGCGTCGAGTCCAGGAGCCCGCGCTGCTTCAGGTCCGCTAGGAGCGCCGCGATCGGCTGGTCCACCTCCTTGGCCTTCTTCGTGATCCGCTCCTGGAGATCCTGGTGGTGGTCCCACCCGTCGTGCCAGACCTGGACGAAGCGCACGCCGCGCTCGACCAGGCGCCGGGCGAGGAGCATCTGCTTGCCCTGCGGGGTGTTCCCGTAGGCCGTGCGCGTGGCCTCGCTCTCCTTGTTCAGGTCGAAGGCGTCGGTGGCGGCCGCCTGCATCTTGAAGGCGATCTCGTAGGACTCGAGGCGCGCCTCGAGCACCTGGTCATGCTGCAGGTCCTTCGCCCTCATTTCGTCGAGCTGCTTGACGAAGTCCATCTGGCGGCGCTGCTCGCCCGAGCCGATGTAGGGGTTGCGGATGTTCTGGATCATCTGCTGCACGGTGGCCACCTGCGTGTTGACGCTCGACCCCTGGAAGACGCCCGGCAGGAAGGAGGACCCGTAGTTGGCCGCCCCCCCCGAGGGGAGGCCGCCGTTCCTGAGCGAGATGAACCCGGGGAGGTTCTGGTTCTCGGTCCCGAGACCATAGACGACCCAGGAGCCCATGCTGGGCTTGGTGATCCTCAGGGAGCCCGTGTTCATGAACACGGTCGCCACCTCGTGGGCGGGGATGTCGGTGTACATCGAGCGGACGACCGCCATGTCGTCAATGTGCTGCCCGATTCCCGGGAAAAGCTCGCTCACCTCGATGCCGGAGCGCCCCATCGGCGTGAACTTGAAGGGGGAGCCCATCGCGACGCCGCTGTCGCCGATCGAGCGTCCGTCCATGCGCACGAGATCGGGCTTGGGATCCCAGGTGTCGATGTGCGAGGGGGCGCCTTGGGCGAAGATGTGGATCACCGCCTTGGCCTTGGCGGGAAGCGGCGGCTTCCTCGGCGCAAGCGGGTTTGAGCCGGCTGACATCCCGTCCTGGGCATCCGTGCCCGCCACCAGGTACTTCGGGTCGAGCATCGTCGCCAGGCCCAGGGCGCCAAGCCCCATGCCGACCCGGTTCAGGAATTTGCGGCGGGTGAGAAAATAATCCTCAATGTTTGTGGAAACACCACAGCATGGAGGCTCATGGGACATCGGGTTGAGAGACATAGGGTTTGGAGTACCAGTTGCAAACAAATGACGCCCGGGACGCCCCCCCGGTTTCCCAAGGTCGGACGATTCCAGTTGATACGCAGGAAATCCGGGCTTACTTGGGCTCATCCTCGTTTAGGAGAGCCCGGGGACCCCCGGGCTGAGATGGCAGCAAGATCCGCTGCCAAATCCTTCGAACCTGATGCGTTTCACAACGCCGTAGGGAAAACAGGGCCGTTCGCAAGTGCGGAGGGATCTGTGACCCGGCCGGCGGAGTGGGCCGCGGCCAAGAACATCCCCTCCCTATGTCTCAATCGAACGAAGCACAAGTCGCCGGACACCGGCTCTTCCCCTCTTCCACGCGCGTCTACATCGCCGGCTCCCGCGGGGACCTTCGGGTGCCGATGCGCGAGATCGGGCTCTCCCCCACCCGCCTGCCGAACGGCACCGAGGTGCCAAACGAGGCGGTCCGGGTCTACGACACCTCGGGGCCCTGGGGCGACCCCGGCTTCCACGGCGACTCCCAGCGCGGCCTTCCCGCGCTCCGGGACGGGTGGATCCGCGAGCGCGGCGACGTGGAGGAGATCCAGGGCCGCGACGTGAGGCCGATCGACGACGGCTATCTCTCCGAGAAGCACCGCGCGCAGGCCGAGAGTGAGGGCCGGCGCAACCCGATCAAGTTCTTCGACAGCTCCTCGCGGAAGGTGCTCCGCGCCAAGCCCGGCCACAGGGTTTCCCAGCTCGCCTACGCCCGCCGCGGGATCGTGACGCCCGAGATGGAATTCGTCGCGATACGCGAGAACTCGAAGCTTCAGCGGGCCGCGGAGCTGATGGAGCTGACGGCCGCGGGCCCCCGCAACTCGCTCTGGCGGCAGCACCCGGGGATCGGCCTCGGCGCCTCGATCCCGGACGTGATCACGCCGGAGTTCGTGCGGGACGAGGTCGCGCGCGGCCGCGCGATCATCCCGGCCAACATCAACCACCCGGAGCTCGAGCCCATGGTGATCGGCCGCAACTTCCTGGTGAAGATCAACACGAACATCGGCAACTCGGCGGTCGCCTCCTCGATCGACGAGGAGGTCGAGAAGATGCGCTGGTCGGTCAAGTGGGGCGGCGACACGCTGATGGACCTCTCCACCGGCCGGAACATCCACCAGACCCGCGAGTGGATCGTCCGCAACTGCCCCGTCCCCGTGGGGACCGTGCCGATCTACCAGGCCCTGGAGAAGGCCGGGGGCCGTCCCGAGGACCTCACCTGGGACCTCTTCAGGGACACGCTGGTCGAGCAGGCAGAGCAGGGTGTCGACTACTTCACGATCCACGCGGGCGTCCGCCTGCGCTCGATCCCATCTACGGCGCGCAGGATGACCGGGATCGTCAGCCGCGGCGGCTCCATCATGGCCAAGTGGTGCCTCTCGCACCACCAGGAAAACTTCCTCTACACCCGCTGGGACGAGATCTGCGAGATCATGGCGGCCTATGATGTCTCGTTCTCGATCGGCGACGGCCTCCGGCCGGGGTCGATCGCCGACGCCAACGACGAGGCGCAGTTCGCGGAGCTGAAGACGCAGGGCGAGCTCACGGTCCGCGCCTGGGAGCTCGGAGTCCAGGTGATGTGCGAGGGCCCCGGCCACGTCCCGATGCACATGATCGCCGAGAACATGGAAAAGCAGCTCGACTGGTGCAAGGAGGCCCCGTTCTACACGCTCGGGCCCCTCACCACCGACATCGCGCCGGGCTACGACCACATCACGAGCGCCATCGGCGCCGCGATGATCGGGTGGCACGGGACGGCGATGCTCTGCTACGTGACGCCGAAGGAGCACCTGGGGCTCCCCGACCGCGACGACGTGCGGGCGGGCGTGATCGCCTACAAGATCGCGGCCCACGCGGCCGACCTGGCGAAGGGCCACCCCGCGTCCCAGTACCGCGACAACGCCCTTTCCAAGGCGCGCTTTGAGTTCCGCTGGGAGGACCAGTTCAACCTCTCGCTGGACCCGGAGAAGGCCAGGGAATACCACGACGCCACCCTCCCCCAGGACAGCGCAAAGACCGCGCACTTCTGCTCCATGTGCGGGCCCCAGTTCTGCTCCATGAAGATCACCGACGACGTGCGCCGCTACGCCGAGGAGCAGGGGCTTACGACCGAGGCCGCCCTCGAGGCCGGCATGCGCGCCAAGTCCGGGGAATTCCTGGAGAACGGCGGCGAGATCTACGTGGCGGCCGCGAAATGAGCGCGACCCTCCAGAAGCCGGCGGTCTTCGTGAACGACCGCCCCCACCCGCTCGCGGGCCCGACCTCGCTCCAGGACCTCCTGGGCGGTTTGGGCCTCGCGGAGAAGCGCGGCGTCGCCGCCGCGGTGAACGGCCAGGTGGTCCCCAGGTCCGCCTGGGCCGCGAGGGCCTTAGCCCCCGACGACCGGGTGCTCCTGATCCGGGCAACCCAGGGCGGCTAGCCCGCTCCTCCCCGATGCGGATCATCGTCATTTCACCGGACAAGGCCGACCCCCGCGAGGAGGCCGCGATGGAGGGGCTCTTCGCGTCGGGGCTTGAGCGCTACCACGTTCGCAAGCCCGGCTGGTCCGCCGCGGAGCTCGAGGCGTGGCTCTTAAGGCTGCCGAACGCATGGAGGCGGCGCCTTTTCCTCCACGAGCATCATTTCCTGGCCGCCAAGCTCGGGCTCGCGGGGCGCCACGAGAAGGACCGCGAGGGCTACGGGGAGCCGCCGGGGGAGAGCCGCTCGTGCCACGACCTGCCCTCGCTCCGGATGCTCCTTGGGCGCCACGCCCAGGTGCTCCTGGGACCGGTGTTTCCGTCGCTCTCGAAGGAGGGTTACCGCCCGGCGGCCGATTTTCCCTGGGAGGAGCTGAAGGGCGTCCTTTCGGGAACGGGCAAGCGCGGCCATTGCCGCGTCCTGGCGATCGGAGGCGTGACGGCGGAGCGCCTGGGCCGCTGCGTTGAGCTCGGTTTCGACGGCGCCGCGGCGCTCGGCGCGGTCTGGGGCGATCCTCATCCCGTAAGGGCCTACGTCGACCTAAGGCGCCATGCGGAGAAACTCTGGGGGGCGCGCCATGCCGCTTGATCCCGCAAAGAGGGTGCCCGTCATGTGCCTCACCCAGGATGGGACGGGGCTCGCCCATTCCGAGCAGGCAAGGCGCCTGTGCGAGGGCGGAGCCCGGTTCATCCAGTTGAGGATGAAGGGCGCTCGCAGGGACCTTTGGCTCCGGGAGGCGACGCTTGCCGCCGGCTTCTGCCGGGCGCACGGAGCGCTCCTGGTCGTCAACGACAGCGTCGAGGTGGCGCTCGAGTCGGGCGCAGGCGGCGTCCACCTCGGGGCCAAGGACGGCGACTGGATGGAGGCGCGGCGCCGGCTCGGCGCGGATCTCCTGGTGGGTGGCACCGTAAACAGCGCCGAGGATGCCCGGAATGCGGCGGCCGCGGGCTGCCTCGACTACGTGGGCGTGGGCCCGCTTCGCTTCACGTCCACCAAGCAAAACCTTTCCCCCGTCCTCGGGACCGAGGGCGTCGCGCGCCTGATCGCCGCGCTCGGCGGCCTTCCGGCTTGGGTGATCGGGGGCGTCGTGCCTGCCGACCTCCCGGCGCTCTACCGGGCGGGGGCGGCCGGGGTGGCCGTATCCTCCCACCTGCACCGGGGCGGCAGGATCGAGGAGAACCTGCGCGCCCTTGCCGAGGCGTGGCCCGCCGCCGAACCGGCCTCCCTCTCATGAACCCATACCCGCTCGTGATCGCAGGCGTCGAGTTCTCCTCCCGGATCTTCCTCGGGACGGGGAAGTTCAGCTCGGGGGAGCTCATGCGCGCAAGCCTCGAGGCCTCGGGCACGGAGCTTGTCACCGTTGCGCTCGGCCGCGTGAGGACGGGCGGCGAGCCCGACGACATCCTGGACCACCTGGACACCGTGCGCTACCGCCTGCTTCCCAACACGTCGGGCACCCGCAATGCCCGCGAGGCCGTTCTCGCGGCGGAGCTCGCCCGCGAGGCCCTGGGGACGAACTGGCTTAAGCTCGAGATCCATCCCGACCCGAAGTACCTCATGCCGGACCCGATCGAGACCCTCGCCGCGACCGAGCTCCTCGTGAAGCGCGGCTTCGTGGTCCTTCCCTATGTCCATGCAGACCCGGTCCTGTGCAAGCGCTTGGAGGAGGCCGGGGCCGCGGCCGTGATGCCCCTTGGGGCTCCGATCGGGAGCAACCTGGGCCTCGAGTCCCGGGCCTTCCTTGAGATCATCATCGCCCAGAGCCGCGTTCCGGTCGTGGTGGACGCGGGCCTGGGCGCGCCGTCGCACGCCGCTGCCGCGCTCGAGATGGGCGCCGATGCGGTGCTCGTTAACACTGCGATCGCGGCCGCAGCCGACCCGGTCGGCATGGCGCACGCGTTCCGGCTGGGGGTCGAGGCGGGAAGGCGCGCCAGGGAGGCGGGCCTCGCGCGCGGGGAGGCCGGGCGCGGGCCCGTCGAGGCGGACGCGACGTCGCCCCTCACCTCGTTCCTTGGGGGGGCCGCGACATGAACTTCACCGACACCTGGCGCAGGCACGACTTCAGGGATGTCGCACGAAGGGTTGCCTTAAAGACTCCCGCCGACGTGCGGCGGGCGCTCGGCCGCTCCCGCGGATCGGTGGACCTCGAGGATTTTGCGGCGCTCCTCTCCCCCGCCGCGGCGCCCTTCCTGGAGGACATGGCACAGGCGGCCCACCACGCCACCGTGGAGCGCTTCGGCAGGACGATGCGCCTCTACGCGCCGCTCTACCTCTCCAACGCCTGCGCCAACGTGTGCACCTATTGCGGGTTCAGCGCCCACAACAAGATCCGCCGGAAGGTGCTCTCCGACCCCGAGATCCTCGCCGAGGCCCGGGTCCTTAAGGGCCACGGCTTCGAGAACGTGCTCCTGGTGACCGGCGAGATTGGAAGGGTCGGGACCGATTATCTCTCCCATTCCCTGAGGCTCCTGCGGACCCACTTCTCGGGGCTCTGGATCGAGGTCCAGCCGCTTGACGAGGCGGACTACGCGCGGCTCGGGGCCGACGGCGCCAGCGCGGTCATGGTCTACCAGGAGACCTATGACCCGGACGCCTACCGGCTTAACCACCTGAGCGGGCCGAAGGCGGACATGGCGTACCGGCTGGAGACGCCCGACCGGCTGGGGCGCGCCGGGATAAAGAAGGTGGGCCTGGGCGCGCTCTTTGGCCTGAGCGACTGGCGCGCCGACGCGTGGTTCACCGGGCTCCACCTGCGGCACATCGAGACCGTGCACTGGCGGACAAAGGCCTCGATCTCCTTCCCTAGGCTAAGGCCCCACGAGGGCGAGGAGACCCCGGTCACGCCCTTCGACGAGCGGAGCCTCGTCCAGGCGGCCTGCGCATTCCGGCTCCTGAGCCCCGAGGCGGAGCTCTCGCTCTCCACACGCGAGAGCGCCGGTTTTCGCGACAAGGCCTTCAGGCTCGGCTTCACCGCCATGAGCGCGGGCTCCCGGACGAACCCCGGCGGGTACGCCAGCGAACCCGAGTCGCTCGAGCAGTTTGCGATCGACGACGACAGGAGCCCCGCCGAGGTCGCCGCATTCCTCAGGTCGCAGGGCTATGAGGCCGTCTGGAAGGACTGGGACCAGGCCTACGACGGCTTCAGCCACGGCGAACCCGCCGCGCTCGTCTCCTGACACCATGGCCCTCTCCCGGGAAGAAACCCTGCGCTACGGGCGCCACCTCTCGCTCGCCGGGTTCGGCGCGTCGGCGCAGGAGAAGCTGAAGTCCTCCTCGGTCCTGGTCATCGGGGCCGGCGGCCTGGGCTGCCCGGCGCTCCTTTACCTGGCGGCCGCGGGCGTCGGCAGGATCGCGATCGTCGACCCGGACACGGTCGACGCCTCCAACCTGCAGCGCCAGGTCCTCTACGTGAGCGCCGACCAGGGCGCGAACAAGGCCGAGGCGGCCGCGCGCCGGCTCCGGGCCCTGAACCCCCTGATCCACGTCGACGCCCACCCCGTAAGGTTCGAGCGGTCGAACGCGCTCGAGCTGGTGGGCTCGTGCGACCTGGTCGTGGACGGCTCCGACAATTTCCCGACCCGCTACCTGGTCAATGACGCGTGCGCGATCGCCGGCAGGCCCTTTGTCTACGGCGCGATCCAGGGCTTCGAGGGACAGGTGAGCGTCTTTAACCTCAGGGGCGGTCCCACCTACCGGTGCCTCTTCCCCGAGCCGCCGGAGCCGGGAACAGTCCCCAACTGCGCCCAGGCGGGGGTCCTGGGAGCCGTGACCGGCATCATCGGAACCCTCCAGGCCTGCGAGGCCATAAAGGTGCTCACCGGCGTCGGCGAGACCCTTTCCGGAAGGCTCCTTGTCTTCGACACGCTTTCCATGAGCCCCACGACCGTGGCGCTGCGCCCGGATCCGGGCCGCCCCAGGATCACCGAGCTGCCGCCGGAGGGCTATGGCGAGACCTGTGAGCCCGGGGCCGAGGCGCTCGAGATCGACAGCGCCGGTCTTCGCCGGATGCTCAAGGACGGCGGGAGTATCCAGCTGCTCGACGTCCGCGAGGGATGGGAGCGCGAGCTTTCATCGATAGATCCCTCGCGGCACGTCCCTCTCGGGGCGCTCGAGAGCGCGCCCGCCCCCGGGCTTCCTCCGCTCGACCCGGCCGTCCGGACGGTGGTCTACTGCGCCCACGGGATGCGCAGCCTGCGGGCGGCGCAGATCCTGAAGACGCGCCACGGGTTCAGGTCGGCGCTCAGCCTGCGGGGCGGGATCGCGGCCTGGGAGCCATGAGCGCACCGTTCTGCGTTCTCACGATCGCGGGCTCGGACAGCGGCGGAGGGGCCGGCATCCAGGTGGACCAGCGGACGATCCGCGCCGTGGGCGGGCACGCCTTGACAGCGGTCACGGCCGTGACGGCCCAGGACACGCGCCATGTGGCGGCCTGGGAGCCCGTCCCCGAGAAGCTCATCCACGCGCAGGTTGAGTCCGCGCTTCGCGGGTTCTCGGTATCGGCGATCAAGACCGGGCTCCTGCCGGGTGCCGGCGCGGTCCGGGTGGTTGCTCGTTCGCTCAAGCGGGTGCCGACCATTCCCCTGGTGGTGGACCCGGTGCTGGCCTCGTCAAGCGGCACGCGCTTCCTCTCCCCGTCGGGAATACGATCCCTAAAGACACACCTCCTGCCCCTGGCCTCGCTGGTGACCCCAAACTGGCCGGAGGCGGCCGCGCTGTCGGGCCTGCCCGTGGGGACCCATGCCCAAGCCGCGCGGGCTGCCGTGCGCATTGCCGCCGAGTGCGGCTGCCCCGTGCTTGTGAAGGGGGGCCACGCAACCGAAGGGGCCCTCAGGGACTGCCTGGTCTTCCCGGGCGACGAGCCGATCTGGTTCGAGAGCCCGCGCATCGCGACCGCGAACACCCACGGGACGGGCTGCGTCCTGTCCGCGGCCATCGCCGCATGGCTCGGCCGTGGCGCCGCGCTCCATGAGTCCGTGCGCCTCTCACGGTCCTTCCTCAGCCGCGCGCTCGCGCGGGGCCGGGGCGTCAAGTGGGGCGGCAGGGGCACGGCGTACTTCGGAAAGCGGTGACCGAGGCCGGCCGGTTGCGGTTGAACACCGCCGCACAACGGTTAGGGTAGGGCCAAACCCCGGCCACGATGCGGAATTACCCCCTCCTTGCGCTCGTCCTTCTCTGCCCGGCGGCCCTTGCCGTCGACAAGGTGCCCGAGTACGCGATCACCGACACTTTTGCCACGAGCCCCACGATGCTCCTGAGGGCGGGCGTCAATGGGGAGGTGCGCGAGATCTGGTCCGGCATGGACCCGGTCCGGATGCGCCACGTGCCCCTTTTCCTCGAGACCTCGATCTTCGGCAGCGTGCGCAGAGGCGGCGCGTGGCTCGACCTTCGGACCCTCACGTACCACCACGACGGCACGCGGCCGGGATGGATCCGCCTAAGGTCCGACGACGGGTTCGTCTCGATCGAGGTGACCGCCCGCAGGCTGGCCGAGGCGGGGCCCATCTTCGTCCGCTACGCTTTTTCCGAGCCGGTCGACTTCAGGCTCTCCGCGCATTTCAAGTACCCCGACTTCACCCAGGAGGCGGGCGCCGACGACGCGTCGGGGTCCGCGCATTTCCTGACCCTGTGGCGCGGCGAGAATGCCGTCCTAACGACGACCTCCGGGCCGGGGCTTGTTCTTGCCACGGCACCCCTGGGAAGGACCCTCTCGGTGGACAAGACCGGGCTCGAGAAGGAGGTCGACGGGGCGCGTGAGGTGCTCCTCTGCGTTGATGCAACCGAGAAGGCGCCGCCCGCAGGGGGATCGCCCTCCTACGCCATGGCCTGGGTCGCCGCCCTCGGGGGCACGAGTGACCCCAAGGCCGAGGTCGATGCCAGGCGCGTCTCGCTCGCCTCGGACAACCCGAAGCTGGACCGCCTCTTCGCGGACTCGCTCGACGCCATGAGCGCCTCGCAGTTTGCCTCGGGCGACGTGATGGCCGACGTGTTCTTCTACAGGGACTCGTGGCTCAGGGACGGGACGTACACGATGATAGGCCAGGCGCTCGCCGGCGACTACGCCTCGGTCGACCGCTACTTCGCGTACTGGACCGCGCAGCGGGACTTCTCGGTCGGCGGGGAGAGGGAGGCGCAGCAGCCCGCGATCGCCGTCACGGGGATCTGGTTCTACTCGCTGCTGAGGCCCGACGGCGAGCCGTTCCTCGCCACCGCGTGGCCCTACGTCAAGTTCTACTGCGACTATTACGCGGGCCGGGTCGCAAGGGAGGGCATGCTCAACCTCGCCGAGGAGTGGATCTGCTTCATCCCGGCGCCGTCAAGCTGGCCCAACGCCGAGGTCTACAGCGGCCTGCGCGCCGCCGAGAAGATCGCCTCGCGGCTGGGCCACGAGACGGAGGCCCGCCAGTGGGGCGACGCCGCCGACAGGCTCCAGAGCCGGTTCCTCGCGCAGGCCTTCGACAAGGAGAAGGGCCGGCTTATCCCGATGGCCGGGCCCAAGGGAAAGTCGTTCACCGACCCCGATTTCCCGAAGGCCGAGAACCGCAACGGCCCGCTGAGGGAGGACCGGGTCGACGCGGGCATGCTGATCATCGGGCGCCTGGCTGCGTTCGGCAGGGACCAGGGCATCATCGGCGTCGACGACCCGCGCTTTGCGTCGACCCAGGCGGAGATCATCCGGGACCTGGAAAACCCCGACCATTCCACGTTCCGCTTCGGGCCAAGTCCCGGGAGCCCGCATGCGCCCAAGGGCGAGCTCGACACCTGGCCCATCATCGCCAGCTGGGCGGCCCAGGACGAATGGCTCCTCGGGAGGACCGACCTCGGATGGAGGTACCTGATCTCGGGGATCGTGAACAAGCGGGGCTATGACATGGCAGCGATGAACGGCTACCTCCCCGAGTTTTGGGACCGAAGCGGAATTCCCGACAAGCAGATGATCGTCTGGTCGCACGGCGACTTCGTGACCTCCACCCTGCTGCTCTTCCTCGGGATAAACCCCGAGTCGGCCCCCGCCGACCTGCGGCTTGCGCCGAGCCTGCCCCCCGGAATGGGACACGCCCACATCGGCAACTTCAGGTTCAGGAACTGGGTCCTGGATTTTGACCTGGTGAGGAAGGACGCGCTGGTCGAGGTGTCCGTGACCTCGTCGGGGAAGGCGGCAGGATCCCTCAACCTGAGGCTTCCCTTCGACAAGGCCGTGCGCCTGGAGGCCGGCGGCGAGGCCCGCTTCACCGTCGACCCCAGCCGCTATTACCTGGCGTTCGGCCGCTCCGCGAACGCCCCGGAGCGGGCCCGCATCATCTCGAAGGTGCTCCTCGGCAGGGAGCCGCTCCGCGACCCCGACACGATGACGCCCTCGGAGCTCGAGGACTTCATCGTCACGACCGAGACCGACTACGTCCCCACGAACGAGTGAGCGGAGCTCACGGCATCAAGTAGACCTCGACAAGGCCGACGCCCATCGATCCATTGGCGCCGCTCAGCTCAAGCGTGTAGCTTCCCGCGGGAAGCGTCGCCACCATCGCGGAGTCCGCGGTTCCAGCGGCGAGACTGAAGGCCCCGACCGCGGCCATGTCGGCTGCCGTCGCCTTCTGGACCGCAGCCGCCACGGTCGATGCGCCCGGCAGCGGCGCGTTGCCCCATCCCGTGTCGCTCGCGATCAGGGTGCTCGAGCTGTCGTAAAGGCCTATGACGGGCTGCGCCATGGCGCCCGCGACGCCGAACGAGGTCCCGAGCGTGGGCCCGATCCCGCGCAGGAGGAGCTGCACGGGAGCGCCGCCCTCGATCACGAACCCCGCGATCAGGATATTGGCGCCCGTCCCCACGTTGGCCCGGGCCGAGATGTTGACGAGGTTGGCGGTGGGCGTCCCGCTGTCGGCGTCGTAGATCTCCGCCAGAGCGACCCCGGCCGAGGTTCCGACCCCCGAGAGCTGCGAGGTGTACGAGCCCGCGGCGAGGCTCTGGAGGATCGCGGAATCCGCCGATGTGGGCTGGAGCGAAAAGGCGCCCACCTGGGTGAAGACGCCCGAAAGCGTGGAGCTCCCGCCCCAGGACGTGTCGGTTGCAACGGTGGTCCCGGCGCCGGAGATCAGCGTGAGCTCGGGCGTCGCAAGCACACCCGAGACGTTGAACGGCGCCAGCCCGAGCGTCGGACCGACGCCCCTCACCAGGACGCTCTTGCTCCCGGACCCCTGGATCACGAACCCGGCTATCAGGATGTTGCCTCCCGTTCCGACATTGGCCCGTGCGGAGAGGTTAATGATCCTCCCCGAGGGCGGCGGGGGGGTCGTGCCCGAAAGGGTGAGCGTCGCGGCGGAGCTCGTCGCGGACTCCGATCCGCTCGTGACCGTGACCGTGTAGGACCCGGCACTCGAGGACGTAGCCGAGGCGATCGTGTAGCTCGCGCTCACGGCGCCGGAAATGGCGGCGCTGTTCAAGTACCACTGGTATGTGAGGGGCGACGGACCCGTCGCGACGACCGAGAAGGTGACCGAGGCGCCAGTTGATACCGTCTGGGAAACGGGCTCCGTCGTGATGGTCACCGGGTTCGAGGTCTGCACCGTGAGCACCGCGGCGGAGCTCGTCACGGACTGGGATCCACCCGTCACCGTGACCGTGTAGGAGCCGGCATTGGCCGCGGCGGCCGACGCAAGCGTGTAGTCGGAGTTCACGGCGCCGGGGATGGGCGTCCCGTTCAGGGCCCACTGGTACGACAGGGGCGAGGGCCCGGTCGCAGCCACCGAAAGAACCACCGCGGAGCCGCCCGTGACCGTCTGCGTCACCGGCTGCGCCGTGATGGCGAGCGCGTCCACCTCGGCGCGGCCGAGTCGGCGGGTGTCGTACTGGTACATCGGCCAGTCCGCAGAGGCCGAGCCCACGCCCAAGTCAAAAGCGTAGAGCTTGTGGTCGTTGCTCCCGAAGTAGAGCGTCGTCCCCGCGATCACCGGGGAGGACCTGACCCAGTCGTCCGAGGCGTAGATCCGCACGAGGCCGCCCGAGGGATTGACGGCGTAGACGTTGTGGTCATAGCACCCGATGTAGACGGTCCCGTTTGCGTCGACGGCCGGCGCGCTCGCGCGGACCTGAGTCCCCAGGTTGAACTTCCAGTTGACCGCGCCACTGGCCGCGCTGAGCGAGTACAGGGTGCCGTCATAGCCCCCGAAGTACACGGAGCCCCCCGCAAGCGCCGGGGCCGAGGTCATCCCGTTGCCGATCGCGTAGCTCCAGCGCAGGGCGCCCGCAGGCGTGAGCGAGTAGAAGTTTCCGGAGAGGGTGCCGAAGTAGATGTTCCCTGAGCTGTCGATCGCGGCCGCCGTGTAGATCGACTCGCCGGACACCGGCGTCGTGTAGGACCATTTCTGGGTCCCCGTGGACGTGAACGCGTAGAACGTGCCCCCGTCGGTCCCGATGTAGATCGTTCCGTCCGGGGCGATGGTCGGCGCCGCGTACGAAAACCCCGACACGGCGGTTTTCCAGCCCAGGGCACCCGCGGAGGTGATCGCGTAGAGGCTGCCGTCGTCGTCGTGGAAGTAGACGGTCCCGTCCGATCCCAGGGCAGGCGAGGAGGAGAGGCCGTTGTCCAGGCCCGAGCTGCTGGAGGGAGTCGGCACCGTGTACTGCCACTTGAGGCCGCCTGTCGCGTTGAAGGCGTAGAGGTTCCCGTCCGTGCACCCTGCGTAGACCGTCCCGTCGGAGCCGATCGCAGCGGAGCTCGTGTCAAAGACGCCCGAGCCGGCGTAGCTCCACGCGACCGAACCGCTCTGGTTAAAGGCGTAGAAGGAGTTGTCGTTGCTCCCGACGTACACCAGGCCGCTTGGCCCCACGGCCGGGGAGCAGGTGATGGAGTCGCCCGTCTGCCCCTGCCACCGGGAATCGTCGATCGCGAGCGTAAACTCGCCGATGTCGTTTGCCGTCTTCCCGTCGACGCAGATCAGGTAGGTGGTGCCCGAGGTCGCGGTGAACGAGCAGAGGCACTGGCTGACGGCGGTCGTGGTCCCCGTGTTGCCGGTCGAGGCCGCTGCGGTCACCAGCGAGAGGTTCGAGAACGAGGAGCCCGTGTAGATGGCCACCTCAGGGTCGAAGTCCAGGCTGTAGCCCGAGACCTGCGCGCTCCCCGTGAACGGGGCCGTCCAGGAGTACCAGAGCGAGTGCCCGCCCGCATTGCCCAGGATCCCCGGCTCGCCGTTCTGGAGCGTGGCGTTTCCATTCGCGTCCAGGATCGAGGTGCTGTTGCCGGAGAGGACGGCCGGGGAGGAGATGGAGTCGTTGTCCGGGTCCGTGTTGATCGCCAGGATCGTCTGTCCGCTCTGCATCGCAGCCGGCTGCGAGCCCTGGCCCTGGACCAGGATCTGGTAGGTGGTGCCGGCGGTGGCATGGAACGACACCTCGCTGTAGGAGACGCTGCCGCCCCCGCCCTCAAGCGCCTCCGTTCCGAACGTCGCGTTGTCCTTGACGAGCGTGAGCGACCCAAGGGCCGAGCCCGTGTAGACCCCGAGGAGCGTGGGATAGGTGCTTCCGCCCGTGAAGTACTGGCCTCCGCCCGTCCCGCTCGTGTCGATCTCCACGTTGGCATTCTGGGGGGCCGTCCACTGCCACCAGAGCGAGTGCACGCCGGCCGTGCCCGCGACGGTCAGTGTGCCCCCCTCGGGGGCGGACGGCGAGTCCGTGTTGTTGGACCGCGTGTAGGGGTCCAGGCCCACGAGCGTGGTCCTGCCCGCAAAGGTGTCGTTCGGGGGCGTCGAGGCCGCGCCTAGGACCTTGGCAAGGTCCATGCGGCCGCTGGTCTGGGACTTGCCGGTCAGGGCCGTGTTCGTGTCGGCGCCATTCAGGACCCGGTTGATGGTCTCCCTGTAGGTGTCGCCCGGATACTTGGCCCTGAGGAGGGCGACGGCTCCCGTGACGAACGGCGCGGCAAGCGAGGTGCCGCTCGCGTAGGCGTAGGAGGACGTGCTCGCAAAGGCCGTGGAGAGGATGCTGTCGCCCGGGGCGAACGTCTCGACCGAGCCCGAGCCGTAGTTGGAGAAGTAGACCGGCAGGTCGCGGTTGTCCGTGGCCCCCACGCAGATGATATTGTCGAGCGGGTAGTCCGCGGGGAACGCGGGCGATATGTCGATGTTCTCGCCGCTGTTGCCGGAGGCGCACACGAACACGATTCCGGCCTTTCCCGCCGACTGGATCGCGTCCATCTCGGCCTGCGCTCCTCCGGAGCTCCCAAAGCTGGCGTTTATCACCTGCACGCCGTGCTTGATCGCGTACTCGACGCAGGGGAGCTCGTCCGAGATCGAGCCGGAGCCCGTGCTGTCCAAGAACTTGAGCTCCATCAGCTGCACCGTCCAGGCGACGCCCGCGACGCCGATGCTGTTGTTGCCCACCGCCCCCACAACCCCCGAGGTCAGGGTGCCGTGGCCCTCGTCGTCGGCGGGGGCGCCGGTCTTGGCGACGGCGTTAAGCCCGTTGGTGGAGTCGGTCTCGACGACGGTGTCCGCGTTGCCCGAGGTGTCGCTAATGGAGGCATAGGTGGTGGTGGTCCCCGGTACCGGGTTCACCCAGAAGTTCGCCAGCAGGTCCTGGTGCGTGAGGAGCGCCCCGGAGTCGAGCATGCCCACGACCACGCCCGGCGCCGTGGCCTGGATGCTCCAGCCTGCCTCGGCGTTGATGTCGGCCCCGGCAATGCCGCCGTTTTCGCCGTTGTTCTTAAGGCCCCACTGGCTTCCGAATTGGGGGTCGTTCGGGACGGTGGCGAGCGCATGCCTCAGGTAGTCGGGCTCGACGTACAGGTACCTGCCGGTCGCCATGAGCCGCGCCACGGCGGCCTTAACGGTGTCGCCCGGGGCGAGCTTGATCACCCTTATGTTTCCAAAGCGGGGGAACTGCGCGCGCAGCGAGAGCCCGTCGCCCCGCTCGGCCTGGTCCACGGTCGCCACCATCTCAGGCTTCGGCTTGGCGATCACGACCCCGTCGCGGTAGCCCTGGGAACGTTCCTTCTGCCCCAGGAACCCCCCGCTCGAGAAAGGTGACGCGGCGGCGGAGCACGCGAACACAACGGCGAGCAACACCGGCGCCATGCGGCGCAGGGCGCTTGGGATTAATGCTTTGGACATCGAATCGACGAGTTTTGGGGTCGGCCTACGCCTTAATGACATATGACGCGACCCGGTGTGCCTTTGTTTCACAAGTTATACGAAAAACCCGGGTCGAGATATGCATGCTAGGTCTCCTGCCTGAGGATCTCAAGGGGCGGCTGGTCCACCACCCCCCTGCCTGCCGCCCATCCCGTGGCCACCGAGAGAATCGACACCACGGCCACCGCGGCCGCCACCTGGCCCA
>Ga0302320_10011950_pt1 | contig 18299 bp, 12 predicted proteins | sample Bog_T0_3_FD_202130 | JGI IMG/M metagenome (GOLD analysis project Ga0302320, IMG submission 202130) | Peat permafrost microbial communities from Stordalen Mire near Abisko, Sweden - Bog_T0_3 | ecosystem: Environmental > Terrestrial > Soil > Wetlands > Peat | place: Sweden: Abisko, Stordalen Mire...
CGAAGCGGCTGGAGGGGGTGTTGCGGCCGCATCTGTATCCGCAGCCGCGGATTGCGCAGGGGTTGTGGCTGGCGGGGCATGGGCTGGGGACGGCAGCGGTGGACTTGTCAGATGGGCTTTCGACGGACCTGGCGCACCTTTGCGAGGAGTCGGGGGTAGCGGCGGAGGTGGATGCGGGGGCGCTGCCGATTGCGGAAGGGGCAACGCTCAGGCAGGCGTTGAACGGCGGGGAAGACTATGAACTGCTGTTTACGGCGGCGGAGGGGGCGAAGGTACCGCGGCGGATTGGCGGGGTCAAGGTTACGCGGATAGGGCGGATGGTGAAGGGGCGGCGGGGGCAGGCGCAGGTGACGCTGGTGACGGAGCGGGGGCGGGAGGCGCTGGCGGCGCGGGGGTGGGAGCATTTTGCGTGATGAAAATGGGGGGGATGAAGGGGCTCAGAGACTGCGGCCTTGGAGGGGATAGAAGCTTCGGCTCAGGCAGGAACGGGGTCTGCTGCCCCAGGGCAGAGGACTGTGGGTGTCTGGACCGACTAAAATCGATGGTGCTATGAATACAACCTTTCCCCGGGTTCGATTTGCTCCTTCTCCGACTGGCATGCTGCACGTGGGCAATGCGCGCACGGCGCTGTATAACTGGCTGTTTGCCCGCAGATTTGGCGGGGCGTTTGTGCTGCGCATTGAAGACACCGACGTGGAACGGTCAGAGGTGCGCTATGAGGCGCAACTGATGGAAGACCTGCACTGGCTGGGTCTGGACTGGGACGAGGGCCCTGGCGTGCACGGGTTGCCCGGCAAGGGCGTGTTTGGGCCTTACCGGCAATCGGAGCGGCTGGCGATCTATGCCGAATACACGGAGCGGCTGCTGGCCGAGGGCAAGGCTTACCGGTGTTTCTGCACGCAGGAAGAGCTGGAGGCGGAGCGGAAGACGGCGGTGGCCGAGCGGGGGGCGCAGGTCTATAGCGGGCGGTGCCGGCGGCTGAGCGAAGCGGAGATTGCGCGGAATCTGGCGGCGAGCAAGCCGTTCGCGGTGCGGCTGCGGATTGAAGACCGGCCGCTGCGCTTTCACGACATGGTGCGCGGGCCGGTGGAGTTTGCGGCCGAGGTGGTGAGCGATCCGATCCTGGTGCGTTCGGCGACGAGCGTGGAGGGGAAGGTTGCAGGCGGCGTTCCGGTTTATAACTACGTGGTGACGGTGGACGATGGGCTGATGGGGATTACGCACGTGATTCGCGGCGACGATCACCTGTCGAATACGCCGAAGCAGGTGGCGATCTATGAGGCGCTGGGATGGAAGACGCCGGAGTTTGCGCATCTGTCCACGATTCTGGGGCCGGACCGGGAACGGCTCTCGAAGCGGCACGGGGCGACTTCAATTTCGACTTTCAGGCATATGGGCTATTTGCCGGAGGCGATGACGAACTACCTGGCGCTGCTGGGTTGGGGCGCGGAGGACGGCAAGACGGAGACCTTTACGCTGGCGGAGTTGACCAAGGTTTTTTCGTTGGAGCGGGTGACGCCCAGCCCGGCGATTTTTGACTTTGACAAGCTGAACTGGCTGAACCGGCACTACTTGAAGCTGGCCGAGCAAGAACGCGTTGCGAAGCTGGCGGAGCGGCAGTTCTGCCGGTGGCGGCCGGATATTTTTCCGCTGTGGGCGGCGCATGAGCTCTATACATCAGAGATGAAAGCGGCTCTGGCCAAGATGGATCCTCCGATCTTTGTGGAAGGGCCAACCATGGAGCTGATTGAGCGAAGGAAGGCGTGGTTCACGGAACTGGTGGCGCTGTTTTTGCCGGCGGTGGACCACCTGGATCAGCTTCCGGCGAAGGCGGCGATGATTTTTGGGTTTGATGCGGAAACGGCGCGCACGGAGCCGGAGAACGCGGTGATTCTGGCGGTGGATTCGGCGCGGACGGTTCTTGGCGAGTTGGGCAATCGCGTCCGGGCACACTCCGGGCCGGTGACGGCGGAGGATTTCAAAGGCTGGCTGGATCAAGTGAAGGCGGCGACGGGGGTGAAGGGGAAAGAGCTGTTTCACCCGGTGCGGATTGCGCTGACGGGTACGCACTCAGGACGGGAGTTCGACAAGGTCATTCCGCTGATTGAAGAGGGCGCGGAACTGGGGCTGGGGATTCCGGGGGTTCGGCAGCGGATTGAACGGTTTGTGGGGGTGTGAGCGCGGTGGACGAGGTTTTCTGGATTGAGGGGAGCCCGGCGGCGGCGCTGGCGATTGTGCTTTGTCCCTTTGGCGGGCCGGGGCTGGAAGACGAGTTGCGGGCGCTGAAGGCAGCCGGGGTTGAGACGCTGGTGTCGCTGCTGCAGAAGGATGAGGCAGAGTGGCTGGGGCTGGGCGCGGAAGAAGCGCTGGCGGCGAAGGTGGGGATGGAGTTTTTGTCGCATCCGATCCGCGATGCGAATGTTCCGAAAGACGCAATGGCGTTCAGGGAGTTTGCGGCGGGGCTGGCGGAGCGGCTGCGGGCCGGAGAGCGGATTGCGCTGCACTGCCGGGGCAGCATTGGGCGAGCGCCGATGACGGCGGCATGCACGCTGGTGCATTTTGGCTGGAAGGCGAAGACGGCGCTGGCTGCGATTGAAGCGGCGCGCGGGTGTGCGGTTCCCGACACGGACGAGCAGTGGAAGTGGATTGTCGGGTACAGGGCGGAGCTGTGATGGTGGCTGGCGTTTTGGGCGGTTTCGCTCATCGGTGGGAGGCGGAGATTTTGGCCGGCCGGCCGCTGATTTTGCCGCCGCGGCATTTTGTATACCCCCTACAGGCCGAGGAAGTGGAGCGCGGGGCGCTGGAGGTGATGGTGCGTCCGGAGGGGGCGGAGCAATTTCTGGCGACGTGCGCGCTGGGGTTTCACGATCCGGCTGCGCCGACGGGGGTTTGGGCTGCGCCGAACGCGGAGGAGATGTGCGCCGTGAGTGGCGGGTATGCGTACCTGATCGACACGACGGCGCCGGAACGGTTTGCGATGATTTCGACCCGGCCGGTGCTTGAAGTTCGCCCGGTGGCGGCGAAGGGGCTGCTGCTGTTTGTGGGGCATCACTCGATTCTGGCCTGGGGCGCGGAGGGGTTGGCGTGGGAGTCGGGAAGGCTTTCGTCGGAGGGGGTGACGATTACGGGGATTGAGGGGGATGTGGTGCGTGGGGTGGGGTGGGAGTTGATGACGGACAGTGAGACGGGGTTTGCGGTGGATTTGAGGACGGGGCGGCGTGTGGTTTAGGAGTCTTTATGGTCTCCCAAGTCTCAGAAGCAAAACCTGATCACCCGGTTTTGTGCTGAGTGGGCACGTGGGAGAGCTTTGGTTTGTGGTATCCCCGGACTGAAAATCCAGACCGGGGGCACCCGACTGACTGGCCAGAAAGGCGGGAAAAGCGGCGCTCGTCTCAGGAGCGGCCTGCGGGGTTGCCGAGGCGGCGCTCGTCTCAGGAGCGGCCTGCGGGGTTGCCGAGGCGGCGCTCGACGATGGCCCCAGTAACGATGGTGACGGCGATGGTGAGGAAAAAGAGCGCCCATTGAGGATGATCGGCGGATAGGATTTTGCCGAGTCCGAGGATCCAACCACCGGTGCCCACAGCGGTGCCGACCGCAGTTGCTGCCCAGCCTGATCTTGCGTGCATGAATTTCGACCTCCAAGGAAAATATACGGCAGCTATGAGACCTTTGTTCCGGACGTTGGAGGATGAATCGGGGATTCATCTGGGGGTGGGTTGGATTTTGAATACGGCCAGGCCGCCGTGGGGGATTCCGTCGCGGGGGACGGTGACGGAGAAGCTGCGCAGGGCGGATTCGGGGAGCGTTTTTTGGGGTGCGCCGGACCAGAGATCGATGACGGTGTAGCTGGGGTGGCCGGCGAGGCCGGTTGCTGCTAGATCGATTTGCAGTGTGAGGGTAGCATCGCGTTCGCGGCTGCGGTTGGCGGCGACCAGGAGGGCGTATTCCCTTCCCCATCGGATGTAGGGCACGGGGACGGGCGTGCCGGCGGTGAAGTCGACGCGGCGGAGGTTGGGCTCTGTGCCGCCGGGGCACATGGCCAGCACCCCGGCGTGCTGTTTGCGAAGGGCCATCATGCGGCGGACGTCCTGAAACATGGCTTGATGCGAGGGCTGGTCGAGCTCGGTCCAGTCAAGCTGCGCGCCATAGAGCCAGCGGCCCTGGCCGGCCTGGCGGTCGCCGAAGAGATTGGGCGAGAGGCCGGGGAGGGCGTGGAAGGTGGCGTTGAACTCCTCGCCGGAGAAGAAGATGGGGATCATGGGCGAGAAGAGGACGGAGTAGCCGAAGAGGGCGCGACTGCCCTGGGCGACGAAGGGATTCTGGTCGAGGGGGAAGCCGGTCCAGCCGTTGTCGTGGCAACTGAGCTGGACGGAAGAGCCCCAGGAAAGCGTGGCGAGGAAGACGTCGACGGTGGGACCGGGGATGAAGGGATCGAGGAAAGCTGGATTGTCGATGTAGAGGGCGCGTGTCCAGCCGCCGGGATGAAGCTGCCAGCTTTCGCCGCTGTCGCTGGTGACGGTTACGTTGGCGATGGGTTTGGGGAGAAGGTTGGCTAGGGTGAGCTGGACGTCAGGGAGGCCGTCAGGGCGGGCGGCGGGCTCGCCGGTGCGGCGGCTGGCATGGTCGGCGGTGAGGCCGACGAGTTTTATGGCCAGCTCACCTGGGGCAGCCGTGCTGCCTCTTTGGGTGACTCCGTCGGTGTAGACGACTTCGACGTTGTAGAGGCCGGCGCGGCCGAATTTGCGGTCGTAGAAGCCGGGGAGATCGTCGGCGAGGAGCTTGTTGAGGCTCTGGGCGACAGGCACCGTGGTGACGCTGAGGGCGTTGTCAATCTGCATGAAGTCGGTGACGCCGTGGATGGCGGCGTTGGGCTCTTCAAAGATGACGATGGGATGGCCGGCGGCGGCGGCGTTCTGGCGGATGCGTTCCCATAGGTCAGGGCGGTAGATGGCCACGTCGAGGCGGTAGCCGTCGACTCCGTATTCGGTGACGAAGCGAGAGTAGAGACGAACCCACCAGTCGTCGAGATCGGTGTGGCCGCCGTCCCAGTCGAAGTCGATCATGCCCCAACTGCCGCCGCGGAACCACTCGGGGTGTTGGCGGACGACGGGGCTGGACTGCATGAGGCCGTGGGTGATGACGTCAAGGAAGACTTTGATGCCGCGCTGGTGAGCGGCGTCGATGAGTTGCTTGAAGTCGGCGGCGGCGCCGAGGACGGGATCGAAGGCGGCGGGGTCGATGACGGCATACTGCGTCCAGATGTTGTAGAAGTGATGGGGGTCGCAGAGGGAGTAGCCGGTGAGCCAGATGCCGGAGATGCCGAGGTCGCGGAGGTAAGGCAGACGGGCACGGAGGGAGTTGAAGGTGCCGCTTTGAGGGCCGTGGGGCGAGGTGAAGCCGCGGGTGGCGATCTCATAGATGACCAGGTCTTTCATCCAGGCGGGAGCGGGCGGCTGGAGCGGGTGTGTGGGCTTTGCGGCGGGCGTATTGGCGAGGGCGGCTGCGAGCGAGTTGGCGGGAAGCAATGGTTGAAGCGCGAGAAGCGAGCCGGCTTGAAGAAGGCGGCGGCGGGACCAGGAAGGAAGGCGATGGACGCTCATGCGATTGCTCCTCGCGTGGAGAGGTTGGAATTGTGGCGGCTTGGTTGTGGGGAGAATTATCGGGGATGCGGGGTTGGGGGTCAAGGAGCGGTGGGAGTGGCTTAGAGATTTTCATGGTGTGCCCGTTTTGTGGTGGTGGGGCAAAAAAACAACAGCAGGTCTCCGCCTGTTTGGTGGGAAACGCGGGCATGGGGTACCCGCGGCTGTTTTTTGTTCAATAGATAAACTATCCCGGGCCGCCGGATCGGGGGCTCCAGCCACTTTCCCTTGTCAAGGCCGCAACTTATCCCCACTTCCCGGTTCTCTACTTTTATCAATCCACCAGCGAGAGCACGAACACGCTCTGAGCTGCAACTACAACGGCTCTCAAGAAGAGCCACAGTCGAGCGTTTCTCCCGTTCACGCGGCGCCTCAGGCATCGTGGAGCGGATTTCACTCTTCAGGAGTTGGAGAAGCGCACTCACAAGGGGGGCTCACATGAAAGCCGTTTTGCTTGCTCTGCTATGCGTTGGGTCCGTCGCGCCGCTTTATGCCGACAGCGGGGACCACATTGTGCCGGCCGGCTCACTGATCCAGTGCACGGTTTCGGAACGGAAGATCTCGTCGAAGACGACAGCCGTGGGCGATCCGGTGCTGTGCCAGGTGGGCCGTACGGAAGGCGCAGGCGGGTTCGCTGTTCCCCAAAACGCCTACCTGGAGGGCCGGTTCGAGGACTACAAGGATCCAGGGCACTTTGTCGGCAAGGGCTGGATGGAGCTGAAGTTCGACCGGATGGTGATTGAGCCCAACACGGTGATCCCCGTGGAAGCGCGGGTGGTGGATGTTCCGGGGTACAAGGTGGACGACCATGGGCACATTGTGGGCAAAGGCCATGCCAAGCGGGATGCGGTGATGTGGTCGATACCGATTCTTTGGCCGGTGGATATGGTGACGCTGCCGATGCGCGGACCGCGGCCGACGCTGAAGGATGATACGCAACTGACGCTGAAGGTGATGAACGACCTGGATGTGCCCTGGACGGGGCCGATGCAGAGCAACTCCCCGAGGCTCGCGGAGCGGCAGCCGATGGCGCAGAATGCCGCGCCGCCGCCGTATCAGGGACAGTTTCCCGATCAGGGTCAGTATCCCGATCAGGGTCAGGGTCAGTATCAGGGACCGGGCCCGATGGGCGGGGATTACGGCCAGGCTGCGCCGGTTGCTCCTCCGCCGCCGGCTTACTACGGGTACGACGTTCCTGCTCCGCCGCCGACGTACTACGCGTATGGAGGGCCGCCGGTTCTGGGTTTTGGGTTCGGGGCGCCGTTCATTCGCGGCTACGGATACGGGTACGGCAGGCCGGCGATTCGCGGCTACGGCTACGGAGGATTTCCCGGCGGCCGCTACGGATATGGGGCAGGCGGGGCTCGCATGGGGCGCGGATACGGCGGGGCGCCGAGAGGCGGCATGGCGATGCGTGGCGGCGGAGGCCGCGGCGGAGCGATGCGCGGCGGCGGCGGAGGCCGCGGGGCGACGCGTGGCGGCGGAGGCCGCGGGGGCGGTCGCCGCTAGAGGCTTTCGAATCACAAGGGCCTGTTCACATTCCTGCGGTGGTGGCGCAGGAGCGTGAACAGGCCCTTGTTTGCGTTTTACAACGGCATAGCGGCGAACCGTGGGACCGGGGCAAGGCCATTCAAGGCGGCGATATCCGCTTACTGCGGAGCCGCGGGGTCTGGCGGGGCGTGGAGATAGCGGCTGGCGAAGTTGAGGAAAGTGGGCCAGTTGGGGACGGGGGTGTGGCCGCCGGCGTGTTGACGGAAGGCCAGGTCGCCGGTGATGAGCGGGGTCTCGATGGGCGGAAATTCGCTTGTGCCGAGGCCGTTTTTGCCGAGGAGGCGATAGACGGGGGCGGCGGCAACCTCAGCGAAGAACATGCCGCGGGCGTCGGCCCAGGCATCGCCGCCGGGCTCGGCGTAGCCGTCGCCGGAGCTGGCTCCGGCACCGATGAAGACGGGGCGGGGAGCGACGAGGGCGATGAGCTCGTGGTTGTCAATGGGCAGGTCGGCGGGGGTGAGCGGGCCGGCGTATTTGAGGAAGTTGCCGGCCATCCAGTGATATTCGCGGTCGGCGGCGATGTTGGTGATCTGCTCGCCGAAGATGTGGCGATAGAGCTTGGCTCCGGCCTCGCCGGAGGAGCTGATGTAGCCGACGGCGAAGCGGGGGTCGTAGGCCATGGTGACGAGGGCGGCCTTGCCCATGCGGGAGTGGCCCTGGATGCCGACCTGGCGGGCGTCGACGGCTTTGTCGGTTTCTAAATAATCGAGGGCGCGGCTGGCGCCCCAGGCCCAGGCGCGGAGGACGCCCCAGTCGGTGAGCGAACGGGGCTTGCCCTGGTTGGCAAGGCCGATGATGCCGGCAGTGAGGCCGGCTCCGTTGTCGAGCTGATAGGAGTTGGGCGAGAGGATGGCAAAGGCCCATCCGCGGGCGAGGACCTGATCTTGCCAGGACTGGCCGTAGTAGCCCATGCCGGGGGTGATGGTTTCAGGGCGGGGACGCTGGAGGGCGACCTGGTACTCGGCGGGGAAGGCCAGCTCGAGGATGACGGGGACGGGGCCGGCGGCGTGGGCGGGGGTGGTGAGGACCATGTCAATGGTGACGGTGATTCTGGGGTCGGCAGAGTTATCGACGCGGCCGGCAAGGCGCTTGGTGACGACGGGAACGCTGCCAAAGGTTTCTGGCGTGGTGGAGACGACTTGCCAGGTGACCTGGGGGAGATGGGCGGGAACGACGCCATAGATTTCGTGATCGAAGGCGGCGACGATCTGGGGGCGGCGCTGGGCGAACCACTGTTTGGCGGTGGTGACGGGCTTGCCGTTGAGGAGCTTGAGGGGGTCAGGGAGATTGGGGTAGGGGTTGGCTCTTTGCTCGTCGTAGTTGGTGGCGTTGGGGGCTTTGGGGTCGTTGCTGACCGGGGGGCGGGTTTGCTGGATGCCGAGGAGGTTGAGGAGTCGCTGGCGGTCGTGGGCGCAGGCTTGCTGGATAGCGAGTTCTTCTGCGGTGGGCGCGGGGTGGGTTGAAGGCCTGGAGGGCGGCGGCGGGGCGGGGGTTTGGGCGGCGAGGGACGATGAGGCGGAGGCGACGAGGAGGAGCAGGGCGGCGAAGCGGAGGGTTTTCATGAGGGACCTCATTCGATTCAGGCGTCTGAAGCACGGGAGAGCAGGCGGCCCAAGGATAACGAGTTGGGGGGAATTGGGCAAGCCACCTGCCACCAACCACCTGCGGTGGGGCTAACTGGCTTCGGCCACCTGCGGTGGGGCCAACTGGCTTGGGCAGGTACAGCCGCCTGCAGTAAGGCGGGGGAGATTGTCTCAAGTTCGGCCAGTTTGCGCCGATGAAGGGAGCGGATCTCTGGAGGGGGCTGTCGGCATGCAATGGGTTCGTAATCTTTCCATCTCCCGCAAGTTTATTTATGCGTTTGGTATCGTTTGCGGTCTGTGCGTCGTTCTGGGCGCGTACACGTTTTCGACTTTTCGCGGGATCGCGGAAAAGGGCGCGGATGTAAGCGTTGAGCAGGTCCCCAGTGTAGTGCAACTGGCAGAGATTCGTTCCGGGATTCAGCAGAGGCGGCGCTGGGATCTGGCCCTGCTTTTATGCGCGACGCCGGGATGCACGGCGCGTGCCGAGGATCGGCGGCAGAAGGCGATTGCCCAGTACGAGGCGGGCGCCAAGGCCTATGAGCCGTTGATCGCCGATGCGGAGGAACGGAACAACTATGAGCGGATCGCGGTGGCATTTGCGCGGTATGCGGAGATCGGCAATCATGCCAGGGATCTTGTGGCCGCGGGCAAGGTGGGGAATGCACGGGACCTGGTGACAGCCGATTCGACGCTGGCGCTGGTGACCGAAGCCGAGACGGCGGCGGGGGATGCGCTGGCGCGGCACGTGAAGGCCGGCATGGAGGAGTCACGGGCCATGACCCTGGCCAGCAACCATGCGACATGGATTAACTTGGGGGTGACGTTGCTGATCATGGTGCTGTGCGCGCTGACGGGAGGGTTGCTGACGCGGGAGATTGCGCCGCGGATTGGCAGGGCGACGGCGGCATTGGAACGTTTGGCGGCGAAGGATATGACGGCCAGCGTGCGGGTGTCGGGCACGGATGAGATTGGGCGGCTGGGGCTGGCGCTGAACACGTGCGCGGAGTCGATGCGCAGTGTGTTGCAGTCGGTGGCTCGGGGGGCGGAGACGCTCTCGGCGGCGACGACTGAGATCAGCGCGCAGGCGGTGCAGAGCGCGGGGAACGCGAACACGCAGAGCAGCAAGACGAACCAGATTGCAGCGGCGGCGCAGGAGATGACGGCGACGATTGGGGAGATCAGCCACAACGCGGAGTCGGCAGCTACGGCGAGCCGGGCATCGGCGGAGACGGCCAACCAGGGCGGGGCGGTGATGCAGTCAACGGCGATGACGATGGAGAAGATTGCGGCGGCGACGAGTTCAGTGGAAGACAAGATGGGGTCGCTGGCGCACCGGTCAGAGGAGATCGGCAAGGTGGTGAGCGTGATCCAGGAGATCAGCGAGCAGACGAATCTGCTGGCGCTGAACGCGGCGATTGAAGCGGCGCGGGCTGGGGAGCACGGGCGCGGGTTTGCGGTGGTGGCCGGAGAGGTGAGGCGGCTGGCGGAGCGGACCAAGGGCGCGACGGAAGAGATTGCGGGGACGATTCGCAGCATTCAGGACGAAACGCGGGAGACGCTGGAGGTGATGCAGGAGAGCCGGACGGCGGTGGAGACGGGGATGGAGGAGACGGCGCATGCGCGGGAGAGCCTGGAGGCGATCATCGGCTCGTCGCAGGAGGTGGAGCACCAGATCAACCTGATTGCGACGGCGGCGACGGAGCAGACCTCGGCATCGGGGGAGATTGCTGAGTCGGCGGGGCAGATTTCGCAGTTGGCGATGGAGAATGCGCAGGTAGCCGAGCAGGCTGTGGAGGCGATGAGGAATCTTGCATCGCTGGCGAGCGATCTGGATGGAATGATCCAGCAGTTCAAGCTGGATGATGGGCGGCAGGGAATGGGCAGGTAGGCCACCTGCGGTGGGGCTGGCGTTGTCAAGGTTGGTGGTTTCCCAGGCGTCTCCGCCGCGGCGGACGAGGCACCTGGGGCACCTGCGGTTCGTGGATTGTCGAAGCGTGGCCGATTGAGAATTGTGGTATCCCACCTGGCATTTTGTGGCTGACAACTGATTCAAGCGGGGGAAGGCGGTGCGCCTTCCCCCGCGCTTTTGGCGGTGGGAAAGCGGAGTTGCAGCGACGGAATTTGTGGGCGTGGCGGCTCTGAAGGTGGCCCTGAATTGGGGGGCGAATCGCATTGATCCTCATCTGACCGCAATGCGGGCTATGGTAGCCTCCGATTCAGGGGCTATGGGCCTCGCCTGCCGGAGATCGGTGGGGGCTTCAGGCCTGGGGAGAGAGAGACGCATGAGCGCCGTGAAATATGACCTGATCGTCATCGGTTCGGGCCCGTCCGGGCAGCGGGCTGCCGTGGCCGCCACCAAGATGGGCAAGAGCGTGGTGGTGGTGGAGCAGCGGTCGGTGGTGGGCGGGGTGTGCATCAACACGGGCACGATTCCGTCCAAGACGATGCGGGAAGCGGTGATGCACCTGAGCGGGTATAACTACCGGTCAGTGTATGGGATGAACTACCGGGTGAAGGAAAAGATCACGATGGCCGACCTGGCGTTCCGGGTGCAGGCGGTGATCCGGACCGAGGTGGACGTGACCGAGGCGCAACTTTCGCGCAACGGGGTGGACGTGGTGCATGGAGTCGCGCGTTTTACGGGGCCGCGGCAGGTGAGGGTGGAGGGTCCGCAGGGCGATACGACGCTGGAGGCGGAGCGGATCATCATCGCCGTGGGGACCAAGCCGGCGGGTTCGCCGAAGGTGCCGATCAACGGGCAAACGATTGTGAACAGCGACCAGATTCTGGATTTGCCGGAGCTGCCACGGTCGTTGATTGTGGTGGGCGGAGGCGTGATTGGGGTGGAATACACCTGCATGTTTGCGGTGCTGGGCGTAAGGGTGACGCTGATTGAGAAGCGGGACCGTCTGCTGGAGTTTGCCGACCGGGAGATTATTGAAGCGCTGAGCTACCACTTGCGGGACGCGCGGGTCACGCTGCGGCTGGGCGAAGAGGTGGAGAGCGTGGAAGAGCTGGCGGGGCGGGCGGGAGAAAAGGCTCCGGCTGCCGAGGCTCCGCAGGCGAATGTGACGGACAAGAGCACGCCGCAGGGGGCCATGATTGGGACGGTGGTGGCGAATTTGCAGAGCAAGAAGCGGGTCTCGGGCGATGCGCTGCTGTATGCGGTGGGACGGCAGGGTGCGATTGACGACCTGAACCTGGCGGGGGCGGGGCTGGAGGTGGACGATCGCGGGCGGATTCCCGTGGACGCGAACTACCAGACGAAGGTGGAGCACATTTATGCGGTGGGCGACGTGATCGGGTTTCCGTCGCTGGCATCAGTGTCAATGGAGCAGGGACGGATTGCGGCGGCGCGGGCGTTCGACGACCGGGTGACGACCTCGAACCCGAGCTTTTATCCGTATGGGATTTATACAATTCCGGAGATCAGCTTTATCGGCAAGACGGAAGAACAGTTGACGGGCGAGGACGTGCCGTATGAGGTGGGCATGGCCTACTATCGCGAGACGGCGCGGGGACAGATTCGCGGGGATACGACGGGCCGGCTTAAGCTGATCTTCCATCGCGACACGCGCAAGGTGCTGGGCGTGCACATTATCGGCGAGGGAGCGGCGGAGCTGGTGCATATTGGGCAGGCGGTGATGGCGCTGGGCGGAACGATGGACTACTTTATCGACACCGTGTTCAACTATCCCACGCTGGCCGAGTGCTACAAGGTGGCCGCGTTCAACGGGCTGGGGCGGCTGTCGCGGTACCAGGCCCAGTAGAAGGACTGAGGCGAAATCTGAACAGGTTTGCGCAGAGGTTCAGCCTTCCCTCAGGGGTTATAGCCCGCGTTGATTTTGTTGCGTTTGCGGCACGGCTAAGCCCCTGCCCTTTCAAGACACCGACTTCATCGAGGGCTGCTTAGCTCCTATCCCCAGGAGGAACACGAATGACCACCGCGATTGGCGTAGTGATGACCGGCCGGATTGTGGCCGGACGGCTGAAGGACCGGCAACTGACGGGCGAGCAACTGCATTATCCGGAGGACGCGGAGAAGCTGGATGCGCTGGCTGCGGTGCCGGCGAGCGAGCTGGTGGAGCTGCTGGCGAGCCATATCTGCAGGCTGGCCGAGGCGGAGACGACGCCGGTGGATGCGATCGGCGTGGCGGTGCCGGGGATTATTCGCCACGGGAGGGTGGAGGACTCGCCGAACCTGCCGCAGATTAAAGGGATGGACCTGGCCGGGGAGCTGACGCGCGTGCTGGCGGCGCGGGGGATTGCGGCTCCGGTGCACGTGGCCAACGACGCGGACGCGATTGCGGCGGGCGTGGCGGCGACGCGGGGACAACTGGACCGGCTGACGCGGGTGTGGACGATTGGCAACGGGATTGGCTACGGGCGCTGGCCTTATGTGGAAGGCGTGTGGGAGGGCGGGCACATTACGGTGACGCTGGACCCGAAGGAAAACTATTGCGGGTGCGGCGGGATTGGGCACCTGGAAGGGATCATGGGCTACCGGGCGATGCGGCTCAGGTTTCTGGATCTGGAGCCGGAGGAAGTGTTTGCTCATGCGCGAGAGGGCGACGCGCGCTGCCGCGAGTTTGTGGAGCTTTGGCACCGGGCGCTGGCGGCGGGGATTGCCTCGTTCATTCACCTGGCGGGACCGGGGCGGTTTTATTTCACGGGGCACAACGTGGGGTTTCTGGAGCTGGACCGGTTGCGGAGCCACCTGGAGGGGATGGTGAAGATGAGCCCGCTGATCAGCTACTCGCTGGAGATTCTGCCGCCGGGGGATGAGAATGCGCTGCTGGGGGCCGGGGTTGCGGCGGTGGGGGCGTTGAGCTTGTAGGCCTGGGCAGGCTTGCTCATCTCGCATATTTTTCGCACAGCTCCCGCAGAAGCCCGGTCAGATCCGCATGCCCTTCAGACTCTGCGGCAATGCCCAGTCAAAATGCGGCTTCCCTGTCAGACTTGGCTTTTTGTCGGGGCCCGGCCCGACCCATGCGCAATCATGCATCGAAGCGAATTCGGTCCGGATGCCGAGGGCTGTTTCAAGGGAACAGGCGAGCTCAAGCAGAGGGCGCTTCCAGGGATGCCGTTTCTCGTGGCCCGCGCAAGCGCTCCAGTATTCAGCGGTGGCCAGAATCAGAAGATTGGGCCGCAGCGCGACCGCTGCCCTCCCAAGTCGAGCCGCTTCGGCCAGGCTTTCCCTTTGCAGGGCATCCGCATCCGCGGCCACAAGCGCGCAATAGGCAAGGGCCTCAAGCAGCGCCTTCAAGGGCGTCTCAACCGTACCGTTCTCCCCGGCCCGGTGAACCTTGAGCTCGCAGATCCAGGGCTGTCCGGATGCCTCCACGCAAAACAGGTCTACCTTGCCAATGCCGGCATTTAGCTCGTTGTGATGCGATTTCAAGGGGAGCTGATATTCGATAGGGAACAGAGCGGTTCCATCCGGCAGCGGGAAACCTTCAATTCGGTAGGCCCGCCACAGCGCGATAGCGAGGTGTTCTTCGCGCCGGTTGGAGTCATGGCCTGAGGTGGTCTCGCCGCTGTGCCCCACAAAATACTTCTTGTGGAGTCCTCGCCTGGGCGCCGTCTTCATTTGTTGCTCGAAGAGTCCGCGCAGATCCATTTCGCGGAGGCCGGACACGGCTGTGGCCAGCGCGGGAAATCGGTTGACGGCGGGCTGGCGGAAGAGCTCGATGAGCGGCTGGTGACTGGCCATTGCAACCCGCTTTCTTCATTTCCCGCATCATCGCTTCCCTGCTTCGCCGCGGGATAGGGCCCTAGGGGACGGACTTCCGCTGGTACGTACGCGAGAGGCGGTCGTGCCAACTGAGGTGCTGCTCATCAAAGACGGACCAGGCGAAGCCCATGCCGAGCGGGATGAGGGAGAGGAGGAGTGCGCCGAGTCGGCCGTGGAGTTGGGCGCGGGTGGGGCTTTGGTCGTCGAATGTGCAGAGCGAGATGCGGGCATATTTCATGCCGGGGGTGGAGTCGGCCAGGGTGAAGAAGAGCGCCTGGTAGACCAGCCAGGAGACGAAAAAGCCCGCCACGGCGCCGAACTCGAGAACCCGAGGCGACGGGGGTTGCTCCATGTTGGCCAAGGCCAGCAGGGCGGCGACGACGAGCGCGGCGGCCGTGAGCGAGCCATCGACCAGAACGGCCATCAGGCGCAGGCCAAAGGGCGCGAGTTGAATGGCGGGGGTCTCGGAAGCGAGCGCGGGGACAGGCTCCAGTTCTTCTTCGATCGGCGTTTCCAGTTCAATGCCGGTCCATTGGAAGGCGGTTGGCGCGGCCCAGGTTTGATCGGCGGCGGCCTCAAGGGAGACGTGGCCGGGATCGACTTCAAAGATGCTGAGATCATGATCGTCGGCGGGAAAGAGGTCCCCTGCGGGCCGCGGAGCGGCCTGGCGGGGCGTGGGCGGCTCATGGGGAAACTCGATGAGGTTGGCGTGGAAGGGCTGGGCGGGCAGAACTTCTTCTAGCCGGTCAATGTGGCGATGGGCCTGGCTCTGCCCGGGCGCGGATGCTTCGTAGATGTCAATGGACGGCTGGCGGGAGTCTCTAGCGGAAGGGGCGAAGGCTTCAACGGGGTGGGGCGACTGGGCGGCGAGGGCGGGCTGTTCATCGAGAGGGCCGGCCTGCCAGAGGACCTCAAAAGGCTGCATCGGCGCCTGGGTGAGCGGCTCTGGCCGGGGCTCGAGCTTTTTGCGGCGCGCGGGGGCTGGGGGATTGGCTTGTGACTCTAAAGGAGCAGCGCTGGACGGTGTGGCGCTATTGAGGCCGGCGAGGGCGGCCCGGGCCGCGGCCTGTGCCTCCAGGGCGACCTGGGTGGCGATCTCGGCCGCGCGCACGGCGGTGCGCACCTCAGCGGACTGGAGCTGGTCAAAGCTCGGCGCCTGGGCATAGCGGGCGGCCACGCGGGCGGCGGCCTGCGCGGCGCGGCTGCCGGCGACGAGATGAGTGTCGGGCTGCGGGTCCTGTTGGGCGGTGGAGGGGCCTCTGCGGCTTTTGTGGGCCGCGATGCGCCGATTGACTTCCTGCTTCCACTGGGGTGTTGGTGTGGGCTGCCCTGCCATTGTGCTCAAGTCTCCCGCTTCCCTTCCGAGGCGGATCCCGGGAGTTGAAAAGAGAGGCCCGGGGCGCCGATGCGGTCCGCGACGCTGCCACCAGGCGCAGGTCAGGGACGTTGTTGTCAGAAGAAGATGGAGTGTCGCGGAAGAATACAGGGGCAGGCCACGCGAACGAAGCAAGCGCGCGCGGCCAACGCGAGAAGACGAATTGTCCTGTTGCCAGAGCGTCGAGCGGCGCATGCGGACCACCCGTGGCTGGCTTTTGCTATCCTGAGCCTTACCACGGAGTTGGAATCTGGAATGCGTGCTCGTCATCTAGTGTTTATCACGGCGCTCGGCCTGTGTCACCAGCTAGTTGGGGGCCAGACGTTGACCAATGCGTTACCTCCCGCGCAGAAAAGCGCGCAGGGGGCACAGGCGCTGGCGATTCCGGATGACCCTGGGCAGGAGATTCTTCCGGTGGCGGAGGCGGAGCCGACGGCGGCCACGGGCGTTCCGGTGAAGTGGGAAGCGGCGCGGCAGACGCGGGTGGGCGACACGTGGACGCTGACCGGGGACGTGGTGGTGTATTACCGCGGCTACGTTCTGCGCGCGGACAAGGTGGTGTATCACCAGGAGAGCTCAGAGCTGGAGGCCGAGGGGCACTTGCAGGTGGCGGGCGGGCCAGAGGACGTGGTGATCAACGCAACGCATGGAGACATGCGTCTGGCCATGCACACGGCGCGCTTTTATCAAGTGGACGGAACGATGGGGGTGCGCAATGCGGGGCGGACGACGGTCTACTCGACGACGACGCCGTTTGTGTTCTCAGGGCGGCTGCTGCTGCAACTGGGCGAAGGCAAGTACCGGATTGTGGACGGGTCCATGACCAACTGCCGGCTGCCGAAGCCGGACTGGGCGGTGATTGCGCGCTCAATTGACCTGGATAACGGGACGGCCTCGACGACCAATGCGTGGTTCAAGTTTCTGGGCATACCGGTGCTGTATGTGCCGTACCTGCGGCATCCGACGGACGACACGGGGCGGGACAGCGGGCTGCTGGTTCCGGTGGTGAGCACGGGGTCGTCAATCAGGGGCTACACGTTTGGCGAGCAGATTTACTGGGCGATCAACCGCAGCATGGACATGATTGTGGGGACGGAGTACTACAGCAAGCGAGGCTGGGCGCCGAACGGGGACTTCCGCTACAAGGGGCCGGGGCTGGACCGCCTGGTGGCGCGGTGGAATGGGCTGATTGACCGGGGCATTGAGACGCCGAGCACAACGAATCCGAAGACGATGGTGCTGGTGAACCAGGGGGGCGTGGACATTAACGCGCTGGGGCGCAAGGACCTGAGCCCGAATCTGCGGGTGGCGGGGAACGTGGAGTATTTGTCGAGCTATATTTACAGGCTGGTGTTCAACGACAACTACTCGCAGGCGGTGAGCTCAGAGGTGCAGAGCGTAATTTCAATGACAGAGAACCGCAACGGGTACGTAGCGTCAGGATCGGCGGAGCGGTTTCAGACGTTTGCCAGCTCGACCGCCGGGGACGAGGGCAGGATTCTGCATTTGCCGAATCTGCGGATGGACATTCTGGACCGGTCGCTGGGGGCGAGCAGGGTTTATTGGGGATTGGGATCGTCGCTGGGTTACTTGAGCCGCGCGGAGCCTGGTTTTCACGCGCACAACTCGGGGCGGTTCGACTTTTATCCGCACCTGGCTTTGCCGTTTAGTGCGGCGGGCTGGACGGTTGTGCCGGAGGCGGCGATTCGGGAGACGGGCTACACCGACAGCCAGACGCCGGATTTGACGGGCGCCAACGGGGGAATTCCAACGTTTAACGCCACGGCGCTGGCGCGGTCAGACTACGAGGTAAGCGTGGACCTGAGGCCGCCAGCGGTGGAGCGGGATTTCACGGTGTCGCACTGGAACCGGCAACTGCGCCACGTGATTGAGCCGGAGCTGACCTACCGGCTGGTTGAGGGCATTGGGGCCAGCGCGCGCAAGGTGCTGCTGATTGATACAACCGACATTGCGACCAACACCGACGAAGTGGGCTACACGCTGACGCAGCGCTTTTATCTGCGGCCGACGGGCGCTCAGCCCTGCCCGGGGAGCGATGCACAGGCCACGGGGAGCTGCCCGGCGCAGGCCCGGGAGTGGGCGAGTTGGCAGATTGGGCAGAAGTTCTATATCAATCCGGACTTTGGCGGGGCGCTGATTCCGAACCGGAGGAACGTATTCGACGCGACGCTGGATTTGAGCGGGGTGGCGTTTTTGACGGGGCCGCGGAACCTGTCGCCACTTACCTCGCGGCTGCGGTTTGAGGCGATCGATAACCTGCGGGTGGAGTGGGACATGGACTACGACCCGAAGGCGGGGCAACTGGGCGCCGACAACCTGTATGCGGGTTACAGCTGGGGCCGGACGACGGTGGGGGTGGGCCACTCCATGCTGAACGCGGTGGACGAGAACGGCAG
>Ga0302320_10011951_pt1 | contig 18298 bp, 15 predicted proteins | sample Bog_T0_3_FD_202130 | JGI IMG/M metagenome (GOLD analysis project Ga0302320, IMG submission 202130) | Peat permafrost microbial communities from Stordalen Mire near Abisko, Sweden - Bog_T0_3 | ecosystem: Environmental > Terrestrial > Soil > Wetlands > Peat | place: Sweden: Abisko, Stordalen Mire...
TGTTCGTCCTCGCCGACGAGGCTGAACGCATGCGCCGCGCCCGTGCGAGCCGCACCTTTCGGCCCGGCCGCCGGCTCCACTGGCAGACCCTCGCCACGGTCATCGGCCAGTTGTTTGTCCGCGCCTCCGAACGGGCCGAACGCATTTACGACGCCATGTGTGCGCGCGGCTGGAAATGAACACCCTGGAAATCAACCAACTCAGCTTCCGTTACCACGACGGCACCGAGGCCCTGCGCAACGTCAGCTTCAGCCTGGCCGCCGGCGAATGCGTCGGCCTGCTCGGCCCCAACGGCTCCGGCAAATCCACCCTCCTCCTCCATCTCAACGGCCTGTTGCCCGAGAAAATCCGCATCCCGGAGGCCGTCAAAGTCCTCGGCCAGCCCATGACCCAGGGCAACCTTGCCAACATCCGCCGCCAGGTCGGCCTTGTGTTCCAAGACCCGGATGACCAGCTCTTCTGCCCGACCGTACGGGAGGATGTCGCCTTCGGTCCGCACCAGCTCGGGCTGACGGACGCGGAAATCACGGAACGCGTCGAATCCGCCCTGGCCCGGGTGGGCTTGACGGGATTCGGTCACCGTTCCGCCCATCATTTGAGTCATGGCGAAAAGCGCCGGGTCTGCCTCGCGGGGGTCCTGGCCTGCGCCCCGGCCATCCTGGTGCTCGACGAGCCCACCAGCGACCTGGACCCGCGCGGCCGCCGCGAATTCAAGGCCCTGCTCCACCAGATCCCCGCCACCAAACTGATCGCCACCCACGACCTGGAACTGGTGGTGGAACTCTGTTCCCGGTCCATCGTCCTGGACCGCGGCGAAGTGGTGGCCGATGGCCGCACCCACGAACTGCTCGGCAACGAAGAACTCATGCTCGCCCACGGCTTGGAACGCCCCCACATCCTCGGCCACCCCCACCCCCACCGATAATCCGGAGGCCGGGGCGGGCTGCAAAATCCTGTTGGCGCTGCGATTTTTCCTTCGTCCGGCGGCTTTCTCCACCATTGACCCGTCACCCATTTGCCTTACCCTCGTAACCTTGATTTAACATTCTGGATCTGGCTTGGCGGGGAAGATGGGTTAACCTTAGCTCTGTCGTTATCAGAAAAGCCAGCAGAGTATTATTTCATGAACACATCCTTAATGCCGCCGACCACCGTTAATCGCGTTCTGGCCCGGGGGCGGGCCGATCAACATTATGTCGCCCGCCTCGCCGATTCGGCGACCGACGTGCGTGCCGCCCAAACCCTGCGTTTCCTGGTGTTTAATCTGGAACTCAACGAAGGGTTGGAACAATCCTTTGCCACGCTGCTTGATGCTGACCCGTTTGATGAAATTTGCGACCATTTGCTGGTCGAGGACCGTCGCACCGGCGAGGTCGTCGGCACCTATCGCCTGCAATCCGGCCGGGTGGCCTCCCAACACCGGGGTTATTACAGCGCCCAAGAATTTGACCTGTCCCCGTTTGAACCCCTGCGCGACGGGATGATCGAACTGGGCCGGGCCTGCGTCCACAGCCAGCATCGCAATCTGACGGTGCTGGGCCTCCTCTGGAAAGGCATCTCGGACTATGCCCGTGCCCGCGGTGGGAGATATTTGATCGGCTGCAGTTCCCTGTCCTCACAGGATCCGGCGGTGGGGGCGGCCGTCTATTCCGATTTGTCCCATCGGTTCCTGATTGCCGAACCATTTCGCATACAACCGCTGGCCGGGCTGGCCTGTCCGCTGGACCGGCTGGCGGATAGTTACCAGCGTCCACCCAAGCTGTTGTCCGCCTACCTTTCTTTGGGCGCCAAAATTTGCGGCGCCCCGGCTCTCGACCGGGAATTTAAAACGATTGATTTTCTCACCTTTTTGGATTTGGATGCTTTGTCGCCCGAAACTGTGGCGCGCTATTTAAGCTGAAGCATCTGACATGATTTGGAAATACGTCCGCACCGGTGGCCGGTTTGTCCGATTTGCCGTCGTTCTGGCCGCCGCCGCGGTGAATTATTATTTTACGGTCTGGCGGCGGGGCAGATCTTCCAACCTCGCCGTCCGGGCGGAATGGATGTCCGGTTATAGCCGCCGAATTCTGGCGGTCTTAAACATCCACGTCCAACGCGCCGGCCCCCCGCCGGCCGGCGGCCTGCTGGTCGCCAATCATCTCAGTTATGTGGACATCCTGGTGTTGGGGGCCGCCCAACCCATGGTTTTCCTGTCCAAAAGCGAGGTGCGGGACTGGCCGGTGATCGGCCCGCTGACGGCCTGTGCCGGCACTCTGTTCATTCGCCGCGGCCAGCGCTCGGACGTGGCCCGGTTTGATGAGGCGTTCAACGCGGTGATCAACCAAGGGGTGATTCTGGGCATTTTTCCGGAAGGGACCAGCTCCAACGGCCACCAGGTGCTCCCGTTTCATTCCTCCCTTTTCGCCCGGGCGGCCGCGGCCGGCTGGCCGGTCACCCCCGCGTGGCTGGGGTACAGCCTGGCCAAAGGTTCGGTGGAAAACGACGTTTGTTACTGGGGCGACATGACGTTTTTTTTCCATGTTCTGCGGTTGCTGACCCTCGATAAAATCAATGCCACCGTGATTTACGGCCCCCCGGCGCCGCTCGGGCTGGATCGCAAGCAACTCGCCCGGCATCTGCACGGACAGGTGTGTGAATTGTCCGCCCGGCACCGCCCGCCGGTGCCCGGCGTATCCTGAGGGCGTTTTGTCCAAACCCGGACCGTGCCCGTCTCGGGCACAACAAGATCCGCCGCCGGGTGACTTTTGTCAGTTCCAACCAACTTACCCCACCGGGCGTTGCTGCGCCCGGGGACGGGCGCGGTCCGGGAACGCAGCCGGCGCCCGGGGGGGTCACTCCTGGATGAAATAGCTGAGGTTTTCCAGCTCAATGGCCAGGTTGACGTTGTTTACGATCACTTCTTCCGGCACATCCAGCACCATCGGCGAGAAATTGAGAATCCCGGCAATGCCCGCCTGGACGATCGCATTGGCCACTTCCTGGGCCACCGCGGAAGGGACCGAGAGAATGGCCATCTTCACTCCGTTTTCCCGGGTGAAGTCCCGCAGTTGATCCATCCCCAAAATCGGTTGGCGGACGGGCTTGTCCCGTTTTCGTCCGGGCTCGGCGTCAAAGGCGGCGATAATTTCAAACCCTTCCTTTTCAAACCCGCGATACGAAAGCAACGCCAACCCCAGATTGCCGACCCCCACCAGAATGACCGGTTGCAGGCGCGAAGTCCCCAGTTCCTCGGCGATTTTGGTGGACAGCTCCGGCACGTCATACCCCAGTCCGCGCGTGCCAAAGGTGCCAAAATACGCCAGATCCTTCCGCAGTTGCGTGGGCTTCACCCCGGCGGCCTTCGCCAGCGCCTCGCTGGAAACCGTGCCGATGCCATTCTCCCGCAGCCGCGCCAGACAGCGCAAATAAATCGAGAGACGATAGATCGTCTTGCGCGGGATGATGGGACGGTCCAATTTTTTCAAGGCGCGAGGAAGATAAGCAAATTTACCTCATGGTGCAAGCCTGCCTAATCAAAGCACCCGGCGCGGCGAAGCCGCAAGCAAAAAAGCGGAAAGCCGGAAAGCGCGAACGGGGAATTTGAACCACGAAATACAGGCCTACCCGTAAATGTTGACATGGTTATACTCCAGTGCGAGACTGTCCGGGACGGCCGGGCGGATGGATTCATGCCCGGCGCAGCTCTTTGACATGGCCGCCAAAAGCGGCACAGACTCCAGGCTCCGGGCTTTGGGCCAAAACGGCCAAGGCCGACAGCCGATGGGACGCAGGGGAAGCAGGGGACTTATGCCGGGCCGAAGTGGTCCGGCTGAGTCCGGCTGAGTCCGACCTAATCCAACGCCAGACAGGCCGAATTGAGGTAAATTAAGGTAAATCCAAGGGAAAGAATCCTGTAGGGGCGGACATCAGGGCGGCGCGGCAGTGCCGCCCTGCCGGGGGTGGTCAAGGTGAGTCCGGCTGAGTCCAACCTGGTCAAACCTTTGAATTGTGGAGGGAAAGTTCAAAGCCCAAAATCCAAACTTCAAGGAAATCTCAAATTCCAACCCTCAAGGCCAAACCGACCGGGTGAATCCGACCGGCTAACGGTAAATAACCCCAAGTAACCCCAAGTAACGGTAAAAAACGGTGGATTTTTGAGCGCCTCATGTGATGATGAGGATGAAAGGCCAGGCGGGAGCGGTCAAGCTGAGTCCGGCTGAGTCCAGGCATGGGATGAATGGGAGGGCGGGACATGTCCCCGGAAATCCCCGTTGGGTGGGCGGGGGAAATTGTTTGGAATTGCTGAACTCGGCAAGGCGATTGCTATAACGGGGGTGGTCCTGAGCAATTAACCGGTTTGGGGCGGTATGAGGATTGACAAAGCGGCCAAACAGGCTTGTATGTGTGATTGGAGACGATTTACAGGGGTTTGGCCGGAGTGGCCCGGCTGTCCGGGGCGGTAATGGAATGTGGATATTTAATCAGGCAGTTCAAAAAACGACGTCGCGCTATTGGTTATGTTTAAAAATTATTCGGTCGCCGGTGGTTTTGATGAAATGATGGACGTCCAGGCCTCCGTCCGCCCGCATTACCGGAAATTCCACGAGTTGTTTCGCGGGATGTCGCCGGCGGAATTTGACGCCAAGCGGCAGGCGGTGGACGCGGCGTTTCTGCGTCAGGGCGTCACGTTCAACGTGTACGGGGACGCCCGGGGCTCGGAAAAGATCTTCCCGTTTGATTTGCTGCCCCGCATCATCCCGGCCAAGGAATGGGAGCATCTCGAACGCGGCCTCACCCAACGCATCACCGCGCTCAACCTGTTCCTGCATGACATTTATCACGAGCAGAGGATCCTCAAAGACGGCGTCATCCCGGAATTTTATGTGCTGTCCGCCCGGCATTTCCGCCGGGAATTCGTCAACTTTGAAGTGCCCAAAGGCATTTACATCCACATTTGCGGCACGGATTTGATCCGCGACCACGAGGGCAATTATCTGGTGCTGGAGGACAACGGCCGTTGTCCCTCCGGCGTCAGCTACGTGCTGGAAAACCGCCGGGCCATGAAGCGCGCATTCCCCGGCATGTTTGAGGGCGTGGGGGTGCAGCCCGTGGATCATTACCCCCAGGAACTCCTCAAATGCCTCAAATACATCGCCCCCGTCGGCGTGGCCGACCCCACGGTGGTGCTGCTTACGCCCGGGGCGTACAACAGCGCCTATTTTGAACACACCTACCTGGCCCGGCAGATGGGCATTGAAATCGTCGAGGGCCGGGATCTGTTTGTCCGCGACTCCCGGATTTTCATGCGCACCACCAAGGGTTTGCAGCCGGTGCATGTCATCTACCGGCGCATTGATGATGATTTCATTGACCCGACCGTTTTCCGCCGCGACTCCATGCTCGGCGTGCCCGGGCTCATCAATGCCTATCGTGCCGGCAATGTCTCGCTGGCCAATTCCATCGGCACCGGCATTGCCGATGACAAGGTGATGTATTATTTTGTCCCGCGCATGATCAAATATTATCTGGATCAGGACCCCATTCTGCCGAATGTGCCCACCTATCTGGCCAGCGAGAAAAAGGATCTCGATTATATTTTGGCGCATCTCCCGGAACTGGTCGTCAAGGCCGCCAATGAATCCGGCGGCTACGGGATGTTGATGGGCCCCAAGGCGTCCGCGGACGAAATCGAGGCGTTCCGCGCCAAGATCATCGCCGAGCCCCGCAATTACATTGCCCAACCGATGATCTTCCTGTCGCAGCATCCGACCTATTGTGACGCCGCCTTTGAAGGCCGGCATGTGGATTTGCGGCCGTTTATCCTGTCCGGCGAACGCATCAGCATCATCCCTGGCGGCCTCACCCGGGTGGCCCTGCGCAAGGGTTCGCTCGTGGTCAACTCGTCGCAGGGCGGCGGCAGCAAAGACACCTGGGTATTGTACGGGGACGAATGATCACGGCCGGCCGGGGTAACCATGGGAAACAACAACCGCAACGATTGACATGTTAAGCCGCGTAGCTAATTCACTCTATTGGATGGCCCGTCATATTGAACGGGCCGAAAACATTGCCCGGATAGTGGACGTCAACCTCCAGTTGCTGCTGGACGTCCGCCATTTGGATGAAAAACGGCTGGCCGAATACTGGCTGCCCATCGTGCAGGCCACCGGCGACGAGGAAGAGTTCTTCAAGCTGCACCCCCGTGCCACGGCGCAGGCGGTCACGGAATTTTTGGTGTTCCAGAATGAAAACCCCAACTCCCTCGTCCAGGCGGTTTGCCAGGCCCGCGAAAACGCCCGGATGGTCCGCGACCAGATCACGCTGGAAATCTGGGAGGAATTGAACCGGCTGTATCTGTTCATCCGTTCGCCCGAGGCCCGTGACGTCTGGCGCCGCAGCCCCAGCGAATTCTTCCAGGAGGTCAAGGCCGGCTCCCTCCATTTCATCGGCATTGCCAATGCCACCTTGATCCATAATGAAGGCTGGTGGTTTGTCCAGACCGGCCAGTTCATCGAACGCGCCGACAAAACCACGCGCATCCTGGATGTGCGTTATCAGACGCTGCCCGAACGCGGCGCGCCCGGCCCTGTCACCCAGAGCACCGCGCTGGAATGGTCGGCCGTCCTCCGCTCTTGCAGCGCCTGGGACGCCTACAAATCCCTGTACGGCGCGGATGTGCATCCCCGGCAGGTCGCCGAGTTTTTGCTGCTGGACGACACTTTCCCCCGTTCGCTCCGCTTTTGCGTGGCGGAACTCAACCGCGCCGTGCGCCACATATCCGGCGTCGCCGAGGGGCACTTCTGCAACGACGCGGAAAAACTCACCGGCCGCCTCCTGGCCGAACTGCAGTTCGGCACCATTGATGAGATCTTTGAAATCGGCCTGCATCATTATCTGGATGAGGCCCAGTCCAAACTCAACAACATCGGCGACGCCCTCTTTCGGGCCTACATTTTCAAACCCTTTCCCTATGCGGACGGCGAACACATGGTGCAGCAGGAGGAGCAGCAACAACAAAAACCGGATTGGTGTTTCGTCTGCGGAACCACCCCCGAACAGTTGGTGCAGCAGGAGGAACAACAGCAGCAGACGGGCCGCGGTTGAGTCGTGACCATGAAATTCGATATTTTACACAGCACCCGCTACGTGTACACCTCGCCGGTCCGGGACAGCCTGAACGATGTCCGGCTGCATCCCATGCCCAATCCGGAGCAAACCGTCGAATCCTTCCTGTTACGCGTCCTCCCCGCCGCCCGCCTGACTCATTACATTGATTTTTACCGGAACTGGGTGCATCACTTTGAAGTCCATGAGCCCCACAGTTACCTGCTGATCGAAAGCCAGTCGCGCGTGGTCACCCGCCCGCCGGCCCCGCTGGCGGCCACCGGGCCGGTCTGCCCCTTCGTCAAACTCACCGAGGCGGCCCATGTGGAACGTTGTTTTGACTATTTGCAAAACAGCCGCTTCATTGAAATTGACAGTGACGTCTGGCGCCTGGCGGTGGACGCCTCCATCGGCCGCAACGAGGATGTCTGGTGGGCCGTCCAAGGACTCCTGGAATTTGTCCACGGTTACCTGAAATATGAGCCCCGGTCCACGCATGTTCACACGCATGTGCGGGACGTGCTCAAGGACCGCCGGGGCGTCTGTCAGGATTTTGCCCATCTGCTGATCGGGCTGTGCCGGGCGCTGAAAATCCCGGCCCGTTACGTCAGCGGCTACCTGGCCACCGAGGATGCCAACGCCACCCATGCCTGGATCGAGGTGTTCCTCCCGGGCCTCGGTTGGCGGGGGGTGGACCCCACGCACAACCGCCAGTTGAACGAGACCTACGTAAAAATCGCGCATGGCCGCGATTACGGCGACGTGCCCCCCGTGGCCGGCAATTACCGCGGCACGCTCGAACGCACCATGACCGTGGAGGTGAAGATCACCCCGCTGGAGTGATCAGTACCGGTAATGTTCCGGCTTATATGGGCCGGCCACGGGCACACCCAGGTAGGCGGCCTGTTTCTTGGTCAGCTTGGTCAGCTTCACGCCGATCTTCTCCAGGTGCAGCCGGGCGACCTCTTCGTCCAGTTTCTTGGGCAGGCGATAGACCCCCACCTTGTAGGTCTCGCGGTTCTTCCACAAGTCCAGTTGCGCGAGCACCTGGTTGGAGAAGGAGTTGGACATCACAAAGCTGGGGTGCCCGGTGGCGCAGCCGAGGTTCACCAGTCGGCCTTCGGCCAGGACGTAGATGCTCCGGCCGTTGGCGAAGGTGTATTTGTCGTACTGGGGTTTGATGTTGAGCTTGGTCACGCCCGCCAGGGTGTTCAGCCGGTCCATCTGGATTTCGTTGTCGAAGTGCCCGATGTTGCAGACGATGGCCTGGTCCTTCATTTTCACGAGGTGTTCGAGGGTGATCACCTCGCAGTTGCCGGTGGTGGTGACGTAAATATCGGCCGTGCCGAGCGTGCTTTCCACGGTGTTTACCTGGAAGCCTTCCATGGCGGCCTGGAGGGCGTTGATGGGGTCAATCTCGGTCACAATCACGCGCGCGCCGAAGCCGCGGAGGGAATGGGCGCAGCCTTTGCCGACATCGCCGTAACCGCAGACGCAGGCGACTTTGCCGGCGATCATCACGTCCGTGGCCCGCTTGATGCCGTCGGCCAGTGATTCCCGGCAGCCGTAGAGGTTGTCGAACTTGGACTTGGTGACGGAGTCGTTGACGTTGATGGCGGGTACGAGCAGCTTGCCGGCTTCGAGCATCTGATAAAGCCGGTGGACGCCGGTCGTGGTCTCCTCGGAGACGCCCTTCCAGTCTCGCACAATCTTGTGCCAGAGGCCGGGCTTTTCCTGGGCGACGCGTTTGAGCAGGTCTTTGATCACCTGTTCTTCGTGCGAAGCGCTGGGGGAATTGACCCAAGGGTCGCCTTCCTCCAGTTGATAGCCTTTGTGGATGAGCAGCGTCACATCGCCGCCATCGTCCACCACCAGTTGTGGTCCGAGTTCGCCCGGATGGACGACGGCCCGCAGGGTGCAGTCCCAGTATTCCTCCAGCGTCTCGCCCTTCCATGCGAACACGGGGACGCCGGCCTTGGCAATCGCCGCGGCCGCCTGGTCCTGGGTGGAGAAGATGTTGCAACTGGCCCAGCGCACCGAGGCGCCAAGATCCACCAGCGTCTCGATGAGGATGGCCGTTTCCGTGGTCATGTGCAGGGAGCCGGTGACGCGCACGCCCTGCAGGGGCTTGCCTGGGGCGTACTTTTTTCGGATGGACATCAGGCCGGGCATTTCCTGTTCGGAAACGTCAATGGTCTTGCGGCCCCAATCGGCCAGGCTGATGTCTTTCACCTGATAATCGGGCGCGGCTTTGCCGTTGCCGTTGACCTTGGCGGCGGCCTTGCGGGCGGGGGATAATTTGATGGCGGGCATAATATGTCGGTTAAATACGTTAAATCGTTACGTTAAAGAGGTTGAAGGGTTAAAGGGCTTTCTTGAGCGCCTCCACCTTGTCGGTGTTCTCCCAGGTCAGGTCCTTGTCGTTTTTGCCAAAGTGGCCGTAGTTGGTGGTTTTGGAATAGATCGGCCGGCGCAGGTTCAACTGCTCGATGATGTCCGCCGGTTGGAAGCTGAACACGCGGTTGATCGCCTTGATGATCTTCTCATCGGGCACCGAGCCGGTGCCGAAGGTGTCCACATGCACGCTGACGGGGTCGGGATAGCCGATGGCGTAGGCGAACTGGATTTCGCAGCGCGCGGCCAGGCCGGCGGCCACGATATTCTTGGCCACCCAGCGGCCCATGTAGGCCGCGCTGCGGTCCACCTTCGTCGGGTCTTTGCCGGAAAAGGCGCCGCCGCCGTGCCGGCCGGTGCCTCCATAGGTGTCCACAATGATCTTGCGCCCCGTCAAACCGGTGTCGCCCTGCGGTCCGCCCACCACGAACCGGCCGGTGGGATTGATGAGATATTCGGTCTTCTCCGTCAGCAATTTCGCGGGCAGCACCTTCTTGATGATTTTCTGGATGCAGAAGGTTTCGATCTCCTCGTGTTCCACGTCGGCGGCGTGTTGGGTGGAGATGACCACGTTGGAAATCGCCACGGGCTTGCCGTTTTCATACACCACCGAAACCTGCGACTTGGCGTCCGGCCGCAGCCAGGACACCTTGCCGCTCTTGCGGACGTTGGTCAGTTCGCGGCCCAGGCGGTGGGCGAACATGATCGGCGCGGGCATCAGCTCGGGCGTTTCGTTGCTGGCATAACCAAACATCAACCCCTGGTCGCCGGCCCCCTGCTTGGCCGTCTTCTTGCCCTTCGCTTTGCGCGCGTCCACCCCCTGCGCGATGTCCGGCGATTGCTGCGTCACGATCACATTGACAAACACCCGGTCCGCATGGAACACGTCGTCGTCGTTCACATAGCCGATTTCGCGGATGGCCGTGCGCGCAATCTTCACAAAATCCAGGTCCGCCTTGGTCGTGATCTCCCCGCCGATGATGACAATGTTGGATTTCACGTACGTTTCGCACGCCACGCGGGAAAACTTGTCCTGCGTCAGGCACGCGTCCAGCACCGCGTCAGAAATCGTGTCCGCCACTTTGTCCGGATGGCCCTCGCCCACGGATTCGGAGGAAAATATGTAAGAATTGCTCATGTAATTTCAATCAAGGTTTTCCATCTTCGCCAATGACATATTGACGTATCAAGATAAGATGATATAACACTTTTGGCGCGCGTCAAACGCTTTTTGAAAATTATGAGTTCCACCTTGAGATCGCTGCGGGCTTTATCCGACCCCACCCGGCTGCGCCTTGTCGCGCTGCTCGAGGTCAATGAGCTGTCCGTCAATGAGCTCCAGGAGGTCACCCGGCTGGGCCAGTCCCGCATTTCCACCCATTTGGGCCTGTTGACGGAGTGCGAACTGCTCTGCGCCCGGCGCGCCGGCAAGCGGACGTTCTACAAGCTCAACCCCGCCGCCGACGCCGTGGCGGGCGAGTTCATCCAACTGGCCATCCGCGGCGCCCGGGAGCTCCCCGAACGCGCCGGCGATCAGATCAACCTCAAACGGGTGCTCCATCGCCGCCGGGAACAGGCGCAGGTGTTTTTCAACCAGGTGGCCGGCCGCTTTGACCGCGTGTACGGCCCCGGCCGGTCCTGGCAGGCCTTCGGCCATCTGCTCCTGCGCATTTTGCCGCCCATCGTCGTCGCCGACCTCGGGGCGGGGGAGGGGTTGCTCAGCGAACTGCTCGCGCGCCGCTGCAAAAAAGTCATCGCCGTGGACAACTCGGAAAAGATCGTCGCTTTCGGCGCCGCCAAGGCCCGCAAGAACGGGCTCAAAAACCTCGAATTCCGCCAGGGCGACCTGCAAAACCCGCCCGTGGAGGCGGACAGCGTGGACCTGGTGGTCCTCAGCCAGGCCTTGCACCACGCGGAAGATCCCTCGGCCGCCATCCGTAGCGCCCACAAAATCCTCCGTCCCGGCGGACAGATCATGATCCTGGACCTGCTCCGCCACAATTTCGAGAAGGCGGGCGAATTGTACGGCGACCGCTGGCCCGGCTTTGCCGAGAGCGACCTGCACCAGTGGCTGGAAGACGCCGGTTTCAAAATAGTGGAAATCAACATCGTGGCGACCGAAGAACAGCCCCCCCACTTTCAAACCCTGCTCGCCAGCGGCGAAAAGGGCTGATTGAGGATGGAATCTCCGTCCTGGTGACCCGGGCGGATGATGCGGGATGGCGTTCGGAACGGCAGCGCTTCCTCACTCAAGGTTAGCATCGTCCGCCCAAGTTAGGATTGAACAGGTGCAGGCAATGCCGTTAAGAGCAGAACGAGCCGTGTTCCGAACCCCACCCGCTCCATCATCAGACCACAAACCGACCCCACCCGCAACGGCAACGAGATGAAGCGGGAAATAATCAGGATGAACCCGCCCGGCGGCGTGATGAAGGCCGGCGGTCCCGTGAGGGGAGGCCGCACCTGAATAGGCATTTGCGAGGCCTGACCGGCAATTTCAATGCGATGCGGAAAGAAAACCGGGTCGCCGAAGCTTGAAGGGTTTCGCTGGCGGAGAGGCCATCCCACCTTTTTCCATTTCCATCACGCGTTAGGGCTGATTGGTCTCATTTGGCCGGGGCTGGGCCAGGATTTCGCAAGACAATCAGGGGGGGCGCGAGTTAATCTTTTGTAAATGGACAACGGCGCAACTTCAGATTCCCCGCCCCGGCGCTGGTTGTTTTATGTCCCGATGTTCATTTTGGGCTGGGCAATTTTCATGGGGTTGATCAGCGCGCAACAAGTCCTCAGCGGGGCGTTTGCGTGGAGGGTGGCGTTGCACATGACATTGAGCCAGTGGGCGCCGTGGATGTTGTTTTCGCCCTTCATCCTCTGGCTGGTTTTTCGGTTTCCCCTCGGCCGTCATGATTGGAAGTTCCGAACCACGCTGCAAGCGGGCGTTTGCGGGCTCGTGGTCTTGTCCTGTGCGCTGGCTGGGGATTATCTGATGCCGCCGCCGGCGGAAAGGCCCGGCGGACCTCCCGGCTTCCGGCCGGATGGCGATTTTGGGTGGCCGCCGCCGTTGTGGTTTCTCATCCGGTTTAACCTGCCGGTTTATCTGGTCATTGTCAGCCTCAGCCATGCGTTGGTCTATTTCCGGCGTTCCCAAGAACGCGACCGCCGCGAGTTGGAATTGGAGGCACACCTGGCTCAGGCGCGTCTGCAAGCCTTGCGGATGCAGCTTCACCCCCATTTTTTGTTCAACACGCTCAACGCCATCTCCACCCTTGTCCACACCGCCCCGCAGCTCGCGGACGACATGATCGGCAACCTGAGCACCCTGTTGCGACTCTCGCTGGACACCGCCGCGGAACAGGAGATTCCGCTGGAGCGCGAATTGGAATTTCTCGGGCGTTATCTTGACATCGAACAAATCCGGTTTGGCGGGCGGCTGCGGATTGACCTGGAAATCGCGCCGGCGGCGCGCGAGGCGCTGGTGCCCACGCTCATTCTCCAACCCCTGGTTGAAAATGCCGTCCGACACGGGATCGAGCCCCAATCATCCCCCTGCGTCGTGCGAATCTGCGCCGGGTGCCGCGGTGAAATTTTGCGGCTGTCCGTCTCCGATTCCGGCGTCGGACTGCCGGCCGCCGCCGGGCCGGAAGGCATCGGCCTGTCCAACACGCGCGCCCGCCTCCAAAGCCTGTATCCCGCCCGACACCGCTTCAACCTGCGGAATGTCGGCGATGGCGGCTGTGAGGCGGAACTGGAAATTCCCTTTCACACCCGGTCCGCCCCGGCGGCGACCGCCGCCCCGCCATGAAAAAAATCCGCACGCTGATTGTGGACGATGAACCGCTGGCCCGGCAGCGGCTCCGCCTGTTGTCACAGCAGGAGCCGGACCTTGAATTGCTGGCCGAGTGTGAACGCGGCACGGAGGCGCTGGCCGCCATCCGCCTCGATCTGCCGGACCTGCTGTTTCTTGACGTGCAGATGCCGGAGATGGACGGTTTCGCGTTATTGTCCGCCATCCCGCCCCGGCTGCTGCCAGTGGTGATTTTTGTCACCGCCTATGACCAGCACGCGTTGCGGGCGTTTGAAGTGCATGCGCTGGATTACCTGCTCAAACCGTTCACCACCGCCCGTTTTCGGGAGACGGTGCAGCGCGCCCGCGAACAACTCGCCGTCCGGTCCCGCGACCAGACCTGGTCGCGGGCGATCCTGGAACTGGCGGGCCGCAGCCCCGCGGGCAACCACTACCTGACGCGGTTGTCGGTGAAAACGCCGGACCGTATTTTTTTCGTCAAGATCGAGCAGATTGATTACATCGAATCCGCCGGCAATTATGTGGCCGTGCAGGCCGGCCGGGAAACCCACATTGTGCGCGACACCATCAGCGCCCTGGAGGAGCGGCTGGACCCGGAAAAATTTCTACGCATCAGCCGCTCGGCCATTGTGAACCTGGACGCGATCAAAGAGCTGCAGCCGCATTTCCAGGGACAACACACCTTGGTCCTGCACAACGGCAAACGTCTGCCCATGTCGCGCGGGCTGCGCGAAGTGGAGCAGGCGTTGAATTTTTCGTGACCGTTGGCCGGGCCGGACCCCGCTCAAGCCGAGACATCCAAAAGTTGATTCGAGCTGTTCTGGCTCTTGGCGCCGGTTTGGCTGGCTGCTGCGGTGCCATCACCGGCCTGGGCGGTGTTTTTCTTCTGGGCGCTCTTCTGGTCGGCCTTGGCCTGCGCCTGCTGGATTTCCATTTGCACTTGTTGGATCTCTTGTTGCAACTGCTTGACTTTTTCGGCCTTGGTCTGGGTGCTGTCCGTTTTGCTCTGATTTTCCTTGGTCAGCGACTTTTCCAAGTCAGCGAGCTGCTTTTCGAGCTGGGCCAACGTTGTTCCATTGCTGGAACCGGAGTAATTCGACAAGCTGGAATTGGCGGAGGTGGTGGAGGTGACAGTCATAAATGCCTTTCAAATAGGTGGTTGGGAAGGGTTTGATCACGCCAGCGCGCTGATCGAATTGGTGGTTGTGGTGTCGGACAGGATGCTGCCATCCGCCGAATACGTTCCGCTGGCCGGCGCGGGCTGATTGGCGGTCAGATAATTTTGCAGCGTGGTGACCAGGCTTTCGGCGCTGGTGGTGTCGCCCGAACTCAGCGCGCTCAGGATGGATTTGAAATAGGTGGTTAGTTCATTGCTGGACCCCGACGTGCTGTTGGTGCTGGAACTGCTGTCGGCGGTGGTCGTGCTGTCGGTGCTGGAACTGTCGGATTTATGCGACGTGTGGGAGATGAGGTCCGACAGCACAGTGGAGGCGTCCGTGGTGTCGCCGGAGGACAGATCGCTGGACAGGGAGGTCAGCGCCTGTTCGAGCGGATTGCCGTTCGTGGAACTGCCGCCGCCGGAATTGGAACCGCCGTTCGGCGGCATGGGCGGGGGGTTGTCCGTCACGTATTTCTGCAGCGAGGTCACCAGGCTCTGGGCGTTGCTGGTGTCCCCGGACGCAATCGCGCTCTTGATCTCTTTGAGGTATTTGGTGATCGGGTCGGTGCTGCTCGAGGAGTTGGAACTGCTGTCCGTGCCGGTGGTGCCGCCGGTGGCATTGGGCGCTTTCGATAATATGTCGCTCAGCGTGCTGGCCGCATCGGTGGTGTCCCCGGAGGCCAAGTCACTTTCCAGCGAGGTCAAGACCTGCTGGAGCGGATCGGACGACTTGGATTTGGTGGAGGAACTGGCGGTATTGTCATAGTAATCCGCCGGGGATAAGCTGGAGATGGTCATAGGGATTGGCTTTGGTTGGGGTGCCTGGGACGGCGCTTGGTTGCGACTGTGTTGTCTATACTAATTTGTGTCTGGCAACTGTTTTGACAATGCGCTGCACTCTCGGTCCGCAAGGACCGGTTCAATCCCACCTGCTCTATCGGCGTTCCGGCGGCGGACTTTAGAACTTATTTTTCCCAAAAAACCGGCCCACGGTTTGGTTTCGGCGGAACAACCCGCAATGGTCAAAACCCAACCGATGAAAACACCCTCAAAACAGTCCGGCCGCTCAAAGCGGGGGAATGGGGGCCGCGGTTTGGCCCGCCTTTTGACCTGTCACCAGCCCAAGGCCCCGAACCAGGCCCGCCTCTTTCACCCTCCCCCCACGGAAAACAATTGTCTGCCCGGGCGTTTGGCGGCAGTTAAGCGTTACCGTCCTCCAAGAAAGAGCCGTCTGCCAGGCCAAAGACGACGTTATGTCACTTAATTGGTGGACCACGCCACCGCCCAAAAAATCTGGGATTCCCTCCCCGCTCGGTTTGCTTCCCAACCCCTTACGCCGGAAACATCCATCCCAACGTGAAATTTGGAGATCAAAGCGTCGAAGTTCCCACCCGCTACACTGAGCGGCTCGCCATGGACCTGTCTGAGATGGCCGATTACTGGAACCAGCCCAAATTCCGCGAAAGCCTGCTCATCGTGCACCAATCTCACTTTTGATTTTGTTCACCCGCATCTGCACCTTGACATTTCGCGGGCGCGGAGTGATCACGGCCAGAGTCACGACTAAAGATCCCACCACAGACGTGCCCGTCCATTACATCGCTGAACCCCGAGTGTTAAAGGAGGCCACGATGCAGTGGCCAACTGCGCAAAAACATCACGCAATTCCTTCAAGTGAGCAGTAATTGCGCACCCGAAATGGCTAACGCCTTGATTGGCGGTGAGTTGGTGCTGGCACGATCTTTGCTCTTTCAGTGCCAAGACATGAACGGTGCTCGAGCCTGTTCATGCGCAATGAACCAGCAGCAAATACGTATTCAACCAAACCGGAGTACTCTGAATGAAAATAAAGCATCTCATGATCATGTGCGGCATGGCTGCCGCGCTCTTGTCCAGCATCGAAATGGTCAACGCCCAGAATGATAATGGTGGTGGCGGCGGTTTTGGCGGTGGCGGTGGTGGTTTTGGCGGCGGCGGCGGCGGTTTTGGCGGTGGTGGTGGTGGTCGTGGCGGCCGTGGCGGCGGTGGTGGTTTTGGTGCCAACATGGATCCGGCCGCCATGCAGCAACGTCTGTTGGATAATATTCAGCAAGAACTTGATTTCACCAATGACACCGACTGGAGCGCGGTGGAACCTTTGGTTCAGAAGGTCATTGAAACCCGGCAGGCGGTGCTCCAAGCCAACTTGCAGCGCTTGATGTTTGGCGGCGGTCGCGGCGGTCAGGGCGGCGGTCGTGGCGGTCAAGGCGGCGGTCGCGGCGGGCGGGGCGGCGGCAACATGGCCGGCCTCACCACCAATCCCCCGGAAGCCGATGCGTTGCAAAAGGCGCTGGATGATGATGCCCCCACCGGTCAGATCAAAGATTTGCTGACCAAATTTCAGACGGCTCAAAAGGCCAAGATCGCCAAGGCCAAAGAGGCGGAGGAAGCCTTGCGCATGGTGCTCACACCGCGGCAGGAAGCCACGGCCACCCTGCTCGGTTTGTTGGAAGTTCCTTGATTTAATCCCGGTGTTAACGATCCCATGAACGATAAACTTGCCCAGGAAACTCAGACGTTGTTGGACCGCATGGTTGCGGCCCGGCAGTTGTCTGTGATTGATGCGGAGTCACTGCGCCACACCAAGAACAGCGCCAAAACCGAAGATGAGGTTTTGCGCTGGCTGGCGCAGGAGTACGGGCTCGCCTACACCACCCTGGACGATGTCGAGCCGGATCGTGAGCTGCTGTCCCTGTTTCCCGCGCGCCTGCTGCTCAAGGAGGAGTTGCTCCCCCTCAAGCGCGTCAACGGAATCGTCGAGGTGGCGACCAGCCGCCTCTTCGCCACCCAGGGCTTCGACGCCTTGAAGACGATGACCGGCTTGAACCTCAAGCCGGTCATCGCCACCAGCGAGGCCATCCAGCGCGAAATCAAAAAGCGCCTCGGCGTCGGCGCCGACACCATTGACACCTTGGACGAGGAAAAGGGGTTCGAGGTGGTGGACGAAAATGCCGACGACGGCAACCTGGACAATGCCGCGGAAGACGCCTCCATCATCAAGTTCGTCAACCAGGTCTTGAAAGACGCCATCGAGTTGCGCTCTTCCGACGTCCACTTGGAACCCTTTGAGGATGAATTCCGCATCCGCTACCGCATTGACGGTGTGCTCCAGGATGTCCCCGTGCCGCCGCAGTTGAAGCGCTTCCAACCGGCGATCGTTTCCCGCGTCAAAATCCTGAGCCATCTGAACATCGCGGAAAAGCGCCTGCCGCAGGACGGGCGCATCAAGGTGCGCATCGAGGACGCGGAAGTGGATATCCGCGTGTCCATCATTCCCATGCTGCACGGCGAGGCGGTGGTCATGCGTTTGTTGCGGCAGAATTCCAAGCTGCGGGGCCTGATGGACATCGGCATGGACAAGCGGGAGCTGGATTGTTTCCGCCGCGTCCTGCAACTGCCGCACGGCATCATTTTGGTCACCGGCCCGACCGGCAGCGGTAAAACCTCCACGCTGTACACGGCGCTCAACGAGATCAACGATTCGGACCGGAAGATCATCACGATTGAAGACCCGGTGGAATACCAATTGAAGGGCGTCAACCAGATTCAAGTTTCCGAGAAGGCCGGGCTGACCTTCGCGCGGGGCTTGCGCTCCATCTTGCGCCACGACCCGGATGTGATTCTCATCGGCGAAATTCGCGACCAGGAAACGGCGCAGATTGCCGTGCAAGCCTCGCTGACGGGGCACTTGGTCTTTTCCACGCTGCACACCAACGACGCTCCGGGCGCGTTGACGCGGTTGGTGGACATGGGCGTGGAACCCTATTTGGTGGCCTCCTCGCTGGAAGCCGTCCTGGCCCAACGGCTGGTGCGCG
>Ga0302320_10011957_pt1 | contig 18290 bp, 8 predicted proteins | sample Bog_T0_3_FD_202130 | JGI IMG/M metagenome (GOLD analysis project Ga0302320, IMG submission 202130) | Peat permafrost microbial communities from Stordalen Mire near Abisko, Sweden - Bog_T0_3 | ecosystem: Environmental > Terrestrial > Soil > Wetlands > Peat | place: Sweden: Abisko, Stordalen Mire...
TAGACCTGGAGTTGAGGCTTGCTCACCCCGTGGTAGGTGCCGATTAGCCATTGCTGCAGGTTTCCAATGGCGCGATCGGCAAGTGGAACCGCCGACTTGGCGCCTTTACGAAGTTCGGATCGCAGCGGTTGAGTGCGGGCAATATGTTTAAAGCCCGCTTCCCCGAGACCCGCAAAGCTCTTGAGACCGTCTGTGTAGATGGTCGAGCCGGTGGAAACGTTTTGGTGGAGGAAGGGAACGATGGTCTTAGCCTTGAAGTCTGGGATCACTTTCATTCGGACACGACCGGAGCCCCTACCACGTCTTTCCACGGCAACCAAGACCAGCGCCGCTCGTCTCCCCTTGAGTTGTCGGCTTCCGCGGAGACCGGCCTGCTCGCCGCCAACCCACGTATCGTCAACTTCTACCTCGCCGTGCAACGGTTCCCGAGCCACATTTACCATGGCCCGGCGAAGCATCATCCAGGCGGTCTCGTAACAGGACAGACCGAGTTGCCTCTGCACGAGCAAGGCAGACACGCCACGTTTGTCAGTGGTCATCAGATAGGCGGCCCAAAACCAATGGGTCAACGGAATCTTGGTTCCATGAAGAACCGTCCCGGCAGTTAGCGAGACTTGATGACGGCAGCCGGCACACTGCTGCCGTCGTTGATTTAACAATTCGTACGCTCGCCGATGTCCACAGCGGGGACAGATGAAGCCATCGGGCCAGCGACAGGCCGCCAGGTACTCTTGGCAGGCTTCCTCGGTAGCGAAGTCGCTTTGAAACTGCCGTAGCGTCTTGGGGAATGAAGGTCTGGGCACCCCTCCACGCTACCTATTGGGGTATGCTGAGTAAACCAGATAAGCAGAAGACGACTAGTCCCAGTGCCTGCAAACGGCGCATTTACCAGTAATTCGTAGCGACTACGGTTGGGCGCTCGGGTGTGTTTCCAATGATCTTTGTGTGCAGCACGAATTGGAAGTTTTTATGCTGCCAATCCTTGGGAGCATTCCGCAGGGCCTGAGAGAGCAGATCCCGATTGGTGAGGAACTCGCCGCCTGCTTCGGTGCCGGCGTTGGTCAACCCGCCAATCACGATGACAGGCTGGCCGCTGCCGGGATTGGTGAAGCGCGAGACCAGGGCGAAGTCCTCGTTGGTCTTCCAGTCGGAACTGAGATTGTCCAGCGACCATTTGATATTCGGGTTGGATCTGTCATAGATCGCGTTATTGATTCCGAAATAGAAGCGCAGGCTTTCCATCATGGCCGGCGTCCACTTATTGGCATGAACTCCAATCAGGACAATCGGGCCGGCGAGCAGGGTCTGCGAAGGGGTGGAGTTGCCGGGAATCAATTGCCAGTCTTTGCCGCGGGTGCTGAGGAACCTGGCGATATCGCCCAAGGCAAAAGCGTCTCCGGTGCCGACAAACGCATCCGGCATCTCCACCATATGATCATCAGGACCTATAGGAGAATCCATGTTGGAGTCAGGCCGATACGCGACTGGTTGCGAAATACAGATGAACACCGGTTTAGGGCTGTCAAGCATTGGCGACCAGACGCCCTCGACAACATCTGTCGAACGCATATGTTTCTGCACAGCAACCGTGGCCATAGCGCTTACCAGGATCAGGCAGGCAATAACGATTGCCCATGCAGTCCAAGGCCTCCGAACATCCTTAGAATTTTCTGTGCTGGGATTCTGCGGCGCGGATTCAGCCGCCGCGGCTGCCGGAACCTGAGCGAGTGGTTCTTCCTCGATCCACTGCAGACTGGCCGCGTAAGTCCCCGTCGGGAGTTGAATGGTCAGCGTTCGATCGCCGCGCTCATGTCCGTAATACTGTGCGAGTCTCTTCCGTACCTCATTCGCGGTGACTCGAACAATGTTGTCCTGCGCGGTATCGTAGTCGCCAGCCTTGTGAAAGACCTCAATTCCCAGCGTACGTTCCTTCAATTCGTCAATGGGCCTGCCATCCAGAACATAGCGGACGGAGTAATCCAGAAAATGGCAACACCTCTGGCTAGCGCGGAAGAACTCGCTCTCCAGAATATCCGCGAGCCTCTCCAGCGCAATTTCCCGTTGTTTCTGGCTAAAGGCGGTCACTCTACAGTATGTTCGCTCCGAGTTGTCGAGTCGGACTATAGTAGTCTTCTCGGGCCATTGTCAATGCGCCGGGTTCTGCGGCACAGTGCCATACCGTAAAGGCAGCCAACAATTAATTCATTGTTTTCAATTACTTACCGTCTTAACGGTGCGTGAAGGACCGTATGGGACCTTGCGTCGCATGGGAACTGTTGCGTACCAATACGATGCGACGGGAGAAAGGTTTCTTCTGAAGCGAAACGCCGAAAACGCGGAAAGCAACATAGAGACGAAACTAGAGATACGGGGCTTTCGCGGATTCAAAGCACGGCAGAAGAGGCCGATTCACGGATATTCATGGAGGATTGAAATGCCAGCATTCAAAAGTATGGCGCACAGGTGGAAAGATCTCAGGATTGGTCTCATTGCGGTCCTGATGCTATTTGTGGGAATGATTTCCCCCAATTCCTGGGGACAGACCGACCGGGGATCGATTAGCGGAACGGTCGTCGACCCCACGGGCGCGGCGGTCACCGGCGTTCAGGTCACGATCTTCGATTCGGTAACAAACGTTCAATATACAGGCAGCATCACCAACGATAGTGGCGTGTTCGAGATCCTCAATCTTCCCATAGGCAAGTACGCGCTGGCATTCAAGAAGGCCGGCTTCAAGCAAGTTGATCGGAGCGGAATCACCGTATCGGCCGCGCAACATGTGAAAGCCGACGTCGATCTCCAGGTTGGAGCCACATCCGAGACGGTTACAGTGACTGGCGATGCAGAAGTAATGGACACCTCCACCGGCACTGAATCGACAAGTGTTGCTGGCGCGGCGATTAATGAGTTGCCGCTCTCGATCGCGGGTGGGCGCAACGCGCAGGCCTTTGCCGTCATGGTTGTTCCCGGCGTCAATTCCGGGGTCGGCATGGCAGGGTACGCCACATCTGGCGTAAGCGTGGCCAACTCACTTACGCAATCGAATAACGTCATGGTAGATGGAATTGACGCCGATGCCGGATACCAGGGCGGCGCGGCGGCCAGCGCCGGCTGGGGCAACGCATCTCCCGGCGTCGAGGCGGTTCGCGAAGTGCAGGTGGAGACTTCCGGGATCGATGCCGAGGCTTCGCAGACCGGCGGCGGCACCTTCCAGTACGAACTCAAGTCGGGCACCGACAAGATTCACGGCAGTGCGTTCGGCTTCTTGACCAACGAAGCTCTGGATGCCAATAGCTGGTCAAACAACTACTGGATGGCCTACTGCAATGCGCAGGGCGCGGGTTCCAGTGGACAATGCCCAACAGCCGTTGCGGCTACTTCGACAACCCCTGCGGTGGAGGGGTACCAGCAGCTTTATCGCAGGCCCCTGGACCGACTGCATGATTGGGGTTTCAGTGCGGGCGGACCCATCTGGAGGCGCCACACCTTCATCTTCGGCGCTTACGAACGCTATAACCAGAACACCATGGCTTGGGGCGCCAACGAGGCCACGGTTCCCACGACGAACATGCTGGGCGGAGACTTCAGTCAATTGCTCACATATGGCGGCGTGGCCGGTCTCACGGCCAATGCAGCAACCGGCGGCACGAGTACGTGCGCTTCCTACACATCCGCTGGCCAGCCTTGCCCCACCGGATACCTTGATGCGGTTGGAAATCCCATCTACTACGGTGCAATCTTCAACCCTGCGGACCCCGGCACGGTTTTTGCCGGCAACATCATCCCATCCGCCAGCATGAGCGCCCAGTCGCAGGGCATCATCAGCATCTACAAGACGGACTACGCTCCTACCAACGCAAACCTGATCAACAACTACTGGGGATTCACCGGCAGCACGAACGAAGTCCAGAACCTCGACGCCAAGTTGGACCACAACTTCTCAGAGAAGCATCACGTAAGTGGCTCGATCGACTGGGCCAAGAGCGAAAGCGTCGGCCTCGGAAACCATAACGGCGGCAATCTCTGGCAGCGCGGTTCATCCACAGGAGGCCCGTTTGCAGATGCGCAGGGCGCCCCGCAGAAATTTGCGACCATTCACCTCACTGACAATTACACTCTCAGGCCAACCTTGCTGAACACGGCCATCATTGCTTTTAACTGGAATAACAAGGCTGACGTTACGCCCGCGCCTTCCGGCAGCGCCTTTGCCGCAGAAGCAGGAAGTCTCTATCCGAGCCTCAGCTATGCATCAACTCTCGGCGTCGGGCAATCCGCGGTCGGCCAGGACTTCATGGACGACATACGCTGGCAGCAGTGGCGTATGAAGGACAGCGTGTCATGGGTGCATGGCAAGCATGTCGTGAAGTTCGGCGGCGAGTTCACCGCATACGATCAGCTCAATAAGAATCCGGGGGGAATTCTCAGTTACAGCTTCAACGACCTGACAGGCCTGCCTGAGGCTGTCGCAAATAACTCGAATGTCTCGAATAGCCTTGGATATGGCCTTGCGAACATGATGCTCGGGGAGACCGCCTCGGCCAGTCAGGGCGTCACAAAAGGATCGGACACCACCCGTAAGGGCGTCGACATGTTTGTTTCTGACCAGATGATGGCTACCCGAAAGTTGACTCTGAACTTCAGCCTGCGCTGGGACGCGAATAGCAGGCTGCATGAAAAGAACGGCAATTGGTCAAACTGGGACTTAACCGCGCAGAATCCAAACTGGGTAGCGGCGGGAGGCAATCCTGGACTCCTGGGCAATTTCACTTATCTGGCCAACCCCGGGGGCAGTTTCGAGACGAACGAGGATTACCGTCTCTTCAGCCCGCACGCGGGCGCCGCATATCAGCTTTCTCCTAAACTGGTTCTGCGCGGAGCATGGGGTCTGTTCTACGTTCCGATCGGCCAGAACATGTGGGGCGGAGTCCCGTATGAAAGTGAGGGTTGCTTCAACTGCTTTGGCGCCAATAATTCAGCGCCCGGCGCTTCCAATGTCGAGCCTTCATTCCAGTGGGACGGGAACGTTTATCCCGGCGTACCGATCCCGGCGGCCAAAAACCCCAATGCCAACGATTTCGGCTGGGGACAAGGTTATGTCACTCCCGACACGCTCAAGCTTGGCCGCACGCAGAACTGGAACCTGGGCTTTGAGTACGGATTGAACGAGAATACGGTAGTCGACGTCCGTTACATGGGGAACGTGGGCTACGATCTGCACGACGGAAGTTTGTACCCACAGAACTATCCCACCTGGAGCCAGTACTATCCGCTGCTCATGAGCGGCCATGCAGGGGATAATATTGCCAGTCAGGCGAACGCCGTTGCCGCGGGGGTGCCCTGGTACCCGTTTCTGACTACGATGAACGGCGGCTGTGGAGGATACTCCGCTGAGTCCGCGATCACTCCTCAGCCGCAGGCGCATGCTTGCTGGGGGAGTATGTTGGCTGTAACGGGCAACCCTAGCGGCAACTCCGCCTACAACGGAGTAGTTGCCGAAATCAAGAAAAGAGTCGGAAGCGGCTTGTCCATGGACTTGAGCTACACCATGTCCAAGGGAGTCGGCAATGTCATTGGCGTGAATCAAGTTGACGAGTGGTACATGGGTTCTGCGTTCCAGGATCCGTACAGCTACGGTCAGTTCAAAAACTTGGTTTCGCCGGGGGACATCCGCAACCAGGTGAAGGGGTTCGTCTCCTACAATCTGCCCTTCGGAAGGAATGGCCGTTGGCTGCAGGACAGCAGGAAACTGGATTACATCGTGGGCGGTTGGACAACGAGCGGCGACCTCAACTACCACTCCGGCATGCCGATGCCCGCTGTGGGAGCTTCAAACGGCTATCCGGGCTGGGCGCCAACATTCGCCAACCTGACTGGAGCGTCGGGTGCTCTCACCAATCACTTCAAGCATCTTGACCTCGCCAATCTTAATGATCCGAGCAATCAGTTCTTCAGCCCGGCCGCATTCTCTGACCAGACCCTAAGCACCAGCAATCCGCTCTACGGGACGTTTGGAAATCAACTGCCCTTCAGCAACAACTGGCGCGGATGGGCCTATTACAACGAGGACTTCTCCGCCGTGAAGCACTTCTCATTCGGATCAGACGGCCGCTTCAAGGGCAGCATCCGCGGGGAGTTCTTTGACCTTCTCAACCGTCACCAATGGGGATCGCCCAACACCAGTTATTTGAGCCCGCAATTTGGCAACGTGACCAGTGTTTCGGGAAATCGCAAAGGCCAGATCGGCGCGCGTTTCGAGTGGTAGCTGCTCAGTTCAACCCACAAGGGCGTGTGCAGACATCGAGTCTGCATGCGCCCTCTGATCAAAAGAACTGACTGAAGCTGCAAATCGTGGAAGAAAAAACACCTTCCGCCAACGATAACAATTTGTTGAGTGCTATAAGCGGCGGGCGCATTTGAAAAACCATCCCATGGGGTGGTCCAGTTCATCTGATTTGGCGCTCGGACCTGGAACTGAAAAGGACCAGAATAGAGAGGGATTCAAGTGGGCAGCAAGACCCTGTTCTCCCGTGGGATCCAATTCATCTTTTTATTTCTTTTACTCATGGTGGGCAGCTGCATCGGGCTATCGGAGACACCGCAGATCGGGGCTCAAATCTGGATTGAACCGGGTCAGACGCCGGCTCAGATCGACGGATGGTTTCGCCAGCTCAGCGAAGCGCACATGCCGGTGGCAAGGCTCTTCCTGATGTGGGCTCAAATTCAGCAGCGCAGAGATGGCTGGGATTTCACACTGTACGACTGCGCCTTTCGTGCCGCAGAAAAGTATCACGTACGCATTGTGGCAACACTTACGCCCAGCGGTCCGGCGCCTTTTCTGGGCGGAGACGGCACTCAAGGCAATTCTGTTGTGGGCTCGGAAACCGATCGAGGCCTGGCTGCCGATTACATCGCGCGCGTGGTCGACCGCTATCGCGACAGCCCAGCACTTGACACGTGGATCTTGATGAATGAGCCCGGCCAGATGGAGGCGCAGCAACCTCTTGCTGTCGCCGAATTCCGATCATGGCTGGCGAAGCGCTACACGACAATTGAGGCTCTGGACGATGCGTGGGGAACCAATTACGACTCCTTCGATCAGGTGATTCCAGAAGCCGAACAGAACTCATGGAACAAGACAAATGCCATCGATTGGATGACCTTCTGGCGCAACTACCAAACCGAACAGTTGGCGTGGCTCGCGCAGCAGGTGCGCCTGCACGATACTCATCATCCACTGCATCTGAATCCCCACGCCCTGGTAGGAAATCTCGCAAAGCTCTCTGACGACATCCCATCCTGGCGTCCGTTTATTGACACGCTTGGTTGTTCGATCCACCCGTCGTGGCATTTCGGCCTTCTTCATCGCGACCAATTCGCGCTTGGAGTTTCATATGTCAACGACCTGGTGGATGGCAGCATCGAGCCGAAGCGGCATTGGGTCACCGAATTACAAGGCGGGACAAACATCGCCAGCGGAATGCGACCCATGGATCCAACAGCGGACGAGGTAGCTCAGTGGGTTTGGACCAGTGTGGGCGCGGGGGCGGATCGGATTTTGTTCTGGCTCCTGAACGACCGTTCAGAGGGAATGGAAGCCGGCGAGTGGTCCATGCTTGACTTTCAGCAGAAGCCTAGCGCCAGACTGCGGGCGGCATCGAAGATCGCTGAAGTGATCGAGAACAATACGGAGTTCTTCAACAACAGCCAAGCTGTTCGGCCCGATGTAACGCTTGTGTTGAGCCTTGAAACCATGACGCTGGAAAGCGAATTTGCCAATGACGACAATCCCGGAAGGGACAAGAATGCGCAGGTTCTGGAGACTCTCGGACTCTATCAGGCACTAGCGGATTCCGGCGTACCGCCGCGTATCAAGCACTTCGACGACGTTGCCTGGAATAAGCAGGGAACCGGCCACCGCACGGTAATCCTGCCGGATGTGCGGGCGCTCTCGCAGCCGCAGATCGATCAGCTCGACGCCTTTGTGCACAACGGCAACACACTGATCATCACCGGTCTCACCGGCTTCTATGATCCCTATGCCAAAGCATGGCCACTGGCGGGCTTTCCAATGGCAAAGGTGACGGGGGCGGAACTGAAGGAGGCTCTGCTGCCAGACGGTCCGCAGATCGTTTGGAAAAGTGGAGCGACGCCCCTGCCGTCAAATATGTGGCTTGGAACCATTAACAATCTGAATGCGACGCCAATTGCGAACTGGAACGGCGAGACAACTGCGACGGAGCGCGATATCCCCGGCGGCGGCAAGGTGATCTGGATTCCCTCGATGATTGGACTTGGTGCCTGGCTCGGAGACACCACGCCACTGGCTGCGTTCCTTCATTCGACTCTGCAATCCACGCTCGATGCGCAGCCGTTCTATTTTTCGACGCCGCAGCCCGACTGCCTGCTGCGCGTGCTGAGGAATCAAAACGCCTATGTGACGATTCTGGCAAATGGGAGTGCGCGTCCGGTGAGTTGTTCCATGAAAGTTCCCGGTCCGCTGCATGGAACCGCCCTGTGGGGAACTGCCGGCGTAACCGAATCCGGAGTTGAAAACGTGACGCTGCCCGCCGGAGCGACAGTGGTCCAGCTTTGGAAATGACTTTGTGAACCGAATAGCCTCGCGGAGGAGATTGGAATCTCCCTCGCGCACATTTGAATTAGACTTTGCAGCGACAGCATTGCGCAATTCCACTCGCAATCTGATGGAGATCTGCATGGCAGAGAACGAAACGCCAGCACCTGTTTCGCGTCGCGGATTTATCAGCTCCGCGCTCGCAGGTGCAGCCGTATCGGTCTTTCCCGGGCAGCTTCCCGGCGAAGCGGCTACAGATGGTCATTCGAAAGTCGCGGACAATGACAAGGAAGAGCAGGGTCCAGCAGCTTCTCTTACATCGAAGGACGGGGCGCTCATCGGCAATGTCCATGCGCTTCTGCCAGGCGCCATGGCCTTCATCAAAGACCATAATGCTGGTGTCGTGCTCGACATTGGATCGGACACCACCGGCCGCCCCGGCACCACCTCTCCCGATTTCTCTTACGGTACCTGGAACTTTCAAGTTGAAAGCGCCAACCTCAGCGTCGAGTGGGGACGCGTGGGCGCGGAGTCTGCGGTCTTTCGAATTCGCACAGATCGCAATGTCACAATGCAGATGACAATTCCTGCAAACCCATGGCGGCCGTTCTTTCATGAATTCATTAAGGCAGAGAACGGCATCGATGCCAATGCGATCACTTTCGATGGCAACTACATCCCCTGGAGCCTGAGGGTTGATCCCGCTTCCCTGCACGCAGTGCATTTGGGAAGCGATGCTTCCATTGAGTTGCAGATTACACCGGAGCATCCCGCGCGCTTTGTCGCAGGGTATTCATCATTGCCCGCAATCGAGGCCGTCGACTTGACCCTCGACCGCGCTTCCGCCCACTACGCCCGGCATCGCGCCCAGGCGCACGGCGCATGGGGAGACTTCGCCGGCGCAATCACTGACAATCTGAACAACAATCGCCTTTACAGCAGCCTGACGCAACGCGTCGGCAATGTAATTGGCAGAAGCGGCTGGCTAGTCAAGGACCCAGACTTTCTTCCCTACTTCACATGGGACAGCTCGTTCAACGGGTTGCTCGCCTCCATCGAAGATCCTTCAACCGCGATGGAGACAATTCGAACGGTTCTCCGCTATCAACTTCCGGACGGCATGATCTCGCAGGTCACTGAATGGCCTACCGGTACGGGTTCGTTTGTAAATACTGCCTGCTCCAATCCCCCTGTCACAGCGCTGTGCGCTTGGAAGCTCTATCAGAGATGGGGCGACAGGCAATTTCTCAAGGATGTCTATCCTCGACTGTTGCGCTGGCATGATTGGTGGCCACAATTCAGCGACGGAAATAGGAATGGCCTGCTCGAGTGGGGCTCGAAAGTCGATTTCAGATTAGCGCGATTGGCAACCGGTTGGGATGACACGCCTCACTTCGATGGAGCGGAGTTTAGGAACGGACAGATGACCGCCGATGCAGTGGATTTAAATTCACTGTGGTCGCTCGATGCAGAGACGCTGTCGAAGATAGCGACTGCACTCAATCGGCCGGAAGATGCGCATCGGCTTCAGGCCGAACATCTGGAAATGAATCGCCGCATCAATGCGTCACTTTGGAACGAAGAGTTAGGTCTGTACTGCACGCGCCTGTGGAGTGAAAACGGTAAACCAGGCGACTTCCTGACTCGCATCACGCCAATGAACTTTTATCCACTTATATGCGGCGCCCCTGATGCCGGGCGGGCCCAGCGCGTTCTTCAGACTCTCACGGATCCCAGGAAATTCTGGGGACCCTGGTTGATGCCGACGCTGCCCTATGACGATCCTGAGTATGCCACGCAGGAGTATTGGAAGGGCCACGTCTGGGGGCCGGTCAACTACTTAGTCTGGCAGGGACTGCGGCGCTATGGAACGCAGTCACAGCAGGCTGAGTTTGCTCGTCGCAGCGTGAGCCTCTTCATGCGCAACTGGACAACACTCGGCACCTGCAATGAGAACTACCGCAGCACCGATGGCTCCGGCGACGATCATCCTCACTACACCTGGGGAGCGTTGCTGTGCCAAATTGGGATTGAAGCCATCTTCGATATAGACGCGAACGGACTCCCGTTCGGATTGCAGAACAACGCGCTGACTGAAGACCTCGAATTGCGCAACGTGCCCGCCGGCGGCAGGCTTTACACGATTTCATTGTCCGGCGGAATTACTAAAATCAGGGCGCAGTCCAATTCCGCGTGATCCTCAAGCAGCAGAGCTTGAAAGAAGAATGGAGACAAGGCAAATGTCCGTTTCGAGACGTGAAATGATCGCATACTCTGCTGCCGGTGCATTCACGGCAATGAGTAAGGGAGTGCCTGCAATTGCCGATGAGGCCGCGCAAAGCGCTCCGTCGTCAGCTCAATTGCCTTTGCAAGTCGCAACCGATCGGTCTTCCCACTCCCCGGCTTCTGGGTTCGCTGGATACGATATGCGCGATCACCTGAATCCCAGGCGCCTGACCATTGCGATGTGGGATGTAGCGTATGCGCTGCGTCACGGCCCGGGCGGTAGCTTCGCAAATTATGATCGCGTCCTCGACGAGGCCGTGGAGCGCGAGTACAACACATTGCGCATCGATCCAATGCCGCAGTGGCTCGACTTCAGCAAGCCTGACCAGATTCTCGAATGGTCCGATCCCCACCAGCCTTTCATGCCGTGGAATTGGAACACCGCCGTGAAAGGACCGGCGGCGCAGTGGGTTATTGAATTCACTGAGAAGCTGCTCAAGCGCAGCTCTCTCCATTACACGCTGAGTGGCTGGTGGTTCATGCCCGGTTCTCCCACGTCTCCGCCAGTACCGGATGCGCTTCGTAAGCCGGCAAACATGGCGGAAGGAGCTGAGATGTGGGCGGTTCTGCTGTCCGATTGGAAGAAACGTTTCGGCTTCGACCGTATCGTGTATGTCGACATAGCCAACGAGACGCCTTATTTTTTTCCCGGACTGCAAGAACAACTGAAGAGGGCAACGGGGGAGGGTTTTGAGGAATCCTCCGTCTTCACCCCGACGCAGTCTTCGTTCCTGGCAAATGAAATCAACAAAGCGCTCGGACTGCTACGCCGCGAGTTCCCTGAGTTGCGTTTCACCACGTCCATTCACGGCGACCTGCGCTGGCTCGATGTGCCCCTCGAACTGGACTGCCTCGACGTGCACTTCTACGCAGATGCCGATCCGCGCTGGTCTGACCGCACCCGGTTCGCGGAGTTCTCCGCCGATCACCTTTTTGAAACCGACCGCTGGTTCAGGGAGTTCTCCGATCGCTCGACCAGGACAGCAGCCGCAATGGCGCCTATGCTGCGTGCGCGCCAAAGATTCAAAATGCAGGAATTTGCAGACTGGTCTGTGCGGCGCGGCGCTCCTCTCACGACCTCGGAAGCCTGGTCCACATGGTTCTACATCGACGACCCCAAGCTCGACTGGGGCTGGCTGCTTGACTGGTCGAAATGGTCGTGCGATGACGCGATCGCCTGCAAATTCTGGGGCTGGACGCCACACAATTATGTTCAGCCGCAGTTCGCAAACTGGAAAGATGTCAATTGGCATCGCGTCCTCAATGAACGCTTCTTGCGAAGCTGACACCAAAACGTCTGCGAAAGTAACTACAGGCTTGCCAAAACTTATAGAAGCGATCGAAACACTTTCACCATTTGGAGGATTGGGATGAACCGGCGCGGATTTGTGAAGTGCGGGTTACAGACAGTTGCGGCGGGCTTCTTAGGCCGCTCTCAATGCGCCAATGCGGCGTCTGGCCCGGAAGAGCGAAATCGCCAGGTCAGAACGCAATTCTACGACTATGATCTTTTGAAGTGGTTGTACATCGGCTGGGAGAACGATCATCCCAAATCGTGGACATTCATGGGGGGCGGAGTGGCGCCGGGACTTGGAGCCATTATCCAGTACACGGTTACGGTTGATGGAATTACCTATGTCCCAGACGAGTTCGCGCTGGACCGTAAATCGCGGATCAAGTGGTTCTTGCGAGATGGATACCTTCCCTGCCCCATTTCCCAGTGGATGGCCGGCGCGTTTCGCGTGGAGATTCAGCACTTCGCCAATCGTGTCCTCGCCGACACTCTCACCGCGGTCTACTCGCGGGTCCGAGTCACAAGCACTGAATTGATTCCCAAAGTTGTTCGGCTCAATGTCAGCGCGCTCCCCGACATTGAGATACCGCTAACAGGAGAGTGCACGGGTCACGGCGATACCGACATGTTCTTCGATATGTCCGTCAATCCTGGGGATTCGGTTACCAGAGACTTCGTGGCATTTTCCGCGGGCTCTCCGGTTGAGCCCGCGATTTTGAAATCGGCAGGCGGTTTCGACTCCAACTACCAGACCATGGCGAACTATTGGAAGGGCCGCATGGCAGGCCTGGCCGAACCCATCAGGCTGCCTGTCGCGGGCATGGTCGAAATGTACAAATCCATTCAGATCACAACCTGGGAAAATATGGTCAAGAATGGTGAGGACTTCGAGATTCACGCCGCCCCCAGGAATCCTTTCAACAATGACAACTACGACCAGCCCTTTTCCCACGATGCTCCGAATTATGTCGACCAATATATGAGAGAGGGAGACTTCGACACTGCCAGGAGAATGCTGGCCAGTAGGTATTTCAAGGCCTCAAACAGCACTTCCTGGAAGGGCCGTGAGGCTATGGATCCCATCTATGAAGACACGCTCGGGAAGTATCTCATTCCGTACGCTGAGTATCTACGGTGCACCGGGGACCTGGGTTACTTTACCGACTCAGTTCGGGAAGAGCTCAAGAAAGCCACTCGCAATATTCATGCGCTTAGGTCATTCAACGACAAAGAGCATTATGGGTTGATGAAGAAATCGCAGGATTTTGAGAACTGGGCGGATGATGGAGACTATTTGCTTTGCGACAACTGGTCGGCACTCCATGGGCTTCAGGCATATCGATATATATGCAATCGGCTAGGGGAGATTGACGAAGTGGAATGGGCGGCTAGGGAGATGATCGATCTGAACGATAGCGTGAACCGGGCTCTCGGTCAGACCTGTGCGCGCCGGCATATTGACTATTACGAGGGCGCATTCGACGATGTCACGTTAGAGCGATATGGCGATTCAGATTATTCCTGGGTTCCATACTCAGGCGCTCTAAGTACATTTCCCTGGGGCGCATATTTGAAGGGGTTCGATCTCGGGGGGTTCTGGAAGGATAAGTTTGACGATTCAATACGACATGCCCTGGCCGAGAGAGATAGAAGAGAGATTCCTGAAGGAAGCTGGGGCACGTGGTGGGGACAAGTCAGCTACGGGACCGCGTACAACTGCAGCGCGGGGCTGCAATGTCTATATTCCGACATATACCGGACCGAGGTGGTCAAGAATCTCGAGTTTCAGCTTGAGAACCAGTGCGCGCCATACAACTGGTCAGAAGCTTTCGAATACAAGGGCAGAGACGCATGGGTGGGGATGTACGTACCACCCGTAAGCTATGGAAACCTTGACAGCTGGGGTGCCAGCTTTACGAAGCAGGCATTGCTGCAGGTTTGCATTTCCGTCAAGGTCGACGGCACGGTTATCATAGGCCGCGGCATTCCGGACTACTGGCTGGAGCCTGGAAGTGTCGTCGAGTGGGCGAATGTGAATGTGAATGAAAGCCGCAGGATAAGTTTCAGGATCACCTCAGGTAGATCCACAATTGAACTGCGGATTTGGGGAGATGCACGGAACGGAGACGTTTTGTTCAACTTGCCTGCCTTCATGGGCAACATTGCCGCAGCTGATGCAGGGGCCGTCAATCACGAGGAAGGAATAGTCACTCTGTCACCAACGACAGATTTCGTTTCCGTAACGTTGCGGCATGCTCCAGAAACCAAACGCAAAGGAAATGATCGCGTGAAAGGGCCCGGGGAAAGGATCGAGACACTGTACCCGCATTCGGCCTGATGAAATAAACGAAAAACGTGAAGATACGAAAACTGAGTCTCGAAGCTTAATCAGCCCATGTATTGCTCAATGAATTGCCACCGCGTTCAGATGCGGATTGCTGAATCTGCCGTTGGTAATTATGCAGGTTCGCAATCCACCTTGGGTTCGCCGCGCTTCGCGATTTAAGGGACACTGACAAAGCGAAGTCAACTGAGTGGCATCCTTTCGGCCGCCTCTCAGGAGATCGGTCCGCAGTCGAGTTTTACGTATTCAGTCTTGCGCCTCGGTCCAGCATTCAGTGAACTGGTCCGAAACAGGAGAGGTAATGCACGCTTTGGTGAAGTTCCGTGAACTCATGCTCCGATGGACGGCAATTCTTGTTGTTCTTACCCCCTTGTTCGCGACGTCCGCTGCTCTGGCACAGCAGGAGAGGATATACATCGCTCCAGACGACCACACCGATTACGTGTGGACAGGAGACGAAGAGACTTACAGACGAGCCATCCTTCAGATGACGGACTATTATCTGGACCTTAGCGACAAGACTGCAGGTGAGACGAAAGACTTCCAAAGCCGATGGAATCTCGACGGAAGCATCTGGATGTGGATATGGGAAAACAACCGGGACCAGAAGCAGGTTGATAGGCTGGTAGCCCGCCTGCGAGACGGTCACTTCAGCATGCCTCTCACATTTGCGGTGTCAACCTACGGAGGCATGCCTACGGAGGCTGTTCTTCGGGGAATGTACTATGCGGGCTCCGTGGAGCGGCGCTATGGACTGAACTTTCCAATGGCAATTGCGATGGAAGACCAGACAATTCCTAACGGCCTTGGTGCACTGTGGGCCGGAGCCGGCGCCAAATACAGCTGGCGAGGCGTTTGCGGCTGCGCTACAAAAATGGACCCAATCATCTTTCAGCAACGTCCGCACGAAATCTATTGGTGGAAGGGCCCTGACGGAAGCAGAATCCTCATGAAGTGGTACTCGATGCACAGTGAATTCTTGAGGACGGGTGCATACTTTCCGGGCAGCTATCTTGAAGCACGGGATCCCACGGCGGAAAGCGACATTTCCTTCCTGAAAAATCCAAGCTTCAGAGCCAATTATCCGTATAGCATTTACGGCTTTTTCGGAGAAGGCGGCGATAACCTGAGCACGATGAACGATAGTTTTTTGAAAGCGGCTAGAGAGCTTTCGCGACCAGGTCGAGAGGTTATTGTCTCCAACGAAGAGGACTTCTTTCGCGATTTAGAGAAAAACTATGGCTCGAAGCTGCCAACAGTGTCGGGGTCGTTCGGTAATGAGTGGGACATGTACTCCGCATCGATGCAAGAAGTCTCTTCGAGCGTTCGCCGGGCCACGGAGGGTTTGAGATCCGCAGAGGCGCTTGAGACACTTGTAAGTCTTAAACAGCCCGATTACCCGAAGCAATTCATTGGGGCTCGCGATCGAGCCTGGACCGCCTATGGGCTGTTTTGGGAACACGACTGGACTGCGGATAGTCCTACTCTGCCGCGTTCCATTCGCTCCGACTGGCAGCGTCGTATCGCACACAACATCACATCGTACGTAGATAACCTTTCAACAACTTCTGTTCAGGCATTAGGAACCCTAATCATTCGGCACGGTGCGCAACCGCGCTATTTTGTCTTCAATTCCCTCAACTGGACTCGGACCGATGTGGCAGACTTGCCGTATGAAGGGCCTGAAAATGTACATGTGGTGGACCTGACTACAGGAAGCTCGGTGCCGTCCCAGTTATCAGAAATCAAAGCAGTTAATGGATTGCCCAGACCAGTCCTTCGTATCCTGGCAACGGATATTCCGTCGGTTGGCTATAAGGTTTTTGAAGTAGAACCTGGAAAGAGCCCCGATTTCCCCGACATGGTGAAGGCCGGCGTTGACTCCATCGATAATGTGAACTATCGCCTACGGTTGAATGGTAGCGGCGCCATTCAGAGCCTTATCGATAAAAAACGTGGTGAACGAGAGATCGCCGCGCATATCGACGGGCGGGATCTGAACGACTTGGGCCCAGGCGAGGGAACCGTTACCATCAAGAACGTTGGCCCGGTCTCGATTACGCTTCAGGCGAAATCCGGCCAACCTGTTCCGCATACGACCGAAGTCACGCTGTTTAGCCAATCCGATCGTATTGAAATCCGGAACGAGATAACCGCCAACTTTTCCAATGTGAACACCTGGGCATTCAGCTTTAACATTCCCTCACCTGACGTTTGGCATGAAGAGATTGGAGCCATCAATCATGCACGACTGCAGCCGGAAGGCGATTATGCTGCGTCCTTTTCCCGCCTGGACTGGCTCACGTTGGACCATTTTGTCGCTATGAGTGGCTCTGACGGTGTAGGGATTACACTGTCCAACTCAGACGACGCCTTTATGAAGCTCGGTCATAGCAAGATTACCGATGGCAAATCGGAACTGGATACTTCTACGCCGCAGATTTCTGTACTTGCCGGGGGACAAGTAGATGGGGCGAGCCTGGGCATTCCTTCACAAGGAGGCGACAGTTATTTTCTTCAACGCTTTGCGCTACGTGTGCAAGATAATTTCAATGCGGCAAGTTCAATGCGCTTTGCATTGGAAGATCAGAATCCGCTGGTCGCAGGGCGCGTCAACGGTGGCAATGCCTATCCGGAGACAAACTTCTCGTTGCTGACGACATCGAATTCCGATGCACTGCTGTGGGCTCTGAAGCCCTCTGAAGAGGGGATCGACAAAGGACTCGTAGCCAGATTCTGGAACATGTCTTCCAAGTCCGAGAGTTTCACAGTCAGCGTCTACGGTGGGCTGCAAAAGGCCTCAGCTATTACGCATATTGAAACGAACCTCAGGCCAAAGCCATTAACCTCCGGAAAACTTCAAATCCGTGCAATGCCCTGGCAGTTGCAATCTTTTAACCTTTCGCCCTTGTTGCAATCTTCGAAAATCACTTTCAGCGTTACTGGAAACTAGCCAGTCGTTTGCGTAGTTTTTGATAGAAGAGCGGCCCATCAATACGCGGTGTCTACGGAGAATCCTCAGTTTCTGGGAGCCGCCACTGGTCCAGGAGATTCGGAAGGAGGGCTACCTGGAGATCTCATCTCTCCGGTATTGCGACGTCGTGCTCGCAGCGTGGCATGCCGGGTGAATACGCCCCTTACTCGGGATTCGATATCGCTATCTCTACGAAATCGGAGGCGCAGGCCACAATGAGCAGCCTCAAGGCACGCGTTGGTTCTTGCTCGTCTATCGTGCAATAAGATGCGGCACGCACCATAAAGAACTGCCAATGAAAGCATTCGTCGTGATCCTGGCGTTCTCTACATGATCCTCATCTTCGTGGTCCGGCTCGTCGTCTTCATGGCTGGCTCAGTGCTGTTGGTAACAAGTTCGTGAGGAAAGAGCCTAAGGAAACCGTCGTGTTTAGTGGAGTTTGCAAATGAAAGCCGCCGCATCGCCGAAGAATTGATTGAGCCAATGGCAGAGCGAGAGTGAAAGCCAACAGGCTACGTTGAGAGCCAATTCTTGTGGATTTCTTCGCCCGTCATCGCTCACCTGCGATGGGTCCGTTTTACACGTATTTCCCCGTATTTTGGCAGCCCTGAAAACCTTGTAAGTACTTGGAAGCACGATTTATTAACGCCCTGAAAGGGCCGGCGTCCGTGTCCCCCCGGGCCACCATCTTTTTGTTGAACCAAACGTATCCGTCTGAGCAACGCACTCTGTTCTCGCTCCGCGTTTAGTGATGCACTGAAGCTATGAGCGAATTGGGAGTGAAGCACAGACGACGTAGTTTGGCTGAGGCACAGGTGCT
>Ga0302320_10011958_pt1 | contig 18289 bp, 16 predicted proteins | sample Bog_T0_3_FD_202130 | JGI IMG/M metagenome (GOLD analysis project Ga0302320, IMG submission 202130) | Peat permafrost microbial communities from Stordalen Mire near Abisko, Sweden - Bog_T0_3 | ecosystem: Environmental > Terrestrial > Soil > Wetlands > Peat | place: Sweden: Abisko, Stordalen Mire...
GGGATCCAGTCCCAGCCGGCGGTGGCGTGATACGTGGGATTATCGGCGCCTAGCGCGCCACCGTTGGCATCGGGGGTCTCCCAGGTTTTCTCTTTGATGCTGCCCGGGGTGGCGTTCTTCTTGATGCGCACGGCGATGGCGTTCTTCACGCCCGGTTTGATCAGCTTGGTCACGTCAAACTGCCCGCGGATGAACCCGCCATCGATGTGGCCGACCAGCTCGCCGTTGAAAAACACTTCCGCCTTCCAGTTGATGCCGCGGAAGTTCAGCCACACTTTGCGGCCGGTGGGCACGGGCGGCGCCACAAACTCGTCGCGATACCAGAAGTCGGCGTAGAAGAAGGAATCCGAAATGGCCAATTGGTTGGCGCCGTAGTTGGGATCGGGAAGGGCACCGGCATTCCAGTAATTGGAAACCACGGTGGCCGGCACGGTGGCGATCAGCCAGCTCTTGTCGTCGAAACCGGGCTTGGAGAGAGACGGCCCGTCGGCGGAGACCAGCGAATCGCGCTCGATGCGCCACGCGCCGCCGGAAAGGAACATCTTGCCGCTGGCATCGGCCACCGTGGCCGCGTGCGGCTTCACTATTACGCCGCCTTTGCCGTAGACTTCCAGCTCGCTCAGGATATAGCCATCGGGCGATGCTGGCTTGGTCATGAGCACGCGTACGTAGCGGGCGCTCGCCGGCGGCGCGAGCTTCAGATCGTCGGTCTTCCCGGATGCCGGCAGCGCCTGCACCGTCTTCCAGGTCTTGGCATCGTTGGAGGTCTGGATGGAGCCCGCCGCCGCGCGCTGGATCCAGTTCAGCACCACGCGGTCGAACGTGCTCACCGCGCCGAGGTCGACATAGACCCATTCCTCGCCGCTGCCGGCGCTCTTCCAGGAACTGGAGAACTGGTAAGGTCCGCCCACTTCAACGCGGCTATCGTGGTCATAGAACGCCAGGTCGCCGATAGCCCAACTGGTCACCGTGCCTTCCTGGGTGACGCGCAGAAACCGGTTATGCGAAGGAGCCGAGAACTTGAGCGAGATCGGCGGGGGCGGGGGAGGCATGGTGAAGCCGCCGCGGGCAGCGCCCGGAGCCGGGGCTGCGGGCGCCGGGGCAGGTGGCGGAGGAACGGAACGGCTCAACTCCTTCCACGTCTGCCCGTCGTCGGAACCGGAGACCACATAGGCCGTAACGGCGCCCGCCGCCTGTCCGCCGCCTCTGCCGAACCCGCCACCACCGCCGCCGGCCACGATGTCGATGCGGTCCACTTCCAGTGGGCCGGCGCCGCCCGCCAACTGCATTTGGATCCACCGTGTGGGTCCCGCGATGGTCACCCGCGTGGTGGTGTTGTGATCCACCGGATGCTCGCGTTCCTGCTTGGTGAGCAGGCTGTGATCGGGGTCGCTGGTGCTCACGCTGAACCAGCGCGGTGGCGCCGTTTCCTTGATGCCATCGGTCACCAATTGCGCGGTGAGGTTGTAGTCGTAAGCGCTGGACTGGAAGGCCGGGCGCCGGAGGGCCAGATTGCGGACAATTTGGGCGTCCGGGGAAACTGCCGGCACAACCACCGGGGCGAAATCCTGTTTCGGGTCGCCAGGATATACGCCTACACCTTTCGTGTATTGCTGACCGTTCAGCGCAATGACGGCGCACAACGACAGAAGAATAGCGGGTCTCAATTTCATGGTCTTACTCTGGATGCTAATTCCCCTCACGTCCCGGCGCAAGGGGAGGGCCGCTTTGCTTGGGCGCTACACCGTAAGACACGGTGTAACCCGGCGGATACACCGGCAAGCCAAAGCAAGCTAAAGCATGCCCCACCAAAGCCCGGCGTGCTGTGCGCTACTATGCAGAGTTCGAAAGGACTTCATGAAATTACGCACATTACCGGTGTTCCTGGCCTTTTTGGCGATGGGTTTCGGCGACGCGGTAGGGCCGTTCGTCAGCCTCGCGAAAAGCGAGTTTCAATTAAGTAACGCGGTAGCTTCGCTGATCCCCTTCGTGGGTTTCAGCATGTTCGGGCTGCTTTCCATCCCCGTTGGTCTGATGCAGGACAAGCGCGGCAAGAAGTTCATTCTCCTCATGGGCCTGGCGGTGGCGCTAGTGGGCCTGCTCAATGCCACGTTCGGGCTCACTTCCTTCGCCAGCTTCCTGGTGACCATCCTGCTGCTGGGAGCCGGCGCGGCTATTCTGCAAGTGGCCGGGAATCCCCTCATGCGGGACGTGTCGGAGGAAGGCAAATACTCACGGAACCTCTCGCTGGCACAGTTCGTCAAGGCCATCGGCTCGCTTTCGGGTCCGCTCATCCCGGTGGTGGCGGCGCGATATTTCGGCGCCAGTTGGCGGGTGATCTTTCCCATTTACGCGGTCGCCATTCTGGTCACCATTCTGGCCATGACCGGCCTGCGGGTGAAGGAGAAGCGCGAAAAGGACCGCCCCGCGACCCTGGCATCGTGCTTGAAACTGCTGGGCAACGGCTATGTCTTCGCCATGGTGGCGACCATCTTCCTATACGTAGGCGCGGAAGTCAGCGTCAGTTCGGGAATCCCGCTGTTTCTGAAAGAGAGCTACCAGGTGGATATCAACAAAATCGGCTTGCTGGGGACCGGCCTCTTTTTCCTGGCTCTGACCATCGGCCGCTTCTCCGGCGGCGTCATCCTGACCTGGATTTCGGCGCGCAAGTTCTTCATGGTGACTTCGGTGGTCTCCATTCTGGCACTGGCGGGCCTGTTCGTTCCCGACCGCACGGTGGCCGTGGCCAGCTTCTTCCTGGCGGGCCTGGCGTTCGCCAATATCTTTCCGCTGGCCTTTTCCATTACCGTGGAAACCCTGCCGCAATACACCAATGAGCTCTCGGGCCTGATGGTCACCGCCATCGTGGGAGGCGCGATTCTGCCGCCCCTGATGGGGCTGGTTTCGGACCACAGCTCGGTGCTGATCGGCTTCCTCGTTCCCATCCTGGCTATGGTCTACATCGCATGGACCGCCTTCATGAACGCCAAACCGCGTCCCCAGGAGGCCCTATGAGCGGCACCACCGATCCCCGCGCCGTGATGACCCTGGACGCCGGCGGCACCAACTTCGTCTTCTCGGCGATGCGCGGCAACCAGACCGCAGTGGCGCCCTTCACCCTGCCGGCGAATGCCGATAACCTGGAGCGGTCGCTGGCCAACATCATCGACGGATTTCGCCGTGTGAAGGAGCAATTGCCGGCAGCCCCGGCGGCCATCAGCTTCGCGTTTCCGGGCCCCTGCGATTATTTCAGCGGCATCGTCATCCGTCCGGGAAACCTGCCGGCGTACCGCGACGTGCCCCTCACCGCCATTCTGGAGGATGCGTTCGGACTGCCCACGTTCATCAACAACGATGGCGACCTCTTTGCCTACGGCGAAGCCATGGCGGGCTTCCTGCCGTACGTCAACGGCCTGCTGGAAAAGGCCGGCAGCCCCAAACGCTTTCGCAATCTGCTGGGCATCGCGCTAGGCACCGGCTTCGGCGGCGGACTGGTGCGCGACGGGCAGTTAATCATCGGCGACAACTCCGCCGCCGGTGAAGTCTGGCTGCTGCGCCACAAACTCGACCGCGACCGCAACGCCGAAGAAGGCGCTTCCATTCGCGCTGTGCGGCGTGCCTATGCGGCGGCCACGGGAATTCCGTTCGCACAGTCGCCGCAGCCTAAAGAGATTTTCGAAATCGCCGAAGGCCGCGCCGAAGGCAATCGGAGTGCGGCCCACGAGGCGTTTCGATTGCTCGGTGAGGTAACCGGTGACGCCATTGCGGAAGCCACTACTTTGCTCGACGGCCTGGTGGTGATCGGCGGCGGCATTGCCGGCGCGCATCGCCAGTTTCTGCCCGCCATCGTAGCGGAAATGAACGGCAGCTATACCGCGCCCAACGGGGAGAAGTTCCGCCGCCTGGTTCCGCAAGCGTTCAACCTGGAGGACCCCGATGAGTTGGCGCGCTTCCTCGAAGGCGAAGCGAAGGACCTCACCGTGCCCGGCAGCGGCCGCCACGTGCGCTTCGACGCCATGCCGCGTACCGGCGTCGGCATCTCGCGTCTGGGCACCAGCGAAGCCACGGCGATTGGGGCCTACGCCTACGCGTTGAGCCAGTTGGATCGCAAAGGAGTGGAATGATTCGCCGCGCCCCAGCTTACGGAGCCACCGATAACATTGAGGATTGGCTGGAGATCGCCCAGTTTGTGAACTATGAGGGCTACCGCGGCATGTACGAGGCCGATACCCGCGGGGAGAAGGCGAAGATCGTTGGTAGAAGGCTTCAACATTACCGCCTTGTATGATGGGAGGTGAATCCCATGGAAAACGGCAACCAACCCGCCACCAGACAGGAAGTCGAGATGGCTGTCACTGCCGCCAAAGACGAGTTGCTGGAGGCAATGTGCGGCATCGAAACCAAGCTCCTGCAAGCCTTCTACGGATATTCCAAGAGCAACGACGGCCGCGTGCTCGAAGTGGAAGCGAATGAAGCCGTGCTGCGTACGCGCGTCGCTACCCTCGAATCGCGCCTCATGGATATCGAACGCCGGCTGAACATGCCGCCTGCCTAGTGCGACAGCGGTTCGGCCTGCCGCAGCCGTGCGCGAAAGCGGGCGAGTTGGAGCAGATCCAGTTGCTCTTGGGACACGCGTCAGTCCAGAGCACCGAACGTGAGGCCTTCAATAAAAATCGTGCGACACTGCCGCCGCCCCTTGCGGCAATCCCTGGACACGCCCGGCTTTCACCGAAATCACACCGTCGAGATTCTGCAGCACGCCGTCGATCAGCAGGAATCGCTCGCCTAGCACCGCCAGCTTGTAGCGGTCGAAGATGGGCGGTGTCAGAATGGCGTTCATGATGCCGGTCTCGTCTTCCATGCTGAGGAAGACAAACCCTTTGGCGGTGCCGGGCCGCTGGCGCACAATCACCGATCCGGCAATGCGCACCAGCCGGCCGTCGGGGGTATGGGCTAAATCGATGGCGCGGGTTACCCGCAGCTTGTTCATGGCGTCGCGGCGGTGAGCCATGGGGTGCCTGCCAATGGTCAGGCCGGTGCCGTGGTAATCGGCGAAGAGGCGCTCCTCGGTATTCATGGGCGCCAGCGGGGAAGGCTCCCCCAATTCTTCCAGAGGCGCCAGCAGCGGGCCCACGGGACGGATAGCGCGCTGGGTTTGCCAGAGGGCATCGCGGCGATGGGCCTGATGGAGCGAGTTCAAAGCGCCGATTTCCGCCAGCCGGTTGAGCTCGTCTTTCCGCAGTTCGCGGACGCGCAGAGCGAGATCGTCCACGCTGCTGAAAGGGCGTACGGCACGCGCGCGCAGGATGGCTTGGGCGGCTTCCTCGCGGAGCCCGCGGGCGTAGCGCAGACCCAGACGAAGAATGGGGTCTGGGCAAGCGAAAGCATGGCCCACCGTGCAGAGCCAGGCGGATTGCACAATGTCTACCGGCAAGACGCGCAGGCCGTGGCGTTGCGCATCTTTAATGAGAATGGCGGGGGAATAGAAGCCCATGGGCTGGTTGTTGAGCATGGCGCAGGTGAAAGCGGCCAGGTAGTGGCATTTCAAATACGCGCTGGCATAGGCCAGCAGGGCGAAGCTGGCGGCGTGCGATTCGGGGAACCCGTAGAGCGCGAAGGAAGTGATGGAACGGACGATATCGTCCTGCGGCTGGCCGGAGATGCCGTTGCGCTCCATACCGGCGCGCAACTTCACTTCGATATCGGCCATGCGCTTTTCGGAGCGTTTGAAACCCATGGCGCGGCGCAATTCTTCGGCTTGCCCGCCGGTGAATCCGGCGGCGATCATGGCCATGCGCAGCAACTGCTCCTGGAATAACGGCACCCCCAGGGTACGCCGCAACACCGGCTCCAGCGAGGGATGGAGGCAATCCGGCGCTTCCCGGCCCTGGCGGCGGTTCAAATACGGATGCACCATTTTGCCCACGATGGGGCCGGGACGGATGATGGCCACCTGCACCACGATGTCGTAAAAACGGCGCGGCATCATGCGCGGCAAGGCCGACATTTGAGCGCGGCTCTCCACCTGGAACATGCCCACGGTGTCGGCTTTTTGCAGGGCGGCGAACACCGCCGGGTCGTCCTGCGGCAGGCGCGCCAGATCGACCGTTTCGCCGTACGTGGGAGGGATCAGCTCCAGGCATTCTTCGATCACCGCCATCATCCCCAACCCAAGCAGGTCCACTTTGATGATGCCCATGTCGGCGCAGTCTTCTTTATCCCACTGCACCACCACGCGTCCGGGCATGGTGGCCGGCTCCAGGGGGACTACGGAATCGAGCTGATCCTGGCAGATCACCATGCCGCCGGAATGCTGGCCGAGGTGGCGGGGAAGGTCCTGCGCCATGCCGTAGAGATCCAGGAATTTGCGCACGCGCGGCTGTTCCAGGTCGAAGCCGGCCTCGCGGAACTGGCGCACGTGGGTATCCTGGGGATCGCGCCACTCAAAGGAATGCGCCAGGCTGCTGAGGCGCTCCAGCGAGGTGACTTCGAAACCCAGCGCCTTGCCCACTTCGCGCGCGGCGGAGCGGCCGCGATAGGTGATGACGTTGGCGGTCATGGCCGCGCCCAACTGTCCGAAACGCTGGTAGACGTATTGGATGGCTCGCTCGCGCTGGTCGCCGCTGGGAAGATCGATATCGATATCGGGCCACTCGCCGCGCTCCTCGGACAGGAAGCGTTCGAAGAGCAGCTCCATGCCGACGGGGTCGACGGCGGTAATTTCCAGCGAATAGCAGACGGCGCTGTTGGCGGCCGATCCGCGGCCCTGGCAGAGGATGCCGTTCTCCTTGCAGAAGCGCACAATGTCCCAAACGATCAGGAAGTAGCCGGAGAGCTCCAGCTTTTCAATGAGCGCCAACTCGCGTTCGATCTGGCGCTGGGCGCGCTCGTGATACGGCTGGTAGCGGCGGCGCGCGCCTTCATCGGTGCGCTTGCGCAGGAAGGCCATCTGCGTGTCGCCCTCGGGGACGGGGTAGCGGGGGAAGCGGTAGCCGAGGTCGGCGAGGGTGAACTGGAGGCGCTCGGAAATGGCGCGGGTGTTGGCGATGGCTTCCGGCAGGTCGGCGAACAGGCGCGCCATTTCGGCGGGCGATTTGACGGAACGCTCGGAGTTGCGCTCCAGCAAGCGGCCGGCGCCGGCCAGGGTGACGTGGTGGCGGACGCAGGTGAAAACGTCCAGCAACTCGCGTTGCGCGGGCTCGGCGTAAGCTGCGCCATTGGTAGCCACCAGCGGGATGCCCAGGCGGCGCGCGTCTTCCACGGTGGCCTGGTTGTGGGCCTCTTCTTCGCGCTGGTAATGGCGCTGGAGTTCGGCGTAAAGGTGGTCGCGGCCGAAGATGTGGAGCAGGCGCTGATCGGGATGGCGGGTGATGCAGAGCAGCCCGCGGGAGAATTCGGCGATCTCTTCCAGGGTAGCCGCGCCTTCGCCTTTTTTGGCGCGCAGCTTCATGCGGGTCACCAGGCGGCAGAGATTCTGATAGCCCTCGCGTGTTTCGGCGAGCAAGGGATACGAGCGGCCGTTGGTGCAGGTGATTTCGGAGCCGATATGCGCGCGCAAGCCGGCCTTTTTGGCGGCCATGTGGAAACGCGGCGCGCCGTAGACGCCGTTGCGGTCGACGAGGGCCATGGCGGGCATGCCGAAGCGGGCGCAGGCGCCGGCCAGGTCCTCGGGGATCGAAGCGCCTTCGAGGAAGCTGAACGCGGAGCGGGCGTGGAGTTCGACATAGTCAGTCATGGAATGAGTTCACCGCAGAGACGCAGAGACGCGGAGAAAAAACTGAAGAATGAGTAGTCGAGATAGTGGACAGCGCGTCGTCCTTGAGGAAGACGCTGAGGAGGCAGAGAGCGCGGAGAAAAACGGGAAGGAGGGGGCGGCTGCGCTGATTTTGTCTTTGTCTTTCCTCTGCGTCTCTGCGTCTCGGCGGTGAATTCCCACTTAGTCATAGCTTCCCTCCACGAACCAGCCGCGGGGGTCGCAGTAGAGACGGTAGAGGGCGCCATCGGAGAGAGCGATGTCCCATTCGTCGCGCAGCCAGGGGTCGGCGGTCCACCAATCGCCGGAGGTGCGCCAGGGGCCGGCCAGATCGAGGATCTTGCCGCGAATGGCGCCGGCCGTGACGAAGCTGGGATGACCGGAGGCGAGAGCCACACTGGCGGCGCGGGGAGGGCGGAAAAGACGGAGAGTGAGACGGACGCTGGGCGAGCCGGCGCGCGCCTTACCCTGGAAAACGGGCTCTATCCGGAAGGCGTCGGGACGATGGGTGTCAAGGAGCACGGGGGAGCCGACGCGGTTGGGACCGACGATGGCTTTCAGGCGGGCGATGGTCAACTCCAACTGCACGGGCTCGGGAGCGGCGAGCACGAACAGGCCGCCTTGCGCCGATTGCGGCTTCACCGGATTCATCCCCATCCAGACGTGAAGAATGGGCGCGGCGGGCGGGTGGGCGGATAGATCGAGGTGCAGCAGCTTGAGGAACGCTTTGGTGTCGAGCGAGGGCACGGGCAGGCGCAGCGTGCGCTCGTGAGTAGTGCGGTTTTCCAGCTTCAGCAAGAGCCGCAATTCGTTGGTGGCCAGGGCGCGAGCGGCCAGGCTGATGGCCAGAGCGTTGACCAGGCGAGCCAGCACGAAGGCCAAAGGCTCCAGCAGCTCCACGGGGTATTCCAGCTCGATTTCGTCTTCGAAGCGGAGCGGATCCTGCAAGGGCAGGAGCTTGCGCACCACCTCTCCACGAGCCAGTTCGCGCAGGCGCAGCCCTTCGGGGCCAAGCCGCTCGGCGATGCCCAGGGGCGGCAGAGCGGCCAGATCCTGAAAGCGGCGAATGCCCCAGCGGTCGAGCGTTTCCCGCAACTCCGGCGAAGGCGCGAGCTGGGCCAGCGGCAAGGGGGCCAGGAATTTGGCTTCGTCGCCATAGGGGATGAGGCTGACGCCGGAAAATCCGCGCGCCGCGCAGATGGCGGCATCGGGGTTGGCGGCGAGGGCGATGCTGGCTTTGATCTGGACTTCGGCGGCGCGGCGGGCAAGGGCGGCGGCCACTTCCTGGGGAAGGCCGAAGAGACGGTCGAGGCCGGAAGCATCGAAAGTCACGGTATCGGGAGCGGTCTGCTCCACCGTGGGCGAAAATTCGAATGCCAGAGCGGTTAGAGGGCCGTGGCCGTGAAGACAGGCGAACATGTCTTGCTCCGATGGGTGGAAGTGGCGCGCGCGCGGATGGAGCGCAGCAATCGCGAGGAATGGAGCGATCCGGACCAGGCGGCTTGTTCGCGCACGCATTCCAGTTGCAGCGCGGCGCAGGTTTTGGCATTGGATTGCCGCGCTACGGAGACCAGCACGGTGGGAGTATTTTCCACGGCCCGCCGCAGCCGGAACCAGGAAGTGAGCGAGATGCGGCGCGCGATGGCGGGTGGAGTATCTCCCAAATCCAGGGCCACCAGGCCGAAACCGCCGCCGTGAATCAACAGATCGGCGGCTTTGAGGGCATGTTCGGCGTTGTTGGCGGAACGCACCCAAAGCAGGCGATCGAGGCGGACACCGGCGGCGGCGGCGGAAGTGGGGTCGAACGCGTCTTCGGCGTCGATGAGGGCGCAAACTTCGTCGCGATCGGTGGTTTGCGCGAGGATGGAAAGGAGCAGGCTGGTGCGGCCGGAGGAAGCGGGTCCAAAGATTTCCGTGAGACAGCCGCGAGGGATGCCGCCGGTGGCCGCGTCCACCGCCGGGATACCGCAAGAGACGCATTCCGGCAAGGGGCGGGACTGCCAGTCCAGCGGGCCGCCGAGGAGGGATTCGAACTGTTGTTTGAGCGCAACGGCGGGCATCTATTTTCGCCTTTTATTCGCCTACACTCTATTTTTACCGGAACGGGTAGAGGGTGTCAATGGGATTGTGAGAGGCGAGGCCAGCAGATTGCTAAAGAATCTGCGCGTCTAGTTCATCCTGAAGCAAAGACCAGGGCTTGGAGGCCGGCTGATGAGGCATAGCGGAATCTCTGGTGTGTCGAAGTGGGTCACCCGCTTCGCCGGGCTGTTCCTGGCGGCGGTTCCCACGTGGGGCGCCGGGCCCTCGCTGGTCTTTTCCAAAGTCTTCGGTGGCAGCGCCGCCGACACGGTCGCGGCCATCGCCACCGATTTCCAAGGGAACGTGGTTCTGGCGGGGCTGACCACCTCGGCCGATTTTCCGGTGACCAACGGCGCCACCAACCACAGCCTGCAGTTCGCTTCCACTATCGACGGCGGTCTCACCTGGCAACCGCTGGGCAGTCTGCCCGCGGGATATGCCACTACCCTGGCGGTGGATTTCGCTAACCCCACCATCTGGTATGCCGGCGGCAGTACCGGTCTGTTCCGCAGTATAGACGCGGGGGGCACGTGGCAACCGCTCCCCCTTACCTTGCCGGCATGCAGCTACAATACGGATCCTAATTTCTTCGATCCGCGATACTGCGGAATCACCGGGCTGGCCATTGTCCACGCGCCGCTTCCCAGACGTGGCGTGGCGGGACCGGCCCGCTCCACCACTATTTATGCCGCCACGCCGGCGGGCATTATGAAGTCGAACGATTCCGGACAGACGTGGCTTGCAGCGGCGCCCTTGTCGAAACAGGTGACGATCCCCACAGCGTTTATCGACTATCTGGCGGTGGACCCTTTTGATGACGACTCCATTTTCACTGCCGCACTGGGGACCGACTTTCGTTCCTCAGATGGAGGCCTCACCTGGGTTTCCTTCAGTCCGGGGACGGCTGCGGCGGCAACCATCAATGAAGGCGTGGCGCACCGCGTGGCGTTCGATCCCTTTGTGCGAGGGCTGATGTATCTGGTGGACCACGGCAGTCTCTACCGAAGCGTCAACGGCGGCGCCGGCTGGGTTCCGGTGAGTGCCCCCTTCCACTCGGCCGTTTCGATATGGCCGGATCCGACATCGCCGGGCGTGTTGTATGCCCTGAACAACAACGGGACGACCGGTATCTACCGCACCACCGATCGGGGAACCACCTGGGCATTGCTCGCCAGCGGCTCCGTACCCGCCGCCGACTTCCTGGCGGTGGACCCGGCTCAACCCTCCATCGTGGTCACCAACTCGGTCCGCACCGGCGACGGAGGTCACTCGTGGTCGCCGCTCTTATTGTCTTCGCCGCCGCTGGCTCTAACTCCGTCGCCTTCCGAGATCGTCTTCGATCCCGGCAATCCGGGGCACGCTATCGCCGTGATGGTGACGCCCGGCGCGCGCACCGCATTCCTGACCAAGCTCGATTCCCAGGGCCGGATTCTCTTCTCGACCTACTTCGGCGGGCAGAGTATCACCGCGATTGCGGGAGCGGCCACCGATCCCTCGGGAAACATCTACCTGGCCGGATCCGCGACCGCCGCGGATTTCCCGGCTACCGCCGGCGCCTACAGGACCACACTGCCCGCATCGGGGCAGGCTTCTTTCGTCGCCAAACTCGACCCGGCCGGCAACCTGATCTATGCCACCTACCTGGATGACTTCGACGATGCGAAGGCCATCGCCGTGGACCCCGGCGGAAACGCCGTGGTGGGAGGACAGCGGCAAACCAGCACGTCGTCTTCCTGCTTTGCCACGAAACTTACGGCCGACGGCAGCGCGGAGATTTTCTTTACGCAACTGGCCGGCGCCACGGGAAACTTTTGTACCACGGTAGCGGCCGATGCGAGCGGCAACACGATTTTGGGCGGCAGTTCGACGCCCGGTTTTCCGGTTACCGCAGGCGCGTTGCAGACTTCGCCGGGCGGCGGAAGCCAGGACGGCACCTTTGCCAAACTCGACCCCCGGGGCAACGTGATGTTCGCCAGCTATCTGGGCGGTTCCGACCGCGACGAAGTGGATGCAGTGGCTACCGACGCCGCCGGCAACATCTATGTTTTGGGGACCACCGCTTCCAAGGATTTTCCGGTTACCAGCGGCGTTTATCAGCAATCGCTGAGTGCCAATTGCGCTTATCCTTCCTCTTCGTTCGACACGGGCTTGATCGGAACCATCACGGAATACCGCATGGACGATTTCTTTATTACCAAACTGGATTCCTCGGGCAAGCTGATTTTCTCCACCTATCTGGGCGGGGTTTGTCTGGATCAGGCGCTGTCTCTGGCGGTGGACGGAGCGGGGAATGTGTGGGTCGCCGGCCTTTCGGATTCGGATCCCTTCCCGCAGGTGCTGCCGCTCGAATCGGGGCCGGCGGTGGAATATTACGAGGCGACCATCTCGGAATTAGACCCCAGCGGAGGAATCCTGAAGTTCTCTTCGTATCTGCAAGCCGGCTCTGCGCCCGTGCTGGCAGTGGATCCCGCGGGCAACGCCTATCTGGCTGGATCGAATGTGCCCCCGCCCTCGCCATACGGCGGCCTGCCGCAGCCTCCACCGGTGGTGTTGCAGCAGGTGTTTCTGGCGAAGATAGGGCAGTGAGGCTAGAACTGAATGACGCCCATGCCCATATTGGGTGGCGCGATTTCCTGGAAAGGCACGCCCAGGAAATTTGCCACGCGGTTGGCGATGGCGACCTCCGCCCCCTGGCCGCTCATCAGAACCACTCCGCCCGTCGACAGACTGGAAGACGTTTTCTGGTGATCCAAAGCGACTTCGCGCCCGTCCTTGAAGACGATGACCGATTGCGCGACCAGCACCTGTTGCGGTGTGGAAACGTTCTGATTGCCGGACGGGGGCGTGTTTTCCACGCGCCATTGTTTGCGTGTCTCAATGCGCATGATATCGGCAATGGCATAGGTGGAGTTCTGGGCGCCGATCAACCGCTTCTTCTGATAGGAGAGCTGGCCGCTCTTTTTGTTGGCGATCACGGTGATGGAAGAGCTGAAACAGATCACCGCGACTCCGGCGACGACCACGGCCAGGCCAATCCAAATGGCATACGGACTGGAGTGACGGAGAAGGACGCCCGCCAGCACGCCCGCAATCGCCAAAACGGCGCCCACGACGATTCCCGATGTGCCGCCTTCATTGAGTGTCAGTTCGTCAGCCGACTGGCCGGTGATTTTCATGATTGCTCCAGATCTCCGTTGAGTATGAGAACGTCCGTGGCGTTTATTCTCTACCAGTTTGGGGCGAGAATCAACATGAAAGTGGGCGGCAGATCGGTAGCTTGGTCCGAGGCCCGGCGAATCGGCTGGAAATGGGGAGTTTGGAAAAAGGCGGGCAGTCAACTAGAATGAAGAGGCCAGCAAAATGTCGGGGAAGCGCAGCCTGGTAGCGCACCTGCCTTGGGCGCAGGGATTATCTCTCCAAACCTTCCATTCCTTAACAGAAATTCTCAGTCTTTACAACAAACTTGGGGAATCTGCTCTTCGCTCGACAGCCAACCCAAGTGGGGCCAAAAGATAGGGTTTTGATACGGTTTTGGTATGGCAGGATTGCCGTCCAGCCAGCGACAGCTTTTCAAAATCTAGCCGCCCTGAGCAGGTGCCAAGCGGGCCGATCACCGACTGCGATTTGGATATTTTGGACGCCCTTTTGCGATACAAGCTCTGTTCAGCCGCTCAACTAGTCCGCCTCGTTGGCGGCGATGAAGATGTCACGCATCGACGTCTCCGCCGACTGTGGGAACGCGGCCTGATCAACCGCTGGGCGTTTCCCGGTATCCGGACGCACAGTGAGTTCTACTATTACCCGGACAGCCGCGAACCGCTCAGCCTGCTGACCGAGCGCCGCGGGGCTGGAAACTCGATGACCAGATGCTGGAAGAAATTAGGAGTCACACGGCGATGCCGAGAATTCATCCGCGCCCACAGCGCGTGGTTGACAGAAATCAGCGGTCTGCTATGCTAGCGGCAGAATATGTAATTCTCTTCGCTTATGACCGTCACTGTGAAAAATAAAACTGGCCTGATGGTGCCACCCAGTGTTCAGCGCCGGGCTGGCATCAAGAGCGGTGACCGACTGGAGTTCAAGGTTGCCGGCGGAGTGATCACAATCGTTCCCAAATTGCCCACCGCTGACGATGAATATACCCCGGCCCAGCGCCGCGTCATAGATGCTCAACTTGATGAAGCCGAAAAGGGTCCCTTCCACGGCCCCTTCAACACCGCCGCCGAGATGATCGCCCACATGCAAAGCCAACTGAGGAAGCGGGCCACCGCGAAAAAAGCTAAACGCTCCCGATGAAGGCTCGATACAGCGATGCTGTCAACGAAGCCTTGAAAAACGCGCCTGATTCTGTTCGCAAGGCGTTCTTCAAGCAGGTCACTCTCTTGGTGCAGAACCTGCACCATCCTTCCTTACGCGCCAAGAAGTACGACGCGGCCAATGACCGCTGGCAGGCGAGGGTCAACAAGAACTGGCGTTTCTACTTCAAGATCGCTGACGACACATACCACATTCTCAAACTAATTCCCCACCCGAAAAAATAGCGCAGCTTACAAGTCTACGTCGGTAGCGATTGGCTCTTGGCACATCCGCCTTGGGTCACCGGCGCCAAACCTGCCGCGCCGTTCGGCGTCATGGAGAGTCTTTCCATATGCGGGTGGTCTTGCGGTGCTTTCGATTACGTCGCAATGGTACTCCGCAAGACTGCCGTCAAATCCCTGTGCCGGGGTGGGTTTCCGGTCAAGATTCGCGGGCTGTTCCGGCCGCACTATATGACGTGGTCGGATCGGCAGATGATCGAATTCCATGCGCTGGAGCATTTGCGAAACGTGGTTCGGATCATCACCCATGGCAATGAAGAAGGATCAGGTGGACCTGGAAACGCCACGGTTTGAATTCCGGATTTCAAGATGCCGAACGGCGTAGCGGAGGTTCCGTTGTAGCCGCTGGCGGTCGAGGCCTTCAACTCCGCGTGGCCGGACCGGGCGCCTGCCTGTTTTCGAGTGACAAGAACGCAACCGGGCACCTCAAGACGGTGGAGACCGCCTGGGAACAGACCGTGAGACGCGCCAAACTTCCGTATTTTCGGATTTACGATCTCCGCTCCACGCACGCCACCCGACTGTCCGCCGGCGGCGTGGCCGACGAGTGGGCCACGCAGAAGCTTCGCCAGGGCGACGCCAAGGTCTTCAAGAAGCACCCGCAAATGAAATTGCAACTGAAACGCGAGGCTATGGTCAAGATCAACCGCCAAGCCACGAGGTGAAGGTTTCTGATACGTTGCAGGTGCAATGACGGGGTTTTGATACGGTTTTGATACGTTTTGAGGCTGAGAGCGGTTTTGGTTATGGACGGTAGGTACAGAAGTAGTTTAAAATCAGGAGAGTTCCACCTGTCGGGGCGTAGCGCAGCCTGGTAGCGCACCTGCCTTGGGCGCAGGGGGTCGGGCGTTCAAATCGCCCCGCCCCGACCATTAGAATCAATGATTTACGGCCATTTTTGGCCGCTAGGAAACCTCGCTGTAGATGAATTTGTAGCTGTGGTTGCACTCTGGGACCAACAAAAGCGTGGACCGTCTCCGCTTCTCCGAGTAGCATTTGGAATTCTCGCGAATTGCCGATCCTCCTGCTGAACGCAACTTCCGTCGTTCGAGGAGGCTTCTAGCATGTTCGCGCGTCTGTTGCGCATCCTATCAGGGAGGCGAAAACCCTGGGCGGGAATTGCCAATCGGAACGAGGTGGTCTACTGGGAAGGAACACGCCGGATGACGATATCCGGAGAGATGTTGAGTGACGGATTCCAGATATACGTTGCATCGATTGTCTCCTGGGATGACAGCAACGGCGAGTTGCTGGACGAAGTCGAACGGCAAAGGGTTCTCCAAAATGTGAAGCGTTCGTTGGAGGCCCAGGGCGCTAGGGTCATTTTGAGTTAGGCAAGATCGGAAGTTTCGGGAAAGAAGGGAAAGGGGTCAGCCTGATCTGTGCGAATTTCCGCTTGTGAGTGGGCCAAAACTCCTGTGGTTCGCCAAAACTCCATCGGGACCGAACTTAAGGCATCGTAAATTAATAAGATTTACGACTTGATTGGGGACGCCGCCGTTCTGTTCCAGCGAGGCGATGCCGGCTTGGATGGCAGCGGGTTTCGTCCGGAGTGAGCGGCTCATCATCTTATTGCCAGGCGAGTTTGCGGTCGAGGGGCGACAGCATGGTCTCTAAGAACCGCAGACCGCGGATAATTGGTCGGCCGGCAGGCGGTCGATATACGCGTGCACGTGCTGGCGTTGACCTGAATGTTCGAGGGCCATGGCGTTCGTCCGGCGCATCTCGATTTTACCGGAGTCTAGATAAAAATGTAGCTGTGGGAGCCTCCGGGTTCCTCACAATTCCACAAGCTGCAACAAGTTCACCGCATCCGCTTGAAACCGAAGCAGTTGAAAACATGCCATTTCCAAGCAATGTCGAAAACTGCCTTGGGCGCAGGTCCACCGGAGTTTCATCCGGCCAGCCCCAAGACGGCCAGCAGCGCGGTGCAAGCTTCGTCTTGCGTGGCATAGCGCGCGGGCCGTTCCCCCTGGTCATGGCCGCGCGACAGCCAAGAGTAGAAACCATCTTCGTTTTTGAAGACCACTCCAAGGGTCACCTTCGGATGGCGTCTGAGGAACAACGTCCCGCGCCTACTCCGTTCCCATCGCAGCCCGTTCATCGCGCCCATCGGTCCAGCCGGTCCAGCAGCGAGTCACGGGCTTCCTGTTCCGTGTCATAAGGCTCAGAGCGTTGCCCGTAGGGAAGCCACGCGTAAGTTTGCCGGTCATCAAGACGGATGACAAGCGCCACGGTTCTACTGTCGCGCTGCAACAGCAGCGTGCCCTTGTCCGTGCGCTTCCAATCAACAGTGGCTGTCACGCGGCCACCTGTTCCACCGTGGACCGCATCAGCGGCTGGCTGGCCAGCCACTCTTCCACGGCTTTGAATTCATACAGGCACAAACGGCCATTGCATTTTCGGAAAGGTGGTCCGCTTCCCAGCATCCGCATCTTTTGCCAGTTGCGGCGCTTGATTCCGTACCGGGCTTCCAGGTCCCGGTCAGTTCCGAACAAAGTAGGTTGTTGCATGAGTTACACTCGGTCACTCTCTAACCGTGAGTCTACAGGTGGGCCACAAAAACCATGGTCAGCGATTGTTTAACACCCTTTGATTGTTGGGATTGCGTCAGGTCTGCTTTAGGTGTCCGGGACCCCGTTTGGGAATTCTCAAGGCTCATTCTATTTCCGCGCGTGTCCAAGACCGGCTTCCGCAGTGTCTAAGGCCTTTGCTTTCCGCCGCTTGGCGTGGGTCAAGGCGTCTCAGACGCTGGGGCCAGCGGGCCGGGCGCTGGATTGAACAACACCTGTTCGGCTTGGCAGGTCGCCGGTAGCGAGCGCACTGAACGCTGGGGCCAGCAGGCCGGTCCCGGATTCCGCGCCGCGCCCCGCGCCGTTGCGCGACGTGCGATGATTAACGATTTACGGATTTCAGCCGATGGGGTGATTGAGGAAATTCAGCGGCTGGATTGACCCCTGTGCGTGTGGTCTGCCCAGCCAGGACAGAGGCTTCCCTTGAACGAAGAACAAAGACAACAGGTAATCGAAATCCTAAGACGCGGAGAAGACCTGCCAACGGAATGGGCGCGTGAGCTTTTCCCCCCGGAACGGCGGGAATACGAACTGGTGTATTACGGCAAAGAACGGGAAGAGGATATGGTTCCTCTCCCAAAAGTGCAATTAGCGTTCGATGGGCAGTGGCAAACGAGCGCAGCAATGATAGATGGCTGCAATGAAGTTCTCGGCGGTGCGGAATCCAAACGAGCGATGGCTGATGGATTTGATTTTGTTGTTCATTCCCTCCACTGCTCCATTTGAGACGCGGTGATTGGTCCATGACAGGATGCCGTCGAGGTGGGACCGCAGCATGGCCACGAACTTCTTGAAAGGCTCCAGGCGGGACCTCATCGCCGACCGCATCCACTTCTCCAGGTGTTCTTTGGCCCGCTTGGGTTGCTTGTAATCCCAGAACAATTGAAAAGCTTCTTTCAGGTAGTAGGCGCGGATGATCGGCGCGTTCCATCGGACCAGCGTCGAGAGGCGTTCTTTCTGATCGCCGCTGAGATTCCAGGGATTCTTGAGCAGCAGCCAGCGGGTGCCTTTGAAGGCGACTCTCTGCTTGGCCGTGAGTTGACGCCACAGCTCTTGCCGAACCGCATCCACAGCGTGATTGAGGTGCTTGACGATATGGAACCGATCAAACAGAATCTCCGCATTGGTGGCGTGCCTCCGCACCAGATTGGCGTAGGCAGCCCACATATCCATGCACACCACGCGAAGCGTTTGGCAACGTCGTTTGCCCATCTCTTTGGTAAAGAATGGCTCCACCGCTTCCTCGGTCCGCTCGTCGCCGACCCACAACAACACGCGCCGCTCCA
>Ga0302320_10011959_pt1 | contig 18289 bp, 13 predicted proteins | sample Bog_T0_3_FD_202130 | JGI IMG/M metagenome (GOLD analysis project Ga0302320, IMG submission 202130) | Peat permafrost microbial communities from Stordalen Mire near Abisko, Sweden - Bog_T0_3 | ecosystem: Environmental > Terrestrial > Soil > Wetlands > Peat | place: Sweden: Abisko, Stordalen Mire...
GAGGAGTAGGATTTGGGATTTAGGATTTGGGATTTAGGAGTCGTCGATTTTGGAGTTTGGATTTTAGATTTTGGATTGGGGGATTGGGAGGATTTAGGATTTAGGATTTGGGATTTAGTTTGGGCCACTCCGGTGCCTTTGGCGCGAGACTTGGTTTTGGTGGGCATGGTGGGAGTCGATTCAAGATTCAAAATTCAAGATTCAAGATTCAAGATTCAAGATTCAAAAGCCAAGGCTGGAGCCGAAATCAATACTGGGAAGCTGGATCATACGTCGAACAGATCGTCCGGCGCTTGCGTTCCCGCACCGGGGAGGGAATTCCGGATTCTGCATTCCGGATTCTGAATCACAAATCCCAAATCGCGAATACCTAAGCCCAAGTCCGAATCCCGAGTCCCGTGCTCCCGAACCCCTTGCTCCGTGCTCCCGAGTCCCGTGCTCCCGTGTCCTGTTCCTCACCCGCCCAGAGTGTCGAGCACTTCGTTCAGCTCGCGGTGGATGCAGGTGAACGTGGGCGTGTCGCGCACGGTATAGCTGGTGGCCTCGCTGTGGCGCAGTTCCATAACGAGGTCGACGAAGTGTTCCGGCTTATCGCTTTCGAACGCCACCACAAATTCCTGGTCGTCCAGTCCGAAGGAGTAGGTGGTGTTGAGGCGAACGGTGGGGTAGCGGTGGCCGATCTCAATATGCTCGTCCATCATGCCTTGCCGGGCATGCTTGGTAAGGTGGTACCACGCTTTGCTTTTCACAAAGGGATAGACGAAGAGGAAGCGGAACTGGCCCGGGATCAGCTTCAGGCGCGTGCCTTCCTGACCCGCGTGAGTGTGGCGGTCAACATAGACGGAACGCTTGGTCATGGAGAGGTACGAGTAGGGCGTGGAGAGGTACTTGCCCAGATCGGTCTCCAGCAGCTTGGCCATCATGTCCTGGAACTTCAGCAGGTCGAAGCCGATGCGCCAGAGCATGAAGTCGCAATCGCCGCGCACGCCGATCATGGAATAGGCGAGCGTCATGACGTCGGTCTTGTCGTAGGCATTGACCACTTCGATGAACTGCTCCTTGCCGCGCTTGCGATCTTCGGCAGGCAGGCGGCGCCAGGCGGGATCGACTTTATAGAATCCAAAGTTTACAAATTGGCGCGGTCCTTCAACGGCGGGTGCTGCGGCATCGGGATGTTTTGGCGCTCCTGCTGCCGGGTGTTTATGTTCACTCAAGTCACAAACTCCTTCTGGATTGGTCCTGCTTCCGATCCTGTCGGATTGGCGGTAAAGAGAGCTCCTCCGCAAAAGGGCCGGGTCAGCAAATTATTAGTTAGTGTGAGAAGGGCTGATTGCTGTGCCCGTATTGTTAATAATGATTCTGCGATAGCCAGCCCTGACGAAATTTCAATATAGCACGAAAGCAGGGCTGGGCGGCAGGTGTGGGTGCGCATTTTAGCGATCGGTTATTGTTGCGCCCCGAACTCCTTGCAATAAAAGGTAAACAGGGGCTATACTTCATTTGGCGAACACACAGAGTGGGCGAAAGCCCACTTTTTTGTTAGGTTGCGGGTCGGGTTTGCTCGGGCGCGGACTCGCCACCGGATTAGAGCGTGCATTCGCCGCGCTGGATGGTTGACCTGGAAACAATACGGGAAATGGCGGATCGGGTGGCGACGTCCGAAGGGCTCCATCTTGTGGACGTTGAACTCAAGGGCGGCAACTCGAACCAACTGTTACGTGTCTTCATTGACAAGCCCGGCGGGGTTTCGCACGCCGATTGCGCACTCGTCAGCGAGCAGCTGAGTGCGATGTTTGATGTGGAGGACCTTTTCCCCGGCAGGTATGTGCTGGAAGTTTCCTCCCCCGGTCTCGATCGAAAGCTGACGCGGCCGAGTGACTACACGTACTTTGTTGGGCGGCGTGCGCGCGTGGTTCTGAAGGAAGCAGTCAGCGAGCAGACGGTCCTGGAAGGGCGCCTGGCGGGATTTGAAAACGGCCGGGTTCGATTGGACCTGGGTGAGCGCGGCCTGCAGGAATTTGATCTCACCAATATTCGGAAGGCCCAGTTGGTTGTGGAGCTGTAAAGGGCACCGCTGACAGGCAACACCTAACAGCCGACGGTAATCGCGAATTGTTATCTGTGGGCTGTCAGCTAGTCGAGAGGAAGATTGTGACGACGAGTCTTTTGTTCCAAACGATTGATCAGTTGAGCCGTGAAAAGGGCATCGACGCGCAGATCATTATCTCCGCGGTGGAAGATGCCATTCTGGTTGCGGCGCGGAAGTACTACAAGACGGCAGAAGACCTTCAATCCCACTTCAATAAAGAGACCGGCATCGTGGAAGTCTTTGCCGTGAAGAAAGTTGTGGAAGAGGTCGCGGACGCTGACCATGAGATCACCCTCAAGGACGCGCAGAAGTTTAATCCAGCGGCGGAGCTGGAGGCTGAGGTAAAGCTTCCCAAGCCGACGGATGTGCTGGGCCGCATCGCCGCGCAAGCCGCCAAGCAGGTGATCTTTCAAAAGGTGCGTGAGGCGGAGCGCGACACGGTTTACGCGGAATACAATCAGCGCGTCGGCGAACTGGTGAACTGCACGGTGAAGCGCCTCGAAGGGCCCGACGTTATCGTGGATTTGGGCCGCACGGAAGCACGCATGCCGCGCAAGGAGCAATCGCGCCTTGAGACCTACCAGATTGGCGATCGCATTCGCGCCGTGATCAAGGAAGTCGATCGTGCCGCGCGCGGGCCACAGGTGGTGGTATCACGGGCAGACGCTCTGCTGGTGCAGAAATTGTTTGAAATGGAAGTTCCGGAAATTTACGACAGCACCGTGGTGATCAAGGCCATTGCTCGCGAAGCGGGTGAGCGCACCAAGGTGGCGGTCTACTCCAAGGATCCCGATGTTGATTGCGTGGGCGCGTGCGTGGGCATGAAGGGCATGCGCGTGCAATCGATCATTCGTGAACTGCGCGGAGAGAAGATCGACATCATTGAGTACAACGATGATCCGCTGGTTTTTGCCGCCAACGCGCTGAGCCCGGCGAAAATCAATCACGTTTCCGTTCTCGACCTGGGACAGAAACATCTGGAAGTCATTGTTGACGATTCCCAGTTGTCGCTCGCCATTGGCAAGAAGGGCCAGAACGTGCGCCTTGCCGCCAAGCTCCTGGTGTGGCACATCGACATCAAGAGTGAGGAAGAGAAGCGGCAGGAAATTGAATCGCAGATGGCTGCCATGGCCATGCGCGGAGCCCCCATTTCCGAACTGGCTGGGCTGGGCGACAAGACTCTCGGCAAACTGCGTGAACACGGCATCGAAAGCGTTGAGCAATTGGCGCAGATGACGCCTGAAGATCTGATGCAAATTCCCGGCGTGGGCGAAAAAACCGTGGAACGCATTCGCCGCGTGGTGACGGATTACTTTGAACGTGACCAATCCGGCGAGGGCGCACCCGCTGAAGGCGCGGAAGCACCCGTTGAAGTTGAGGAGACTGCGGAGACGGCGGAAGCTCCTGATGCCGAAACCCCCGAGGCTGTCGCAATTGAACCTACAGGCGAAGAAGACGGCGCCTTGCAGACTGCAACCGAGGAAGAGGACAAGATTGAACCCGCGGATGAGCTGGAAACCAAGGAGCCGGAAGCTTCCGATCCGGAGGAAACGGGAGGTGGAGAAAAATAAATAAGGCTGCCACAGCCATTATCGAACCGGCCGGCAGATTTCTATCGCCCAACATTCGGGCACTGGTAAGGGAGCAGAGAATTACGCATGGGGAAGATTAGGATTAACGAACTGGCACGTGAACTGGAAGTGAAGAGTAATGTAGTTATCGAATACTTGGCCGAACAGGGCATCCCGGACAAGAAATCTCACTCCAGTGCGCTTGATGATGACCTCGCGGACAAAGTCCGGGCGCATTTCCGTGACGGTGGCGGCCAAACTGAACGTGAAACAGAAATTGAAGCGACGGAGGAAACCCCCGCCGCACCCGTGCCCCCCGCACCAGTGGTAACCGAAGAGCCAGCCGCGCCTGCAATCCTGGACGTCAAGAAGATCCACGATTTTTCCACGGAAACACATCCGCTGACTCGCTCGATCGCGGATATCAAGGCAACGGCGCGCCGGATTGTCGTGGCGCCCCCACCTCCAGCGCCGCACCCGGTGGTGATTCCGCACCCGGCGCCGCTGCCAACCGCGCCACTGGCGGCGAAGCCGGTTGTTGCACCCGTGGCCGCTGGCCCGACGATTCCTCCTGCCGCTCCCAAGCCGGCGCCGATTGTTGAGCGCCCGGTGGAACGGCCAGTTCCCATAGCGCCAACCGTGGTCAGGAGTGTTGCCCCCTCTGCTCCAATTGTGCCCAGGCCTCAGCCCATTCCGGTACGGCCTCAGCCCATTGTGGCACGACCTCAGCCCATTCCGGGACGACCCCAGGCTCCCATTGCGGCGAAGCCTCAGACACCTGCACCCACACCGTACCTCGGGCGTCCGACTCCACCGCGAGTCTGGCCCGCGAATGTTCCGAATACTCCGGTAAGAAGTGGGCCAAGCGCGCCCCAAGGTGCCAACGCGCGAGCGGATGGCTCCAGGCAGCAGGGAGGACAATCTCAACAATTGGGATCACAGAGTCGCGGCGGGCCGCGTCCGCAACGGTTACCCTCTGGCCGCCCCGGCGCACCCAGTCCCAACCAGCCCATTTATCCGCATGCAACAGCGCCAAAGCCGGCGCAAGCGCGGCCAGTTCCGACGCGGCGTCCGGGTGAGCCCCGCCCCATGCACCCGACTTCCTCGCGCCCCGCTACAAACGGGCAGCCTGCCCCAGGAGCGCCGCCGCAAGGTCGTCCTCAATATGGCCGGCCGCAACCGCAGCAGATGATGCGCCGCGGTCCTTCACCCACGATGGCTCCTCCCCGGCCTTTGGTTCCAGAAGAGGTCCCGATTACTCGCAAGATCACCATCAGTGAAGGGATCGCGATCAAAGAATTGTCCGAGAAGCTGGAGACGCGCGCCAAAGATGTAATCAAGCGGCTCCTCGACAAGGGGATTTTCGCCACCATCAACCAGACCCTCGACGGCCCGACCGCCGTGGACATTGCCCGGACCTTCGGCGCGGAAGCCATTATTGTGAGTTACGAAGAAGAGGTGCTGCAGGAGGTTGTAGAGGCGGATCGGCCCGAAGACCTCAGCCCTCGCGCTCCGGTGGTAACGGTGATGGGCCACGTTGACCACGGTAAGACTTCACTTTTGGATGCGTTGCGTGAGACGAACGTGGCTGCCCATGAAGCGGGCGGCATCACGCAGAGCATCGGCGCATACCAGGTTGTTGGGCAGGGTAAGAAGGTCACTTTTATCGACACGCCCGGTCACGAAGCCTTCACCCTGATGCGCGCTCGCGGCGCCCGGGTGACGGACATTGTTGTCCTGGTGGTCGCGGCCGATGACGGCATCATGCCGCAAACCCTTGAAGCTATCAATCACGCCCGTGCGGCCAAGGTGCCGATTGTCGTAGCCATCAACAAGATCGATAAGCCTGACGCCCAGCCGGAGCGGGTCAAGCGGCAACTCGCCGACCTTGATTTGATGCCGGAAGAGTGGGGCGGGCAGACCGTAACCGTTGAGGTTTCGGCGAAGCATCGCAAGAACCTTGAACTGCTGCTGGAAATGATTCTGCTCGTTACCGAAATGGCGGCATTCAAGGCCAATCCCAAACGTTTGGCCAGCGGCACAGTTTTGGAAGCCAAGTTGGATCGTGGACGCGGCCCCGTGGCCACTGTGCTGATTCAGAACGGCACTTTGCGCATCGGCGATTCGTTTATCGTGGGCGCAATCTACGGCAAGGTGCGGGCATTGTTTGATGATCACGGACGCCCGGTGTTGGAGGCCCCTCCTTCGACCCCAGTGGAAGTCCTCGGATTGGAAGACGTTCCCCAGGCAGGCGATCGCGTCCAGGTGATTGAGGATACCCTCAAGGCGCGGCAGATTGCACTCCATCGGCAGGGCAAGCTGCGCGACGCGGCACTTGCCAAGACGGCTCGCATCACGCTTGAGCAATTGAGCGCGCAACTGGCGGCGGGCGACGTTAAGGATTTGCCTTTGATTATCAAGGCTGACGTTCAAGGTTCGGTGGAAGTTCTCTCAGAAACCCTGATTAAGCTCAGCACCGACAGGGTGAAAATCAAAGTCATCCACGCCGGAGCGGGCGCCATTACGGAGTCGGATGTGCTGCTGGCATCGGCGTCCAATGCCGTTATCATCGGCTTTAACGTCCGGCCGGAACGCAAGGCGACGGAGTTGGCGCAGCTTGAAAACGTTGACATCCGCTTGCACACCATCATTTACAACGTCACCGATGAAATCAAGAAAGCCATGGTGGGGCTGCTGGCGATCACGTACAAGGAAATTTCACTGGGACGCGCAGATGTTCGCGACACGTTCCGAATTACCAAGGTTGGCACCGTTGCTGGTTGCATGATTCAGGACGGCAAGATCTCCCGCGATTCCCAGATCCGTCTGGTGCGTGACCATGTGGTGGTTCACATCGGCAAAATCCGTTCCCTGCGCCGCTTCAAGGATGATGTGTCGGAGGTAAAGTCGGGAATGGAATGCGGCATTTCGCTGGAAAATTACAATGACGTCAAAGCGGGTGACGTTATTGAGGCATTTGTGAAGGAAAGGGTCTCCGAACCTGCCATGGCCTAAGACCAGCGGCTGGGGCTTTGGGGTTACAAAGTTTAAGGTATAAAGGGTAAGGGTTTAGGTGTAAGCACAATTGGGCATATGCTTCACCCTTTACCCTTCACAATTTCTTCAGCACCCAGCCCCCAAGTGGGGCATATACAATGCCTGTTGGCGTACTAACCCTGGAAATTCAGATCCCCTACGCGCATTCACTCAAAGAAAAGCGTGCGGTTCTGCGCAAAATGCGGGACCGAATCCGTGCCCGTTTTAACGTGGCCGTGGCGGAGCTTGACCATCAGGATGTGTGGCAACGCGCCACCCTGGGCGTGGTATCCATCTCTGACAGCCGGAAAATGCTGGACTCGGTTTTCCAACAGGTCCTCGCTGAAGCAGAGAGTATTCTTGGGGATGATGTAGCTGACCACTATTTGGAGTATTTCTGACAAGTAACGTGTGAAGGATGCATGTGACATGTGACGTGTGATATGTGACGAGCAAGAAAGGGCTTTGGCGATAACTTGGTTGCGCCTGTTCTTGCCTGCTTGTCACACGTCACATGTCACAGGTCACTTTCTTCGCTCCAGGGGATCGCATGAGTGTTACAGGCCGCCGGCCGGAACGGCTGGGGCATGAAATTCGGGTAATCCTGGCGGAATTGATTTCGCGTCATGTCAAAGACCCGCGAATCGGTTTCGCCACGGTAACGCGCGTGGAGATGACTCCGGATTTGCATCATGCCCGGGTCTTTGTCTCCGTGCTGGGTAGTCCGGATGAGCAGAAGAGCAGTCTTGAAGGCCTTGCTTCAGCGGCGCGATTTCTTCGCCATGAAATCGGCCACCGACTGGACCTGAGACGTGCTCCGGAACTATCGTTCATCCTTGACCACGGCGCCGAAGCGGTGGAGAGAATTGAAATGTTGTTGCAGCAGTTCCGCAAGGACGAGGACTAAAAGGTAAAGGACAAAGGCTCGAGGATGAAGGCTGAAGAATGGATCATTAAGGATGCATCGTTGATGCAAAAGTAATTGAACTCACACGGGCACAGTATTCATCCTTCACCCTTCAGACTTCATCCTTTTTTCTGTAGCCAGCTAGAATGACAGTAATGATCCCTACAAAGCCCGAATATTCCGGTGTGCTTGTTATTGACAAGCCTGCAGGCATCACTTCCCATGACGTTGTGGCGCGAGTCCGCAAGATTTTGCACCAGCACCAGGTGGGGCACTTTGGGACACTCGACCCCTTCGCCACGGGAGTGCTGCCGGTTTCCGTGGGCAAGGCGACTAGATTTGCCCAGTTCTATTTGAAGTCCCGCAAAGCCTACGAGGGAACGATCCATTTTGGGTTCTCCACGGATACCTACGATGGTACAGGAGAAGCGACGTCGGAAGCGGTTCCCGCCTCACCGGATGCAGCAGTTCTGGAAGGTTACTTCCGCGAGTATACCGGACGTGTGATGCAAACCCCTCCACCGTTCTCCGCCAAGAAAGTGGATGGAGTGCGTGCCTACAAACTGGCGCGGAAGCACAAGCCGGTCACCCTGACTCCAGTAGAGATTGAAATCTACGCCCTGGAATTGCTGAGCCTGCAAGGAGAGCAAGTGCAGTTTGCCGTGGAGTGCTCCGGCGGGACTTACGTCCGCTCATTGGCGCACGACTTCGGGCAGAAATTGGGTTGCGGCGCCCATCTTGCCATCCTGCGACGGACGGCGGTGGCGGAATTTAGCCTGGCACAATCGGTAACACTGGAGCAATTGCAGGTAGCTGCGCAGGAGGGGAAAGTTGATTCCTGCATGGTCCGCCTGGAGGCTCTTCTTCCCGATTGCCCGGAATTGGTGGTTCGAGGCCGCGAAGAGATCTCCGTCCGGCACGGCCACGCTTTTGAACTTGCCCAGGCCATGCGACCCGGCCGGGGTGAAGCTTCTGACCATGCGCCCGTGATGAACCTGCTCAAGGTTCTCGGACCGGAGCGCCGCCTGATCGCCGTCGCGCGCCATGTTTCCGGCGCCATCTACCATCCCGACCTGGTTGTGGCTTAGCTCCCGGAAAGTACTTCAGGAGGGAAGTTAAACCGATACTCGCACCATGGCGCAGCCGCGGCTGAGCGGAACCTTGAGCGAAAGGGCAGACTCCTTCTCGCGAACAGCGCACTCCTTCCAAGCTGTTTCTCCGGGATGGATGACCTCGCATTTACACTTCTTCCCATCAACAAGTTCTGGCAGGCCCCGCAAGGTCAGGCTTGAAGTGGCAGCAGCACCGCCCAGCGTAACAGGTATGATGTATCCGCCGGAAACCTTGAACAAATTGGCCTTCGCCGCGCCCTGGTCGACCTGGAGGACATGCGGCAGCAGGCACCACTTTCGCCCCCGCATGGCGGTGAACAGCGGGCCGTAGTCGGAATAGATCTTCTCGCCTTCGGCGCTGGGCAGGATGCAATGATCGTTTTGCGGGAACGGCGCCACGGGGAATATTCCCAGGTAGAGAAACCGTTGCATGAAGGTGTCGGGATCAGGCTTGAACTTTGACGCATCCTGCACCCACTCGATGGTGGGCTTGAACATTCCCACCATCGCCGTCAGGTTCTTGGAAGGCCCGTAGTCACCATGCTCATCAAACAATCCATCCACCTGTTTCAGGATGTCAATCCGCTTGATGTGATTATTGACGAATAGAGACTGTCCTGCGTTGTGTTGGACCCGCCCGAGCTTCTCCGAAAAGTCGATCCAGGACCTGACCAGCGAACGGGCAGGGCCGTCGTACCACGTTACGCCGTCATCGCGACGGAAATTGTAGAGCCGCAGGAAATCCAGCCTGTCGATGCACATGCCCGATGAGTCGGGAATCTTTTCAATCAGCTTTTTTGCCTGGTCCAGCAGGAAGTTCTGCCACGAGGGCTCGCCCCAATCGAGAATGAAATCGGCCCACGGCCAGCCCACCTGCACCGGGCCGGGAGCGCCCTCGTCAGTGGCCTGCAACTGGATTCTTGGAGACACTTTTTCCGAATGAAACAGAATGGCGTCGGTAAAGTTCGCGAAGAGAAAATCATTCGGATCCTTCCACAGATCTGGATCTGACGACGGGCGGCGGGGTGGAGGAGCGGGATAGAGCATGTGCGTACCGAACTCGGCGAAATCGTAATAGTTCAGCACATAGAAGCCTGCCTGACGCATTTTGCGGGAGTATTCCGCCATCTGCGGAACCGAGGTGGAGTGCCCCACGTAGAACCGCGGATCATCCGACCACGGTTTCAGCCGGGTCCACTTCTCACCATCGGGCACGGGCGGCATCCACATTCCCTGATACGGATAATCGAAGCTGGCTTTCCAATTTACGGTGAAAGCCATGCGCTTCATCTTCTCCACGTCCAATTCGCCTTCATAGCTTGAGTACGCGCCCGTTCCACCCAATTCATCGGCACTGGCCAGGGGCGGGTGGAAATATTCCGGATAGCGCTCCGTCATCCAGCGAAGGCCGCCGCGCCAATCCGGCTCATGCGCGGTGAGGTCCATGGAAAAATCCACGGGCTTTGATTCGGTAATCCGGCGGAACAGGCGCGAGAACTTCACTCCTCCCGCTGCGGTGGTTTGCAGGGTCATGTCGAGGAGAACGTCATCAGGAGACAAGGCAACGCTCATGCCAACGTCGTTTACATCTTCCATCACCGTGGCCAGGGGAATGCAGAAGACGTCGCCGAAGATGGGCATGTAAAAGTTCGTTGTCTGCGAATAATCGTAGGTCACCGCCCCGTACCAAAGTGAGCGGTCGCTGAAGGGTTTGACAACAAGCGGGTCAGCCCAGGGAGGGCCTTCCTTCACATCCAGTGATTTCCACGCGCCGAACATAACTCCTGGCCATCCCTCTGACTTAAGCCATGGTTTGTCGGGCTCGGGATCGCCCCAGGCTGTCCAGAACTTCTTATCTCTTGGTCGAGAAAAATCCAAGTGGGTTTCAATGGGTGTACTCCATGGGGCGCCGTGACCTTCCAGATGCAACTCCCACCGGACAGAGTTCTGGGTGGGAGTGAAACTCTCAAGGAGTGTCACCTCTTTCGCTGCTCCGCCGAAATCGCCCGCCAGCTTTTTAGTGAATCGTATGCCGTCTTTGCGCTCCTCCGCCTGGACTGGGCCTTCCACCCGGCAACCTGCCAGGGCAGTGCGGCCCTGAACCGGCCAGTGGATGCCTTTCTTCCCCAATACGAGGCCAATGATTTCGCCCTCTTGCGACAGTTCAACGGTGAGGTTCGGAGACTGAACACGGAAGGCGGGCTTAACCTGTGAGGCAGAATTCGAGCCACCGACCTGCCCCCAAAGACGGCCCGTCAATTCCCTGGCAGCCGCGCCACCTGCCGTTATTGCGCCAAGAAATCCTCGCCGATTGAATGCGCTCATGCTGTGGAACTCCTTTCAGATATCCTGGGGCGGTGACTTGCAGCGGGTCAGTCTGCTGAAGGGGAAATTGATGGCTTTCCTGATCGCAGGATGGGTGTGCATTCACGCAAGCGGGACGCCCGTGCCACTTTCTTTTCGGCGCATTAGATTACAGCCAACCGCTTCGTCGCGCAACAACTGTGATGGAAAAAAGGGCGGCAAGCGTTCCTCGTTCAGGCGAGGAGAATCAAATTCGCGTGCAAGTTCGATCAGTAGTCGATACCTTTCCAATAATCGGGAGCGCTGACGTACTCAAACCGGTCGGGATTGTATTTCACCAAGGCGTCGGCATCCTCATTCCAAAACGTGCCATGGGCTGTATGCTCCGTGTTTGAGATGACGGTGTACCCAAGCTGGTAGTTTTCAAATTCCTGGCTGCGCTTATCGAGGTCGTCCCAGCGCTTGTAAACACTGCTGTTCTGGATGTTGTTGCGCTCATGAGCGGCGGCGGCCTGTTTGGCGGCGGCAAGGCCAATGGCGTGGATCTGGTCGATGGCAGGCTTGGCGATTCTGGCCTTTTGCGCCTCCACAACATTCATATTTACGCTGAAGCTCGCCATGATTGCGCCCAAAGTCGCCCGCTCTCTCGCTGCAACCTGCATGGGAGCCAAGGTGGTATAGCTCACGCTGAGCCAGGCTCCGGCGACGGGCGTGGGAGGAGTTGTGCAGTAGACCGCGTTCAGCTCCCGGGCCCCAACTTTGTCCCCCAAATCCGCTTTTCCTGTCATGTGCGCACATCGCTCAGGGTAAGGTACAGATACGGCTTCAACACTGCTGAAATGATACGTGGCAGGCGGCAATCCAATTCTGCGGCGCACATCCTGTATCAGATCCACGTAGGTTTTGGACAGCTCTCCGCCATAAGGATAGTAGGTTCCCGAAGCATACACCGTGTTGCGAAGGCGCCCCATGCGCACCGCTTGCATGGTTTGCTGGACGCGAGGATTGTTGGTGTCACTGGCCAGGAAAGCTGATCCCAATTCGGCGGATTCTCCGTTTGGACCCATGGCGACGATAGTTCCCTCCATGCTTCGGTTGGGAATGATCTTCCACCCATCGGGAATGCCGACGCTGGCCGAATTGTCCTGAAGCGTAATGTGATGGAGTGGGGCCGCAGGGCCGGAAGCCGATCCCGCTTGACCCGCTTCAAGCGGATGCCATTGGCTTGAGAGAGTCTTCATCATGGGCGACAGGGTTTTGGGGAAACGAGCCGCGTCGTCGGAGATAACGGCCACCTCCACATGATCGGTGGTCGCCTTGGCGGCAATAATCATGCCGGCGATCTGGCCGCCTCCCGCCTTCCGCCTGCTGACGCTGAAGAAGGCGGCGACAGATTCCGTGCCGCGGACATCGAAGAGCTTTCCCACCTGGGGCCGATCTCCTGTGCTGTTGTGGATTGAGCGCAGGACCGAGGCCATGGCGCCGGCTTCAGTGGTTTGTCCTTCCACCTGCCCATACATGATCTGGCCGCCCTGGGAAGGGTTGATGGTTTTCAGCCCCTGGGCATGGGCCAGAACCGCGCTCAGCGCTACGGTTAGAATGAAAGTCATCACTCCCGCAGAGAATCGCAGTTGATTGTTCACTCCGGTTGTCACCTCTCATTTGGGAATTAGGGCCGCCATTGGATATGCCGAATTACTTATCTACACAACCTTACACAGCGCTATTATAGAAACGCTTTACGTCTGCCTGCCGAAGCTAAAGAGTTACCCCGTTGCCTTCAGGTCAGACCTGCAATATTTCGAAACCTCATGTTGAACGACTATATCTTGCATTGCTGAACCCCTGCTGGAAAAAGTGCATCCAAATGCAATAGAATAAATCCAAAACCATCGAGGTTAAAATCATGACGGATCTTCAAAACGCACCACAACTGACCAGAATTCCAGACTCATCGCTCGGCCAAATTTTCCGCCAGGCCCGTACACACCAGCACTGGCTTCCGGGACATATTCCGATAAAGACCTTGCGCGAAGCATTTGAACTTGCGCGCTTGGGACCCACCAGCGCCAATTCCAGTCCGGCCCGATTCGTGTTTGTTGAAAGTGAAGCGGCCAAGGCGCGCCTTCTGCCCGCGCTCGCTCCCCTTAATGTGGAGAAGACCCGGTCGGCGCCGGTGACGGTGATTGTTGCCTATGATACGGAGTTCTACGAGAAGCTTCCCAAGCTCTTCCCGCATGCCGACATGCGCCAATATTTTGTAGGCAATCAGCCGTTGATTGATGAAACGGTCATGCGCAATAGCTCTCTGGAGGGCGCCTATTTCATCATCGCCGCCAGGTCCCTTGGGCTTGATTGCGGTCCCATGTCCGGGTTTGACGTGGCGAAGGTGAATGCGGAGTTCTTCCCCGAGGGGAAATGGAAAGCCAATTTTCTTATCAATCTCGGTCACGGCGATCACAGCAAACTTCGCCCCCGCAACCCGCGCCTGGAATTTGAAGAAGCATGCCAAGTGCTCTGAGCCCTGCAGCGCCGTTGGTTCCGTGGTCTTGGGTCAACTCATCCTCATGCCGTTGTTGCGGCCTGACCACAGCCTATGCCGCAATCGGCGACTCCGGCGGTTCCATTTCTGGCGAGCCCACGCCATGATGGGCCATGAAGCGGCGTGCGCCTTCCGGCTCGAAAAAGCGCTCCAGAATTCGACGCTCGGTCTGGATGAGATCCACAACGATCAGGCCATCCACGACGTTGCTGAAATGGCTGTCAACATTGAAGCCCACGATCTTTCCACCCAATTTCAAATAGTGCTTCAACAGGATGGGGACGCGTTTGCGGTCCGTTTCAATTTCTGAAACCAGCTCCGAAAGTTCCTCCACATTCCTCACATCAAAACAGACCGGCACCGGATTTCGCGGATGAAACTTTGACGGTTTGAACGGCGCACGGGGCTTCAGGAGGTGCGAAATTTCCTTCGTCAAGTGGTTCTGCTGAAGATACGTCACCATCATGTTTTGTGAAATGGGGTGGTAGGCATTGCTGATGCTGACAGGGCCAAAGAGAATTCTGCACTGCGGCTGGCGAAGGATATACCGCCCGATTCCCCTCCACAAAAGAGGCAGGGTATTGATGGTTCCCTGGCATTCCAGGCGCACAAACGACCGGCCAAGTTCCAATGAAGGTCCCAACCTCCGGAAGAAGCCGTCCTGAAAATCAAAGAGTGTGCTGGTGTAGAGACCTTTCTTGCCATGCTCTTTGAGGATTGAATCGGTCAGCCCCAATCGGTAGGCGCCGAGAATCTGGCGATCCGGTTTTCTCCAGACGAACAGGTGGTCATAGTGAGAATCGAAGGCGTCCAGATCGATCTGTTTGCCCGTGCCCTCGCCCACGGCGCGGAAGGCAATCTCGCGCAGCCGGCCAATCTCCTGCATTACCTGGGGAATCTGGTGGGCGCGAGCCACCACCACGGCATCGTCCCCGTTTTCCAGCAGGATCTGCTGCGCGGGAAGGCTTTGGATTTCACACTCCATCCGGCTGGATTCAGGGGGCGTAAAAGTGGCCACGGCGGAGCGCTTAGCGGGCTTAAATCCAAAGCGCTTTGCGGGTGTCTTGCTTGAGTCCTTCCGATGCCCAAGCAAATAAGTTCGCCAGCGCAAATACGCCGTCATCTCCTGATCCTTGGGGAAGGCGCTCAGGCGGCGATGGGGCAGGGGATGCCCGATTCGAACCTGGAATACATGATTGCGTTTGTTCAACAATTCGGAGGGCAGCATCACCGTGCGGAGCAGCGGATGCACCATGCCCAGAAGCTGGAACAGCGGGCCGTTGTTGCCGGCAAAGAATATCGGAATCGCGGCGGCGGAAGTGCGGCGAATGATGGCGGCCACGGCACTGTGCCACTCGGGGTCGGTGATGGAGAATTGATTCACGTTGACGTGCGCCACTTCTCCAGCCGGAAATACCGCCAGGACTCCGCCTTCACGCACCCAACTGATGGCAGTTTTGAGGCCGCGGACGTTGTATCGCGCTGAAGCCTGATTTCCAAACGGATCAACCGGAATCAGTGATTTGCGCAATCCGGGAAATGACCAGAGAACCTGGTTGGCCATCACCTTAACGTCACTGCGCACGGAGCGAAGCAGCGCTGCCAGCATCACGCCTTCAATTCCTCCGTATGGATGATTGGCCACCACCACCAGCGGGCCGCGTTTGGGGATGTTGGCCAGTTCCTCCGGGGCGACCTGATATGCGACGTTGAGAGACCGCAGGATTCTCGCCCAGATCTGGTCATCGTCATCAGGCTGGTTGACGCAGGAGTAGAGCGCGTTCAATTCCTGCCAGCGCAGAATGTGTTGTATGGCCGGTTGTGCGAATGGAGTGATTCGGCCCGCAAAGGCCGGTGGAAGGGAGATTTCAAGACTGCTATTGGCTTGCTGAGCCTCCGCCGGCAAAATGCTCTTTCCGGTGGGAACTTGGTCGCGAATAAAGAGAGACAAATCGGGGCCTCGACTGCCACGATGTAGGGAATCAGCGAACACTGTTGATTGTGGAGGGCGCTTGTGATTCGAAGGTGAATTTAACGTGAAGCTTTGGTGAAGAACGCGGCGCGAGGATGAAGTAATGCGGCAGGAGTGGACCCGCGATTTCCGGAACTCGAAATTCGGCCGCCGGTTGGCGCGTTCCGAATTTCGAGTTTCCAGTTTTGATTCCGCCACCTGACACCTGCCACCTGACACCTTTGATCACTACTCCGTCAGCACCTTCACGTCATACGGTGGAATCTGCACATCCATCGATTCAGTCTTGCCGGTCAAAGCGTTTTTGTAGACCTGTTCCAGCGGCACGGTTTGGGCTGAGCCGGTGTAGTTCATCACGAAGATGATCTTCTTTCCCGCCTTTTGCCGAACCGCCACTTCAACGCCCGCGGGAATCTTGCCATTGAGAACCACAAGACTCTTCTGGGCAGCAAGCGCAATCAGTCGGTCATAGAAGATGGGTGATTTTGATTCCGTGCCGACGTAGTAGACATGGCCCTTGCCCACATCGTTCACGGTCAGTGCAGGCTTGCCGGCGTAATAATTCTTGCCGTAAGTGGCCAGAACCTTGGCCGTGGTTGGATCCAGAATGTCTGACCAGCAGCGCGTGGGGAAGCGCGCTTCACCGAGGCCCACGATCTCCTGGTCCTCATTGATTTGCGGGTCGAATTCGTGAATGGCCACGCCGGCAAGTTCCGCAAATGCGCCGGGCAAGGTGCGGTCCGTCACCACGTTGTGTTCATCCTTCACTCCGGAGCGGAACGTGAGGATCAGCGTGCCACCGTTTTTCACATAGGCGGTGAGCTTATCCACGAGTGCCTGATCGCTCACATAAAGTGCGGGCGCCACAACGATGCGGTAGGAGGAGAGATCGCTGGGCGGGAAAGCAACGTCAACGTTCACGCCCTTGCGGCGGAAGGCGTCATAGAAATCCTGAAGTTGCTGGTCGTATTGAAAGTCTTCCACGCCGGGTTGGTTCTGGAATGCCCAGCGGGATTCGGGTGAATTCAGCACCGCCACCGGCGACACGACGGTTGACCCATGGAGCAGCGGCGTGAGTTGCTGCAACTCCTTGCCCGTCTGCTGAACCATGACGTAGCGGGAATTGCGGTAGCTATCCTGGTCAAGAATTCCCCCCCAATACTGTTCGGTGCCGTAGCGCGATGTTCTCCAGCGGAAATAGCAGATGCCATCAGCCCCGTGGGCGATGGATTGATAATCCCACACGCGATAGAGCGCGGCCGGCGATTGATGCCCGATAAATGTGGCCCAGCCTCCCAGCCCGCCTTCCTCCTCCATCATCATGAAGTTCTGGTTGTCCTTGGAGCCGCGCATCACGTCGTGGGCAAGGCCCGCCACGCCGTACTGCGTAAGGTCCTTGTACATCATGGGGTAGTTGTCCCACGCAACAAAATCGAGTGAGCGGTTCAGGTCGTACCAATTGGTCTCCTGAAACATTCCCATTTCGTTTTCAGTCAGGGCCTGGCGGGGTGCAATCTTGCGCAGAATCGCGGCCTGAAAATCGAGATAGTCGTGGGTTGAGTCGCTCTGGAAGCGGTCGAAATCCAGCACCAGGCTGGGATTGAAGGTGTTGAACAGGGTGTTCCAGGGCAGGGGAACCTCCTGCCAGGTTTGATAGGTGTGGCCCCAGAAGACGGTGCCCCAGGCGGCATTCAGGGCGTCAAGCGTGTGGTATTTGCGCTGGGCCCATGCCTGGAACGCCGCCTGGCTGACAGCGTCGTAGCACTTGGGGTCAGAAAGTTCATTGTCAATCTGCCAGCCAATCACGCCCGGATGATCCTTGTAATGCTCCGCCATGGCCGTCACGATGCCGGTGGTGGCAGCGCGAAAGTCCGCGTTGTGCAGGCAATAGTTGCGGCGCGAACCGTAGCGGTAGCGCACGCCATTTGCATCCATCACGGCGATGTCCGGATACTTCGCATAAAGCCATGCGGGTGGAGAGGCGGTGGGCGTGCCCAATACCGCTTTAATGCCGTGGCCGTTCAGGACTTTGAGGGCGCGATCAAGCCACGAGAAATCAAAGTGGCCCTCCTGCGGTTCCATCTTGACCCAGGCAAATTCCCCCAGGCGGACAAAGTTGATTCCCGCTTCCTGCATCATCGTGGCGTCTTTCTCCCACTGGCTTTCGGGCCATGCCTCGGGATAGTAATCCGCGCCATAAATGAACTTGCCGCCGTTCCAATCGATCAGATCGAAGGGCTTTGTTGCCGCCGGCGCCTGCTGCGCCTGGGCCGCTGAACCTGCCATGAAGCCAAGACTGATGATTACGCTCGCAACTATTGTCCACCACCGGTTCATGATTCAACCTCTCTCTGGAAATTTTGCAATGATGCTAACCGGGAATGCTCCCCGTGTCGATGGGGAAGAGAAAATCGATTCAGGGGTTACCAGACATCAAGCCATTCAGGATTTGTGATTGGCGATTGGTGAATGGTGATTGTTCCTTGGACGGATTGGGGATTCACCCGGCCGGTTACTTTCCCGTGTTCGACTTTACATTTTCGAGCTTCTTCGAGTTTCTATATTCGAGTTTCGATTTCCGATCTGCGAGTTTCGGTTTTCCATTTGAAATTTCCAATTTGCGATTTGTGATTTTCCGCCTCGGACTCGGCCCTGATTTTGGCCTCATTTCTTGCTTAACTCCCTTTATTTTCTGTAACTTCTCGGGTTTAAGCCGATAAGTGCCTTATTTTTGAATAACATCACGGGTTCGGTTG
>Ga0302320_10011961_pt1 | contig 18286 bp, 12 predicted proteins | sample Bog_T0_3_FD_202130 | JGI IMG/M metagenome (GOLD analysis project Ga0302320, IMG submission 202130) | Peat permafrost microbial communities from Stordalen Mire near Abisko, Sweden - Bog_T0_3 | ecosystem: Environmental > Terrestrial > Soil > Wetlands > Peat | place: Sweden: Abisko, Stordalen Mire...
CGCGTTCGGCCCGGTACTCCATGGGGTCGGGCCCGAACACCGAGGCGTAGACCTCGGCCACCGCGTCGATCAGCGCCTCCAGGCGGTCCTCCCGGGTGCCGGTGTTGGCCAGGAACAGGCTGCGGTACTTGCCGGAGAAGGCCATGCCCTCGCTGTCCTCCAGCAGGCTGGAAGAGCGCACGATCAGCGGCCCTTCGCCCAGGTCGTCCATGGCGAACTGGATCTGCTGGTACATCTCGTGGGAGAAGAAGGAGTTCTTGAAGACCTGCTCCAGGTACGGGTGGGTCTGGCGGATCTCCTCCAGGGGCGCGAACTTGAGGCTCCAGAGATCCTCCAGGCTGTTGTGCCGGAGGAAGTTCCACATGCCGTCCGAGGAGATGTACCAGGTCTTCGGGGTGCGGATGCTTTCGATGAGCGGGTTGCCCTTGCCGTTCCGGCGCAGGATCCGCTTGGCCAGGATCAGCCCGGCGGCCTTGCCGCCCAGCTTGCCGTTGCCCTGGGCCGGGCCGGCCACGTGGGAGAGGATCTGGCCGAAATCGGTGATGAACAGATGGCTCTTGGCGATGCCGATGAACTTCAGGTTGTCGGTGAGGAAGCGGCGGATCAGCGCCACCCGGACGTTCAGGTCATCCGGCCGGGACAGGCCGGTCATGTCGTCCCCGGAGGTGTCCCGGCAGAACCGGTCCACCAGTTCGGTGATCTCCACCAGCGGGATGTCGCGCTTCTCGGTGGCGATGGCCAGGTAGCCCAGCTTGTCCTGGCGCATCCACTGCTTGAGCAGGCTGGTGAGGCCGGTGTCCTCGAACACCATGGAGGCCACGTCCTGGATCTCGGCGAAGGTCTTGCGCAGGGTCTCGATGTCGCGCTTGGGCAGCGGCGCGTTGGAGCCGTGGGAGGAGAGGTCGCCCTGGGCATAGATGGCCGGGTCGAACTGGGCGATCATCTTGTGCACCCCGGGCACCCCCAGCTTGGTGGCGTGGTTCATGAGCCGGCGGATGATCCGGTGGTGCATGGGCGGGTCGATCTCGCCCAGCAGGTCCAGGATGGCCCGCCATTCGGGCTTGCGCTCCGGGGCCGGGGCCGGGGCCGGGACCATCTGGCCGCTGCGCTGGGCGATGCGCACCTCCGCCAGGTGCCCCAGTTTCTGGGCGGTGAGGTCCACCAGCTTCTTCTGGTCCAGGTGGAAGGGGCTGCTGGGGGCCCGGGAGGAGCGGTTCTCCAGGTAGACCACCTCCACCTCGCCCAGGGTCTCGCCCTTGACGTTGATGGGCGCCCGCAGCGTCCAGGTGCTGGGCGTGAAACCCTTGGTCTCGAAGCACTCGCCCCAGAAATGGATCCGGGCCTGGCACACCTCCTCGTACTTGAAGCCCTTGGGCAGCACCTCGGCCACCGCCTGGAGGATCTGGGTCAGGGAAAGGTCCTGGCGGGCCAGCAGCGCCGCGATCTCGAAGATCGTCTGCAGCTCGCGGGACTGGCCGAAGGTGTTGTTTTCCATGGGCGGGTTTCCTCTGGGACCTTGTTGGCAGTATAAGGAAACGGCCCGCCGAGAGGCGAGCCGTTTCCCTTGGAGGACGAACGTTGGGTGCTAGACCCAGCCGCGCAGATGGGCCGCTTCGGCCACGCGCTTGATGGAGATCATGTAGGCCGCGTCGCGCATGTAGATCTTCTTGTCCCGGGCCAGGAAAGAGACGGCCTTGAAGGCGGCGGTCATCTTCTGGTCGAGCTTGGTGAGGACTTCTTCCTTCTCCCAGTAGTAGTTCATGTTGCTCTGCACCTGCTCGAAGTAGGAGCAGGTCACGCCGCCGGCGTTGCAGAGGAAGTCAGGCACCAGGAAGATGCCCTTCTGCTGGATGACCAGGTCCGCTTCGGGGGTGGTGGGGCCGTTGGCGCCTTCGGCGATGAGCTTGACCGTGGGCTTGATCTTGTTGACGTTCTCAGCGTTGACCATGTTCTCCTGGGCGGCCGGGATGAGCACGGTGACGGGCTGCTCGATCCAGGCGTCGCCTTCCAGCTTCTCCCAGCCGTAGCCCTTGGCCTTGGCGGGATCGATGGTGCCGTACTTGTCGATGGAGGCCATCAGCTTCTCGAAGGTGATGCCGTCCTTGCAGCGGTAGGTGTAGGGCACCTTGTCGGTGTTGTCCCAGCAGGAGATGGCGATGACCTTGCCGCCGTACTTGGTGAACAGGTCGAGGGAATACTGGGCCACGTTGCCGGCGCCCTGGATGGCGGCGGTGGCGCCCTCGATGGGGATGCCCAGTTCCTTCATGGCTTCGCGCACGGTGTAGATCACGCCGTAGCCGGTGGCCTCGGTGCGGCCCAGGGAGCCGCCCATGCCCACGGGCTTGCCGGTGATGAAGCCGGGGTACTTGCCGCCATTGATGACTTCATACTCGTCCATCATCCAGAGCATGTGCTGGCCGTGGGTCATGACGTCCGGAGCCGGCACGTCGTTCAGGGGGCCGACCAGCTTGGAGACCTGGCGGACCCAGCCGCGGCAGATCTTCTCCTGCTCGCGGTCGGACAGCTCGCGCGGATCGCAGATCACGCCGCCCTTGCCGCCGCCCAGGGGGATGTCGACCACGGCGCACTTCCAGGTCATCCAGGTGGCCAGGGCCTTGACGGTGTCGATGGTCTCATGGGGGTGGAAGCGGATGCCGCCCTTCGCGGGACCGCGGGCATCGTTGTGCTGGATGCGGAAGCCGCGGAAGATCTTCACCGACCCGTTGTCCATGCGGACCGGGATGGTGAAGTGCAACTCACGGGAAGGGTTGCGGAGCAGGTCGCGAGTGCCCTGATCGAGCCCCAATTTCTCGGCCACGCCATCGAATTGCTTCTGCGCCATTTCGAACGGATTGAAGGCTTTCTCAGCCATAACTCCACTCCTTGAAAGTTTTTGCTCTTTGGTGCCTGCTGCACAGGCCACGGTTTCTAGGCGAAACAACCTAGCCTGATGATTATGACTTGAGATACGAGCGCTCGAGCTCGAATGATCCCGGTACGTGACGAACTGCACATGGAAAATCCGTTCCGGGGCCGGAGCGGCAGCCAATCCAGTGGAACCCTCCGCCAGCCGTCCGGCAAAAGCCGGAAAATGCTCGAAGCCGCGCCTCCCGGGGCAGAATCGGTCTGCGTGCGCCAATGCGGTATCCTTGTCCCTGGCCCTTATGGCTGAACCCTTCAGGAGTCTCAACGATGCGCCTCGCCCCCACCCTGCTCGCCACCGGCGCCGCCCTGGCCGCCTGCACGTTCCTGGCCTGCCACAGCTCCCAGGCGGACAGTCCCGTCACCGCCGCACCTGCTCCGGCCGCCGCCGCGCCGGCCCCGGCGAGCCCGATCCAGGGCAAGGTTCTGGAGGTCCTGCCCGCCTCGCCCTATACCTACCTTCGTCTCCAATCAGCCCAGGGCGAGGTTTGGGCCGCGGTCCCCGCCGCGGAGGTCAAGGTGGGTGCCAACGTGACTGTTCTGGTGCAGATCAGGATGGACAAGTTCCAGTCCAACTCCCTGCAGCGGACCTTCGATTCCGTATACATGGGCACCCTGGCCGGGGACGCGCCCGTCCCAGCCGCGCCTCCCGCCGCTCCCGCCAACACGACAACCGCGGTGACCTCTGCCCACAGTACGCCGCCTCCTGCCCCCGGCCCCGAGAAGGTGGCGAAGGCCAAGGGCGCCGGCGCCTATACCATCGCCGAGCTCTACGCCAAGAAGAACACACTCAAGGACCAGACGGTGACGGTCCGGGCCAAGGTGACGCGGTGCATCGGAGGCATCCTGGGCAGGACCTGGATCCACCTCTACGATGGCAGCGGCCAAGCCAAGACCAGGGACTTCGACCTCGCCGTCACCACCAAGGACATGGCGAAACTGGGCGACGTGGTGACCGTGAAGGGCATCCTCCACCTCGATAAGGATTTCGGGTCGGGCTATGCCTACCCCGTCATCATCGAGGACGCGAAGATCAGCCACTAGCGGCCATGTACCCGATCCGGCTCATCGTTATCGGACGTCCCAGACTGGCGCCGGTGCGGGAGCTGGAGACGCATTACCAGGGGCTGCTGAAAACCTTCGTCCGGCTCGCCGTGGTGGAACTGCCCGAGGGCAAGGGCGATCCGCCGCGCCAGCTGAAGGATGAAGCCGAGCGGATCCGGCCGCACCTCCTGTCGGTGCGCTGTCCGGTCCTGCTGAGCGCCGAGGGCCCCCCGCGCGCTTCCGAGGCGTTCGCCAAGTGGCTGGGGGCCCGGGTGGACCGGGGAGACAGCCTGGCCTTCGCCGTGGGCTCCAGCCATGGGTTCGACCCGGGACTCAAGGCGGAAGTGCGCGAACACTTGAGCCTGGGCCCCATGACCTTTCCCCATGACCTGAGCCGGGTCCTCTTCCTGGAACAGCTCTACCGGGCCTTCGCCATCCTCAAAGGCACTGCGTACCATAAGTAGATTTGGTCACATTTCAGCTATGGAATTTTCATTACACCCTTTTTGACCGGTCGGCAGTCGGGCAAAGATCACATCTCGGATATTTTGGAACACAAGCCTGAGGTCGGTCCCGAGGGTTTCGGCCTTGTTTTCGTGCCGGTAAATTCCTATTAAAGATCTTTAGATCCCTTTCTCCTGAAGCTCAAGCATCGGGTCCCCTCCCTCGAAACCAGGAAAGGCCGCGCCCGAGGAGTAAAGTCGACCAGCGAAGTCGGGTTCATTCTTTACTTGCGGTAACTTGGGGAGGTCCGTACATTCAACAGACTCAGTCGTTTGGAGGTCGCGGTTTGGTCTCCGAGGAAACCGCCTTCCCGGTCTGAGGTGAACCTGCGGCGCTACGAAAATCTTGAAGTTTCGCAACGAGAACGCGGGTACGGAAGGCCAGGTCTTTACCATCGGTTGCTGAGTTCCCCTTGGCGTCAGTCTGCCCTCACGGTGCCGGCTTGCGCAGATGGTCTCATATGCGGATTTCCGTTTTCATGCTTGAGGCCGTCGTTGGCATCAATCCCGTTGACGCGGATCGGAAAATAAAGGGGTCCGCCGATAAAAGGATTGACGTATCCTTAATTTGATTCGAAGATAGATCAGATTTTTCAAATGACGCACACCTGAGACTCCGCCGATCAAGTGGTTTGGACCGGCTCAGTCTCTCTAGCTCGTTCTCGCTAAACGATTCCCGGAAACTCTCGATGTCACCAGAACGCAGGAGGTCCAATGCGCATGCGATCCATGGTCCTGTCGACCGCACCAATGCTGCGAGTCGAGGGTGGAGGCCAGTCATGAAACACCGCACCCACCTGGCCCTGCTCGCAACCTTGGTCACTGGCACAGCCATGGCCCAGGACGTGGCTGTCTCCACCACCTCCATCGCGCAGACCTGGAAGACCAACACCCCTGGGTTCAGCTCCAGCAGCTACACCCCGCTCACCGAGTATGTGGGAATCGACGCCAACCGGCTCAGCGGCAAGGACGCACTGTCGTTCCACTTCTACGGGTGGGGGATGGCGGACCTCGGCGACCAGTCCTACATCGGTGGCAAGACCACCGGCGACTTCACCTACGGCTACCTTCAGTACCGCTTCAACCAGGCCAATGCCGAGATCAAGGCCGGCCGGTTCACGGTCAACCAGGGCGTCGGCAACGAGCAGGTGGACGGGATCTCAGGGCGGACCGACCTGCGCGGCGGGTTCACCGTCTCTGCCTTCGCCGGCAGCCCGGTGATCTTCAGGAACTACAGCAACCAGAACATGAGCCAACTCGCCTCCCAGCGCAACTCCATGTTCGGGGGCCGGCTCGCCTGGTTTGCACCCAAGGTGGGCGAAATCGGAGTGGACTTCCTGGAGGATGGCAGCTCTCCCTCAACCCAGGCAGCCCCCACAGCCGCGGCGGTGGTCTACACCCGCCGGCTGGTCGGGCTGGACATGAAGCTGACCCCCTACTCCTTTGTGGATTTCAGCGGCCGCACGGTGATCGATGTGGCGCCACTGGTCGCCCCGGTGGCGGGCCTCAACCTGTCCAGGGTCGCCGAGGACGACTACAACATCACTTTCAAGCTGCCCCAAAGTCTTGCCCTCAGCGGCAGCTTTGTGGAACGGAACCTGTTCGCCTACTTCGCCGGATCGACCCTGCCGAACCTGTTCAACCAGAACGAGCAGGGCATGTTCAAGGCCACCGGCAGCAAGCTCATCTGGACGGGCGTGCCGAACCTGCAGGTGGTCGCCGATATCCGCCGCACCGACCGCGACAGCTACGGCACCACCACCCGGGGCGGCATGGATCTCCGCTACAGCCTGCCCGACTCGCATGTCCTCGCCGGGGTCGGCTACCACCGGGTGAACGCGGCCGACGTGGCGGCCGTGGACGTGACGGCGCCGGCCTACAGCCTCAGCCACAGCGAAATGCGGGCCTGGGTCATGGTCGAACGGGGCGCCCTTTCGGCGAGCCTGGACGGCATCCGGTTCCACTATTCCGACCCCTACACCGACCCGAACCTGAACGGCCAGAGCATCGAAACAGCGGTCGTGGGTTCGGTGGGCTACAAGGCCAAGAACGGCGTGAAAGCTTCCGGGGATCTGACCCTGGAGAACAGCCCCATCTTCGGGAAGCAGACCATCGCGCTCTTGAGGGTCGAATACCGGTTTGGCTTGGCCGGAAAAGGAGAGAAGTAGATGTTCAAGAAACTAGCGCTCCTTACAGTCGCTCTCGGGCTCATGGTCGGCTGCTCCATCGTCTCCCCCAAAGGCAGCTTCGCGCCCACCCATCCCCAGGCCCTGGAGAATGGCCGGCCCACCTGCTCGGACTGCCATGGCACCGACCAGGTGGCGAGCACCCAGAAGACTTTCGCCTCCTTCAACCACACTCAGGAATTCATCTCGAACCACAAGATCCAGGCCAACCAGGATCCCGGCACCTGCGCCGCCTGCCATGCACAGTCCTTCTGCGCGGATTGCCACGGCGGCAAGACCGCGTTGCTGCCCTCCACCAAGCTGGGCAACCGGCCAGACCGCGAAAGCCCGCACCGAGGGGACTACCTGACCATGCACCGCATCGAAGGGAAGATTGATCCCACCAGCTGCTTCAAGTGCCACGGTCGATCCAACAACGAAAAGTGCAGTGCTTGCCACAAGTAGGGGACTGATCATGAAAAATGGCTTGATAGTCAGAACCTTCCTCGCGGCAGCGGCGGCCCTGTTGGTGCTGGGCTGCGCCTCCGGGGGCGGTTCGGCTCCCCCCCAGGCCCCCGCCACCGGGCAGCACCCGGCCACCTGGCTGGCCACCCATTGGGCTTCCTACATCCAGAACCCAGGCCAGTGCACCACCTGTCACGGCTCCGCCGCAGTCCAGCCCACCGCCCCGGTCGTGTCGGGCCAGACCTGCTTCGCCTGCCACCATCCCTCTGGGCCCAACCATCCAGACACCTGGAACCTCGCGGTGCCCACCCCGGACCATGGCCTGGCCGCCATGGCTGCCGCCGGTCCGGCCTTCGACCCCGCCGCGCCCTTGTTTCCCATGCAGGGCTTCGCCTCCTGCACCCCTTGCCACGGCGCCCTGTACAACAATCCAACCCAAGGCTATGCCCCATCCTGCTACTCCTGCCACACCACGGCGCCACATCCGCCGAAGCCCTGGGGCGCCGGACTCGGTCTTCCCGCCACCCAGCCCAGGCACGACCTGACCGACCAGAGCAACGCCCCTGAGTGCGCCAAGTGCCACACTGCCGGGGCCAACAGCACCATCACCCCTGTGTCCCCCGCCGCTCCCGGGACCGCGCCCGGTTGCTACAACGGCACGCTTTGTCACAACACGAGTTTCTAGACTATGAACCCCACATCCCATTCACCAGGCACAGGCCCCCCCGGGGCTCGCCCACATCTCCAGGGGAGGTGCCCGACTTGCTGAAAAATTCGACCCTAGTTACCCCGAAACAAAGCCTTAAGCCAGTCCAAAGTAATTATCAATTCACCACAAGGAGGAAACAGTATGCAACATAAACCTCTAATGAGGTTAGGCGGCCTGATATTGGCAGCCGCCACGGCCCTCGCGCTGATCAGCTGTAATGGCTCTTCAGGCGCAACTGGTGCCACAGGCGCCGCCGGCGCCAACGGCACCAACGGCAGCAACGGCAGCAACGGCAGCAACGGCGCTCCCGGCACTCCCGGCGCCCCCGGCGCTCCCGCAGCCATCAGCGTGACTACCATGGACCAGGCCACCTGGACCGGCCTTTCTCTTACTGGCACGGTAACCTCCGTAAACATGACCAGTGGCCAGCCAGTCGTGAACTTCAGTGTCGCCACCACCTCCGGCACGCCGGTGGCCGGCTTCTCCAAGGTGACCTCCCAGGCTGCCGGGAACCTCCCGGTCTCCTACCCGAACCTCGCGTTCGGCCTGGTCAAGCTGGTTCCCACCGCGACTGTGAACCCCGCCGTGAACAACACCATGTGGGTGAGCTATCTCATCGACAGCACGCCCTCCGCCAGCCAGCTGACCCCCATTCCCGGCCATCCCACCACCGACAACACCGGGACCCTGACCGAGGACGGCAACGGCAACTACACCTACACCTTCGCCCGCAACATCCAGAACGAAGCGGCCTGGCTTGCCGCCCAGGTGACCGCCGGCTACTTCACCGGCAATAACCTCGCCGCCGACCTGGGCGACGTGAGCTACCAGCCGACCCTGACCCACCGCCTGGGCATCCGCATCGGCGGACCCTTCCCCGGCACCAGCACCAACACCCCCAACGGTGTTTCCACCGGCGCTCCCGCCGCGTATCCCGCCAAGACCGCGAACGTCACCTATGACTTCGTGCCCGCCGGCGGGCCAGTCACCACCGGCCGCACCATCGTCAACGTAGCGGCCTGCAACGCATGCCACACCGTCCTCGGCGGCAGCGGCACCCTCGCCACCGGCACCACCGCCGGCACCCAGCAGGGCCTCGCCTTCCACAGCGGCGAGATGAACGACCCCAACTTCTGCGTCTTCTGCCACAACGAGCAGCTGAAGTACGGGTCCGCGGACAGTCTGCCCGCCGCCCTGGCCACCATGACCTTGAATGGCAACGGGCTGAAGGTCAACGGCTTCTCCACCGGCACCATCGAGCAGTGGATCCACAAGTTCCACTTGGGCGCCAACCTCGGCTACGCCGGCTATCCCCAGAACATGAACGCCGGCTGGTATCCCCAGGACATCCGCAAGTGCACCACCTGCCACCAGCAGGTCACCAACGCTGCCGGCACCACCCTCAATCCCCAGTTTGCCAACTTCCAGACCAATCCCACCCGCGAGGCTTGCGGCGCATGCCACGACCTGGTGAACTTCGCCACGGGCAACATCGCCCCCGGCGGCACCAACCCCGTGAACGGGCTGGCCAATGTCCACAATGGCGGAATGCAGGCTGACGACACCCTGTGCGGCGTCTGCCACACCGCGGCCGACATCACCGTCTACCACACCTCGCTGCAGAGCCCGATCGAGAATGGCAGCACGCCTTACGCTGGCAGCCACGCGGCCACCCAGTCCACTTCCTGGCAGGCTCCCGATCCCAGCAACATGCCTGCCGGCGCGATCACCGTCTCCTACAACATCAAAGCGGTGACCGTCAATGCCACCCACAACCCGGTGATCAACTTCCAGATCCTGGTCAACGGCTCGGCAGCGACCATCGCCGCCGCTCCCGTGGGCGCGGCCGCCAACAGCGCGGAAATGATCCCCAACCTGGCCAACGGTCCTGAACTGGGCATCCAGATGGGCCTGTCCCAGGACGGCATCGCCGCCCCCATGGACTACAACCTGGCCATCGAACAGTCCTGGCCCATCAAGCAGATCTGGAACGGCAACGCCTTCGTCAACGGCGGCTCCACCCTGGTTTCCAGCACGGGCATCGTGGCCTCCGCCACCCCCGGCTACTACCAGATCACCCTGGACGGCATCCAGGTTCCCGCGGGCACCAAGCTCATGGGCATGGGTATCGGCTGGTCCCCCTTCATCCAGACCAGCATGGGCACGCCCGTCGTCGCCCTGGCCAACCTGGACGGAGAAGGAACTCCGAACTTCGCATGGACCGCCGCCTCTTCCCCCACCGGCGTCGGCACCGGCGGCCTCTGGCTGCCCGCCACCACCGTCTGGGCTACCTGCAGCTCCTCGGGCTTCACCGCCCGTCGCACCATCATCGCGGAGAACGCCTGCAACAGCTGCCACGGCGATCTGGGCATCTTCACCGCCAACCAGTTCCAGCAGACCACCTTCGCCGGTTTCAACAACGAGACCGCGGTCCCCATCGTCCCGGCCCTCAGTTCCGGCCTGTATCCCAATGGCCTCGCCATCAATGGCTACGCCAACCAGTTCCACAACGCCTACATGAACGACCCCCAGAGCTGCATATTCTGCCACACCACTTCAGGGCAGACCGACGGCTGGAACTACAACATCAAGAACTGGGTCCACGGAATCCACTCCAGCGGCTTCCGCAACAACCCCTACACCGCCCACAACACCTCCCAGTTCTGGAGGATCAAGTACCCGGCCATCCTGAACAACTGCGAAGCCTGCCACGTTCCCGGCTCGTACGACTTCAGCAACAGCACCAACGCGAACCAGATCCCGAGCATGCTCTGGGACACTGAAGCCTCGGGCACGGTCAGCGCCGCGCTCCAGGCCGCGCCGGCACCCGGGCCCGCCCAGTACACGCTGCCCCAGGTCACGGCTCCTGCCAAGGCCTACGCGGCTCCCTTTGTCACCCCCGGCAGCACCTATGGCACCAGTTTCGGCGGCGCCTGGGCGCTTCCCCTCACGGCCTCGCAGACCTACACCAACACCCCTGCCGCGGCCGGCACGCTGGTCACCTCGCCCCTCACGGCCGCCTGCTCGGGCTGCCATGATTCACCGACCGCCATCTACCACATGGCTGGTGGCATCGGCGGCACCGTTGGCGGCGGCGTTGGTGGCGGTGTCTTCTACGGCCCCCGTCCTGCGGTCGGCACGGTCCCGGCGAACACCGAGTCCTGCCTGGTCTGCCACGGACAGGGCACCATCGCTGACATCTACACCGTCCACCTGAACTTCGCTGGCGCCAACCCCGTCAACTAACATCCCCCCCGGGGCGGGAGCGATCCCGCCCCGGACACTGGCAATACATCGGCAAGGGTGGCCCGGATGTGTTATAACATCTGGGCCACCTGATTTTTACCCTCCCCCCGACGGGGGATACATCGAGGTACGGAATGACGTTCAAGATCCACCCGTCCGCGCTCACCCTTGGCGCGCTCTTTTGCGCGGCGTGCCTTTCCCTGGCCGCCCAGGGCACGGCGCCCGCCGCCGCCAAGCCCGAGGCGCCTGCCGCCGCCAAGCCGAATGCGGCCGCGCCGTCCCCCAGGCAGCAGAAACCGGTGGACATCAACCACGCTTCCAAGGACGCCCTGCTGCAACTGCCGGGCCTGTCCCCGGCCCTGGCCGACAAGATCATCGCCGGCCGGCCCTATCTTTCCAAGGCCAACCTCATCACCCGCAATATCATCCCCTCGCTCTCCTATCAGCTGATCCGGACCCGGATCTACGTCGTCGCCAGGGTGCCGGCCAAAAAGAAGAAGAAGTAGCGCCTTTGTTCCGCCAACATTTTCAGGGCCAGCCCTCTGGGGTCTCAGGTCCGTGGGGCTCATGCCATGAAAAAGCTATTTGAATTCTTCGCATCCTTGAAGCTGGCGGTGATCCTGCTGGTGCTGATCCTGGTGGGGCTGTCGGCGGGCACCATCATCGAGACCAGCGCAGGGGCCGAGACGGCCGGCCAGCAGGTCTACTACGCCTGGTGGTTCCTCGGCCTGGAGGGCCTGCTCGCCGTCAACCTGGCCCTGGCCCTGGCGGACCTGTTCCCCTGGACCAAAAAGCGGATCGGGTTCGTGGTGACCCACGCCTCCCTGCTGCTGATCCTGGCCGGGGCGTGCACCAGCTATTTCCTCAAGATCGAAGGCATGATGAGCATCGGGGAAGGCGATCGCTCCTCGATCATAGAGAACCGCGACAAGGACCAGAATCTCCTTTCCCAGCATCAGCTGCCCTTTGACGTGAAGCTGGACAAGTTCGTGCTGGAGACCTACCCCGGAACCATGCGCCCCGCCGGGTTCAGGAGCGAGGTCGAGGTCACCGACCACGTGACCGGCCGGACCTTCCCGGCGGCGATCTGGATGAACCACGAACTGCACTACCGCGGCTTCGCCCTGTTCCAGTCCAGCTACAGCCAGGAAGAGGGCCGTCAGGGCACCGTCCTCTCGGTGTCCAGGGATCCCGGCCAGAACCTGGTGTTCGCCGGCTACATCACCCTGCTCATCGGCATGATCATCGTGCTCGCCACTCGCATCACGGCTGCCAGGGAATCCGCGGGCAGGGAACCCGTTCCGCCGGAAAAGGCCCCGCGCGGGGCCGGCCGCAAGGTCCTGTTGGCGCTGCTGGTGATCGCCGCGGCGGCGACGGCCCACGCGGCCTCGAGCCCCGACCTGCGCCGGCTGCCGGTGCAGCACGACGGCAGGGTCATGCCCCTGGACACCCTGGCCCGGGAGACCGTGCGGGAGGTCACCGGGTCCTCCGCCTGGCATGGCGAAGATCCCACGGCCACCTTCACTGGCTGGCTGTTCAACCCTCCCTCGGGCGCCAACGCGCCCGCCATCAAGATAGGGTCCCGCCGATTCATCCAGGAACTCGGCCTCCCCGCCGGGACCACCCACGCTTCGTTCATGTCCCTGGTGCAGATTCCTAAACTGGGGCAGCTGGTCATGTCCGCCCGCCAGGCGCAGCAGCAGAACGTTCCCCGCACGGGCTTCCTGCTTGAGGCAGAAACCATCGACAACCATCTGGGGCTCATGCAGAGCCTGCTTCAGCAGCAGTTGGCGCGGCCCATCCCGGTCCCGGGCAACCCCAAGGCAGCCTGGACCCTGCCCATGGGGGTGAGCGCCCAGACCTTCACCCAGCTCCTGGAAGGTCCCCGGCCCGCCGACTGGCCCACGGCCGGTCAGATCGACACCGAAGTGCTCTACAACTGGCTGCACCCGGTGCGCCTGGCCTGGATCATCCTGCTGGTCTCCCTGGGGGTCTGCATCACCGCCTGGCGCAGGCAGAGCCGCCTCCTGGACTGGACCGCCTTCGGGATCATGGTGGCCGGGTTCGCCATGATGAGCTGGGGCATCCAGTTGCGCTGGGTTTCAGGCGGGCGGATCCCGGCGGCCAACATGTACGAGTCCATGCTCTTCCTGGCCTGGGGCGTGGGCCTGTTCGGCATCATCGCCTACGTGGCGCTGCGCAACCGGGTGGTGGTGATCAACGCGGCCGGCATGGCCGCCCTGGCCATGCTCCTGGTGGATCTGCTGCCCATCGACAAGTTCATCCACCCGGTGGCGCCGGTGCTGGCCGGCACCCCCTGGCTGGCCATCCACGTGCCCATCATCATGGTGAGCTACTCCATCCTGGCCCTGGGCCTGGTGGTGGCGCACATGCAGATCGGCTTCACCATCTTCAAGCCCGAGCGGACCGAACTGATCGACCGCATGTACGACCTGCTCTACTGGTACATCTTCGTGGGCTCCCTGTTCCTCATCGCCGGGATCATCACCGGCTCCATGTGGGCCGCCTCCTCCTGGGGCCGCTACTGGGGCTGGGATCCCAAGGAAGTGTGGTCGCTGGTGGCGTTCCTGGCCTACATGGCGATCCTGCACGCCAAGCTGGACCGGCTCATCGGCAAGTTCGGGGTGGCGGCCATCAGCATCGCCGCCTTCCAGACCATCCTCATGACCTACCTGGGGGTGAACTTCGTGCTGACCACCGGCAAGCATTCCTACGGCATGGGCGACACCCCGGTGCTCATGTGGATGCTGCTGGCGGCGGCGGCCGAGGTGGGGTTCCTGGCATGGGGCGCCGTGGCCTACCGGCGCGGGATGGTCCGCACCACCGGGTTGAGTCCGTCGGAATAATGGATGAGGAAGCGTCCGCCCGCGGGCAAGCCGGCCAAAGACAGGTCGGCCGAGCCGCCGGCGAGATGGAGCGCCAGGGTGGTGCGGCGCGCGCCCTGGTGGATGACGTTCACGTAGGGATGCAGCCGGGCGTCCCACTCCAGGTGCAGCAGCCCTGAGGCCTCCCGGACCACCAGGCTGCCGTCGCCGGCCGCGGCGTCCAGGGCCCGGCTGCGGGCGGCCAGGCCCTGGCTCGGCGTCCGCCGGCAGGACCCGCCCCCCGGGACCCGGACCTCGGCGCCGGACAGCTCGCCCGAGGCGGGCACGGTGAAGCTGAAGGGCAGATGGCCGGAGGGCAGGTCGGGCACCGGGTCGGCGGCGAACGGGATGCTCCGGACCCCGCCGGCGGTCTCCAGGGCCAGGCTCAGGGCGCCGGCGGCGGCCGGCCGCGGGGCGCAGGCCACCCGCACCAGGGGGGCCAGATGGGGGTCGCCGTCCGGGCCGATCCAGCCGCTGACCACCCACTGCTCGGCGTCGGCCGCCTGGCCCGCGGGCGCTCGCTGGTCCAGGAAGGCCATGGCGGCGCGGTAGTTCCAGTCCGAGATCCAGTGGCGGTCGGGGGCGTAGCTCATGATGTCGCGCTCCTGGGCCGGGTCGTGCGCCGCCAGGGCCGCCGGGTCGAAGCCCCAGCTGCCGATGGCGGCCCCGGAATAGGGGAAGTTCAGCTGGGGGTCGGCGGCGCCCCCGGCGGGCGCGTGGTTGAGGTTGAAGGCGTGGCCCTCCTCGTGGACCAGTACGGCGGTGGGCAGGTCGAGCCCCGGATCCGAGTCCTCGAACCAGCCGGCGGCCGTTTCATCGATGCCGACGGCCGCCCCGTCCCCCAGCCGGGAAATCCCGGTGATGCCGAAGACGAAGGGCGCGCGGATTCCGGGATTGACGAAGCCATAGTAGTTGGCCTGGCTCCCGTCCACGATGCGCAGGGAGGCTATTTCGCTGAGCAGCTGGGCCCAGCCGGCGGCGCAGCCCGGATCCCCCGGCTGCGGCAGCACGGTGGCGGTGGTGTAGGGCGCCCGGTGCGCCAGCGTCACCCCCTGGACCGGCCAGAAGGCTGTGAGCGCCCGGGTCATGGCCGCATCCGCCGGCAGCACCGGCGCCAGCCCTCCGCTGACCACCGGGACCACGGTCAGGTCCAGGATGGTGCCCGGGTCCACGGAGGGGGCCAGGGACTGGCGGGCGGTCCCGGCCTGGATCGTCACCCGGATGCCCGGCTGGATGTCCCGGGCCGGCAGGATCGCCGTGTAGCTGGATCCCGAGGGGGCATTGGCGCTCGGCAGGTCTCCCTCCTCCAGGTCCACGGGCACCTGGGCCGGGCCCAGGAGCACAGCGCTATCCAGGACCGCCCCTTGGTCGTCCACGATGGTGGCGGTGACCGCGGGCGCCGGCACCCCGGCCCGGTCCGCCAGCAGCTGGGCCCGCAGCAGGGCGGGCTTGCCCGCCACCAGGCGCAGCCCGGGCGCCACGACGCTCTGGCCCCATTCCACATCCTGGATCCAGAGGGCCGGGGCGGAGGCGGGGCTGGTGACCTGCACGTACAGGGTGAGCGGGGCCGCCGGGACCGTGGCCGCGCCCACCCGGGTGGCCTGCAGGGTCACGGGGTAGGGGCCCCCGGCGGGCAGCCCGGGCCCCGCGCTGATCTGCAGGGGGACCGAGGCCAGCCCGGTGGGGTCGGTGCCCGCGGGGAAGGCCACCTGGAGCCCGGCGGGCAGGTTTCCGGAGCAGCCCAGGGTGGTTGCTCCCACATAGGCCGGGTCGGTGCCGGCCGCCGGGGCGAAGTACACATCGTCGTGCCAGAGGTGGAGGGGGAAGGTCAGGGTCTGGCCCTGGGCGACGGTTACGGTGGCGGCCGGCGGCGGCTGGATATAGAAGGGGGCCGGGCTGTAGGCGACCACCACCGGGAGGGTGCGGGTCAGGCCCTGGAAGGTGGCGCTGAGCTGGAAGGTGGCGGTCCCGGCCGGCAGGCCGGCCTGGCCCTGGATGGTGAGGCTTTGCGGCTCGTTCAGGTTGATGGCGGACTGGGCGGCGGGGCTGCCGTCCACCAGCACCGTCAGCAGATCCGGCACGTTCTGCACGGTCAGGGCCACCGGGCCGAAGCTGGCGTAGTCGCCCCGGGTCCAGTACGCCTCGAACGGCAGCACCAGCGGGAGCCCGGGCAGCAGGGCCAGGCTGGTGATGTCCGTGGGGGTCTGGCTGGACGCGATGAAGAAGGCCAGGGTGAAGTCGTCCGGTTCCGGCACCAGGTCCAGGGCCAGGGAGCCCGTGACGCCGGGTGAGCCGGGGGCTGCGGCGGTGATGGGGATGAGGTAGCTGCCCAGGGCCGGGTAGATCAGGCTGGCGAAGGTGGGGTCGGCCGGGTCCGGGTAGCCGGCCTGGACGCTCAGCTGGACCGAAGTGCCGGCGCTGAGGGTGGCCACGTCGAAACCGGCCCGCACCCCCGCGGGCAGGTTTGCCGGATCCAGGGAGAGGGTCACCGGTCCGGTGATGCCCGAGCCCGGGCTCAAGGTGACGGCGATGGTCCCGGAATAGGGCGATTCGGCGGGCTGGTTGCGCACGGAGGGCACCCGCAGGGTGAGGCTGCCCGGGGAAAGGGAGAACGGCCCCGCGGAGGCCGCCGGCAGGGGGGCCGCCACCGGGCCGGCGCTCCCCGGCGCCCTGCCGCCGCAGGCGAGCGCCAGCCCGGCCAGGAGGCCGGCGAGGGGGAGATACCTGGTCCATCCCGCCAGGGGCTGAGACTTTCCGTGACTGCCCGTTGAATGCATAATAAATAATAAATAATCAAAGTGCTTCCGGGGGCCATTTAAATAATTAAATCATGATTTGAATATGAACTAACCTTGGATCAGCAGGCGCTCCTTGGGTCTTCCTGGCAAGGCACCCGGGTGGCTCCGACCACTACCCATTGTTTGCGTGTGCCTGACCCGATCTGGGAGAGGATGAACCGGAAAGCCCAGGCCGCTGGGATCAGCCTGAACCAGGCGGCCCAGTTGGCGTTCCTGGAGTGGGTCAAACACTGAAAGTCGATATCAGCCAGCGTACTGGGTGCCTACCGGCCCAGGCTGCCGGTGGGCAGGGCGGCGGAGGGCACGACGATGGCGTTCTTGCCCGCGCATCTGGCCCGGGGCGCGCCGCTCTGGTTGCGCAGATCCAGCAGCTGCAGGTCGCGGATGGTGACCTGGGACATGGTGGTGTCCAGGTGGGACTTCACTTCGCACCAGGCTTCGTGCAGCGGGCAGGGCTTTTCCCGGCCGTCGCAGTTGACGAATCCCATCACGCAGCCGGACATGGAATCCAGGCCGTCCAGGACGGCCACCACTTCGCCCACCGTGATGCGGTGGGCCGGGCGGGACAGGCGGAACCCGCCCCGGGGGCCCCGGACCGAGTTCAGCATGCCCTCCTGGGCCAAGGTCTGGAGGATCTTGGCCAGGTATGGACCAGGCAGGCCCAGCTTGCTGGCAAGATCCTTGGCCAGGCTGTAGCTTCCATCCTCTGGCAATGCGGCCAGAGCGCGCAGCGCATACCCGGTGGCGGTAGAAAACAACATCTTCTCATCCCCTGGATAATTAAGGATAGGATCATCGTTTATTAATGCAATGAAAATCTCCAGGTTTTTTCGACAATCTTATGAATTCTTTAGCCGGTGCAGGGTGGTCCCGGTGACCCGGAGGATGCCCTGGTCCTGCAGGCTGCGCAATCCCCGGGAGAGGGTCTCCGGGGTCATGCCCAGCTGGGCCGCCAGCACCTTCTTGGTGACCGGCAGCACCAGGGAGCCGCCGGCGGGCACCTGCTCCCGGATCCAGGTCCGGAGCCGGTCCGAGCTGTCCGAACCGGTGAGCTGCTCCACCGTGTGGGTGAGCCTGCGCAGCCAAACCGCCTGGGCGTGGATGATGGCCTGGGCCAGGTCGGGGTCCCCGCGCATGGCCACCAGGAAGGGCGCCTTGGGGAAGTGGAACAGGCGGGACGGCTTCAGGGCGGTGGCGGTGGCGGGGAAGGCCTCGCCGCCGAACATGGCCGCCTCGGCGAAGCTGGCCACCGGCGTGATCACCGCCAGGGTCGGGTGGGCCCCGGGGGTCTCGGCGCAGCGGGTGAGCTGGATGGCGCCCTCCACAAGCACGAAGAAGCCTGTGCATGGCTCGTCTTCCAGGAACAGGACCTCCTCCGGGTCCAGTTTCCGGGGCCTGGCCAGTGCCTGCAGCCGCTCCCGCTGGGCCGGCGGCAGGGAGGCGAAGAGGGGCGCCTGGGACCATGTTGGGATTGCCATGTCCTAAAGGATACGCCGGGGAAAGGCTGGCTAAAAAATTTAACAATTTATATTTGAGTGAGCTGGCTTGG
>Ga0302320_10011962_pt1 | contig 18286 bp, 10 predicted proteins | sample Bog_T0_3_FD_202130 | JGI IMG/M metagenome (GOLD analysis project Ga0302320, IMG submission 202130) | Peat permafrost microbial communities from Stordalen Mire near Abisko, Sweden - Bog_T0_3 | ecosystem: Environmental > Terrestrial > Soil > Wetlands > Peat | place: Sweden: Abisko, Stordalen Mire...
ATCTGCCGGGAAGCACGAGCATGTCTCACCTGCGCAACATCCTGGAATCCATCGATTGGTGGCGGTTGAATCCCTGTCCGGAGATGCTTACGGCGCAGCCGGGGATCGACGATCCATTGCGCTTTGTGGCGGCGGCCAGCGCGCCGGAGCGCGATCTTGCTCTGATCTACGCCCCTGAGGGTGGCCCCATTGAGATTCGCGCCGATTTGCTGGCCGAGAGCCTTGAGGTCTTCTGCTTCGATCCGGCAAGCGGGATCCAGTTGTGGACGAAACTGCTCGGCAATGGAGTCTGCACGATAGATTGCGGCGATGGGGGGGATCGGCTTTTGTTGATCAAGCCAAAGGAAGGCAGGAAGGGACAGTGAGGCTTATGCGCAGTTCGTATTGGGGTCGCGATCTTTTTGTTGTTGCCGCTCTCTTCGCAGGCAGCTTTGGAACTGCGAAGGTGGCTTGCGCGCAAGTGCTCCCTGGAGGCGAAGGAAGCGGCGTATTCGATATCCGCGCATACGGCGCGGTGGCTGACGGCCATACGGACAGCACGGCGGCGATTCAGCGGGCCATCGATGCGGCGCACGTCAAGGGCGGCATCGTCTTTGTGCCGCCGGGAGAGTGGCTTTGCCGTGGCCATCTCGAGGTGAAGCCAGGTGTCCATCTGAAGGGCGCCAATGAGGCTCCGCAATCGTGGGAGCCGCGCACGGGATCGATTCTGGAACCCACCGAGGGACGAGGCATCGAGGAAGCGCCGGCTTTCCTCCAGATGCGCTCCTCGACCTCCGTGACCGGCTTGACGATCTACTATCCGGAACAGATCGTCAGCGACATCCAGCCCTATCCATGGACGATTCAGATCAGCGGCGCTCCAATCGGCGGCGCCGTCTCAGGCGCCAAATCAATCTCCTTCGATGGGACGGTCAGCGATGTGACGCTGATCAACAGCTACAACGGCATCCGCATGGGGCCGACGGAAAATGGACGGCACCACATCCTGAACGTCTTTGGCTGCGTGCTGCGGCGCGGCATCTATGTGGACTGGACGGGCGATATTGGCCGCATCGAGAATGTGCAGTTTCATTCGCACTTCTGGGCCAACAAGGTCTTCGGAGGCGACTGGAAGACGGTCTTCAACTATATGCAGCAGAACCTGGAGGCCTTCGTCTTCGGTCGTACTGACTGGGAGTATGTGACCAACACGTTCGTCTTTCCGGCCAAGACGGGATACCGCTTCATCGAGACGGAAAACGGCTCCATGAACGGCCAACTGAGCGGGATTGGCGCTGACGCTACGCAGGTGGCTGTGCTGGTGGAGGGTATTCAACCCGAGGGATTGCAGATCACAAATGGAGAGTTCGACAGCCATCGCGTGGGGAAGAGCACGCAGGTGATCGTAGAGGAGCGCGCCAGCGGCAGTGTTCGATTTGTGAACTCCGCCTTCTGGGGGCCAACCGAGCACAACGCGGTGCTCAAGGGGGATGCTTATGTATCCTTCACGGATTGCTACTTCTCCAACGACTACGATGCCCCCGATGCGGCAATTCTTGTGGAGGGGGGCAGGGTACAGGTGCAGAGTTCGACTTTCGACGCGCGCTCCCACAAGATGGACCCCGGCCACTCCTACACCGGGGCAGAAGGGCGATACCAGCAGCCCAGCATACGGCTTGCGCCGGGTACGCGCTCGGCAATCATCCGCGGAAACAACGGCTACTATGGCGTCAAGATCGTAAACGAGATCGGTAGCCGTGCGATTCTCAGCGACAATGAGCCGTACTCCGGACCAGGCGCCGGCTATCCGGATACAGAGAAAGGCCAGCCCAAGCCATGATTCCGCACACCCGGAAGAAGGACGCGATGAAGTCCGGACAAGCACCGTGGTTGGTGATCGAACCTGCCGAGCGGCTGCTCTATCTCGTGTACTTCATCTACTTTTTCTGCGGCATGACACAGAGCTTTGAGAGCGTCATCCTGCCTGAGTTGAAAGAGTATTTCCATCTCAGCTATCAGCAGCAGATGTACGTGGTCTTCGCCAAGAACATCCCATTCCTTTTCTGTCCGTTGCTGGCGCTGCTGATTCAGAGGGCCGGCTACGTTCGCAGCCTTGGTGTTGCAATGCTCTTGTATGCCGCGGGCACCGTGTTGCTGGTTCCTGGGCTGCAGACTTCGCACTATGCCGTCGTCCTGCTCGGCTTCGGCATCATTGGAACCGGCTTTACGCTCCACATGGTTGCTGGAAACCCGATGATCAGCGCGCTTGGGCCAGCGGACCGTTCCTCGAGCCGGTTAAATCTCGGCAATGCGCTGGGGGCTGTAGCCCAGATTCTTGCTCCTGCCTCGCTTTCGCTGATCATTCCCGCAGTTGCCATCACCATTCAAAGCAAGATTCCCTATATCACCGGTTTGTTGATCGTACTGGGCATCTTGCTCGGCATCATTGCCGCGGTCACCTTCAGCATGCGCATCTCTTTTTCCGGCGATACCGGAACTGCCGAGGATGCAACAGTGCCCCAGTGCAAAGAGCGCAGCGCCTGGCGAAACCCAGCCGTCCTGGCTGGCGCGTTCATCATCTTTCTGCTGCTGGGCGCTGAGGCGTCGCTGTTCAGCTTCTTCCGCAACTTCCTTGAGGACCCGAAGATCGCTTCCCTCTCGTCCCATGCATCGCAGCGGCTCTTCACGCTCTACTTTGCCTGCTTTGCGGCCGGCCGGCTTTCAGCGGCATGGCTGCAGAGGAGAATGTCGCCGGAGTTGCACCTGATGCTGTGTCTCGTCGGTTCGCTGGCGTCGCTGGCGGTGCTGTTGTCCGGCACCGGCGCCACCGCGGTGGTGGCTGCCCTGGCGCTGGGATTCTTCGTCTCCATCTTCTTTCCCACGGTCTATGCGCTCACCTTGCGGAGTGCCGGCCATTGGACGGCCCAGGCCTCCGGAATGCTCACCGTCGGCTTTCTGGGCGCAGCGGTTGTGCCCGTGCTTCAAGGCAGATTTGCCGACTACGCAGGCCTGCAGCATTCTTATCTTGTTGAAGTATGCATCTATGCATTGGTGCTCGTGCACACGTCCCGGATGTACTGGCGGCGGCACAAGGCTGGCTGGTCAGTGGCTGCCGCCGGACCTTCCTGAGGTCGCCAAGCCGAGCCGTGAGCGGGCCCCTCCCAGGGGCGAGTCACCCCCCGGGAATGGGCGAACCTGGACTCTGAGAATTGAGTCATCTCGAACGCGTGGCCGATTGGGCGACGATCGAAATTCTCTCTGGTCAGGCGGCCATTTCAGAATCTCGTCTCTCTTCAGTTGGTTGCCAGAAAACCGGCTAACACTCTATTTATGAATAGCATAGATTATTTTTGAGTCTGACAAAACTGTCCATGGCTGGATCCCTTCAAACCAGCCATTGACGATAATGAAACTCTCATGTTTAATATGCCGCTAGCGCACTCCGGGCGCGAGGAACTGAACCATGGCTTCCAACTCGTTGGCGCAAAAAATGCCCGGATTGAAGGTCCAGTGGGAGAACGTCCACTTCGTAGTTGAAGCCCAGACCAAGGCCGACGGAATGCACGTCTGGTCGTTCCCTCCAGCCTTCCCCGTCGACGTAAAGTTCTTCGCCTTCGGCCGCAACCGCAACATCCGGCTCAAGCGGCACGACTACTTTGAGCTGGTCTATGTCTACTCCGGCTGCGGGGACTACCAGGTTCAGGACCGCGAGTTCTCCGTCGAGGAAGGCGACCTGGTGGTCGTCAACGGCTTCTCCTATCACCGGCTCAGCGAGATTCGCGCGCACCCGTTTCGAGCCGTCGTTCTCTACTTTCAGCCCAGCGTCCTCAGCGGCACTGAAAGCACCGGCGAGCAGGCTCAATTCCTGATGCCCTTCCACCTCCAGGACGAGAAGTTTCCCCACGTAATTCCCCGAACCATCGGGCTCCCGGCAATGATCTTCGACGCCATTCTGAAGATTCAGAAAGAGCTGCCGGCCTACACGGACCGGGCGAGGCTGGTTGCCCGCACCTATCTGGAGATGATCCTCGTCCTCCTTATCAATCACTACAAGGGGCAGTTTGCTACCTCCGGCGCCTTCGACAGGCGCCAACTTACGCTGGAGAGACTGCGTCCTCTTTTTGAATTCATCGATATGCACTACGCGGAGCCCATCCCGCTGTCTTGCGCTACTGGCATTGTCGGCATGAGCAAACCCCATTTCATGCGGTGCTTCAAGAAAGCCACAGGCCAGTCCTTCGATACCTACGTCAATCGCTTTCGAATCACCAAGGCTCAGGCACTGCTCGCCTCAACCGAGATGCCCATCACGCAGGTTGGCCAGGAAGTCGGGTTTTCCGATCAGAGTTACTTCGGCCTGGTTTTCAGGCGCCTTCTTCAGATCACGCCTCGCGACTATCGCAAACAGGCGCAACTGTACTAGCCGGGCCGCGCCCCAGCTGCAAGCCAGGATTGCGCTTCGCCAGAAGCCGGATGAGTCCGCCGATGTGATGATTTTGTAAGAGAAATCCACCCCATCCTCACATCGGCTCTATGCATGGCTGCACTAGCCTATCCACATGCTGATGGATCAGGGGCAGACCCCATGAACTTCCTCAATGGATTGCTGAGCAGCTTCGCCCGTCAAAAGGCCCTTCCTTCCCTGGGCGAGAGGCGCGGCCTTCTCAAACTCCTGCTGACGTTGGGAGCCGCCTCCACGATGCCTGCGGCTGGCGCTCTTCCCGCAGCCAAGGAGGAAAGTGCGAATCCTGCCGGCAGCGCGGCTCATCGTGCCATCGATCCTGTGGACTGGGTCGACCCCAACATCGGCGGCATCGGCCATCTGCTCACCTCGGTAGCTCCCGAGGTGCAGGTCCCCCATGGTGTCGCCGTCGTTGCCCCGGTGGTTGCAAAGGATGTGACCGACATTTACCTGGCAACAACCCTGCAGGGCTTCTCGCTTGGTGCATCTGTCCTGATGGCGGCTACCGGAGAGGCCCGCTCGCTCGCCTTGCCCCTGGTCTCCGATTGGGACCATGATCACGACGACGCGCGCCCCTACTACGGTTCCTATCGGCTGGAAAGCAGTGGCATCCGGGCCGAATTCACCGCCGCTGCTCACGCTGCGCACTTCCGCTTCACCTTCCCGCCGGGACAATCCGGGGTTGTCGCCCTTCGTCCTGCGGAGACCGGTGTCTACAAGGTTCTTGGCCCATCCGCATTCTCCGCGGAGGAAGTGCAAAGCGGTGTGCACAGCTATCTCTATGTGGAAATCTCCCGCCCGACCCATGCGGCAACCGTCCCACCCTCAGGCGCCAACCCCGCCAATGCTGTTGGCAGCGGTGCTCCGGGGTTTGTGCTTGATTTTGGCGCTTCGCCCGGCGTGGTCGAGATCCGCGCAGGCCTTTCCTACATCGGTGTGGAACAGGCCAGGCGGAACCTGGACAGGGAACTTGAAGGGGCGACATTCGATGCCGCTCGATCGAAGGCACGAGCTGCCTGCAACTCCCTCTACAGCAGGATTCGCGTGAAGGGCGGAACCGAAAGGGAGAAGCGCCTGTTCTATACCTGCCTCTACAGGTCGTTCCAGCACATGAAGGACGTTACCGAGGAGGGGCGCTACTTCGGGCCCTACGACCACTCCGTGCACGATGCGGATGGTCACGATTTCTATATCGAAGACAACCTGTGGGATACCTACAGAACGCGCCATCCGCTGGCCATCCTTCTTGATCCCCAGCGACATAACGATGCCCTTGCATCGTATGTGCGCATGTACGAGCAGGCGGGCAAGATGCCCCAGTTTCCCTACATGCGCGGCGACCTGCTGTATATGAACGGCAATCACGCCGCTTCGATGTTCCTCGACGGCTACGTCAAAGGGCAGCGCAACTGCGATCTCGCGAAGGCCTATGAAGGGCTGCGCAAAGTTGCAACCGCGGAAACCGTGTTGCCCGACACGCGCGGGCCTGCCACGGATCTGGACCGCTTCTATTACGAGCACGGCTTCTATCCGGGCTTGCGCAAGGGCGAGGCGGAGACGGTGAAGGGAGTCAATCCCGTCATGAGGCGCCAGTCGGTGTCAGTCACCCTGGACGCTGCGTACGACGACTGGTGCCTCTCGCAGCTTGCCAGGGCGCTCAACAAGACTGGGGACGCGGAGCAGTTTGCAAAGCGCGGCAGAAACTACCGGAATGTCTTCGACCCTTCCATCGGTTTCATGGCGCCGCGAGCGGCGTCGGGAGAGTTCATTGCCGGATTGGATCCGAAGTGGTCCGGGGGGCAGGCTGGTAGGGACTATTTCACCGAGTGCAACGGGTGGGTTAACTCATTTCTTGTGCAGCACGACGTTACCGGCCTGATCCAGCTGATGGGCGGACGGGAGAAGTTTGTCGGCAGGCTGGACGCCCTGTTCGCCGAAGGGTACAACGAGGAACTGAAGTTCGTCTTTCTCTCCCAGTTCCCTGATTCGACCGGCCTGATTGGCCAGTACCCGCAGGGCAACGAGCCCGCCTTCCACATTCCCTATCTCTACTGTTATGCGGGAGCCCCGTGGAAGACGCAGAAGTTCGTGCGGCAAATCATGAGGACGTGGTACTCTGACCAGCCGCTGGGCCTTCCCGGCGACGATGACAACGGCGCAACCAGCGCCTGGTTCGTGTTCAGCGCCATGGGCTTTTATCCCGTCTGCCCCGGAAGGCCGCACTACGTCCTGGCCAGTCCCCTCTTCGAGGAGTGCGAGATCGATCTGGAGGGCGGCAGGACATTCAGGATCGTTGCCCGCAATGCGTCCGCGCTCAACAAGTACATCCAGTCCGCGACGCTCAACGGCGCGCCTCTCGATCGACCGTGGTTTGACCACTCGACCCTGGTACGGGGAGGAACCCTGAACCTGCAGATGGGACCGGAACCGAACAAGAGATGGGGAAGTTCCCCGGAGGCAGCTCCGCCTGAGGAGCCATAGGCGGGCCGCAGTTTCAATGAAGCGATCTGGTTCCGATTGCGCCTGATGGCGCCGGAGCGGCCAGACCAAAGGAGAGAGCGAATGAAGACCGTGATGATCCGGCACGCTGCTGTGTCATACCTCTTTTCCGCCGCGCTGGCGTGCGGGGCGCAGAGCCTGCCCGATCCGGCTTCGCAGGTGGACCCCTTCATTGGCACCTCGATCAACGCCATCCAGGACAACGGCAACACTCTTCCCGGAGCGGTGCGGCCGTTCGGGATGCTGTATTGGAGTCCGGACAATGTTCAAGGCACCTTTTATCGGAGGGAGGACCGGAACACGCGCGGCTTCAGCCTTACTCATTTGAGCGGGCCGGGGTGCAGCGTGTACGGAGACGTGCCGATTCTGCCGATTCCGGGGATTCCCGAACTGCCCCAGCCATGGCATCCGGCTCCGTATAGCGCGACCTACCATCCCGACAGCCAGAAGGCCGAACCAGGCTACTATGGCGTGCAGCTCGACTCCGGCATTGGGGTTGAACTGGCGGCGGGCGTGCACGCGGGGATCGCGCTTTTGCGGTTTCCGGCCGATGGACAGTCCCATTCGATTCTTGTCGACCTGAGCCGCAACCTGACGCGCGTCAACGATGCGGAGATTCTCATCTCGGGCAACAGGATGACCGGCTCGGTGGAAAGCGACGAGTTCTGCGGCCACGAGAATCACTATCGCGTGTATTTCGTGTTGGAGGTCAAGGACACTCCCAGCACGGAAGGGACATTCGACGAATTCAAGGTAGGCCGGGTCGCGGGTTCCAGGCATGGACAGCGGTCGGGCGCTTACTGGAGCTTCAGGCCCGAGACCCGAACCGCACTGCTGAAGGTGGGCCTGTCGTATGTAAGCGCGGCGAACGCGGAAATGAATCTCGATCGGGAGATCGCGGGCTGGGACTTTGATGGAGTGCGCGCCCAGGCGCGGGCTGCATGGAATGAGGCCTTGAGCCACATTCTGATCTCCGGCGGAAGTGAGGCGCAGCGGAGGGTCTTCTATACAGCGCTCTATCACTCCCTGCTCCATCCCTCCATCTTCAGCGACGTCAATGGCGATTACATCGGATTTGACAACGCCGTCCACAAGACCGAGGGCCGGGTGCAATACGCCAACTATTCTGGCTGGGACATCTACCGGTCCCAGGTGCAGTTGATCGCGATGCTGTTTCCCAAGACTGCCAGTGATATGGCCGAGTCGCTTGTCGTGGATGCGGAACAGGGCGGCGGGCTGCCGATCTGGAGCGTGGCCAACGACGACAGTTGCACCATGCTAGGCGACCCCTCCGCCCCGATTATCTCCAGCATCTTTGCCTTCGGAGGGAGGGACTTCAATACCCGCTCCGCTCTGGCCGCGATGCTGCGCGGCGCCGAGGATCCTCAGGCTCACAGCCGCCTGTGCATTGAGCGCCTGGGATTGAAGGACTATCTCCAGCGAGGATACATCCCATTCGTCTCCGGCAGCGACGATTTGAACTACGGCGCCTCCCTCACGATGGAAGACACCAGCGCAGATTTCGCCATTTCGCGCTTTGCCGCTGCAACCGGCGACACGAAAGCGGCGGAGAGGCTGCTGAAGCGCTCCGCGAGTTGGCGGAATCTCTTCGATGCCGAGACGAAATACATCCGCCCGCGCGACGGGAGCGGCAACTTTCTTGCCAACTTCTCTCCCGCCAAGTCGGATGGGTTCGTGGAAGGCAACGCCGCGCAATACACCTGGATGGTGCCCTACGATCTGCGTGGACTGATCGACGCCATGGGCGGCGCGGAGTTCGCGAAGGCCCGGCTCGATGGTTATTTCAGCGAGTATGGAAGGTGGGTTGAGAGCGGAAGATCGAGCGGTACCGGATACACTCCGTACTTCTTCATCAGCAACGAACCCAGCTTTGGGAATCCATGGATCTACAACTGGACAGGCCATCCATGGCGAACGCAGGAAGTGACGCGCAAGGCGCTCGTGGATCTTTTCGACGACTCCCCCGGCGGGCTTCCCGGCAACGATGACCTGGGCGCAACCTCGTCCTGGGCTGTTTTTGCCGCGCTGGGAATCTACCCGGAGATACCGGGCGTGGGCGGCGTGACGATGAACAGCCCGATGTTTCCAAGCGCAACGCTGCTGCTGGGGAAGCATCCTCTGCGCATCCGCGCAGACGGCGCACCGGCAAACATCTACGTGCAAAGCATCACGCTCGATCGCCAACCCGTGCGGAACTGGTGGATCGAGTGGGAGACGTTGAAGGGAGCCAGCGAGCTGAGTTTTACGCTGGGCAAGGACCCGCATCGCCAGGCGGGCGATGCGCCGCCGTCATTCCCTCCGGGCCGTCCATGAAGATCGCCGCTCATTCAGCCAGCTCTAAGCCGTCGTCGGCACGATGCAATTCGAGAGGGGTAACACCATGATCCGCAGAAGAACCATTCAGTTCGCACTGGCTTTGCTCCTGTTCTCGAATGCGCCCTTCGTCTTTGCGCAGATGGTCACGGGGTTGGATATGCCCGGCGCTCTGGAGGCCTTCGGTCTGGGAAAGCAGAACCAGGCTGTGGACTACACCGTGCAACAGATCGGCCTGCATGTGCTCCCTGCCGGTCCAGCGGACAGCGTGCTCGCGAACGTCCTCTGGCCGAGTGAGACGCCGGAGGTGACTCTCCATTTTGTAAACAAGTCAGACAGCCCCTTGCAGGCCGCCGGAGTGGTCCAGATCGTCCGGTACGGAACCACTGTTCCCGTTGGCGAAGTCTGGGTTCCGCACGCGTTCAAGATCGCCGATGAGGGGCAGGTGCCTGTGGTGATCGACATAGCCCCCAATGGCTCGCAGGATGTTGTGGTACGGCCGCAGATTGGGGAAGTCTTTGGCGGCTACGCGCTGATTGTGAGGCTTGAGGGTCACGGCTCCGCATTTGCCGCCACCTTCGCCCGGACGGTCAGGCCGGAGGTTGGACGGGTTCAGTTTCCAACTTACGCGCTCGACACCACATGGGACGAGTTCATGAATGAGGGCGTCTTCTCGCTCTTTGAGAAACTGGGGATCAAGGGCATGCGCATGGGCGCTCCCTATGAGCCAGCCACCGAGCCCAACTACCGCAAGAGCATGGACCGCCTGGACCAGTACTTGGGCTGGGCAAAGCAGCATGATGTAACTGTCATGTTGACCATCGGCGACGGCGACGACTGGGGCGATCAGCCGCTCAAGCAGCCGCGGCCGTGGCTTTCAGCAGGCAACAAGATGCTCGATACCAAGGACGACCGCGCCTGGATGCCGGCCTATGATCCGGATTTTCAAAACTGGGTGCAGGGGCTTGCAGCGAAGTATGGCTGGCCGGCCGCCAATGTCAATGCAGTCGAGCTTTGGAACGAACCGTGGGAGAGTAGCTCCATCTCAGGCTGGGAAGCGGACATCCAGAGATACCGGGATATCTTCACGTACATGGCCGAAGGAGTTGAAGCAGCTCGCAAATCGGCCGGAGTGAAGGTCCTGATTGGCGGCGCCTGCTCCTCTTCAAACGCCCGCGACAAGTTGTTTCCTGACGGTTCAGACCATTTCCTCAAGTGGCTCGATTTTGTGAGCATTCATTACCAGGCCTTGGCGGCCGACCCATCGCTGGTTCCGGAGTGGATGAATCGCAAGGGCCCGTACGGACCGGTGCGCGTTTGGGATACCGAGAGCTGGATTGCCAACTCTGACGATCGCATTGCAGGCGTCATCGCTTCCATGCGCGCACAGGGCCAGAGCAGAACCGCGGGCGTCTTTGACGGCAATGTGTACGACAGCAGGAACGTGAAGGTTGGCGGCCGCATCTATCCGGTGGTCCAGGCCTGGTCTCCGGCAGCTGCCATCGCCGCCATGCAGAAGTTCATCGGCCAGCGCGACTTTCGCAGTTTGCTCTTTCACAACGGCCTTCCCTGGGTCTTTGTCTTCGACGGCCTTCCCGCTGCCGGGAACATGAGGCCCAATCCCGACGACGGAACCGTGGTGGTCCTGGGAGACATGGCAAAGATCTACGATCCTGCGCGAACCCTGTTTCGCTCGGTGGCAGTTGGTCCGCAGGCAAAGATGATTGTTGCCAACCCGCGGCACGCCTTTTCCCTCTACGATTTCTACGGAAACCCCGAGCCCGCGCCGGGCGATGCCATCGTTGTTCCCCTCGATGGGCGCGGCTTCTACTTGCGTGGGGACGGCAGCCCCGGCTCATTCGAAAAGTTGTTGCGGGCGCTGCGGGTTGCCAGCATCGAGGGCGTCGATCCGGTCGAGATTGTCGCCCGCGATCTCACCCGGCCGATCGATCAGCATCCGGAGGTGCGTTTGTCCTTGACCAACGTCCTCAACCGGCCCCTAACCGGGCAGTTGCGGGCGGATCTGGGCGAACTCCAGCTCGATCCCGCTCAGGTCGTGGTTGCGCTCGCTCCCAACGAAACCCGCGAGTATTCCATGACGGTGCGTTCCGGAGCCGCGGCCGAGGCAAATCTCTATCCTCTGAGCGTGACCTTCGACGGGGGCGCCGATGGCAAGGTGGAACATGCCGAGACACTCCGCGTGAACTACATCGCCCGGAAGACCATTCACGTAGACGGCGACCTGTCCGACTGGAGCGGGGTCCTGCCCCTGCAGCTCCCGGACGCGAGCGTGGATGCCAGCCTCACGGAAAAGGCATGGCTCCCCTTCAAGGACCGCAGCCAGCAGCAGGGCGCCTCCGGCATCCCAATCGTATATACAGCCTACGACGAGAAGAACTTCTACTTCGCCGCCCGTGTTCCCGATGCCACTCCGGACCCTGGGATGGTGCGCTTTGCCACTCGGGACGACGATTCCTACTTCTACCCGCCCGGCTCCACATCGAGGGAAGGCAAGCCCCTCCACTGGCCCGATGGGGTAAGAAACTACTCCTACCGCAAGAACTTTGACATTCCGTCCGGTTCCGGCGAGCACGACAATGTGCAGATCGCGTTCAACGTGCTCGACCAGAAACCCTGGCTTTCGCATCCTCCCGGCGTCATGCCCCGTTTCATCACCTATTGGGACACGGACTATGAATACGCGCTGAACCCGGTAGCCCCGGAATACGGCGGCGGAACGGAAGTCTGGCGTCTGCAGGCTCCCGGCATGCCTCGGAAGCATTTCTTTCCAAGGCAGCCAAAATCCCCCGTCGATGGAGGGCCCGTCGCAGGCGCGGTTCTGTCCATTCGCCGAACTTCCGATACCCGATTCGTGGAAGCTTCCATTCCCTGGAGCGAGATGCCCGCGGTCTGGCAGCGGATTCGTTTGGGAGCAACCATCAAATTCACCTGCCGGGTGAATGACAATCGCGCACCCGCCCGCGAACTTGCCTCCGGCCGCAGCGTCTCCAAGTACAACTCGTTTAGCTTTCATGATGACTGGCAAACGCATTGGTCCAATGAACTGGAATTCGGAGTGCAAAGATAGCCACCAATCCACATTTGGGGCCGGATTCGTGGCTGCGATGTAATTGTCAGAACAGTTGCGTCAATTCTCACAGAGAATCTCTAGTTGGGTCCGGTAGAGTGGGACTTCATCCGCAGCGGGAAACGGGCGCGGGCTCCGCTCCGCCGGCGGGAAGAATCCGGCAGCGGCGGCATGAGAGAATTTGCTGTTTGGCGCACCCGCGAAGCAGGATATTGCCAGGCAATCGAGGGGAAATGATGACCGATCTTCGTTTTGCCGTCTTCGGCGCCGGCTTCTGGACCAGGTACCAGTTATCCGGCTGGCGGGAGATTCCCGGCGCACAGTGTGTGGCCATTTACAACCGTACGCTTGGCAAAGCGGAAGAGTATGCCCGCGAGTTTCGCATTCCTGCCGTCTACAGCGACGCCCAGTCACTTCTCCAGAACGAAAAGCTGGACTTTATCGATATCGTCACCAGCCCGGACACGCATGAACAACTTGCCATGCTGGCTCTCGAGCGCCGCATACCCGTCATCTGCCAGAAGCCGCTGGCGCCGTCTTTCGACGCGGCTTCCAGCATGGTGCGGGCGTTCCAGAGCCAGGGTGTGCCCCTCCTCGTCAACGAGAATTGGCGGTGGCAGAGACCAATCCGCCAGGTCAAGAGCGTTCTGAATCAAGGTTCCATCGGTCATCCCTTCCGTGCGCGCGTGGAGATGATTTCAGGGTTCCCGGTCTTTGAGAACCAGCCCTTCCTCAAGAGTCTGCCTCAGTTCATCCTGGCTGACCTCGGAACGCACATTCTGGACACTTCGCGGTTCCTGTTTGGCGAGGCACGCAGCGTCTATTGCACCACGGCCAAAGTGCATGAGCAGATCGCAGGGGAAGATGTAGCCACAGTCGTGCTGGAAATGAAGAGCGGCGCCACCATGGTGGTGGCAATGGCCTACGCGGAAAACTACCTCGAAGACGAGTGCTTTCCGCAGACCCGCATCTTCGTCGAGGCGGCGCGCGGCTCTCTTGAGCTGAAGTCCGGCTATCGAATCCATGTCACCACGCAAGAGGGAACCAGCACCCAGACTGTGCCTCCGGTCCGCTTCGCCTGGGCCGACCCGGCCTACGATGTTGTCCACTCCAGCATTGTTCCCTGCCAGACCAACCTTCTGCGCTCCCTGCAGGGTAAGGAAAAGGCCGAGACAACAGCCAGCGATAACCTTGAAACCCTCCGCCTGGTACATGCTTGCTACGAGTCCGCGGAATCGGGCCGGGCGGTCCCGCTCTCTTGAGCCCAACTCTTCCAACCACCCTTCCTTGCTTCGGATCGGACCGACCTCGAGAGCCTGACGTGCTCCTTCAGGCTGGGCCTCTGCGCCTGGTGTTTCGCGAGGGCGTATTCCGGTACATCCGGATGGGGAAGCTTGAAATCCTGCGTGCCCTCTACGTCGCGGTTCGCGATGAGAATTGGCACACCATTCCCGGCGTTTTGTCCAACCTCGACCTCCGCTCAGGTTCCGACAGCTTCCGCTTGACCTACGACTGCACCCATCGCCACCGGGACATCGACTTCCGGTGGAGTGCGGATGTCTCTGGAACCGCAGATGGCCGCATTGCCTGGAAGATGGAGGGCCAGGCGTTCTCCTCGTTCCTCAAAAACAGAATTGGAATCTGCGTCCTGCATCCCATCGCGGAATGCGCCGGCCAGCCTTGCCTCATCGCGCATGCGGATGGCAGCAAGGAGTGGAGCCAGTTCCCGCGGATGATCGCGCCCCATCAGCCGTTCTTGGATGTGATGGAGATGAGTTACCAGGTTGCCCCAGGCCTGGATGCGCAGATCGCTTTTTCAGGCGAGGGATTTGAGACGGAGGATCAGCGAAACTGGACCGACGCGTCGTTCAAGACTTACTCCACGCCGCTGGCTGCGCCGTTTCCCGTCAGGATCGAAAAGGGGACAACCGTAAACCAGTCCGTAATCCTGAGCCTGCGCGGAGTTCTATCCCAATGCACTGCCGTCCCGCACGCCGAGGGCGAGGTCACTGTCACGCTCCGGCCGGAAATGCGCACCCGCCTGCCGCACATCGGTCTCAAGGATGCTGGTATGGCTCATCCCCTCTCTGAATTGAGTATTCGGCGCCTTGAGTCGTTGCAACTCCACCATCTCAGCGTCGGCTTGAAGGCCGGAGAAGAATGCACGGAAGAGGGTTTCTGGAAGGCCGCTTCCCTCGCGGCGCGCTTGCACCTTCCGCTTGAGGTTGCGCTGGCATCGGACTTGGATTCCGCCCAGTTGAAGCGCATTCTCAGTGAGATCGGCGAACGGCATGTGCCGGTGTTCCAGTGGCTCGCCGATGTCCAGATGCAGCTTCACCCTCAGCCCTCCGAGCGGAGCGAACTCGAAGCCATCGCTCCGGTAGCACTCGGTGCAGGCGACAATTTTGCGGAACTCAATCGCAACCGGCCCAATCCTCCGGTCGCGGGCGGCGTTTGGTTTTCGCTCAACCCCCAGGTGCACGCAACAGACGACACAACGCTGATTGAGAATCTTGCCGCCCAGTCCGATGTCCTCCAATCCATTGCGGAATGGATGGGAGAAATTCCGATTACGGTATCCCCGATCAGCCTCAAGCCCAGGTGGGCGCTAGCCCCAGGACTGGACGTCTCGCCCAGTTCACAGGACCGCCTGCCTCCGGACGTGGACCTGAGACAACGCTCTCTGCTGGGGGCTGGTTGGACCCTGGGAAGCATCAAGCACCTGGCAGAGGGCGGAGCTGCCAGCCTCACCTGTTACGAGACCTGCGGCTGGAAAGGCGTGATGGAAACCAGCGACGGATCGCCCGCGCCCTCGCTGTTCCCTTCTGTTCCGGACACGGTGTTTCCTCTGTATCACGTCTTCTCCGCCCTCGCCCCTTTCAAAGATGGCCAGGCCGTGTGCAGCGAATCCTCTCAACCGTTACAGGCCGACGCGATTGCCGTAGTTCATGCAGATCGATTGCGGGTCATGGTGGCCAACTTCACCGGCGCGCCCGTCGGAATCGCCCTTGCATTGGCTGGCCTCGCCACGCACGTCGAGCTTCGGAAGATCGACGAGGACAACGTGGAGCGCGTCCTGCTCCATCCTGAGTTGCTGTTTCTTGAGGAAGGCCGCGTCCTGCTCCATCGGGACGGCGCCGTGCGGCTCCAGTTGAAGCCGTTTGGAATGGCCATTGTCGATGCAACCCTCTCCAGTCCACTCCCTGCGATTGAAAGCCGTTCCATCGGGAGGCGCCAGTGAAGCTGGGAATCGGCACCTACGCATTTATGTGGTCCATCGGCTTCCCGGGCGCGGCGCCTCGAAAGCCCATGAGCGCCTTCGATCTTCTGGAAAAGGCCAGGGAACTCAACGTCAAGGTTGTCCAATACGGCCCGAATCTCCCGCTTGACAGCTTGCCTGCGGAGGATCTGGAGGCGTTGATTGCGCAGGCCAGAGCTTGGGGCATAGCTATCGAGATTGGAACACAGGGTCTCGAAGTTGGGCGGTTGCAGGGTCAGCTGGCTTTGGCAAAGCAGGTTGGCGCCGAACTGTTGCGCACCACCACCGAAGGGCCGGATGGCGTTACCCCGCCCCTGGAACAAATGAAAATGTCTATCCGGGAGGTCCTTCCCGACCTCGTCCGGCAGAGTGTATTTCTTGCTGTCGAAAATGGGCGACTGCCCGCCAGAAAGCTGGCAGAGCTGGTCAGTTCCGCAAGAAGCGATCACGTGGGAGTCACTCTCGACACTGCGAATTCATTCGCTGTGCCGGAGGGAACTGAGCAGGTGGCCGAGGTCCTGGCTCCATACGTCAAGAGCCTTCACCTGAAGGACTTTGTAGTTGAACGGCTATGGCACAGAATGGGCTTTTCTATCCACGGCAAGCCTGCGGGCAGCGGATTGCTGGATGTTCCACACATTCTGGGAATGCTGAGAAAAGCTCATCCTTCGCCAAACGCCATTCTCGAGCTATGGCCTCTGGAGCAAGGCAGCCTCGAGGACACCATCCATCTGGAAAATGCTTGGGCAGTAGAGAGCATTTCCTACCTAAGACGCTACATCTCTGCGTGAGTTCCAGGAAGGAAAGAAGCCATGGAAAAGACGGTCGTCATTGTCGGCGCGGGAGGAAAGATGGGATTCCGCGCTTCGGAGAAGGTCAGTTTCCTGAGCGGGTATCGCACTATTCTTTGCGAAAACGACGAGGAGAGGGCTGGGGCACTCCGGTCAAAGGGCTTCAGGGTTGACCTGATCGATGGTGTGCTCAAGGACGCGGACTTTATCGTCCTGGCCGTGCCGGACGAGGCAATAGGGGCTCTCTCCCATGAGTTTGTGCCCCAGATGAAACCTGGTTCCGGGCTGATAGCATTAGATGCCGCCGCTGCTTACGCCGGCAGGATTCCAAGCCGTCCCGAGATCACGCAGGTGATCACCCACCCCTGCCACCCGCCCTTCTTTACCGAGCAGGAATCGGAAGAGGCCCGCGCCGATTACTTCGGAGGGATTGCGAAACAGGACATCATCGTCTCGTTCATTGAAGGCTCGCACGAGGTCTTTGCCGAGGCAACTGAGATTTGTAGAGCCATGTTCTCACCCGTCAGAAATGTGCACGCCGTCACGCCCACTCAGTTTGCCCTGCTCGAACCGGCCATGTCTGAGATCATTGTTGCCACCGCGGCCACGCTCATGAAAGCCTCGCTGGATGCAGCCATCGCAAAAGGTGTTCCTCCCGCGGCGGCTCGCGCTTTCATGGCTGGCCACGCTCGCATCGCGATGGCCATCGCATTCGGGGCCGAAAAGTCTCCTTTCTCTGACGCGTGCCAGGTCGCGATACGCTGGGGGATGAATGAAGTGGTGCGACAGGACTGGGAGCGTGTCTTTGAGCCTGAGACACTGCATCACGTGATCGACCTGATGTTGGATTCGAGCAACCAGCCGGTCCTCGGTTAGGCGCCGCAGCCATCTGGTGGAATCGCCAGCGACGGAAGACGAAATGAAAATACTCGAACTCTGCAGGATTTGGCCTCTCGCTCTCTTCGCGCTTCCAACCCTCGCGCAACCCGGCGCACCTGTCTCCTTGAAGCAAAACGGCTGGACCATCGAGTTCTCGGCTGCAACTGCCTCGCTGCAAATCTCCGAAGGCAACCTGGGCCCGGTGGTGCGCGATCTTCAACTCGCGCTCGAACTTCCTTCAGGAAGGCAGAGACTCTCCCATGCTTCCGCGCATCTTCAGGATGATCGCAAGTTGGTGATCGAGACGACCGACCCAAAGACAGCATGGGTATTTGAACCGAAGCCGGACAGACTGATCGTCTCAACGACAACATTCCACGGCGTACTCACCGGAAATGCCGCAACACCCCCCGGCCGCATCGTCAGCCGCCTTCTCGACCCGGAAGGCCTGGCCGTAACCTGGCAGGGGACAGGTGAAAATGCTGAAACCTATGGCGGAAAACATCTTTCCAGAGAATCGCACCTGCCCAGGCGTCACCCCGAAGTTACATATCTGAGCCTGGGCCATGTCTCCGCAGCCGGCTTGCATAGCCTCTTCGATCAGGTTACCGACGCCGCAATTGACTTTGGTGAAAACGCGAGTCTTGCCAACTTTCCCGGCGATGAGAGTGTTTTCTCCCTGACTCTGCCAGTTGCCGACAGTGCGTCTATCACGTTGACCCCCAACTATTACACACAATCCCTCGGCGTCCCGTTCTACGTGCGATTCGACGATTCCCACTTTCATGCGGCGCCCATGGTCTGGTCAAGTTGGACAAGTTACTACGAAGATGTTACCGAAAAGGACGTACTAAGAAATGCCGATTGGCTCGCGGAGAACCTGAAACCATACGGCTTCCAGTATGTCCAGCTTGATGACGGTTACGATCGCCGCCCAGAGGGCCATGCGTGGATCCAAAACTGGGACACGGAGCGATTCCCGCACGGCCCCAAAT
>Ga0302320_10011965_pt1 | contig 18284 bp, 14 predicted proteins | sample Bog_T0_3_FD_202130 | JGI IMG/M metagenome (GOLD analysis project Ga0302320, IMG submission 202130) | Peat permafrost microbial communities from Stordalen Mire near Abisko, Sweden - Bog_T0_3 | ecosystem: Environmental > Terrestrial > Soil > Wetlands > Peat | place: Sweden: Abisko, Stordalen Mire...
GGGACTGTGAATGTGGCCATGATCCGCCTCCGAGCCCAGTATACGCCATTTGGCTAAAATCTATGCGCCATATTTACACAATCATTTCAGACAGATCAATCAGGATTAGACTATGCGAAGGAGGTTGCGCCATGATGCCCGTAGAGGAAATGACCGACCAAGAGTTCTTTGAACAGGTCGCTACGATCCTCCGCCGCGAACTGGGTACTGTCGGGTTTGATCGTTTCGTTAGTGCTTATTGCGCTGGTTCTGGCGACTACACCCGTGACCGGTACAAATGGCTCGGAGGATCAACCGTTGACGACATTCTGAGAGACATCCAAAGTAGAAGGGGACAGGCACCTACGCAATCACAGCAACCTTAGCGCGCTTGCCGAGGCGGACGACGATGCGGCACGGTGGCAGTTTGGAAAGGTGGATTCTCACTCCGTCAACAACATCACCGTCTATCCTGACAGCTCCCTCTGACACCTTGCGACTGGCCTCTGAACCACTTGCGGCAAGCCCCGTCTTGACCAGCAGCTTAGTCACGAGCACTTCTCCCTGCGGATTTGAAATGTCCGCAAATGCAATCATGACCTCCTCCAAATCCTCGCTCTCGCCCTTTTGCTGGAACATCCGCGCCCAGTTTTCTTCGGCGCTCTGGGCGGCGCTCTCGCCGTGGAAGTCGGCGGTAATAGTCCGTGCCAGGCGCTTCTTCAGCTCCATTGGATGCAGCTTGCCGGCGGCGACTTCAGATTGGAGCGCTTCCACTTCGGAGAGGCGTAGGTCCGTCAGAAGCACCCAGTACCTCCACATCAGCTCATCCGAGATGCTCATCAGCTTGCCGTACATCTCGGCGGGCGACTCATTGATGCCGATGGCGTTATTCAGCGATTTCGACATCTTCTGCACGCCGTCGAGCCCCTCAAGAATCGGCGTCATCAGCACGATCTGCGGCTTCTGGCCGTACTGGCGCTGCAGCTCGCGGCCGCAGAGCAGATTGAACTTCTGGTCGGTGCCTCCCAGTTCGACATCGCACTCCAGGCACACCGAGTCGTAGCCCTGCATCACCGGATAGAGCAGTTCGTGGAGGCTGATGGGCTGCTCGGCCTGGAAGCGCTTGTGGAACTCGTCCCGCTCCAGCATCTGCGAGACGGTGAAGTGCGCGGTGAGGCGGATCGTCTCCTCGTAGCCTAGCTTGCCCAGCCACTCGGAGTTATAGCGAACCTCGGTGAGGCTTTCGTCCAGAATCTTGAAGACCTGTTCCTTATAGGTCTCCGCGTTCTCGTCGATTTGTTCGCGGGTCAGCGGCTTGCGGGTGACGTTGCGCCCCGTGGGGTCGCCAATGAGCGAGGTAAAGTCGCCCACCAGAAAGATGACCGTGTGGCCAAGCTGCTGGAAGTGGCGCAGCTTGCGCATCAACACCGTGTGGCCCAGGTGCAGGTCGGGCGCGGTGGGGTCGAAGCCGGCTTTTATTCGCAAAGGCCGTCCGGTTTTGCGGCTCTCTTCGAGGCGCTCTCTCAGGTCGCTCGCGCGGATAATCTCCGCCGCGCCCTTCTCCAGCAGGTCCATCTGTTCGTCTACGGGTAGGAAGGTGGTCATGTTGTTTACAAGTATAAAGTCTGTGGCATGAAGGGCAGGGAATTTGCAGCTGGGGAAATGCGTTGCTTTGAAAGGGCACGGCTTCAGCCGTGCCGCTAGCTTGATGCTTTGAAAGGGCACGGCTTCAGCCGTGCCGCCAAAGCCCCCAATTCTGATGCGGCTTTAGCCGCCGAGGGAATGCGCGACGCCAAAAGAGCCTTCCCTCAGGGGCTAAAGCCCGGCCTTCAATTGGCTGACTGTTGGCACGACTGAAGTCGTGCCCTTTCAAAACCTGGCCACCCCAAGGCGAGGCTTCGGCGCTATACTTGCTGCCATGGAACGAATCAGTCAGCACTTCGACCGGATCGGCAGAAAGCACACACTCAATTCTGCAATCATGTGGATTGCAGTTTTCTCGTTTCTCTGTTGTGCAGGCGTCTTTCAGATCGTTAAATTCGTCAAGGATCACGACCCGTTCTATCTTTATGCGGGGATCTGCAATATGACGATTGGGTTATTCAGCATTTGGACGGGCTCCCAGATTCTTCACGCCGTCGTCCGCCGCCTGGTGACCGAAGCGCGGAATACACTGTAACCCCAGCGGTCCTCATACTGCATTGCCCGCCCCCTTTGCCTTAAACTAAATCGATGGAAGAGTTCAGCCGCATTCAACGCTTACCGCCTTACGTCTTTAACATTACTGACGCCATGAAGAAGTCCGCCCGCCAGCGCGGAGAAGACATCATCGACTTCGGCATGGGTAACCCGGACGGGGCCACGCCCAAACACATCGTGGACAAGCTGGTGGAGGCGGCGCTGAGGCCGGCGACCCACCGCTACTCGGTCTCGCGCGGCATTCCGCGCCTGCGCAAGGCCATCTGCAACTGGTACAAGACGCGCTACGACGTCGATCTCGACCCCGAGACCGAGGCCATCGTCACCATCGGCTCCAAGGAGGGCATCGCGCACCTCTGCCTGGCCATCCTCGACTCGCGCGACACGGTGCTGGTGCCCAACCCCAGCTACCCGATTCACATCTACGGCCCGGTGATCGCCGGAGCGCACATCGTCAGCGTGCCGGTGCACGACCGTGAGCATTTCCTCGCCCAGCTTGAGGAACTGATCCCGCGCATGGTGCCGCGGCCCAAGGCGCTCATTGTCAACTTCCCGTCGAACCCGACAACCGAGTGTGTCGAGCTGCCTTTCCTCGCGCGGCTGGTCGAGCTGGCCCGTGAATACGGCTTTCACCTCATCCAGGATCTGGCCTACGCCGACATCGCCTTCGACGGCTACAAGCCGCCCAGCGTGCTTGAGGTGCCCGGAGCGAAGGACGTTGCCGTCGAGTTCTTCACCCTCTCGAAGAGTTACAACATGCCCGGCTGGCGCGTCGGCTTCATGGTCGGCAATCCAAAGCTCGTCGCCGCTCTGGCCCGCCTCAAGAGTTACTTTGACTACGGGACATTCACGCCGATTCAGGTGGCGTCGATCCTGGCCCTTGAAGGCCCGCAGGAGTGCGTCGCCGAGATCTGCGAGAAATATCGCAAGCGCCGCGATGTGCTGGTCGAGGGCCTCAATGCAATGGGCTGGCCGGTGGCTCTGCCCAAGGCTACAATGTTTGTCTGGGCGCAGATTCCCGAGCAATACCGCAAGCTCGGCTCTCTGGAGTTTGCGAAGCTATTGCTCACTGAAGCCAGGACCGCCGTCTCGCCGGGAATTGGATTCGGCGACTACGGCGATGGCCATGTGCGCTTCTCGCTGATCGAAAACGAAGAGCGGACGCGGCAGGCGCTCAGGGGCATCAAGCAGATGTTTGCCAAGGGTTAGCTGGTGCGTCTCCCGGTTTCCTGATCGAGGCCGGGAGCGCGCGTTGCGCTAATGGATGATTCGGGATGCGTGGTGTGAAGCAATGTTTCAGTGACCATGCGGGGCTCCCAAGAAGAAAACGATTACACAGGCAAGTCAGGAAGGGTCTACGAAGATGAGATTTCCGATTTCCGCATTGCGGATTGCCGCGCCTTTTCTGGCGCTTTGTCTGGGCGTCTTGCCGGCTCTTTGCCAGAATAGCTCAGTGGTCATGAAAGATGCACCGACCGCTCCCGCGCCGGCGACGATTGAACAAATCCGCAACGGCATTCAACTGACGACCGGCAAACTCAATGTCAAGGTACAGTTCTATGCCGAGGGCATCGTCCGCGTTGTGAAGTGGCCGGCCGGAGGCACAAGCAGCAAACTCAGCCTTTCCGTGATTCAGAAAGCTATTCCTGATCTGGGCATCCGCTTCAAGGAGGACACGGCGAAAGTTACCCTGAGCTCCCCGCAGGTCACGCTGATGGTGAGCAAGAGCGATGGCTCGATTCAGTATCTCGACAGCCACCGCCGCGTGGTTTTGAAGGAGCAGGGACGGCCCGCGTTCACCCCCACGGGAATCGCGCGCGAAAAGTCAGCCTTCAGCGTGCGGCAGAACTTTGCGCTCAGCGCGGAAGAAGGCGTCTATGGCCTCGGGCAGCAACAGTTGGGAGTCATGAACTATCGCGGCCGGACGGTGAAGATTGTGCAGGCCAACAAATGGGCTGTTACGCCGGTCCTGGTTTCCACCGCCGGGTACGGCATCTTTTGGGATAACTATTCCAAGACAATCTTCGACGACAGCGGCGGCCAGACTTCTTTCTGGTCTGAAGTCGCCGATAACATTGATTACTACTTTTTTTACGGTCCGACGATCGACCGGGAGATCGCCGGCTACCGGCAGCTCACCGGCCAGGCGCCGATGTACGGCAAGTGGGCTTACGGCTACTGGCAGAGCAAGGAACACTACGCCTCGCGCGACGAACTTCTGGGAGTTGCGAAAGAGTACCGCGAGCGCCGGATTCCGATCGATAACATCATCCAGGACTGGGACTACTGGGGCAATAACGATAACTGGGGAGGAATGATCTTCGATGAAACGAAGTATCCCCATCCCAAAGAGATGATCGACGAGCTGCACCGCGAAAATCTCCATCTGATGGTTTCCATCTGGGCCGGCCTTGGGCCGGCCTCGCAGATTTACAAGGATATGGACAAGCGCGGGTACTTGTTTCCAACTGTAGGCTGGGCGGGATTCAAATACTTCGATGTCTACAACCCCGCCGCCACGGATTTGTATTGGAAGTATGCGAATGCGGGGCTGTTTTCCAAGGGCGTTGACGCGTGGTGGATGGACTCGACCGAGCCGGACATGGTGAACGCGCTCACGCAGGAGGCCCAGGAATATGAGATGAAGCGAGTCCAGGACAATCATCTCGGCACCTTCGCCCGATATCTCAACAGTTACCCGCTGCTCGACACCGAGGCGGTCTATAACAATCAGCGAAAGGAGACGGACCGGAAGCGGGTTTACATTCTCACGCGCTCGACCTTCGCCGGCCAGCAGAGGGCCGCGGCAACCACCTGGTCCGGTGACATCGGCGCCAGTTGGGATGTGTACAAGAGGCAGATCGCAGCCGGAGTCAACCACAGCATGTCCGGCATCCCCTATTGGACCTTTGACATCGGCGCATTTTCGCTTGGATGCCAGGGCGGCGTCTTCATGAACGGCGGCAAGGACCCTGCCTATCAGGAGTTTTACGCGCGCATGTTCCAATTCGGCGCATTCGCTCCCATCTTCCGCGCGCACGGCAGTGAAACCCCGCGCGAGATATGGGAGTTTGGCGAATATACTCCGGTGCTGGAGAAGTTCGATAACCTGCGCTATCGCCTGATGCCTTACATCTATTCGTTGGGCTGGCAGGTTACCCACAACGGCTATACAATTATGCGCGGCTTGCCAATGGATTTTGCCGCCGACCGCAAGACGTATTCCATTGACGATCAATATATGTTCGGTCCGGCCATCATGGTCGCGCCCGTGACGGAGTACATGTATCATCGCCCGCCGGAGGATGGCGTGCTGCTTGGGCCTGAAAACTTTACGACCAAGGACGGCAAGCCGGGCCTGAACGCAACCTACTTTTGCGATGACCAATTCAAGAATATCTGCCATGAGGATGTGGAACCGGATGTGAATCTCGATTGGTACACCGGCTGGCAGAGCTTTATTACCGGCCCCAAGTTCTCCATCCGCTGGGAAGGCAAGCTGACTCCCACCGAGACCGGGAGTTATCGCTTCAACCTGAAGAGCTTTGGACCGCGGCGGGTCTATCTTGACGGCAAGGAGATAGCGCATAACTACGAATCAATGGAATCCTGGACCGTGCCCGTCGAGCTGGTGGCCGGCAAGGCATATGACTTCAAATTCGAGACGGCGAACAGCGTGCTGGGCGCCTTCCGGGCCAAGGTCTACTGGAAGACTCCCGCGATTCATTTGAGGGAAACGATTGTCGAGCCGAGGGAGAAGACAAGAAGCGTCTATCTGCCGGCAGGAGCGTCCTGGATCGACTTCTGGACGGGAGAGAAGCTGGAGGGCGGCAGGGTGATTGCCGCCGATGCTCCCATCGAGAAGATGCCGCTCATGATCAAGGGCGGATCGATTCTGCCGATGGGGCCGTTCCTTCAATACTCCACTGAGAAGCCCGCCGATCCCATCGAGTTGCGCATCTACCCCGGCGCCTCCGGCAACTTTACTTTGTATGAGGACGAGAACGACAACTACGACTACGAAAAGGGCGTTTATTCAACGATCGGCTTTCATTGGGATGACGCAAGGCGGCTGCTCACGATTGATGCGAGGAGAGGCGAATTCCCCGGTATGTTGAATACCCGGAGCTTTGAGATCGTGGTGGTAAGCAAGAACCATGGAACGGGCGTTGACGTTACTGCCAATCCGGACAAGGTGGTTTCCTACGATGGCCGGCGGCTGACCGTTCAGCTTCCTCCTGGATAGGCTGCACAGGTACGCAAAGCCGCTTTGCGGAGCTGAAACTGGGGGTCCATACCTCAACCGGGGGGCCTTTCTGTACTGGAAGTGGTTGAAGAAACCCATGTCTGCGTCGTTTTATGCACTATGCGTCGATTTATGCACCAGGATTGGTGAAATCCACAGGTTTATCTCTGTTTTGCACTTGCTTCCACAGATTGAACCGTCCTAAGCTCCTATCCAACTGGTGACCCTGTAGGGAATTGGAAACGCAGTTCCAGCCAGACAGGACGATGCAAGAGACAAAGGAAAATCGGTGTTCCACAGCTGGAAACGGCGGTGGGAGGCCGAAATGAGATTGAGGATGCATCCAGAGTTTGGTGGGAATGTGCAAGACCCGACTGGACACGAAGATTCATCCGCGGCCTAGCCGAGGATGCAAAGTTCGAGTTGAGCCGGGGAGTCATCATCGACCCAGCCGTAAAAGCAGGATTCGGGGAAACCCGAAGACGCGGATACGGTGCAACCGGAGGATGCGAGAACCGGGGAAACCTGGGGATCCATCGACAGCGTTGCCGAAGGAGTGGAGAATCGGGGCAACCCGAAGATCAGCAACAGGCGGCGCTGGAAGAGGTGAAGATTCGGGGCAACCCGAAGATTCAACGCCGGGAAAGCTGGAAGGTGCGAGAGCCGGGGCAACCCGGAGATCCACCAACCGGTACGCTGAGGGAGCGAGGATTCGGGGCAACCCGGAGACTCACCGTCGGCACAGCCGGAAGATGCAGGATTCGGGGCAACCCGAAGACTCATCGGGAGGCGAGACTGGAGGAGAGGAGATTCGGGGCAACCCGGAGATTCACTCGGAAGGGATCGCCAAAGGATGCGAGATTCGAGGAAACTCGAAGATCCATCGCCGGTACAGCTGGAAGATGCAGGATGCGGGGCAACCCGGAACCTCATCGGAAGGCTGGCAGGGACGATGCGTGGTTCATGAACCTATGAGTTCACCGTGATTGAGAGGCCAGGGACGCAAGTCTCTGGCCTCTTCGTTTTTGGGACGAACCCTTATCGAGGCCTCGCCCGGAACGGGGTCCGGGCAGCCGGTTTGCACTGCTTCTAGTTTCTGCTGCGCAGCTTGGAGAGCAGGCGCAGAATCTCCAGATAGAGCCAGACCAGGGTGACCATGATCCCGAAAGCGCCATACCACTCCATATATTTGGGAGCGCCGTATTGCACGCCTCTCTCGATGAAGTCGAAATCGAGCACCAGATTCAGGGCCGCGATGGCCACGACGAAGAGGCTGAATCCGATCCCGATAAACCCGGAGCCATTGATGGAAGTGAACTGGAAGCCGAAGAATCCCATCAGCATCTGCAGCAGATAGAAGACCATGATGCCGCCGGTGGCCGCGACGATGCCCATGCGGAGCTTCTGCGTGACCGGAATCAAGCCCGAACGATAGGCCAGCAGCATCACAAAGAGCGTGCCGAAGGTGAGGCTCACCGCCTGGATGGCGATGCCGGGATAGCTCTGTTCCAGCAGCGCCGACACGCCGCCGAGAAACAGCCCTTCGAGCAGCGCGTAGATGGGCGAGGTCACCGGCGACCACTCCTTCTTGAAGACGGTGACCATGGCGACGATCAACCCGCCGAAGACCCCCACAAGCATCAGCGGCTCCACATCCGCGAAATTGCGCGACTGAAGAAAGAGCCGCCATGTCCAGGCAGCGGTCGCGACGACGCAGAGCAGCAGAATGCCGGTCTTGTTGATCGTGCCGCTCAGCGTCATCCGGGTGGATTCGTCGATCACGCCGCCATACTGCGCGCTGGAGAGGCCGCGAAATGTATTCTCGCCCAGCGCCGGATTGGATGTCTTCATCAATGCCATTCAGTTTTCTCCGTTGCAACTCCGGCCGATCGCTTGGCCTGGACAGGCCGCGCGGAACGCGCGGCCCCTGCTTCAAGTTTAGCCTCCCCGCGCGGCTCCCCCTCAATGGCGCCTGACTTCGTTCTGGCCACTGACAACTGAAAACTGAAAACTGACAACTGTCTTTAGTGCATGGCCGGCTCGCCGGCTCCCGCGCCCGGCTTGTTCTTGCTGAGCAGGAAGGCCAACACCACCAGCCCCACCGACATCCACGACAACTCCATGTAGACATCCTGGTAGCCTTGCATCTGCGCCTGCTGGTTGAGCTGGTGGTAGATTTGCGCCAGCGCCATTCCCTTGCCGTTGGGCCCGCCGAAGTTCGATCCGAAAAAGCCGGTGAGCGCCTGCGTGTGTTGCTGGAAGGCGCTGTTGGCCGAGGTCATGGCGCTTTGCAGGTGCTGCTGGTGCCACAGCGCGCGGCTCGTCACTTGCGCATTGGTCACGGCGATCAGAATGCTGCCGCCTATGTTGCGCACAAAGTTGATCAGCCCCGCCACCTGGTTGCTTTCTTCCTTGGGCATGCCCACGTAGGCCGCCGTGGTGATGGAGATGAAACAGAACGGAATGGGCATCATCTGGACGACGCGCAGCCACGACGCCGCGGAAAAGGTCATGTTGAGCGTGGTCACATCAGCCGCATAGCGGAAGGTAATCACAAACAGCGTGAAGCCGCACATCGCCAGGTAGCGCGCGGCAACCTTGCCGGTGGCGTAGCCGGCCATGGGCATCACAAACAGCAGCGCGAAGCCGCCCGCGGTCAGCGCCAGCCCGGCGGTGGTCGCATTCCAGCCCAGCAGTTGCTGCATGAACTGCGGCTGCAACACGGTGTTGGCGTTGAGCACGCCGCCCACCAGCGCCATCAGGAAGCAGCAGATGGCGAAATTCTTGTAGCGGAAGAGTTTGATATTGATGATCGGATTCTTGTGCCGCCACTCCCACCAGACCAGCGCAATCATGCCCCCCACAAACAGCACGGCGAAGAAGCGAATGAAGCCGGAAGCGAACCAGTCGTTCTCTTCCCCCTTGTCGAGCATGATCTGCAGGCCGCCCATGGCGATGGTGAGAAAGCTGAGGCCCAGGTAGTCTATTTGCCCGAGGCGCGAGCGGTCGGCCTTGATCCACGGCGGATCGTCCACCAGGCGGCGGACCAGGTAGAAGGCCAGCATTCCCACTGGAATGTTGATAAAGAAGATCCAGCGCCACGAAAAGTTGTCGGTGATCCAGCCGCCCATCGTGGGACCGATGGAGGGCGCGAGAACGGCGACCAGGCCGTAGAGGGCAAAGGCCTGGCCGCGCTTTTGCGGCTCAAAGCTGTCGGCCATGATGGCCTGGGCCATGGGCTGCATGCCGCCGCCGCCGGCGCCTTGCAAGACGCGAAAGACGAGCAGCAAGGGCAGTGAGGGCGCCGCGCCGCAGAGAAAACTGGAAACAGTAAAGATGACGATGCAAAGAAGAAAGAAATTCCGCCTGCCCATCACGCTCGAAGCCCATGCGCCGATGGGCAGCACGATGGCGTTCGAGACCAGGTAGCTGGTGAGCACCCAGGTACCCTGGTCGGTCGAGGCGCCGAGCGCGCCGGCAATGTGCGGCAGGGCCACGTTGGCGATGGAGGTGTCGAGCACCTCCATAAAGGCGGCCAGCGCCACGGTGACGGCAATGATCCAGGGATTGACCCTCGGCTTCCATAGCGCGCCGGGGCCACGGTGCTCCATCTCCATGGGCCTGAGTGCTGAAGCGGGGCCTGCTTTGCCTGCCGATGCAGGTTCAGTATCGGACAAAAAACCAGCTCCTTGACTACTCTGTTCTCTTTTGCATGCCGGGGAAGCGCGGCGCATTCGAGGCGCGGAGCACACGAGAGTTGCCGCGGGCTGAGAGCCTCGCGAAGGAAATGCCTCCACAGGCCTCTCATATCTGGCCTGCCCTGCGATTTAGATTCGCTTTGCCGCCGCCGGGGTTCATCGATCTGAGACCGTGGCAAGCGGCTGGGCCGTCCGCGTCATTGAAGCTGTAGGCAATTACGGCGAGATCTTCGAGCGCGGCCTCGGCACGGCATCCGTGAGGATGCTCCCTTGCGGGCCAAACAACCTCTGGACACGCGGCGGACGGGTGTACGCGCTCCCCATTCGCCAGAAAGCCGGCGTGAGCGGCGGCGGAATCGCCCTAAAAGACCCCAGCCAGACAGGATTCCGACCCGCGCGGCCTTCGCTTGCGGGAGCCGCACTCGGCCAGCACGATGGGCGACAGCGTGATCACCGGGCATTGCGCGAAGGCCAGCACCTTGTAGACGATGGCGGCGCGGCTGACGGCGGCAAAGCGGGAGGCGCCGTGCGCGCCCATCACGATCTGGTTCACGTGATGGGCTCTGCCCTGATAGAGCAGTTCCTCGGTCGGATCGCCGAGCACCGCTCTGCTTCGCACATCGATCCGGTTTTCAAACCCGGCGGGGATCAGGGAGAGCAGCTCGGCCTCCAACTGGCTGAGTGTGCGGCCGGCGAGGAGCTCGGCGCTCTCCTGGGGCGGGATCACCTGCTGCAGAATCAGGCTCGCCTTGTGCATTGCGGCCAGTTCCACGGCAAACCGGGCCACCACTTCGCCGGACTCTTCTGTGCTGACCGAGCACAGGATGGTGCGGCTGGCAAGGTGGCGATAGGCGCCCTCGACCACGTAAGGACCTACAATGTTGACCGGGACGTCGGCGTTGCGCAGCACGGCCTCGGCCACCGAGCCCACCAGCAGCTTGCCGACGGGGCCGGGCGAGTGAGCGCCCATCACGACACGATCCACCTTCCGCTCCCGCATGAAGGCGAGGATTTCGTCGGCCGCCAATCCTGGTCGAACCACGACCCTGCAGCGGATGCCGAGATTGCCGGCGCGCTGGGCGAGAGCTTCAAAGCGGCGCTTCTCGGCGCGGGCCTTGGCGTAGCGGCCGTAGCGGGACCCAAAGGCGTGGGATGCGGAAGTGTCTACATTCTCATAGGCATGAAAGACGATGAGGGTCGCGCCAAACTCGGCGGCCTCGGCCAGAGCAAAACCGAAGGCCCGTTCGTCGACGGGAATCTCTGAGGCGAAGAGGATGGTGGAGGGCTTGCTCCACCCCGGCTGGATGGCGGCGGCCATGGTAACCTCCTGAAATCTGTCTTTCCTGGCTGGACCCCCGGGGCGGCTTCACTGGGGAATCCGAATGGCAACGATCAACTTACCCGGAGAACTCAACGCGATAACCGCGAAGGGTCCGGCGAGGGAAATGCAGGGCTGGGGACCCTTCATGCGGAACGAAGGCCTGAGGCCTTCATATCTCTTCCAGGCTGCTCTCTTTTGGAGCGCGTCGCGGATCGAACTTGATGCATTATGGACTGGCTGGAGCGGAAGAAAGTGTTCAGTTTTGCACAGCCTATTGTTAAAATCCTGCGTTCGAGGTCAAAGGCTTCAGTGGCAACCAGCACCGGCGCGTATCCGTTACGGCGGCGATTGATTAACCGCCGCTGGAAAGACAACTCCGAAAAGACGGGGAGGCGGGCGCTTGGCCTCCGAGCACATCAGCGCGCCCGGCCACGGTTCCTTGCTGTGTTACCGTTCAATTACGGCGTCCCTCAAGCCGGGCCGGAGGATTGGCCTGCGCCGAATGCATGGAATTGGGCTTCGAATCGGGGGCGACGGGTGTGCATCCAGAATGTCCCAGCGGTCGGAACTGACATCGCCATCTCTCACCTCGAACCCGGCTCCCGCGCCTGGGTCCGCAACCGGCCCCGTCTCCGGTTCCGCAGCCGGCCCGACGCCTGAGCCTCGGCCAGCGTCGCAGCAGGCTGCCGGGCAAGCACCGCAGCGGATTCCGCGCTGGCTGGAGCGCTCCGAGCTGTTCTTGCGCGTCTTGCTCAGGATGTACATCGGCCTGGCGCTCGTTTACGCGCCGTGGTCGGCTCAGGTGTGGACGTTTCTTCCCTGGTCGCGCGATTTGTGGGAGCAGAATCCGCTTTTCGTGCAATTTCCCACGCTCGGCATCTACGCGGCCAACGGGGCGGTGCGCGGCATCATTTCAGGACTGGGACTTTTGAATCTGTGGATTGCGTTTCAGGACGCGCTCCGCCATTGGGATGGATGATATGGACGAGAGGGATCAGGGATCAGGGATCAGGGATCAGGGGACAGGCAACGCCGCCGTGCCGGCTGCCGTGATCCCCGGCAATGGGATTCCGCCGCAGTTGGAGAGGGCTCCGCTGGCCTATGAGAACTCCGGCTTTCTCAACAGTTCCGATGGGCGGCTGATCCGGATTGTCTCCGAGTACACGGAGCCGCTGGCGCGCTTCCGGCGGGAGCGGATTCAGGACACGGTAGTCTTCTTCGGCTCGGCGCGCTTTCGCGGCCGCGAGGAGGCCGATCATGAACTGGAACTGCTGGAAAACACCGGCTCCGCGCAGCCCGCGCCCAGCCATGAGCAGCCGGCCAGGGCGCCGGAGATTGCCGCGGGCCAGGCAACCGACTTGCAACTCAAGCGCGCCGAGGCGGCCGTGGAGATGGCTCGCTACTACGAGGACGCGCGGCGCCTCGCCGGGCTGCTGACCAACTGGGCCAAACAGATTCCATCCGAGCGGGCGCGCTTCGTGGTCACCTCCGGCGGCGGCCCAGGCATCATGGAAGCGGCCAACCGCGGCGCTTACGAGGCCGGCGGCAAGACCATCGGCATGAACATCCGTCTGCCCTTCGAGCAGCACCCCAACCCTTACATCACGCCCGCGCTGAACTTTGAATTCCATTACTTTTTCATGCGCAAGCTGTGGTTTGCTTACCTGGCCAAGGCGCTGGTCGTCTTTCCCGGCGGCTTCGGAACGCTCGACGAGATGTTCGAGATTCTGACCCTGGCCCAAACCCAGAAGCTGGCCAAGAAGATCACCGTGGTCGTCTACGGCTCGGAGTACTGGAAGAAGATATTCAACCTGGACGCACTGGTGGATACCGGCGCCATCTCCCCCAAGGACCTTGATCTCTTCCAGTTTGCCGACACGCCGGAGCAGGCCTTCGAACTGCTGCGCAAGGGGCTTATGGAGAACTACCTGGCAGCCGAGGCAGCTGCGGGCGCGCACGCCGGAAACCATGCAATGGCCGCGGACGAGGATCTAATGGCCGGCTCGACGGTTGAGGATTTTCTGGGGCCGGAGATGGCTAAGACGAGCAAATAGACCATCAGCGCCATCGTCGGATTTCGCTGCAATCTCCGAGAGTCTTCCCTGTTGGTCCGGGTTTGTCCGGTAACTCTATTGATTCCCCCATCAATTGAAGCACCATTCGCACGCCGTTAACCCCACGTTTATCTCCCCCCTGCAAACTGGCTCCAGAGGTTCCAGATCGCGAGCGGAACTTCAGGAGAAGAAATGGCCCAATCGACCATCTCGTACCTGTGGCGCGACGAAGAGGCGCCGCAAGGTTTCCGGTGCGGAGTTTCGCTGCACAGCCACACCAACCAATCGCACGAGACTTTGGACTTTCTGGCGAACTTCGGCAGCCAGTATCCGTGGATGCGTCCGCTGCTCTCCCGGCTGGAGCAGCGTTCGGAGCGGATGCACGGCGTGCGCATCAACTACGCGGAAAGTTACTGGACGCCGCCCATGACTCCTAAACTGGCCTTTGACCTGGAAACCCGGCAGATTGAAAAGCTGGACCTTCAGCCGATGATCTCCATCACCGACCACGACAACATCCGGGCTCCCATGCTGCTGCGCACCGTTCCCAGCGCGCGGCAGATTCCGGTTTCGGTGGAGTGGACCGTTCCCTATGGCGAACAGTCCTTCCATCTTGGCATTCATAACCTGCCCAGCGCCCGTGCCTCCGAGTGGATGGAGACGATGGCGCAGTACACTGCTCATCCGGACAAGGCGCGGCTGACAGAGATTCTGCGTGCGCTCGACGAAGAGCCGAATGTGCTGGTGGTCTTCAACCACCCGCTGTGGGACCTCTACCTGCTCGGCAAGGAGAGGCACGAGTTCATGGTCAACGAATTCCTGCAGTGGAATGGCGTCTTTCTGCACGCGCTGGAGCTGAACGGACTGCGCAACTGGGACGAGAATCGGGCGGTGCGGCGGCTGGCCGAGCAATGGAACATGCTGCTGATCAGCGGCGGCGACCGGCACGGCGTGGAGCCCAACGCCAACATCAACCTTACCAACGCAACCAGCTTCACCGAATTCGTGCATGAGATCCGGCGGAAGAAGAAGAGCGATATGCTCTTCATGCCCCAGTACGCCGAGCCGTGGAAGCATCGCCTCTTGCAATCGACCATCGACGCCATCCGCCACTACCCGGAGTTTCCGCAGGGTTCGCGCACCTGGGACGAGCGCGTCTATCATCCGGATGCAAACGGAGTCATCCGGCCGCTGAGCGAACTGTGGCCCAACCGGCAGCCGCCGAGGGCGATAAGCTGGGCGCTCGGAGCGGTGCAGTTGATGGGCATGGGCCTTGTCTCCGGCGGACTGCGCCTGGCCTGGAGCGAGGAACGCAAGTTGCGGCTGGCCCTGGGCGAGTAGGGCGGGCGTTAGCGGAGTTAGCGTCGCTCGCGGAGCTATCGTCGCTCGCGGAGTTAGCGGAGTTAGCGTCGCTCGCGGAGTTAGCGGAGTTAGCGTCGCTCGCGGAGTTATTGATTGCTGCATAAGTAATGGACGGGTAGCCGCGCCGGAGGCGCAATGTTTGTTAGCCCCGCGCTTCAGCGTGGGGAAAGCGGATACCACACAGGTGCTCCGGAGTCCCGTAGGGACGGTGCGGTACTGCGCGAAAAACGCCTGTTTTGTATCAGGGCACGGCTTCAGCCGTGCCGAAAACAGCTCCAAAATAGATGTGGGCTTTAGCCCCTGAGGGAATGGATGTCTCCGGAACGACGGCTGCTGAATGAAGGCGCGCTAGCCCCGCCAACTCCGCTAACTCCGCACTCCCAACCCCGCGTGGCTTACTTCCCCGACTCCTTCCATGAGGTCAATGGAGTGGCGCACACCAGCCGCCATTTCGAGGCCTTTGCGCGGCGGCGCAATCTGCCCTTTCTCTGCGTCCGCGCGGGAGATCGCGCCCAAGCCGTCATCGAAGACGGCAACGTGTGGACCCTCGAGCTGCCGCGCGGTTTCCTGTCGTTCGCCCTGGAGAAAGACCTGCGCTTCGATCCCGCGTTTTTGCGCCACATTCCGCTGATCGGCGAGGTGCTGGAGCGCTTCAAGCCGGACCTGATTCACATCACCGGCCCCAGCGAGGTGGGGATGCTGGGCGCGGGGCTGGCGCATCACTTTGGGCTGCCGCTGGCCGCCAGTTGGCACACCAACGTTCATGAGTATGCGGCGCGACGCTCGGGCTGGTTCCTGCGCCTCTTGCCGAAGCGCCACTCGGCTGGCGCGGGGCAGAAAATCGAGGACCTGTCGATGGCCGTCGCGGCGCAATTCTACTCCGTGGCGCAGGTGCTCTTTGCGCCCAACCCCGAGCTGTGCGCGCTGCTGGAGCGCACCACCGGCCGGAGCTGTCACCTGATGCCGCGCGGCGTGGATGCGGAACTCTTTCATCCGGCAAAACGCAATCGCAACCCCGAGGACCGCGATCTTGTCCTTGGCTTTGTCGGCCGCCTCTCCGTCGAGAAGAATGTCGCGCTGCTGGCCCAGGTGCAGGAAGAGCTGGAGCGGATGGGAGTTACCAACTTCCGCTTTCTTATCGTCGGCCATGGCGGATTGCAAGACTGGCTGCGCGAGCGCCTGCCGCGCGCCGAGTTCACCGGAGTGCTGAAGGGTGAGGCGCTGGCCGAGGCCTACGCGAGCATGGACCTCTTCGTCTTCCCCTCGCACACCGATACCTTTGGCAATGTGGTTCTGGAGGCTTTGGCCAGCGGCGTACCGGCAATTGTGACTCCCGACGGCGGCCCGCGAACAATTGTCCACGATGGAGTTACAGGCCGCGTCGTCTCCGATGCGGACTTCGCCTCCGCCGTTGCCGCAGTCCTCGCCGATCCGGCAAGGCATGCCCAGATGCGCCACGCCGCGCGGAGTTATGCGCTGACGGCGAGCTGGGACTCAGTCTTTGAAGGCCTCTACGCGGCCTATGAGACGATGCTGCCCGCGCGGGTACAGTCGGCGGGGTAAAAAACGGCCTCTACCATGGGAACTGCTTCTTTCAGAAGGTTGGCACACCAGACTTGGAAGACATCGCAATCTCAATCTTGAGATTGGAGCCTATTGGGTTCCATCTGCTTCGTGAAAGATCACCTGCCCGCCCGCGCCTTGTAGCCGAGAATCCACTCTGCCTGCTCTTCCGTGTCGGGAACCGGACAGGAGCGCGCTTCTTCAATGGCATCGAGAGCGTCCGCCGGCTCCCAGCCCAGTTCGATCAGCGTGCAGGCCGCCGTGATGGTGGCCCGGCCGATGCTTCCCAGGCAATGGATGCCGATGCGCTCCCCGCCGCGAAGGCGATGAGCCAACTCCGCGACAAATGCCCGGAAGGCCGCTTCGTCGTCCGGAAGGCTGTGATCGTGAATGGGGTGAGAGAGGAACTGCAATCCGACCTTTTTGGCGGCGCGGCCCTCGCCAGAGAGGCCGAGCCGGTCCGCTTCCTTCTCTTCGAGGAGCGAAACCAGTGTGTCGATGCCGCCGTACCTGAAGTTGCGCAGCGCATCGCTCAGTCCCCAGCCGCCCCGCGGACAGAGCACGACGGCCAGCCCTGGGGGCCGTTGGCCATGGATCCAGAAGATGCAGTTCCAGAACAAGTGCTCCATGCCGTTCAGGCTCCCACCAGGCGCTCAATGCGCGGGATAAGCGTGCTCACTGCGCGCCGGGAAAAAAGCCAGTTGTTTGATGCGACGCGCGCACTGCCCAAGTGAAGCCGGCCAGTGGGCGAGAGAGCAAAGCGAACGCGGGGGGCGGTGGAAATCATCTCTGTTCTGATGATAGCTGTTGAGAGAGAAACGTGCGAAGGCCGGCATCCGTGAAGAGTCGGAATTTGGCCACAATCCACAGTCTCTGGCGCCGAACAAACCTCAAGAAAAATGCTCCCATCCGTGCGGTTCAAGCAGTTGCGCGCCTTGCTCTGTGATGAGCGTAACGGCGGGCTTGCCTGTGCGGGCCTTGGCGATACGGCCGATTCGGGTTACGGCAACTCCGGCGATGGCGCGAGGCAGGCGGGCTGTGGGCGGAGCGCTAAAGAGCAGTTCGTAGTCCTCGCCGCCGTGGAGCGCCTGGTCAAAAGTCGCCCCCAGACCCAGCGGCAGCAGAGCCGCGTCCACCTCGGCAGCCACGCCGGACTCCTCGCAAAGATGGGCCAGATCGGTGGAGAGACCGTCGCTGAGGTCGAGAGCGGCGGTGGCCAGTCCGCGGCGTTGAAGCCATAGTCCTTGACTCACGCGCGGCTGCGGATAAAGGTGCGCGGCCAGAAGAGCTTCCAGCTTTTTGGAGATTCGCGGAGGGTTGATCCGGCCGGATTGGGCTTCGGCCAAACCGGCTAGGCGGACCAGCCCGGCGGCAGCTCCGCCAAGAGCGCCAGTCACATAGAGCAGGTCGCCGGGGCGTGCGCCGGAGCGGAGAAGCGCGCGCCCTCGAGGAACGGCGCCGACGAGGACGATGTCGGCCACGGCCACGGGCGACTCTGCCAGATCGCCGCCAGCCAGTGGGGTTGAGTAGGCCTTGGCCAGAGCAAAAAAACCGTCGAGAAATCGCTGAACCCAACTGCGGCTTGCTGCGCCCCGCCCCAAACCGGCAACGGTCAGCGAACGCGGTAAACCCAGAGAAAGGAAGGCGGCTACGGGGCGGGCGCCCATGGCGGCCAGGTCGCTCAAGCCGCGCGCCAGAGCGCGATGGCCGACAGCTTCGGGCGCGTGCCAGTCGAGGCGGAAGTGGCGTCCGGCGATCGACAAATCGGTTGTCACGGCCAGCTCTTCGCCGCGGCGCGGAGCCAGCAGGGCGCAGTCGTCGCCGATGCCCAGGCGAAGGCCGCCATTCTGGCCAAGGCCGCC